>Ga0187780_10004078_pt1 | contig 10939 bp, 7 predicted proteins | sample 1015_Q2_SP10_20__FD_132429 | JGI IMG/M metagenome (GOLD analysis project Ga0187780, IMG submission 132429) | Tropical peat soil microbial communities from peatlands in Department of Meta, Colombia - 1015_Q2_SP10_20_MG | ecosystem: Environmental > Terrestrial > Soil > Wetlands > Peat | place...
GTTTGCCGTACCACCCGTAAAAGTCAGGCTATCGGCGTAGGCTGAACTGCCAACCAGCAAAAGCAGGCCAAGCAGTAGTCTCTTCATGTTGTTAGGTTATCCTTGGACACAGGGGGACACTGCCTTGAATGGAGCAATTCACCCGCCAAACAGTGCTCTAAAATAAGTCATTGTGTATCAGTGACTTAAGTTAGGACTGATTTTGTCCAAAATTTCACACATTGTGCTAAGTAAGAGAAATGATTGCTTTTAGTGTGAAATTTGTTGCGCACCCTCAGGGAACACGGTCTAGGCAGTCCTTGGCAATAAAATGAAGTGGACGGACCTCTGAATCACCGGGTGTAGCGCGAGCCGCTCTGTCGAAGCATTTCCCACTTGTTATAAGGATGCCGAGTCGCAGCTGGTGCTCTGAATTCCATGTCACATGGGAAAGTCGCGGGACGGCGAAGGCCTCACAGGTAATGGACCCCGCCGAAGCACGATTGTCGTGGGCGGAATGGAGAGAGCGAAAACTCGACAGGTCCAGGAGCCTTCTCTGCTGGATCCTGCCGAGGATTTGATCCGACGAATCGTCAGATTCCGGTCGGCGCCAGCTTGACGGAAACCGAATCTGGCAGTTCAATCTGTGAGGAGTGTCACACTGGCCTCGGCGCTGCCGCACTAGAATTGCGAAAGGACAGAGACAGTCCTTCGCTCAAATTGGGTAATGGAAGCAGAATTCCGCAGGATCAGAAGATCTTGTTGGTCCTGGTCGTTTCGCTCGCCGCTGCTTCCTCGATTCAGCAAGAAAGGCCCGCCGAGGTCGATCAAAATGCACACGAGGTGCAGAACATGACGTTAGTCTTGGATGGCCATTCGCTCAAAATTGAGGACGTTGTCGAAGTGGCGCGGAATCGGGCGCCAATAAAGGTGCATGAGGATGCGATTGCACGCATCCAGAAGTGCCGCGGCCTACTGGAACGCAAGATCCAAGCCCGGGAAATCATGTACGGGGTCAACACGGGAATCGGGGAGCTATCGGAAGTGGTGCTTACCCCGGAGCAAGTGGAAAAATTCCAGCGTTACCTTCTCTATTCGCACGCCGCGGGTTGTGGAGAACCTTGCACCGAGGAAGACGTCCGGGCCGCGATGCTGGCGCGCCTGAACACTCATTGCTGGGGACATTCGGGGATCAGGAACGAAATCGTACAGACGCAGGTCGAGATGCTCAACCGCGGAGTGACGCCTGTCGTGTGCCAGAAAGGCTCGGTCGGGGCTTGCGGGGACCTGTCACCCATGTCACAAATGGCCATCACGATGATGGGGGAGGGAGAGGTTTTCCATCAGGGTAAAAGGTTGGCGGCAAAGCAGGGGTTCCAAGAGGCAGGAATCCCCACAATCGTCTTTCGGGAGCGCGACGGCTTGGCCAGCATCAATGGTTCGTGCTTTATCACCGGGATGGGCTGCCTCGAGCTTTATGATGCGCAGCGCTGGTTGAAGACGCAGGAAGTCGCATTGGCGATGACACTCGAAGCGCTCAATGCAAACATGAAAGCGTACGACCCGCGCATCCACCTGGTGCGAGGCTACCCCGGTGCACAACAGTGCGCTGAGAATGTCCGCAGGCTGACGGGAGGATCGGAGTTGCTCCAGCGGCCAGGGAAAAAAGTCCAGGATGCCTATTCGTTGCGATCCAGCCCACAGGTCATCGGGGCTGCAAAGGACTCCTTCCAGTGGACCCGGTACATGTTGGAAATCGAGCTCAATCATGCCGCCGACAACCCGACCTTCTTTCCCGACGAGGAATTGGTGCTGACGGGGGCGAACTTCCAAGGCACGCCGATGGCATTCGGTTTGGAATTGCTGGGCATGTCGGTGACGACCGTGTCAGTGCTTTCCGAGCGAAGGCTCAACCGGCTGATGAACCCTCATCTGTCGGCGGGGTTGCCCGCTTTCTTGACGAAAGGCGCCGGCATGTTCTCTGGGCTGATGCTTTCCCAATATACGGCGGGAGCGCTCATCGCGGAGAGCCGCGTGTTGAGCCATCCGGCAACGACGGGCTCTATCCCGGCCGCGGCAGACCAAGAAGATTTTGTTTCCATGGGCATGACCACCGCGATCAAGACGCGGCAGATCATCGAAAATGCGTGGTACGTCGTGGCGATCGAGCTTATGGCCGCGGCTCAGGCTTTCGACTTCCGGGCGCCCGTAAAACCCTCACCTGCGTCACAAGCCGCATATGAAGTGGTGCGCAAGCATGTCAGAAAACTCGAGGAGGACAGGGCCCTTCATGACGACATTAATATGTTGGCCAGAATAGCCAAGGAGGGCAAGATACTGGAAGCTGCTGAAGCGAAGGTTGGGAAGCTCAGATAGATTGAGAAGAGGAATGGCGACCTCGCTTTCCTACGAGTGCATTTCGTTAGTATGATTTTGGCCGTGTCGCGCCGGCAGGATTTTCTTGGTCAACTAGCTCGAAGCTGGCGTTTTCTTCGCCAGATGTTTGACACTAATTCGGAGGGTCGATGAGTCCGCTCGCGGATTTGGAACGCATGGTCGCCGAGTCTATTCAAGAGTCCATTGGTGTTAGGCAGAACCTGCTGCAAGATTCCGTTTCCATATCCGCCATCGCGCGGGCCAGCGAAATCTGTGTCCAAGCTCTAAAAACCGGCAACAAGCTGCTTCTTTTTGGAAATGGCGGAAGTGCCGCGGATGCCCAGCACATTGCGGCAGAGTTCGTGGGACGCTTTATAGCAGATCGGCCCGCGTTGCCAGCCGTGGCGCTCACAGTAAACACTTCCAGTCTGACAGCAATCAGCAACGATTACGGGTTTGATCACGTTTTTGTTCGCCAACTCGAGGCGCTAGCTCGCCCGGGAGACGTCGCCATCGGCCTTTCGACCAGCGGAAATTCAAGAAACGTCCTTCATGGCATCTCGGCGGCCAAGAAAATGGGGTTACACACAATCGGACTGACCGGCGCCACCGGCGGACAACTGAGGCACACGAAAGACTTGGATCTTTGCGTTTGTTTCCCTTCGAGTGAGACTCCCCGCGTTCAGGAGGGACACATCTTGCTGGGTCATATCGTGTGTGAATTGGTTGAACAAGAATTGTTCCCCGAGCTCCGCCGGAGTGCAAGATCATGAGGAGCTCGCGATTCGGCTGAGGATCTACGCCAATCCGTTTGTCCGCAAGAAAATGAAAGCGAAGTTTCAGAACCAATCGCCCAGCGGCAAGAAACTCTGACCGTGCCGTTGAACTGATTCCCGTCGCCTCTTGTTCGGGCATCTCTGCTCCGAACCTGTCCAGCCGAAATACTATTCGGGGCCTAACTTGGCGTGGGTTCTACGGTTTGGGGTGGGCGCTGAGCGCTTCGCGATAGAGCTTGAGATTACTCTTGTCAACGAGCAGCGTGCCTGTATCCACAGAGATAGGGGCGGGAGCAGCCAACGCCGTTTGCCAATCCTTGAACTGGTGCACTGCATTGTGGTGGAGGTCGTCAAGGAACTTCAAACCGTAATAACTCATGACATAGGGCTTCTGCGCAATCGTGGCTGCAATTGCACCGCGATCGATCCAATCAAGGGTCTCCGGATCGTCGTCGAAGGCCACAATCTTCAGTTTGCCTTCCATGTTCAATTGGTGGACCGCTCCAGCGGCGCCGGAACCCCCTGTCGCCTCCAAGCAAATTACACCACCGATTTTCTCTTTCTTCTGGATCAGGTCGGAAACCAAGTCAAACGCGGTTTTGGCATCGCCCTTGCCATCGAGGATCTTCACGAGCTTTACCTCGGGGAAATTTTTCAGCGCGTCCGCCACACCGGCCACCCGGTCGTCGAGGTTGCGCTGCCCCGGAATTGTGACGACCACAACGGTCCCGTTACATGAGAGGAGATTTGCCATCTGCTTCAGGCTTTCTCTTCCTGCCTTGAAGTTGTCCGTACCGATGTACATCACGCGCTTCGAGTCGGGCACGTCCGAATCCACGCAGATAACGGGGATACCCTGTGCCAAGGTCTTATCAATGTCGGCCTGGAAAATCTCGGGGCGTGCCGCGGAAAGGCAGATTCCAGTGGGGTGCTCTTCCACAATTCGGCGGAACATCACCATTTCGGCGTTTGGAGCGTAACCGGTCGGGCCAACGAGTGCGGCTTTCACTCCCAGTGCTTTGGCTGAATCCAGAAAACCTGCTTCTGCTTGCTGCCAGTACGGAAGGCTGATATTCGTAGCTACAAAAACATAGCGCTCGGTTTCCTGGTGATACGGTCTGGCACACGAGACAATTAAGGCTGCCCCAATGGAAACCAAAACAGCTACCAGACTGGCTCCTTGTCTCGTCATTGAAATTCTCCTTTCGCACTGGCTGTGGCATGGGCAACACGTACCGACTTCCAAAGAGACATTGCGGTCAAGAACGTGCCTGGTTGAAGGAATTCGGAGCGAACAGGCGGGTCACCTCCAGTTCTACGGCTCTCTTGCTTTTGCTGACCACAGGACCAGAGTGTTGGACTGCAAGTATATTGCTAAGGAAACCATAGGGCGGTAGCCCCTTCCGCGTCAAGCTCTGATCATCTGAGCCACGGGTAGGTCGTGGCACGGGGGGTGCACAGGCCCGAAGGTGTACTTCCCTTGGAATTTGGAGCCAGTTCTAGCTGGGATGGTGGCTGTCTCGGGTCTTGAATCGGGCGCACCGTGGCACACTCCCCAACTTCCGTTCGACGGACCAGACAGAGCTTCTTTCGTTCGCCGTTACTCAGGTGGATGCAGCCCCCGGAGTCAGTGACGGGAGCACCCTGTCACAGTAACGCCTCGTCGTTCGTGCTACCTTTTGTAACCGATTTTGCGCAGAAGATCGTGCCGCCATGCGATGTCTTCCTGTCCTTCGACCCCTTTAGGGGAACTCCCATCAATCACGCCCATCACACCCCGGCCTTGCTCGCTCTGCGCCACAACGATTTCCAGAGGGTTAGCCGTGGCACAGAAGATGGAACATACCTCGGGAACACTTCGAATGGCATTCAGCACATTGATGGGATAGGCGTCTTGGATGAGGAGTACGAAGATGTGACCACAGCCAAGATCCTGGGCATTGCGTATGGCCATATCGCGGAGCGACGCGTCATTGCCATCCGCGCGCGTCAGGCAAGCCCCCGAACTTTCGTTGAACGCCAAACCAAATTTGGCATGCGGTACCGTCGTGCACACCGCTTCATACAAGTCTTCCACAGTCTTGATGAAATGAGATTGGCCAATAATGATGTTGGCATCAGTCGGAAACTTCATGGCCACGGTTTTAATCTCCAACATAATTCCTCCTCAGCCCTAGCAGGTAAGCACAACCTATACCCGCCCAGTTCATATTGGGCGCGCACCTGTTTAAGATTACACCTCGCGACCTCACACCAGGCTGCACGATTTCGCTTGAGCCAGTGGAAGTAAGGAATTGGAGTGATGATGAAGACTCTCTCAATGAAAAGGGCCCAGAGCCCCAGCTCGGTCACATAATGCTGAAACAAGTGGTGCGCTTCCTCATCGAGCCGCGCGGAGATCGCTTTCATTTCTTGTTTCGGATCCATCTTCGGGATCAGTACCATCGTGAGTTCTCGTTTGGTACCACAACGACTCCGATTCAAATGCAGTAGGCGGGTCTCTGGTGGTACTGTGTGGGCGGGACGAAATACGCGCCGTCGTAGAAATACGTGCGACAATTGGCCATCCCGCAAACGCGCCCGCGGCACTCAATGATGGGAAAACGATCCAGAAAAAATGGGCCGCTTCTTCTGCTGATCGGATCGCTCGCCCTGACGGTGTTCCTCTGTTTTGAGCGCGTATTCTCACAACAAGAGAATGCCGACAGGCGGCAGCAACCCCAGCAGTCCGGCATGAGTACGGGAGTCGCGCACGCACCAGTTAAGGATGCGCTGTCTCGGCCGATCACGGCAGGCGGTTTCGTCGATGGCGCCCCCATCGTCTTCGTGGACGTTACACATTCGGCCGGCCTGGACAGGTTTCATCATCGAGCGGGAAATCCTGAGAAGAATACGATTTTGGAAACGCCAGGTTCCGGGGTGGCACTGTTGGACTACGACAACGACGGCTGGCTGGACATTTATCTCTTGAACGGCTCCACGTTTGACGCCCTCCGGGGAAAAGAGGCGCCGCCTTCTGCCATGTTGCTCCACAACAACCATGATGGAACCTTTACCGACGTGACAAGGCGCGCTGGTGTAGCCAATAATCGTTGGGGATTTGGCGTGGCGGTAGGCGATTTTGACAACGATGGCTGGCCAGACATTTATGTTTCCAACTTCGGGAAAAACCGCCTCTATCATAACAATCATGATGGAACCTTCACGGACATCGCCGAGAAAGCCGGCGTGGCCCTCGGCGGTTGGTCTGCGGGTGCAACCTGGGGGGACTATGATCGTGACGGATTTCTGGACTTGTTCGTGCCCGGCTATGTGAAGTTCAACGTGGAAAATCCGATGATCCCGGGGCGAGGGAATATTCCGCAGAGTTATTGCCAGTTCCGTGGCGTCCCGGTAATGTGCGGTCCACGCGGGCTGCTCGGGGAGGGCGACCATCTTTTCCATAACAACGGAGATGGGACCTTCACCGACGTAAGCGTGAAGGCTGGAGTCTCCGACCCACAGGGGTACTATGGTCTGTCTTCCGTCTTTGTGGACGTCGACGATGACGGTTGGGTGGATCTCGCGGTGGCAAACGACTCAGTGCCGAAGTACCTCTATCACAACAATCACAATGGCACTTTCGAAGAAGTCGGCTATCTTTCTGGATTTGCTTTGACAGACGATGGGCGCGAGCAGGCTTCCATGGGAATTGCAGTTGGCGACTACAATCGGGACGGCAAACTGGATTTCTTCATCACCACCTTTTCCGATGATTACAAAACTCTTTATCGTAACGACGGCGACGGCGGCTTTTCGGATGTCACCGCAAAGGTCGGGATGGAGAACCTGACGATTCCCTTTCTTGGCTGGGGGACCGGTTTCCTCGATTATGACAATGACGGTTGGCTCGACATCTTCATAGCCAATGGTCACGTTTATCCCCAGGTGGACGCGCAAGACTGGGGAACGACCTTTGCGCAGCGCCCCCTTCTGTTGCGGAACATCAACGGCGCCAAATTTGAAGAAGTTCCCGCGGCGACGGGGAGCGGGCTGGCAATCGTTGTGCCGGCCCGCGGTGCGGCTTTCGGAGATCTCTTCAATGACGGGCACGTGGACGTTGTCCTGAACAACATGGATTCAACACCTGCCCTTCTGCGAAATGTCGTGAAAAACGGAAATCATTGGATCACGCTCAAACTCATTGGAGGTCCCAAAAGCCCGCGGGACGCGATCGGAGCGAAGGTATTCATTACGGCGGGTGGTGCGAGGCAACGGGGAGATGTCTTCAGCGGAGGGAGCTACGCTTCCAGCTCGGACCCCCGCATCCATTTCGGCCTCGGGAAAGCCACAGCAATAGACTCCATCGAGATCTTTTGGCCTAGCGGCAGAGAAGAGAAAATCTCCGTCCCCGCTGTGGATCGCATCTACACCGTCGTGGAAGGAAAGGGGATTGCCGGATCGTGAGATCGATTCCGAATCGACCGGCACTTTTTCTCCTGCCCCTATTAATCTTGGCAGGTGCCGGTGCCGCACGCCAAAAGGCGGGCTCGCAAGCGAACTCCGCGAGCTCGGAGACACCGGGGAAGTTCGTCGACATTGTCGATCGCATGGGAATCAATTTCAACTATCAATCCTCCCACACCTCCAAGAAGTACCTGATCGAGACCATGGGTTCAGGCGTGGCGCTTTTTGATTACGACAACGATGGGCGCCTCGACATTTTCGTTGTCAATGGCGCTCCTCTCTCCGATCCCACCCCGAAAGGCACCATCCCTCAGAAGACCGGGCCGAAGTATTGGAACCGGCTGTACCACCAGAAGGCCGATGGAACATTTGAGGATGTCACTGAAAGGGCGGGGTTGCAGGGTGTGGGGTACGGGATGGGCGTGGCCGTCGGCGATTACGACAACGACGGGTATGAAGATCTTTATGTGACTGCCTACGGCGGCAACAAGCTTTATCACAACAACGGAGATGGCACTTTTACTGACGTGACCGAGAAAGCGGGCGTCGCCGGCAGCGGGTGGTCCACGAGTGCCGCTTGGGTGGATCTAGATGGCGACGGCTATTTGGATCTGATCGTACTTCGCTACATTGAGTGGGATTTCGATGACGTCTGGTGTGGCGAGCATCGGGAGGGCTACCGCGCCTACTGCCACCCGGACATCTTCAAAGCGATTCCGCCGCTTGTGTATCACAACAACGGCGACGGGACCTTTACGGAAGTCGCGCAGAAGACCGGATTGGGCAAACCGGCCAAGGCCTTAGGCATCGCCATGGCCGACTATGATCGTGACGGCCACATTGATCTTTTTGTGGCAAACGATTCGATGGTGGAATTTCTCTACCACAACAATGGCGACGGAACCTTCGAAGAAGTCGGATTGCTCTCCGGCGTGGCGGTGGATAGTGACGGCCGGACCTTTGCGGGCATGGGCGTCGATTTTGCGGACTATGACAATGACGGTTGGCCGGACCTAGTAGTCACCAATCTGGCAAACCAGCGTTACGCACTTTACCGTAACACTCATGACGGCTCCTTCTCCTACTCCAGCACGAATTCCGGCATCAGCCAGATGACAATGGGCCACACCGGATGGGGCGTGCATTTTCTGGACTTTGACAACGACGGGTGGACGGATTTGCTTATCGCCCAGGGGCATGATCTGGACAACATAGAGTTGACCAACCCAAACCTCCACTATCGCGATTCCATGCTGCTCGCCCGCAACAACGGGAAGAAATTTGTGGACGTCTCCGCTCAATCAGGGAGCGCCTTTGAAAAAGCATGGGCCGCGCGCGGAATGGCTGTGGGAGACGTTGACAACGACGGGCGCTTGGACGCTGTGGTCACGACAAACGACGGCCCGATCCACATCGTCCATAACGAAACTCCCACGCAAAATCACTGGATTCTCTTGAACCTGGTGGGCCACAAGAGCAATCGGGACGCCATTGGTGCGTGGGTAAAAATCGAAACTTCGTCTGGAATCCAAACCGCCACTGTCACCACGGCAAGCAGCTACCTCTCCTCCAACGACAAACGCGTCCATTTTGGACTGGGGAAGAGCACGGAAGTGACAAAAATCGAAATTCACTGGCCCAGCGGAATCGTCCAGACATTGAACGGCATAAAGGGCGATCAGATTTTGAGAATCGACGAGCCTTCGGCGAATCCCCAGCCTAAGTAGACCAAGCGGAGTTGTACCCACAGAGCAGTTGGAACCGTTCTAATCGGACTCGCCTTTGAAAGCGAACGCCGGAGGATTGGAGCGCAGGATCTCGGCGGCCTTCCGCGCGATCAGAGTGAGGCCTGCTCGGGAGGCATCCTTTTGGAGAGCCTCAAGCTCGTTGACACCCGCTGTGCGATTGATGGAATTCAGCTCGATCTCGCCAAGCGCCAGCCGCGCTTGCAGTGCGACGAGGAGGAAGCCCGAGCGATTCGCCAGGGTGATTGTCTGGATCAATTGCCGCACAGAATCGGCGATGCCACTGGGAGCTCCCGACGCAGCCCGAACTCGCGCAGCGCCGACAGCAGTCAGCAAACTCAATTCCTGCTGGTGAGAGGTTTCCGCAGCGCGTAGGGCCTGGTCGATCCTCTTTCGAGCTTCAAGCACCTTACTCTCGGCCAACAACACCTCAGACAGCAAGACGTAAGCGTCGCCCGCATCCGCAGAACTGTGCATTTCTTCAAACGAATCCGCGGCGGTCTGCGCGGAAGCAGATGCTTCCGAAAGGTGATTGTTGTCGAGTTCAAGCTGTGCAAGGACCAGTTGAGCGCGAGCCGTGCTCAGCGTATCTCCGATTTGTTGGTATGCTGCCTTTGCTTCTGACTCCGTTCGAGCCGCCGATATCACGTCACCTTCAGCTCGTTGCACCCTGCCCAGACCTAGCAGTGCTGCGGCGGCCTTGCTCCGGTCACCCAGTTGACGGCAAATCACGAGCGCTTCGGCATACCGTCGCGTGGCTTCCTCAGGGTTGCCCATGGCAAGAAGCACGTCCCCGAGCCCCGTGTCTGCGAGTCCAATACCATCTTGGTGCGCGATCTGCCGGTAAGTCGTTACGGCATTCTCGTAACTCCTGCGCGCAGAAACGAGATCGCCCAAGGAGAACATGGCATCGCCCATGTTGTCGAATCCCGCGGCAACTCCTTTTAGGTTCCCGATCTTCTGATCCAATGCCAGGGCTTGCGCGTACCGTTCCTTGGCGCCCTGGAAGTTCCCCTCCATCTGAAGAGAAATGGCCTCAACCGTGAGCGTTTCCGCAGCGAGGCCCAGATCGTGGGTCGCAGAAGCGACCGCCTTCGATTCGTTGACGGCTGGAGCCACTTTGTCGAAATCGCCGAGATTCTCCGAGGCCCAAGCCTGGTCCAGTAGGGCCTTCGCTAAGAGAAGCGAGTTTCCAGCTGCTCGCGCTTTTTCGGCGGCGCGTGTCGCGCAGAGCAACGATGTTCGATAGTCTCCCTGAGATTCTGAGGCATGGCCGTCTTCCAAATCGATGCGCGGGTCATCATGAAGTGGAGCGGGAAGTTGCCGCAACACCCTTACGGTGGCGAGCGCATCGGAACCTTTTTCGCCGTTCACCTGCGCGTCAACAAGGGCAAGCCCGTAGTCGAGATTGTCGGGAAAGAATTCAAAGAGCGCCCGGTAAATCTCGATAGCGCGTTCCCAGTCTCGGGAAGCTTCCCGATAGCGGGCTTCCACGAGCAAACGATCCGATCGAGAGAGCTTGGCCGAAAGCTCAAAGGCCTTCTTGGCCTCGGCTTTTGCGTTTTCATTGTACCCAAGACGCAGCCAGGCATCGGCAAGGGCGGAATGAGAGAGAGA
>Ga0187780_10004079_pt1 | contig 10937 bp, 9 predicted proteins | sample 1015_Q2_SP10_20__FD_132429 | JGI IMG/M metagenome (GOLD analysis project Ga0187780, IMG submission 132429) | Tropical peat soil microbial communities from peatlands in Department of Meta, Colombia - 1015_Q2_SP10_20_MG | ecosystem: Environmental > Terrestrial > Soil > Wetlands > Peat | place...
AGGGAGCGCGCGCGAGGCGAGCCGGTGTCCACGAGGCTGGGAAGATCGCGCTGCCACCACGGGCTCAGGTACAGCGTAAGTCCCACGACGGTGACGAAAAACAATTGTGCCAAGGTGGCGTGGACTGTAGCGGACACGGGTGGATTCCCCAGCAGTACGCGAATCCCGCCAAGAATGGCCTGGGCAATCACCAGTGCCAGCGCACCCCAGCCTAAACGCCGCGCGAGAGGGCGGCGGTCGGAACGCGCAATCCATACCGCCAGGATCAGCGTCATAACGGCCACCAGGCCCGCGACGACGCGGTGGCTGTACTCGTACACCGAGCGGCCCATCAGCGGCGGGATGAGCCGTCCGAAGGCTAGAGGCCAGTCCGGAACCGAATCGCCGGCCCCATTGTTGGTTACCAGCGCGCCCGCCACCAGAAGGAGGATCGTGCAGATCGAGGTCGCGAATGCAAAACGATAGAGGCCGACAGACGGCACTGTGCGATCAGGCGAATCCATGGCAAGAAAGAGCCCCTATTGTATGGAGACGGTCACGAAAAGGCAAAGACAAACACACAAGGCAAAAGAGAAGACCTACTCGATTCGGGCCCGCGCTGAGCAGTCCGTGCGGCACCAAAACGGGAATCATTGGCTCGCCAGCCTGTCCGAGTGCCGCTCAGTTGGCAGACCGGGGAGCCGGGGGCGGCTGAATGGGGGTGCCCTGATTCAGAATGAGTCGCCAGCCCGAAGGCTTCGCCACCCAGACGCTAGAAACCCGCATTTGGACTTGGAAGGGCTGCCCTCCCGGAGCGCGAGGCGCTAGTGTGACATCCTGAACGCCCGAAACAATGGCCCCGCCGTCAAAGAACACGACCTTGGCCTCTTTGATTTCGTAGGTCGTAATTCTGAATTGTCCCTTGGTGGCGGCCTCAAGAAACTCCGCCTTGGTTTGCACGAGTGCGCTCCCGTGGACGAATATCGCGTCGTCGGCCATCAGCTTCCCGATCGTAGCCGTGTCCGCCGCGACGGTAGCAGACTGGAATTGCTTCTGGAGGTCGAGCACTTGCGCCTCGGTCAACTGTTGTTTCGAGGAAGCAGCCTTTTGTGCTTGTGAAGTCGGCGCTGCGGCCATGATCACAATGGCCAGCGCTGCAGCGGCAATCTTCAATATGGCCGAGCGGTTCTTGCGGTGCGTCATCGAGTTGCCTCCTCAACGGCGTTTGTTCTTGCTTGCCGGAGCGCGGATTTTATCAAGGGAGGGACGCGCAGAAAAGCGAAACACAGAGAACACGGAGGATGCACAGAGGGCACCGAGAGAACGCGAGGCACGGGAAGCAGAGGAAGCACCGGAGGCAGAGGAAGAGCACGCACCGCACGACCCTTCGCGCTGCTCAGGGCGAGAGCGAAGGGAAAGAGGCGAGGGGAGTAGAGGAAAAAAAGGTAGAGGAGATGGAGGAAAACGAAAAGAGATTCTCCTGAGCTGCGTTTCGAGCGCAACGCTCTACCACCTGTGCTCGCTGCGGGCGGGCACAGCTGTGCTGTGCCCCTACGGGAAACCTGGTACAGGTAGATTACCAGCCGGAGTGGTGGCCTTTGTTCTGCTCATCGAGCCACTGCTTGAGGGGCGCGAAATAGTCGAGGATAGCCGTGGCGTCCATCTCGCGTTCCCCGGTGAGCTCCTCGAGAGCCTCGGGCCAGGGACGGCTCTGGCCCATTTCGAGCATCTTGGCGAGCTTGGCGCCGGCGGCTTTGTTGCCGTAGATAGAGCAGCGATGCAGCGGGCCGGTGTAACCCGCAGCACGACAAAGCGCGCGGTGAAACTGGAATTGCAGGATGTAAGCCAGAAAATAGCGGGCGTAGGGCGTGTTGCCCGGGATGTGGTACTTGGCGCCGGGATCGAAGTCCATCTCGCTGCGCTCGACCGGAGGGGCCACGCCCTGGTATTCGCGGCGCAATTCCCACCACGCCCGGTTGTAATCTGAGGGCGGAATTTTTCCGGAGAAAACTCCCCAGCGCCATTTGTCAATCAGCAGACCGAAGGGGAGGAAGGCGACCTTGTCGAGGGCGCGGCGCAGGAGCAGGCCCGTATCCGCCGAGGGCGGCGGCACGGAATCGAGCAGGGCGATTTGGTGGAGGTATTCGGGCGTGACCGAGAGCGCGATGGTATCGCCGATGGCTTCGTGAAAGCCGTCGTTGGCGCTGTTGCGGAAGAGCGGCGGTTGATTTTTGTAGGCGCGCTGGTAGAAGTTGTGGCCGAGCTCGTGGTGAACGGTCGCAAAATCGTCGGCGGTCTGCTGGATGCACATCTTGATGCGCAGGTCGTCGGCGAAATCGAGGTCCTCGGCGCTGGCGTGGCAGACCACGTCGCGGTCGCGAGGCCGCGTGAACATCGAGCGCTCCCAGAAAGTGTCCGGCAGGGGCGGGAAACCCAGCGAGAGGAAAAAGCGCTCGCCGTAATGGACCATATCGAGCGGGCTGATGTTTCGCGATTTTAGAATTTCCGTGAGGTCGTAGCCGGGATCGCTGCGCGCGGGAGCAACGAGCGGATAGATGTCGCCCCATTGCTGCGCCCACATGTTGCCGAGCAGGTGCGCGGGTATAGGAGCGTCCTCGCGCACCACCGAGGGGCCGTATTTTTCCGCGAGCCGCCAGCGCACGTAGGTGTGGAGCGAAACGTAGAGCGGACGCACTTGCTGCCACAGGCGATCCATCTCGGCGGCGAAAGCCTCAGGAGGCATATCGTAATTCGAGCGCCACATCGCGCCGACGTCGGCGAAGTCCATTTCGCGCGCGCCCTGGTTCGCCAGCGCGACCATGCGTTCGTAGCGCTGGCGCATGGGGGGCGCGATGGCGTGCCAGCCCAGCCAGACGCGCTGAAGTTCGGCCGGGTCGCGGCTCGTCGCCAAGATATTTTCCATCTCGTCCAGCGTGAGACATTTTCCCGCGGGGCCGTCCGGGCACCATTTCCCCTTGCCGTAATCGCTTTCAAGCGAAGCGGCGATCCGGGAAAGCTCGGCGGCGAGAGCCGCGTTGCGTGGCGCCGGTATGGCCACCGACAGCTTGAGCAGCTTGAGCTTGCGCGCCACGTCGGCGGGGAGCTTCAGATGCTCGTAGCGGCGTGAGCGAAGGGCGAGGTCCGCGGTGGCGGATGTGACGGCAGTGTCGGCGTCAGCCGCCATCTTTTCCGTGTCGTCCGTGATGTAAGTTTCCTGCACCCAGGAGGCGCGCTCCGCCTTAATCCACAGGTCGAGGAGCTGCTTCTCGGCCGCGTCAACGAACTGGCGCACCTCTTCGACAGTGGGCGGCGCGGCGGGCGTCACCGCGGGAGATGCAGACGCGTCTGGTGTGGGCATCGTGAGAAATGCGGCTCCTATAAAGATTACCAGTAGCGCCACAAGCCGGAAGAGATCTCGGAAACAATGACTCACGATAAGTCCTCCCCGGCGAAGCGTTAGGCGGAGCTGGCCGCGCCGCGCGCGCCGAGTATTTCACCGGTGACAGCCACGGCGTGGTCAATGGCAGCGCGATCCACGTCGTAATGCGTGACCATGCGCACCATGAACTTGTCCATCGGCCCGGCCAGAACATTGCGACGCGCCAGCTCCGCGCAAAGTTGCTCCGCCGTGCGGCCCGTGGCGCGCACGTCGAAGAGCACGATGTTGGTGATCACTTTGCGTGGGTCGAGTGCGATACCGGGAAGCTGCGCCAGGCCTTCTGCGAGGCGACGCGCGTTTTCGTGGTCGCGATGAAGAATCTTGGGACTCTCCTCGAGCGCGACCAGGCCCGCCGCCGCAAGCACTCCAACCTGGCGCATTCCGCCGCCCAATAGCTTGCGTCCCACGCGCGCCTGTTCGATGAAGTCGCGCGGGCCGGCCAGCATCGAACCGACGGGCGCGCCGAGCCCTTTCGACAGGCAGAACATCACGGAGTCGAACTTGCGGGTCAGTTCGGCTACGCTGCGACCGAGCGCGACAGCGGCATTGAAAATGCGCGCTCCGTCCAGGTGGACGCGCAAGCCGGCGGCGTGCGCGCGGTCGCAGATGTCCTCGGCCACTTCCGGGGGATAGATGGTTCCTCCATGCAGGTTGTGCGTGTTTTCGAGCTCGATCAGGCCGGTTGGGGCGTAGTAATACACCTTTGGGCGGATCAGGGGTTCGATGAGGTCCCAGGTAAGGATGCCGCCGGGCGCGGCCGCGGTGCGAGGCAGGCAGCCGGCGATGGCGGACATTGAAGCGAGCTCGTGATTGACGATGTGCGCGCGCTGCTCGCAGATGACTTCCATGCCGGGGCGCGTCCAGGTGCGAATCGCGAGGAGATTGCCCATAGAGCCCGAGGGCACGAAAAGAGCGGCTTCGCGTTCGAAGATTTCCGCGGCGCGCGCCTGCAGGCGATTGACGGTGGGGTCCTCGCCGTAAACGTCATCCCCGACTTCGGCTTCGGCCATGGCCCGGCGCATCGCGGGCGTAGGGCGAGTGACCGTGTCACTGCGCAGGTCAATCGGCGCGGCTGAAGCGGCGGCCGGCATGGCGAGTATGATAACGCGAGTTGAGAGCTACGAGTTAGGAGTTAACAGTCAAGAGTCGAGAGGCCGGGCGGGCCCGTGGATTCGGGAGCGGCTATGTGCGGCGAGCAGAGTGCAGGATGACGCTGCCGAAATTCCATGCGCTCGCGCGGACGTCTGCAAAGCCGGTCTTCTCCAACAGAGTGGTGAGTTCGATTGGGGAAGGGAATTTCTGAACGGAGCTGGGAAGGTACGCGTAGGCTTCGCGGTCACCGGAAATCGCGGCACCGATCCAGGGCAGAATGCGCCGGAAGTAAAAGCGAAAAAGGGCCGCCATCGGGCCGCTGCCTGGCTCGGAGAATTCCAGAATGCCCACCTGCCCACCAGGTTTCAGGACCCGCGCCATTTCCCGCAGGCCCAGCTCGTAGTTGGCGAGATTGCGGAAGCCGAAGGCTGAGGTGACCAGATCGAAGCTCGCGTCAGGAAACGGGAGATGCAGGGCATCGGCAGCGGCGAACTCGGCGGCGCGATGGCCAGACCGGGCCTTTTCGCGCGCCCGCATGAGCATCGGTTCGACGAAATCACTGCCTATTATCGGGGGACACCCGAAGTTGTCCTCAGGGGCTGAAGCCCGTGAGGGGGGAGCGGGCTTAATGTCGGAGCTGAAGCTCCGACCCCCTAAAGAGCGCGCTTCCTCCGACACGCCAGAAGATGATTTGGCGTCAAAGCGGAAGCCCGCACCCCCTAAAGAGTGTTCGGGAGCAGGCGGCGGGGTTGCAGCACCCGCGGGAATGGCGGCAGAGCGGATGCGGTCGAGCGCGAAGGCGAGGTCGCCCGTGCCGCAGCAGAGGTCCAGCACGCGCGCGCCGGACTGCTGGAGCACGCTGCGGAAATAGCGGGCCGTGCGGCGGCGCCACAGGCGATCCAAGGAAAATGAAAGGAGGTGATTGGCAAGATCGTAGCGCGGCGCAATGCGGGTGAACATCTCGCGGACGCGTGCGGCAGCTTCGCGTTCGTCGCGTGAGCCTTGCGGGCGCGTCCCTGGAAGCGCCGGGGAGGGAGCCGCCGGCGTCATTTGCGGCGAACCTTGCGGAGAGGTGCTGCGCCGCTGGTGGTCGCCTTGACGAACTCAGGCAGAGAGCGAACGACTCTGGCCACAAGCGCCCACGGAATCTCGATGCCCCACTCGGTCTTTCCGATTGAGCGCGGAAGCACCCAGCGAACGCGGCCGCCTCGAGCCTTCTTGTCTCCCGCGAGGAAGGCGCGCAACCGGTCGAGGTTGATAGACGGCAGCGGCGGCAGAGGGCCGACGGATGCGACCACACGCATGATGCGCGCTGCGGCGGATGCGTCGAGCCGGTCCGTAGCCAAAGCGAGCAGGGTGGCGGCGTGCATGCCCCAGCCGATCGCTTCGCCGTGCAAAAAGCGGCGGTAGCCCGTGAGCCCTTCGAGCGCATGTCCGAAGGTGTGGCCGAAATTCAAAATCTGGCGCAGCCCGGCTTCGCGTTCGTCTTCGCTGGCAACGCGCGCCTTGATGGCGATGCAGCGCGGGATGATCCAATCGAGCGCCGCCGCGTCGCGGCGCAATACGGCGGGCATGCGCCGCTCGAGGAAGCGGAAGAGCTTTTCATCGGCGATGAGGCCGTATTTGATGACTTCGTAGAGGCCCGAGCGATATTCCCGGTGCGGGAGCGTGCGCAACAGGTCCGGATCAACGATTACGAGGCGGGGCGGATAGAACGCGCCGAGCAGATTTTTCCCTTCAGGAAGATCCACGCCTGTTTTGCCGCCGATGGAGCTATCCACCTGCGCGACGACGGTCGTTGGAATATGGACCAGCCGCACACCGCGCATGTAAATGGCGGCGGCGAATCCGGCGACGTCTCCCACGACGCCGCCTCCCACGGCCACCAGAATGAAGCGGCGGTCTGCGCCTGCGCACACGAGTTGCCGCGCGATTCCTTCGACGGTGGCGAGGCGCTTGGCCGATTCGCGGTCGTCAAACAAGATGGGACGGCGCGCGCCGGGAATACTCGACGCCACGGCTTGTCCCCAGAAACGCCAGACGCGCGGTGAGGAAAGAACGGCCGTGCCGGTCGAATCGCCGAGGCGGGCGATGAGCGCACGCGCTTTGGCAAGCGCGCCACGGGCGCAGTGCACGTTATATGGTCCGAGAGAACTCTTTACGCGAATCTTGGGCATGCCAGACTCAAAATCTAGCACAGTTCCGGAGCGCCGCTAGATCGAATGGCGCTCCGCGCGGGAACAAACCCCGCCCTTGGTGCGTAGAACATACGCTGAGGGATAAGATACCCGGATGCTCACCTTCGTGCTGTGGTGCATTTTGCTGGTGCTTTGCTGGCCGCTGGCGCTGCTGGCAGTGATCGCGTACCCGTTCGTGTGGCTACTGCTTTTGCCATTTCGGCTGCTTGGAATCGCAGTCGAAGGGGCGTTTGACCTGTTGCGCGCGATCATCGGTCTTCCGGCCCGGGTCTTGCGCGGACCGAACGCTCGCCGGGCGTAGCCGTTCAGGGAAACCTTGCCTGCAGTTCGTTCACCGTTTCGAGGAGGACATGGCCGACGACGGCGAGGCTGCGCGGGCTGATTTTGTCGAGGGTGTCCTGGGAGGTGTGCCAGTAGCCGAGCACCTGATAGTCGCCGAGGTCAATGAGGTCCACCGCGGCGACGCCCCGCTTGAGAAACGGGACGTGATCGTCACTGATGGGACCAAGATCGCCAGAGGGGAAAACGTTCCGATAGCCGAGGCGAGCCGCAGTGCGCCAGACGAGGTCCGCGAGCCATGAGGTGGAATTCTCCTCGCGGAGCAAGTGCAGGTTTTTCTGTCCTACCATGTCCGCGAGAATGACGGCGCGAACGCGCTTCAGCTCGCCCGATAGGGCCAGACGTGCGGCCAGCTCGCGGCTGCCATAGACGCTGTCGGCGTCGGTCCACTCACCGCCTTGTGCTTCCTCGCCGTCGAGGAAAGCAATCCAAACGGTGTTCGACTGCTTCTTTCTGATGCACAGCAGCCTTGCGATTTCAAGCATCAGTCCCGTCGAGGAACCGCCATCTTCGGCGCCTACAAAATCCGCGAGCCGCTTGGTGTCATAGTGCGTGAGCAGGAGGATGATTCCGGGTCCCGTGCCAGGAATCTTGGCGACGATATTCTTCATCTGCAGCGGGCCGAGCGGCGTCTGAGCGTGGAAGTCATCCTCGTCCACAGCGCAGCCGAAGCCCTGTAATTGCGAGCGAATGTAGGCTTGCGCTTGGCGGATTGCCGCAGAGTCCGGCGGGTGCGGCCCGAAGCTGACAAGCTTCGCTACGTGGTCATAAGCTTTGGCGCCATCGAAGCCGCCGGTCGTGGAGGCGGGAGGCGCCGCATCGCTCGCGAGTGTAGCGGCTTGCGCTGCGGGCGTGGAGGATGCAGAAGCGACCGAGGGAGCAGTTGCGGCGGATTCGTGGCTGCAGGCCGCGAGCATCGCAGCGGCCACGGAGAAGGCGGAATAAAGAAGTGCGCGCCGACACAGCACGCTAGCGCGCCTCATTGTCAGCCAGGGCGCGGGCACGCTTGCGGCGGAGCACCACGTAGCTGACGAGAACGCCCACGAAGTAGAGCGCGACCATAGGCGCCATGAAGATGAGCATCGTCGTGGCGTCCGGGGTCGGAGTGACGATCGCCGCGACCACTGTGATGCCCAGCATGGCGTACCGGAAATTCTTCATCAGGAATTTCGGAGTGACGATGCCGAACGCCGACAGGATAAACACCACCACCGGAAGTTCAAAAATCACGCCCAGCCCCAGCAGCACGACCAGAATGAGGTTGAAGTACTCGTTGATGCTGATGAGCGGCCGGATGGGGCCGTCGGTGGCGAAGTGGATGACGTAGGTCAGCACCTGCGGCAGCATCACGAAGTAGCCGAACGCAATCCCGCAGAGAAAGAGAACCATCGCCGAGCTGATGAAACTCAGCACGGCCCGACGCTCATGCCGGTAAAGCCCGGGGGCCACAAACAGCCACACCTGGTAGAGCACCCAGGGCATGGCTAGGACGATACCGAGGTAAAGCCCCAGGTTGATGATCAGCCCGATGTATCCCTGCGGGCTGGTGTAGTAGAGCTTGTCATCGAGGTGGTTGGCGCGCAGGGCCGACTGCATCGGCTCCACGATGAAACTGATGAAACGCTTGGCCAGCAACAGGCCGATCACCATGCCGATCCCAATGGCGGCGACGGCACTGATCAGCCGCCGGCGCAGCTCCACCAGGTGGTCGAAAAACGACATGGAGCCGCCGGTCTCTTCCTCGAGGCTCCGGCGAGGGGGCAATTCAGGCCGGGCGGGGGCTGCCATCGTCGCTCGCTTGCTCGGGGTTTTCCTTCACTTCAGGCGCCGGGACGTACTCGACAGTGCGCACGGCGGCGACATCCAGAACCTCAGCATAGGCGGGGGGAGTGTCAGGTGCGGAGGCGTATTCGGGTCCCGAAGGGGTCGCCGAGGCGTTCGCAGGCTCGGCAGGAACTGTCCCAGGCGAAGGCATCATGACCGGCTCGCTGGCCCGAGGCGGGAGCGCGGCGGGCGACGCAGGCGATGGTCCTGCACGACGTTCCTGGGCTTCCCGCTCGAGGTCGCGCATGTGTCCCTCGAAGCTGGAGCGGAGGTCACCGGTAGCGCGCCGGAATTCGGCCATCACCTTTCCCAGGTTTCGGGCCAGCTCGGGAAGCTTTTCCGGCCCGAATATAATCAGCGCAACTACAAAAATCACAATGAGATGAGGGATGCTCAACATTCGGGACTCTGATGGCGGCTTTACGCGCCTTTCGGAATCATAGAAGAGGGCCTCAAGAGTGTCAAACGACCCGAAGGGCCATGCTATACTGGAGGCTCGCGTGGCACCGAGAGCGCATATGCAATCCGGGACAACTAGAGATAATTCTGCTCCGTCGCAGGCTTCTTCGGCGCGCGGACTGGTCTTGCTGGTGCTGGTGCTGGTGGTCGCGGCCGTGCTGGGCGGGATCTACGGGCCTGTCGGCAGGACGACCGCGGCCGGTTCGGACGACTTGCAAGAATCGGTGAGGAGTTTCACGCGCGTGCTCGCGGTGGTCGAGCAGAACTACGCCGAGCCCGTGGATACCGACAAGGCCATCTACGACGGCGCGATCCCCGGCATGTTGCACGTCCTGGACCCGCATTCGAATTTCTTCGACCCCAGGCAGTTCGCGCTCTTCCGGGAAGAGCAGCAGGGGAAATACTACGGCGTGGGCATGGTGGTGGCGGAACGCGAGAATCAGACGGTGGTGCAGGCGCCCTTCGTCAACTCTCCCGCGTACAACGCCGGGATTCGTCCCGGCGACATCATTCTGAAGGTGGACGGCAAGAGCTGCACGGGCCTGACCACCACCGAAGTCGCCGACATGCTCAAGGGGCCCAAGGGCACACCCGTGCACATTTCGTTGGGGCGCGAGGGATGGAGCGAGCCGATTGAAGTCACCGTGGTGCGGGATGAGATTCCCCGCCCGGGCGTGGAATTCTCCACCACGGTGAGGCCAGGGATCGGGTACGTGCGCGTTTCCACGTTCAACGAAACCACCGACAACGACCTCGCGGACGCCCTGAAGCGACTCGATGTCTCCAAGCTCGAAGGCTTGATCATAGACTTGCGGGGCAACGGGGGCGGGCTGCTGACGCAAGCCGTAGGCATGGCGGATATGTTCCTGGACAAGAACGAGCTGGTGGTCTCGCACCGCGGGCGGGCATCGGCGGAACGCCGCTATTATGCGGTGCGCGGCAACCAGGGAATCAAGGTGCCGCTGATCGTGCTCATCAACGGACAAAGCGCTTCGGCATCGGAAATCGTCTCCGGCGCCATTCAGGATCATGACCGCGGCCTGATCGTGGGCGAGGTGAGCTTCGGAAAAGGCCTGGTGCAGACGCAGCTTCAGATAGGGTCGGACACGGCGCTGCTGTTGACGACGGCGCGCTATTACACGCCGAGCGGCCGCTTGATTCAGCGCGATTACAAGAACGAGACCCTCTACGACTATCACTACAACCCCAAGCCGCCTCGCACGCCCGAGGTGAAGCTCACTGACGGCGGCCGCCAGGTGTACGGCGAGGGCGGGATCACGCCGGACGTTGTGGTGCAGACGCCGAAAGCCAATGACTTCCAGGAAGAGCTCGAGCGCCGGGGCGTGTTTTATCCCTCGGCGCAGGGCGTCGGAGATTTCGTGCGCTTCTATCTGGGAGAGAAGCCGGCGATCAGCAAGGATTTTTCGACCGACGACGCCGTGCTGGCGCAGTTCCGGAAATTCCTGAGCGACCACCACGTTCCGTTCACGGAACAGGACATTCAGCAGAACCTCGCCTGGCTCCAGTGGGAGATCAAGCGCGAAGTGTTCACCACCGTTTACGGCTTGAACGAAGGGTACAAGGTCGCGCTGGAGTACGACCCGCAG
>Ga0187780_10004080_pt1 | contig 10936 bp, 8 predicted proteins | sample 1015_Q2_SP10_20__FD_132429 | JGI IMG/M metagenome (GOLD analysis project Ga0187780, IMG submission 132429) | Tropical peat soil microbial communities from peatlands in Department of Meta, Colombia - 1015_Q2_SP10_20_MG | ecosystem: Environmental > Terrestrial > Soil > Wetlands > Peat | place...
CCGCGCACAGAGAGCGACCTGGGCTCCCTCGCGGGCGAAGGCCAGGGCCACGGATCGCCCGATCCCCTTGCTGCCGCCGGTCACGATCACCCCCTTGCCCACGAGTCCCAGATCCATGCGATCCTCCTGGCGCGAAAAGCGCCGTTTGGGCCGTCGACCTGCCGATGATGCGGGAGTATGGGGCCCGCGCCCGCCCGAGCGAGGATCTTTCTGCGATGACACTCTCCGTGCTGACGCAGAATCTCTGGCACGATATGGGTCCCTGGAGCGATCGAACCGCGCTTCTGCGAACGTGGGTCGAAGGTCTACGCCCTGATCTGATCGGCCTCCAGGAGGTCCTGCGCGGCCCGGGGCGTGACCTCGCGGCGGAGCTGCTGGAGGACAGCGGCTACCACCTCGCCTTCGCACCGGCCATGCGTTACTGGCACGACCCGCGCCTCGAGTTCGGCAACTCCATCGCGAGTCGCTGGCCCATCCTGGACCAAGAGTCGATCCCGCTTCCCCACGGCGAGGACGGAGAGCGCCGCTCGGCCCTGTGCGTGAGCGTCGATGCGCCTGTCGGTCCGGTTTCCCTGACGTGCACCCACCTCAACTGGAAGTTCCAGCACGGGGAAATCCGAGAGCGTCAGGTGGTCGCAGTGGCCGACCTGGTGCTGCGACGACGGCCGAAGGGCGGATTCCCTCCGATTCTGGTCGGAGATTTCAACGCGGAGCCCGACTCATCGGAAATTCGCTTTCTCACAGGGCTCGAGTCCATCGGCGGGCGGAGTGTCTACTTCCACGACTCCTGGCGCGTCGCCGGGGTGAGACGCACAGACCCGGAGGCCGGCTTCACCTGGTCCAACCGAAACCCGTACGCGCGAGCAAACCTCGAGCCCGATCGTCGCATCGACTACATCTTCACCGGCTTCCCGAAGCGCGATGGCGTCGGACTGCTCGAGACGTGTCGCGTGGTCTGCGACGCACCGCAAAACGGCGTCTGGCCGAGCGATCACTTCGGCCTCTATGCGGAGCTGCGCACGAGCCCGCTCGAGAGCGCCTCTGCGTGAAAAAAAAGGCGTAGCGACGCAGAGGTGCAGGTTCCCTGGTTCCGGAGCGGCGATTTGGCTTCCGGCCGGTGTCGGGCCATCATCGATCTCATGACACGAGGCGCGAGGTGTGGGTCCCGAACATGAAGACCATCGACCTGCGCAGCGACACGGTCACCCTCCCCACTGCCGCGATGCGTGAGGCCATGGCGCGCGCCGAGGTCGGAGACGACGTGTACGGTGAGGACCCGAGCGTGAACCTGCTCGAGGACCGGATGGCTCGCCTGCTCGGCAAGCAAGCGGCGCTCTTCGTGCCTTCGGGCACGATGGCAAACCAACTTGCCCTTCGGGCGCAGACCCAGCACGGCGACGTTGTGCTGGCCGGGGAGCACGCGCACGTCCTCTTGTACGAGTCGGGTGCAGCCGCAGCGCTCTCCGGGATCCAGATCGAAACCCTCGGCGTCGGGGGATTTTTCGACGCTCAGGATGTGCGCGGCGCGCTCCATCCCCACGATCACCACTACGCGCCCGTCCGCCTCGTGGCGCTGGAAAATACGCACACCGTATCGGGCGGCCGGATCTTCGCCCTCGAACGGGTTCGCGCGGTCGCACAGGCCGCGCGCGAGTGCGGCCTGCGCTTGCACCTCGACGGAGCACGCCTTTGGAACGCGGTCGTGGCGACCGGAATCCCCGCCGCCAGCTGGGCGGAACCCTTCGACTCGGTCGCCTGCTGCCTCTCCAAGGGTCTGGGTGCGCCGGTGGGCTCTGTGGTGAGTGGCAGCGCCGAGACGGTCGAACGCATGCATCGATTTCGAAAGATGCTGGGAGGCGGCATGCGCCAGGCCGGAATCCTGGCGGCCGCAGGTCTTTACGCCCTGGACCACCACATGGCGCGGCTGGCCGACGACCATGCCCACGCGCGCCGACTCTCTGCCGGACTTCGAGAGCTTGGGCTCAAAGTGCGGAGCGAACCCGAGACGAACATGGTGCTCTTCGAGTATGACGACGTCGGGCGCTTCGTACACGCGACCCGCGCGCGAAGGCTTCTGATCGATCCGATCGCCCCCGGGACCCTGCGCGCCGTGACCCATCTCGACGTCGACGTCGCTGACGTGGAGGACGCGCTGGCGCGCATCGCGGAGACGCTCGCCGAACTCCGCGGCCCGCGACGCCACGCTTCCTGAAGCGATTCTGCACCTGGAGCGAGGAGACCACCCCATGCAACGCGATCTCTTCAGTCAAGAACACGAGCTCTTCCGCGCCCAGTTTCGGCGCTTCGCCGAGAAGGAGATTGAGCCCAAGATTGCGGGCTGGAATGCGCGGGGCATGTCGGATCGCGAGACCTGGCGGCGCTGCGGAGCCGAGGGATTCCTCGGGGCAAACCAACCGGAAGTCTACGGTGGAGCGGGGGGAGATTTCCTCTACGACGCGATCATCATGGAGGAACTCGCCCGCCTGCGCGCCCATGCGCTGATGTTTTCCCTTCACTCCGACATCTGCATGCCCTACATCACGACCTACGGAAGCGAGGATCAGAAGAGGCGATACCTGCCGGGAGCCATCGCGGGCACCCTCCTGCTCGGCATCGCGATGACAGAGCCCGGGACCGGATCCGACCTCGCCAATGTGCAGACCAAGGCGATCCTTCAGGGCGACCACTACGTGCTGAACGGCTCGAAGACCTTCATCTCGAACGGGCAGATCGGAGATCTCTTCATCGTCGTCGCGAAGACAAACCCCGACGCCGAGCCGCCTCATCGCGGGATCAGCCTGCTGCTCGTCGAGGCAACGACCCCGGGTTTCGTGCGCGGCCGCAAACTCGACAAGGTCGGCCTCAAGGGACAGGACACGAGTGAGCTCTTCTTCCAGGACTGCAGGGTCCCGGTCTCCGCGCTGCTCGGTCGTGAAGGCCAGGGCTTTCGGATGCTGATGGAGAAGCTTCAGCAGGAGCGTCTCTGCATCGGTGTCGCCTCCATCGCCTCCTGCCGACGCACGCTCGAGGACACCGTTGCCTACGTTCGCGAACGTCATGCGTTTGGTCGGCCGATCGCGGCGTTTCAGAACACGCAGTTCAAACTGGCCGAGCTCGCGACGGAAGTCGAGGTCGGCCAGGCGTTCGTCGATCGCCTGCTTGTCGCTCACGTGCGGGGCGAGGAAATCGTCTCCGAAGTCTCCATGGCGAAATGGTGGACCACGGACCTCCAGAAGCGACTGACCAGCGATTGCGTCCAGCTGCACGGCGGCTACGGCTTCATGCACGAGTACGCGATCGCCACGGACTATGAGGACGCCGCCGTGCAGTCGATCTACGCGGGCACGAACGAGATCATGAAGGTGATCATCGCGAAGCGGATGGGGCTCGCATAGACCTCAGTAGGTGTGCGCGCGCAAGAACCCGGCGACCTCTTCGATCGCTTTCGCTCCCGCGTCGAGACCCGGAAACAGCACGAAGTCGTGGGGCATTCCGGGATAGCTGAGGAGCGTGGCGTCCCGACCCGCGCTCCGCAAACGTTCCGCGAAGGCGACCCCATTGTCGTACAGCGAATCGATCGTTCCCACCACCACGCAGGTGGGCGGGAATTTCGACAGATCGCCGCGCAGCGGCGAGACCCAGGGATTCGACCAGCGTGACCTCGGCGCGTACGATTCGCAGAAGAATTTCATCATCGCGTCGTCCAGAATCGGATCCCCCGGCGCGAAGCGGCGCGCCGACGGCGAGTCGAGGGCAAGCTCGAGGTCCGTCACGGGACAAATCATGAGCGCGGCCGTGGGTGGCTTCTCCGCAGCCGCGAGGAGCTGCAGCGTCGTGGCCGCCGTGAGATTGCCCCCGGCGGAGTCCCCCCCGAGGAAGATCCTCCGCTCGTCCCCGCCGACGCGGGCGGCGTTCTCCCGGACCCAGCGGAACGCGGCCACGCAATCGTCCAGCGCAGCGGGATAGGGATGCTCCGGAGCGAGTCGGTAGTCCACGCTCACAACCACGACGCCCGCCGCGATGCAGAGTTGCTTCGTGAGTTTTGCGTGAGTCTCGGGAGAGAGGATCACCCAGCCCCCACCGTGGAGGTAGACGAGCACAGGTTTCCTGGCCCCCGAACCCGGTGGATGAAACACCCGAACCCGAAGGGGCTGACCCTTCGGTCCCGGGATGCGGAGCTCGTCCTCCTGTTCTACGACGGGAGCGTTCGCGTTGAGGAGCTCCGAGAATGCGGCGATCTCCGCGCGCATGGCTTGAGCTTCGAGCACGCGCTGCGCTGGGCGCGCGGCGCGCATGAGATCGAAGAGCTGTCTGACCTGGGCGTCCATCGGTTCGCGCGGATCGGACATGCCGGCGCCTCCGTGGGCGAGCACGTGAAGCTACCCTACCTGGAACGCGTGCGGAACGACCGCGCTCCTTGTGCCCCGGGGGCAGCAGTGGCTGCCAGGGCTCGAACGGCATCGCGCTCGCTCACGACGATCCGAGGCTCTCATCGAGGGTGGCGCTCATGAATCCGTCGGCGTGTGCCAAGCCGCCGAGCCCCAGGGGTGGGCCCAGAGGGACGCAGGCCCGCGCGAATTTCCTCCCCCCTCGATCACTCCGCACCCCGCCCGCGCCTGCGCTCGCGAACGCTTCACCTTGTGCACCACGAGAGGCTGCTACGATGGCAGCCAATCATGACTCCCCTGTGGCGTTGCATTGCGCTTGGCGCGCTGGCGCTCCTCGGCTTCCCGTTCTCCTCTGTGGCGGAATCGAGCCTTGAGCTCCCGTTGCAGGATGCCTTCGGGGCCCTCCCTGCAGCCACCTATGACGAGAACACGATGAATCGGGTGGGCGACGCGCGGGTGAGCCTGACGCGCTTGCCGAACGGCAATCTCCTCATGGTGGCGGCGGGCGCGATTCAAGGCGCAGAGGCCAGCGTCGTCATGAGCGAACTCGAACGAACGAAGAACGGGGCGGGGCTGCGGCCGGTGAGGCAGGAGTCCCGCTCCTGGGCAGCCGGCGGGAAGAGCCACGGGCTCATGTGGATCGACCACCGAGCCGCCCATGCACTTTGCACTCCGGCCGAGGGTGCGGATGAGGCGCCTTTCGAACTCGATCTGCAGAATCCGGACCTGATCGCCAACGTACCCATGCATCTGCTCTTTCTGCCGCTCGTGTCGGGGGCCAAGGAAGAGGTGAACTTCGAGTTTCTGGTCTGCAAGATACACCGAGTGGTGTCTGCCAAAGCCAGGGTGGCACGCCACCTCGCCTCTTCGAGTGCGGGCGACCTGATCGAGGTACGGTCGGAGATCGATCTGGGTCCTGTGCTGACGCCGCTCGCCCGCGCGTTCCTCCCGCGCTTTTCCTTCTGGTTCGACACCGGGGAACCCGAGCGCTGGGTGGGCCACCGAATGCCCCTCGGCACCGGAGGCCCTCAGGTCCTGATCGTGCGCGCGGGCGTCCCTGTGCGCGAACTCGAGGCCCAGCAGTAAGGCGGCCTAACCTCCGGCGTGGCGGGAGAGAAAGTCGGCTGCCCCCTGCCCTCCCATGTAGAACTCGAGCCGCCTATACGACGTGCGGGCAAGGTCGACCACCACAAGGCCGTCGAGCACATCGGCAAAGGTGGGATCGACGTTCCATCCCAAGAAGCGTCCGCCGAGCTTCAGATACTCGCGCACGAGGACCGGGAGCCCCTTGCCGTCGGCTTCTTGCGCCGCGACGCGCCGGGAAAGCTCTTCGGGCGAGACGTTCCTCCGCGGAGAGAATCTCGCCTTCCAGTGCGCCCGGAAGCCCACGCGCAGGGGCTGCCGCGGTCGGACGTGGACGGCAAGCGCAGGGTCCGCGAAGTGGCGCGAGAGCGTCGCGGCAATCAACGCGCGCGATTCGTGCGCGTAGGCTGCCGACACACTGACCGCGCCGAAGAGCTTTTTTACCTTCGGTCGGGCCAGCACGAGTTGCCCAATCCCCTTCCAGAGCAGCATGAGCGCACACGCCGAGCGCTGATACTCCCCTCGGATGAAGGAGCGGCCGAGCTCGATCGCAGGCCCGAGCTCCGCAAAGAACGCGTCGTCGAGTTCAAAGAGGGTATGCGTGTAGAGGCCCCCCGTTCCGAACACCGGCCGCAAACGTTCGGTCTCGGCCAGGCGGTAGGCACCCACCAGCTCGCCCGCCTTCCGATCCCATGCGAAAAGATGTTCGTAGCTTCGATCGAAAAGATCGAGGTCGAGCTCCCGTCCCGTCCCCTCGCCCGCCGAACGGAAGGTGACCTCTCGGAGGCGGCCGATCTCTCGCAGCAACGCCGGGATCTGCGCGGCACCCGCGACGGCGACGAGATAGCGATCGTGCGGGACCAGCGCGGCGCCTTCGAGGCGCGCGACCTCTTCGCGCATCCACGCCTCATCGCGGCGCGGCGCGATCGGCGCCTGCGCGAGCGGCTCTGCACTGTCCGCTCGCCTCGGCCCTCGGCGCGGAAGGCCCGGCCAGGGAAGTCCCGGTCGCAGTACTCCGACACTCGAATAGGACATGACCGACCTCCACCCCCCGGAAAGGTGCGTAGTGAGACACCAAGCGGGATCAAGAATCGGTTTCGCGGTGCACAGCCATGTCTCATTTTTGGGACGAGCGCGTGACGTCCCGCTTTCTCCGCCGCGGCTTCACAAGAACGCCACGACGCGGGCCGAGCTTCTTGCGGGATCGCAGCGAACCGGCTCCCCCCAAGGAGACCTGCATCATGGGACTGCTCGGTACTGCGCGCGTGACGTTGCGTCTATTCACCTTGGCCGTCCTGACCGGGTTCACGGTCTTGCGCCTCAAGCTGAGCGCCAAGCTCCGCGGAGCCTGCCCAAAGATTGCTACCCGACACGGCCATGCGTGGGCACGCCGCATGCTCAGTCTTCTCGGTGTGCGGGTCGAGGTGGAGGGCGCTCCGCCCGGGGATGCGGTTCTGTTCGTCGCCAACCATCGCTCGTACGTGGACATTGCCGCGCTGCTCGCCCAGCGCCCCTGTGCGTTCCTCGCGAAGGCGGAGATCGCCGGTTGGCCGCTTTTTGGAGTGGCGGCGCGCGAAACGCACACCGTGTTTGTGCAGCGTGAGGACAAGGCGAGCCGCCGAGCGGCGCGTGGAGGAGCGCTCTCCCTCCTCAAGCAAGGGGTCGCGTTCGCTGCCTTCCCGGAAGGCACGACCTCCCGCGGCCCCGGAACCCTGCCGTTTTTCCCCGGTCTCTTCGAGCTCGCCGCGGAGCACCGCATTCCTGTCGTGCCGGTGGCGATCGAGTACGCCGAGCGCGAGGACGCTTGGGTCGGCGACGACGGGTTTATCCCCCACTTTCTGAACTGTTTTCGCAAGCGCCGCATGCATATCGCCCTCGCGTTCGGACCCGTCCTCCAGGGGGACGACAAAGAAGGGCTGCGGACGGAAGCGGAGGCTTGGATTCGCGACCGTCTGGAGGCGCTGGCTCCGCGGGGCGCGCTGATCCGCGGGGGGCTTCCCCGCACTTCCGGCCGGGCAGCCGCGCCGACGCCGGCGTAGTCGCTCGAGACGGGTCTCGAAGGCTGCGGGGCGGGTAAGCGCTCAAGCTTCAAAGGGAGCTCTCGCCGATCCACCCCAGCGCCCCCTTGAGGGACGGGCAACGGCCCGGCACGCTCCGCACTCCTGTCTCATCGGAGCGAGGAATGCGACTTTGGGCGTCGCCTTTGCGCGACCTTCCGGGGTGGGCGCTGTGATCCGCCGTTCATCCCCCTTCGTCTGGAGCCTCCTTTGGGCCGCCGCTGCGCTGGCTGCGCCTCAGGACGAACTCCGGTCTCGCGTCGATGCGATCGTTGCCCAGCATCGTGAGCCCAACGCAGCCGTCACCCTCGCCATCGGTGTCCACGCCGAGGGGCGCGAAGCCACGTTTTTCTACGGCGACGCCGGACGGGACCTCGGCACCCCCACCGCCGACACGCTGTTTCAGCTGGGCTCCGTGACCCAGGTCTTTACCGCCACCCTGCTCGCCGCCCTTGCCGACCGGGGCTTCGTCCGGTTCGAGGATCCCGTACAGCAGTACGTACCTTTGGGTATTACCATTCCGAGCTTCCGGGGCCGCCCGATCCGTCTCGTCGATCTCGCCACCCACACCTCGGGCCTGCCCCGAGACATCCCGAACCAGAAGGCAACGCTCACGCTGGAACGCATGTGGGAGTTTCTAAATGCCTGCAAGCTCGATCGTGCTCCCGGCACCCAGTATCTCTACTCCAACCTCGGATTCGCGCTTCTCGGGCATGCCCTTGCGCGGGCCGCGGGGACTCCGGGCTACCAAGACGCCCTGACGCGCGAGGTGCTGGTGCCTCTCGGGATGAGCAGCACATGGCTTCTCCCCGAGCTGCCGAGCCGCGTCGGGCTCAGCCTGGGCCGCGCGGCCGACGGGGAAGTCGCACGATACGACCTCCCCAGCTGGCCCGCGCTTTTGCCTGCCACCGGCCTCACATCCAGCCTCGACGACATGATGAAGTTCCTGCGCTTTGCCATGGGCGTGCGCGAGACGGCCCTTTCGCCCCTGCTGGATTCCTTGGAGCGACCCCGTCGGCGTGCCGCTCCCTACGGAGAGGTGGCCCTCGGCTGGCAGGTCCACGCGATCCAGGAGGACGTCGCCTTGCTGGCGAAGAATGGCGGAATGCGGGGCTTCTCGAGCCTCGTGGCCTTTGTTCCCTCGCTGCGTGTGGGTGTCGTCGTGCTCGCGGGCTCTCCGCATCAGGCCAGGCAAATCGGGAGTGAGGTGCTGCGAGCGATCGCCGGAGAGATCGGATTGCCCGAGGAGATTCCCGATGAGAGCTCCGCAGACGATCTGCGCTGAGAAGCGATCTGGGCGAACTAGCGGGCGCCTTCCCCGTCGAGCAGTCGCCTCACCTCGTTCGAGAGCGCGTCCGCGCTAAAGGGCTTGCCCAGAAAGCTCGTGCCACTCTCCGCCGTCCCACTGAATGCCGCACCGTCGTTGTAGCCGGACAGGTAGAGGACACGAAGATCCGGTCGTTCCGCGCGCAGCAATTCTGCGAGCTGCGGCCCGCCCATGCGCGGCATCACGACGTCCGTCACCAGGATGTCGACTCCGGAAGTGCACTGGCGGAAGACGCGGCGCGCTTCGAGACCGTCGGAGGCGTACACCACCGTGTACCCCGCCTCGGTCAGCACGCGCTCGGCAAGGCGACCGACGAGAGGTTCGTCTTCCACGAGGAGTACCGTTTCTCGACCTCTTGCGGCCGAAGTTCTCGGCGGCTGCGGCGATTTCGCCTCCTCGGATCTCTCATCCCGGGGCAGGAAGACCCGAAAGACGCTTCCCGCCCCCGGCCGGCTTTGGGCTCGAAGCTGACCGCCGCTCTGCTGAATGATTCCATACACGGTCGAGAGACCGAGGCCTGTCCCCTTCCCCGAAGGCTTGGTGGTGAAGAAGGGCTCGAAAATGCGTGCCAGCGTCTCTTCGTCCATGCCGCAGCCCGTGTCGCTCACGGCCAACACGACATGCCGACCGGGCGGCGCCGCGATCCCTGGAGCTTGATCGAGCGCGCCATCGAAATCGGCGGTCTCCAGCCTCAGCACACCGCCGGCTTCCATGGCGTCTCGGGCATTCACCACGAGGTTCATCAAGACCTGTTGAATCTGACCGCGATCGGCGCGGACATGGCCAAGATTCGGTGCAAGCTTTGTCCTCACCTCGATATGCTCGCCGATGAGCCGCCGCAGCATGTTCTCCATATCGCGGATCACCGCATTCAGATCCAGCCGTTCAGGCTTCAGTACCTGTCGCCGGCTGAAGGCGAGGAGCTGGTGCGTCAGCGCTGCCGCGCGTTCTCCGGCTCCGTGAATCTCCTGGAGGTCGGCACGCAGCGGGTGATCCTTCGGTACCCGCTCCAGCAAGAGCGCGCTGTATCCGTTGATGGCGGTGAGCAGGTTGTTGAAGTCGTGTGCGATCCCGCCTGCGAGTCGGCCGACCGCCTCCATCTTTTGGGAATGACGCAGCTCCTCTTCCAAGCGGTGTCGCTCGGTGACATCGCGCGCCGTGACCGCCACCCCGTCCACCAGCGGAACGACCTGATAGCGAAGCCAGATGGCATCGACCTCGGAGGCGTTGATCGTGACTTCTTCCTCCAGGGATTTCCGCGTCTCCAACACCTGCGCACACTTCTGGAAGAAGACTTCAAAGGTCTCGGCCGAGAGAAGCTCCCCCATCCGACGACCCACCACATAGTTCCGTCGCCCTCTGCCGAGTTTCAGGGCGCGGCGATTGAGATCGATGACGCGGAAATCCCGCAACACACCGGCTTCGTCACAGACGGACTCGAGAAGGACGAGCGCGTCGAAGCTCCCCTCCGCCGCGCCCCGAAAGTGTTCGTCGCTTCTGCGCAGCGCTCGTTCGGCCTGGCGTCGGGCGCTGATGTTGCGGGCGATCAAGAGTCGTGCACGAGGATCGCCTTCGTCTCCAATCAGAGACGAACTGATCTCGTAGGGCGTCCGCGCACCATCCTTCGCGACCAGTTCGGCCTCGTAGAGCGTGCTCGTCTCCTCCGTCGCCATCCGGGCACTGCCCGGTGGCGCGCTGTCGGAGGCGACCACAATTTGTGTGATCTCCATGCCCAGCATCTCACCCGGCTCGTATCCGAGGGCGCGCTGGCTCGACCCATTCGTGTAGGTGATGCGCCCGCCGAGATCATGGGTGATCATGAGGTCCGGAGCGCGATCGATGATCCGCCGGTAGCCGCGCAGCCGGGTGGCCTCGCGCGTATCGCGTGACCCCACATCCCGCAGTACGAGAAAGCAGCCGCTGGCTTGATCGATCGCAAGCGGCGAGACGCTCACCTCAAGATCGAGCTCCGAACCGTCGGCACGCAGCGCTCGCGCAGGCGTCACCGTGGCACCCACTGTGCCCCGGAACAGGTCGTTGAGGGTCCCACCCAAGGCCCCGACCAGGATCGGGCGCAGGAC
>Ga0187780_10004081_pt1 | contig 10936 bp, 8 predicted proteins | sample 1015_Q2_SP10_20__FD_132429 | JGI IMG/M metagenome (GOLD analysis project Ga0187780, IMG submission 132429) | Tropical peat soil microbial communities from peatlands in Department of Meta, Colombia - 1015_Q2_SP10_20_MG | ecosystem: Environmental > Terrestrial > Soil > Wetlands > Peat | place...
ACAGGGGAATCCAAACGAATCCGGATTACTGGCGGCTCTATGAGGATTTGGGATTCGTCTACTACTTCGACCTGCAAGATTACAAAAAGGCGTCGGAAGCGTTTCTTGAAGGAAGCAAGAACCCTCACGCCCAGGTTTGGATGAAGGTCATGGCGGCGAAGATCGCGGCGGAAGGCGAGTCGTTCGAGACATCGTACTTTTTATGGAGAGATATCTATCTGAATTCGACGGACGCGCAGGTCAAGCAAAACGCGGAGCTGCACCTGCAATTGCTCGAGGTGAAAGAAGATTGCCGGAGGATTGATCTATTGGCCGGCGAATTTGAAAAACGATTCGGGCACCGGCCAAAGCGGATGACGGAATTGGTCCAAGCAGGACTGCTGCGGGGTATACCGGGCGATCCCAAAGGTTTCGCGTATGTGTTTGATGAGGATGGAAAAGTTGCGCTCAATTTGGACAGCCCGCTGCTCGAGGAACAGTTAAAACTCGAAAACCTCAAATAAACGCTATGTCTTGGATTCCGTAACCTTGCATCAATTCTTTCAGTCGGTTGTGCACAAGAGGGTCATCTGCGGATCGATGATAATTTTGTGCAGCGGATCGCGACTTGTGAAGTGGAACATGGTTTCGGGGCCGGCGGCCACGACGTTGCCCAGAAAAACGCGGCCCGTCGCGCTGCTGGCATATAACGGGACGCTGGCGATAAACGAGCGGGAAACTTCGGTCTGGAAAATTTTCCCCCGAATCATATATCCGCTTTCGGTGTGGTGCGTCGAGTACTCCACGCGATAATGCGGGACCCCCGTGCCGCGCACCCATTCCTCGAAGAACCATTCCATCGAGTGGCCGCCCTCGAGGTCCATCCCGGGAGTCATGACGGCTTCCACTTCGTGGCGCAAATCGTCAGTCGAGAGCGCGCGGTAGGCATACTTTACCCGCAGGTTTTGCAGCAATGCCGTGAACCGGGCATCAGGGTTCTTGGCGCCGGGCTGGCGGAGCATTTCGCGAAGCATGTGAATGATCCAGGAGCCCTTGCTGTAGACGACCTGTTCGTAGCCGGAAGGGGATTTTGAGGAATCAAGACGAACGCCGAGGCTGAGCGCGCCAATTTCACCGGCGGGTTCTGTGGCACCCGGCGGTTTCTCAACCAACTGGCGGCGATATCGGGAGAGCCACACGTGTAGGGTGTGATCCGGGTTTTTCTTTGTATCGGCAAAGAGAAGCGCGAGATAGTTGGCGATGGCTTCGTCAATCCATTGGTCCCGGTAACTTGACCAGGCGACCACGTTGCCCCACCACTGGTGAGCGACCTCGTGATAGGGAACGAGTTCCGTAAAGTGCTCCTGGCCGGTGGCGTTGAGTCCGGCGCGCTGCTGCGCCTGCGCATTGAGAAACGAATACGTCGAAACATAGAGCAGCCCCGGCCAGCCTTGGCCAAAGGTACCCGGAATCTGTGAAACGCTGAGACTGTGAAATGGGAATGGGCCGGAGAACGTTTCGTAAAAGCGGATCGAAGCATCGATCTCCTTTCCCAGTTGCTTGAGTGCGTCGGCCGGACTGGGATTGGGGAGCGGCGGGGCCACAGACGCATTTGGTAGGGCGCCTATCGGGGTCAAGGGAATGGGGATTACGTCAGTTCCCGACGACGCCATGCGATTCTTCAGGTTTTCCTCGAGCTGGCGGTTCGCGAATACCTCGATGGAGCGGCTGGCGGAGGCAATGGAAGAAGAGGCGTAATCGCCCAGGTTAAAGCCGGCGACCGATATCGGGGTTTCCGTCTTCCAATGGCCGACGCGGAACTCGCCGTCTTCGTGCTCGTCGGTTTTCGTTCCAGTGGCAGCCAGCCGAAGCCTGCGGGGCCAGCGAATGGTCATTTCGTAGGAAGCGAAGTCTGAGGCGTCGCCCAGATGGGGGTACCAGCTCTCGTGCGCACCGACGAATAGCACGCCATTGCCCGCGTCCTCAATGACGTTGCCGCGATAATGAAAGCGCAGCGCAAATTCCTGATGAAGAGCGGGCACGGAAGGCAAAACAACATACATGTAATCGTTGCCCCGCGCGCTGCGTTCTTGCAGGCTCATGCCTTCATTCTGAAAAAACTCGAGCGGCTCGCCGTGGTCTCCGGTGACCCGGTCCACGGTAAGTGCCCGAGAAAGTTGGAAGGAGAGGACGCGCTCTTTCCCCGTTTCGGCGCGCAAGCGGACCAGAGCCGAGCCGTCGAGAGAATTGTTCGGGAAAATGGACGTCTCCAGGGAATAGAACAAGGCTCGAAAGTCCGGCACGTGAGGTGGGCTGCCAGGGATGGGGTGGGAAGTCCAAACATCGTAGGAGGGTTTGTCCCCGCCTTTCTTATATTGGCCGAGAAGGAAGGGCTCCTCCCTCCCGTAATCGAGAATCACATCGAATGGGCCGGTGGAAGCTCCATCCAGTCCGGCATAAAAGGCGGGCGCAAGAGCAGGAGAGAGAAGATTCAGGAGGATGCGGAGAGAATGAAGAGGGTTAAGCTGGCCGAGCGTAACATCCCATTGCGATGCGATGGCGAGGCCCGGCTGCTGCACAACGCCGGCAGAGTGGAACTGATTCAGGAGCTCTCGTGCCGTGTCGTCCGTGAACCGCAAATACCCATTGACGAAAACCTGGTCCAGGACGGGAGCCCCGAGAAAACGGCCCATCTGCTGTTTCTCAACTGGGTCGCGCGGCATGGCCAGAACGTGGCCGCGCCCCGAGAACACGGCGCCGGTTACCAGCCCGTCCATCGCCTGCAGAAAAGCCAGAGTGCCCTCTTCAAGAGAAATGACGGCGTCTCCGCGGCGCAGCTCAATGCGATTTGTGGGTGAGATTGGATAAGCGGCGGACGCATCCACGCGCAAAGCGTTGAGCGCATCGTAGATTTCGTGCGGCGACTTTTCGACAGCCGGCGAGGATGCCGGCGCCAGCAGACACCATAACGCGAGAAAACCCGCCCCAACCTTCATAAAACAAGTGTAGTCACTTTCGGCATGGAGGAACAAGGCGCGGCTGCCCAGGGACCTGCGCGGAGTAAAATAAAAAGATGCGCCAGCTTGCCTCTCTCCGTCTGTTTCGCCTGATGTTGCTGTGCGCCGTATTTCTTGCTCTGACCGTTCGATCCAACGCAGACACGATTGTCCTCAAGAACGGGCGTCGCATCACGGCGATGAACGTCGTGGAGGATGGCGACAAGGTCCGCTACTTAACGTCTGCCGGGGAATTGAGCCTGCCGAAATCCATTGTCGACCATGTAGAAAAGAACGGTTCCGTTCCAATCGCCGGCGGGCCGGGAGCCGATGCAGCGAGTCTCGCGATTGCGCCGCCGGAATTGCGGCCGCCAGGCACCGATGACGTCGCGCATGCTGCGGTGCACGACGGCTCAATCGACCGCGAATATATCGCCAAATTGGAAGGTGAAGCTCGCACGGGCGGGCAACGCGCGAGCTTCAACGCCGCGGTCGCGCATCATACAGCTTCGATGTTCGAGCTCGCGCACGGCGATTCGGAGCACGCTTTGGCGGATGAGCGCACGGCTCTCAACTACGCGCCGGACGAACCGGCGCTGCTTATGAATGTGGCCTATGTCTACCTGAAGCGAAGCGAGTACAAGCAATCGCTCGATTACCTGGAGCGCGCGCGGCGCTTCGCTCCCGACGAGGCGGAAATACCGAAGCTCGAAGGCTGGGCCTACTTCGGTTTGAACAGGCTCGATCAAGCCGTGGCGGAATGGAAGAAATCTCTCGCAATGCGCCCCGATGCGGAAGTGCAGGCGGCGCTCGACAAGGCCCTGCGCGACAAGAAAGAAGAGGAGAGCTACAAGGAAAACGAAAGCAGCCATTTCACGCTGCGCTATAACGGCGCGGCGGAGCCGGGGCTGGCGCGCGACGTCCTGCGCACTCTCGAAATGCATTACTCCGCCATCGAGTCCGAACTGAACTACTCTCCGCCGGAATCCATTGGCGTAATTCTCTACACGCAGCAGGCATTTCAAGACATCACCCAGGCGCCGGGATGGGTCGGCGCGCTGAATGATGGGAGAATTCGCGTGCCGGTGCAGGGCCTGACGAGCGTGGACGGAGAATTGTCGCGCGTGCTGAAGCACGAACTCACGCACAGTTTTGTCGGACAAAAAACGCACGGTCGCGCGCCGACTTGGATCCAGGAAGGCCTGGCGCAATGGATGGAGGGCCGCCGCAGCAGTGACAATGCGTCCGCGTTGGCGCAAATCTATGCAGACGGTCATCCCGCCCCGCTCGCGCGGCTGGAAGGCTCCTGGATGGGCTTTGGTGGCGACGCGGCGCGCTACGCCTACGCGTGGGCCCTCGCTAACGTCGAATACATTGTGCAGACTGGTGGCATGGGCGACATGGAGCGCATCCTCGACCGCATTGGCGAGGGCATGTCCACCGAAGCGGCCGTCCGCGAGGTCACTCGCAGCGACTACAACGATTTGATGCAATCCACCGCCGAGTACCTGCGCAAAACCTACGGGCGGTGAATCCTCTTCCTAGCAGGTGGCTAACAGCGCCGCCAGAAGCGCGGCGCGGGCGGGCATCGTGTTGATCAAGACGTGCTCGTTCGACGAGTGAGCGCCGTCTCCCACGCCGCCGAGGCCGTCAAGCGTAGGGACGCCGAGCGCGGCCGTGAGATTTCCATCCGAGCCGCCGCCGACGGTGCATTCGCCCAGAGAAAGCCTCATCCGCTTCGCAAGAGATTTCGCCCGGGCAAACAGCGCGACGCTTACTTTGCGCTCCAGTGGCGATCGGTCGAATCCGCCGGTGACTTCCAGCCGCGCACCTTTGTGGATCGGACGTAGCGCGTGCAAGCGGCGCTCGAGCTTGCGCATGTCCGAAATCGTGAGAGCGCGCAAATCCAGAACCGCGCGGGCGCGTTCGGCAATCACGTTGGTTCGCGTGCCGCCTTCCACGATATCGGCGTTAATCGTCACGCCGCGGCGGAGGTCGTTCCACGACTCGAGCCGAGCGATTTGCCCGGCCAGCTCGTGAATAGCGTTGATTCCTTCCTGGGGCGCCAAGCCCGCGTGGGAAGCGCGCCCATGTACTACCACTTCCGCGCTGCCGACACCTTTGCGCTCCGTCTTCAGCAAGCCGCGCGGGCCGAAGGAAGGTTCCAGCACAAAAACCGCATCGCTTCGCCGCGCTTCCGTCTCAAGCAGTTTCCGCGAAGCCTCACTCCCGATTTCCTCATCCGAGGTCCAGAGAACGACGATGCGCTTGCGCAGCGGGACCTTGCTTTCCCGGAGCGCCTGCAAAGCAAGGAGCGCCTGGACAATCCCAGCCTTCATGTCAAAAGTTCCCGGGCCGTACGCCTTGCCCCCGGAAATGCGGAACGGCATCTTCGCCAAAGTTCCTGTGGAATAGACGGTGTCGTAATGCCCGAGCACGAGAAGCTGGCCGTCACTGTCTCTGCCATCGGGCGAATACATCAAACGCAAAAAATCGCCGCGATGTTTTTGCGAGATTCGTTCGATCGGCAGGTCCCGCTTCCACCACTCTTCCGCGATCACCCCGCAACAATGATCCGCAGCGGCTTTTTCGAGGCTGGGCGATTCGGCGGTCACGAACTGTCGCAACACGCCGAGCATTTCCGGCAAGCGCGGTTTCAGGAAGCTCAAGAGCTGCAGCGGCAGATTCGAGGCGGACATGGCGGGGACATGCTAGCAATGCGCCGCAAGGAGAGCAACTGCACGGGAATCTTGCTTTTTTTCGCAGAAGAGCGCTTATCGGGAAAGCTCCGGTTCGCTTATAATGATAGTTTTGCCAGGGGAAGGGCCTAAGCCGCCGAAGGGGTGTGCGGCCACGGAGAGCGCGAATGCTGATGGACGTTGTGGAAATTCAAAAAATCCTGCCGCACCGTTATCCCTTTTTGATGGTGGATGCCATTCTGGAATTGGAACGGCTGAAAAGCATCGTGGGCGTGAAAAACGTCACCATCAACGAAGCGCATTTTCAGGGGCATTTCCCCGGCGCTCCGGTGATGCCGGGCGTGCTGATCATCGAATCGATGGCACAAACCGGCGGCCTGCTGCTGCTTCTGGAAATCCCTGACCGGGAGAAGAAGCTGCTCTATTTCGTGGCCGTGGATGGCGCGCGCTTCCGCCGGCCGGTGGTGCCCGGCGATCAATTGAGAATCGAAATGAAGGTGCTTCAGTGGCGCGGTGACTTCTGCAAGCTGGAGGGCCGGGCCACCGTCGAGGGCAAACTGGCTGCGGAAGCCATCCTCATGTGCAAAATGATCGACCGCGAGCAGGCGGCAAGAGCGAAAAAGCCCGCGAAATGACCAAGCCCACAAAATGACAAAAAGCGACATGCATCCGCAAGCTGTTGTGGCGGCAAAGGCGAAGTTGGGAGCCGGTGTCAAGGTCGGTGCGTTCGCGGTGGTGGGCGAAGAGGTGGAACTCGGCGAGGGCTGCGTGCTGCACCCGCACGCCGTAGTGCAGGGGCCTTCCAAGTTCGGAAAGAACAACGTGTTTCACCCGTTTTGCGTGGTCGGCAGTGACCCACAGGATTACACCTATCGAGGCGAGCGCGTCGAACTGGTTGCGGGCGACGGAAATATCTTTCGCGAATATGTCACTGTGAGCCGCGGGACACAAAAAGGGGGCGGCAGGACCTGTATCGGCAGCGACAATTTCATTTTGGCGTACTCGCACATCGGGCACGATTGCCTGATCGGCAGCCACAATTTGTTCGTCAATGGAGCGACGCTCGCAGGCCATGTCACGGTGGAAGACCATGCGACGATTGGGGCGTTGAGCCCGGTGCATCAGTTTTGCCGGATTGGCCGTTACGCCTACATCGGCGCATCCACCGTCATCACCCAGGATGTGCCGCCGTTTTCGAGAATCGTCACCGAGCGCGAGACGAAGAGCTTTGGCATCAATACCATCGGCCTGGAACGCAAAGGGTTTTCGCCCGAGCGCCTGCTCGCGCTCAAGCGCGCCTACCGTTTGCTCTTGCGTTCAAAACTAAACACCTCCCAAGCACTTGAAGAAATGAAGATATCGCTCGCCGATTCCGCCGACGTCCAGGAACTGATCCGGTTCATCGAAACCGCCGAACGCGGCATTGTGAAATAGCGCGCCGGAACACGAAATTCATGCCTAAATCAAACCACAACACGAGCGGCTGGGGACTTATTGCAGGAAATGGAAGGTTTCCGTTTCTGGTGCTGGAAGGCGCGCGCAGCCAGGGAATCGAGATGGCCGTCATCGCGATCAGGGAAGAAGCTTCGCCGGAGCTCGAAAAAATTGCGAAGCGCCTGCATTGGGTCAGCCTGGGGGAGCTGAGCAAGACCATCGACCTGCTGCATCAGGAAGGCGTCGCACAAGCCGTGATGGCCGGCCAGGTGAAGCACAACAAAATCTTCAGCTCCATCCGCCCCGATTGGAAACTCGCAAAGTTGCTCTTTTCGCTGCCCCGCAAGAACACTGATTCGCTGATCGGCGCGGTCGCCCGCATACTCGAAGAGGAAGGCATCCAATTGGTGGATTCAACACTTTTTCTCAAGTCGCTTGTTCCCGAAGCGGGCGTGCTCACGCAGCGCGCTCCGAACGAACACGAAGCGCAAGACATTGCCTACGGCCGCGCGCTGGCGCAGCAAATTGCCGGGATGGACATTGGCCAAACCGTGGTGATCGCTGACCGCGCATGCGTTGCGGTCGAGGCCATGGAAGGCACCGATGAAGTCATCGCGCGGGCGGCGCGCCTGGCCAACGGCAAGCCGCTTGTGGTGGTGAAAGTTAGCAAGCCGGGTCAGGACATGCGTTTCGATGTACCCGTAGTCGGTTTGCCCACCATCTCACAGATGAAAGAGGGGGGCGCCACCGCGCTCGCGGTGGACGCGGGGCGGACGCTTCTTTTTGACCGGCAAAAACTCATTGAATCGGCGGATGCCGCGGGCATCGCCATTGAGGCGTTTGTGCCGGCGGCTGCGCCGGAACCAAAAGCTGCGGCAGGGGGAATCAACCGAGAATGAGCGCGGCGGCAGAATCAAACAGAATCCGTGTCGCCGTCGTAGGTACAGGGGAATTCGGGCGCAACCACGCGCGCGTTTACCGCGAACTGGAAAACGCTGAACTGGTTGGCGTCTACGATCAAGATCCGCAGCGCGCGGCGGCGGTCGCAGCGGAGTTTCAGGCGCCGGTTCTTCGTCGCCTCGAGGATTTGCAGGGCCTGGCCGATGCGGCAAGTGTTGCCGTTCCGACCATTGCGCATGCGGAAGTCGGATGCCGCCTGATGGAAATGGGCCTCGACGTTTTGGTCGAGAAGCCCATCGCCGTGAATCTTCGCGAGGCCGATGCTCTGCTGCAAACGGCCAGGAAACACGGACGGATCCTGCAAGTGGGGCACGTGGAACGTTTCAACCCCGCGGTGCTGGCGGTTCAATCGGTTCTCAACCGGCCGCTGTTTTTCGAAGTTCACCGATTGGGAGTATTCACGCCACGCAGCTTGGACGTGGATGTAATCTACGATTTGATGATTCACGATCTCGACATTTTGTTGGCGCTCGTCAACGAGCCGGTGACGGAAGTGAAAGCCGTGGGCATTCCCGTGTTGACTGACAAGGTCGACATCGCGCATGCGCGGCTGGAGTTTGCCGGCGGCGCGGTCGCCAATGTCACCGCTAGCCGCGTCTCCACCGAGCGCGTCCGCAAGATGCGCTTTTTTCAGCAGCACGAATACATTTCGCTCGATTACGGGCGGCGCGACGCTTTGCGCATTTATGTGAAAAAATCGGGTCCGCAGCCCGAGTTCGGATTTGAGAAACTGGAAGCCGCCCCCGCAGAACCTTTGCGAACCGAGCTCGAGGCCTTTGTTACCGCCGTGCGCACCCGCAAAGAACCGTGCACGAGTGGCGCTGCCGGACGCGCCGCTCTCGAGCTTGCTTCGCAGGTGATGGCAAGCATCCAGGAACACGATGCGCGCGTCCAACCTGTAGCTGTCGCCTCCAGAAACGAAACGACACCATGATCCCGCGCTTCCTAGTTCCGATTGGCGCGCGTCCACCCGCTGGAACCGATGCGGCGACGCAACGCCGTCGTCCCACCACCCTGGACGAGCGCACGCTGGTGCAGGCAATGCTGCCCATCGTCCCCTTGAACGGCCAATCCACGATTCCCACGAATCTGCCGCTCGAATCGATTGCCGCTCGCGTGGTGGTGCCACGCGACGTCAGCCGCGAAGCCTACGGCGTGAAAGAAGACGTTTCCACGCCGCTTCAGCCCACCGACCTCGACGAGCGCATCACTGTGCCCGTGGGTGCCGCGCCGCCCCCCGTCATCGAGCCGATGACGCTTCCGCCGCCCGAAGACCTGGTCGAGCCGGACGTTTTCATGACCGGCGAAGTCCATCTTTCCGTTCCGGAAAAGAAAGAGGACAAGGCCAAGTGGCAGATTGTCACGCGTTTTTCCTCGGTCGCGTTTCACGTCCTGTTGCTTGCGTTGATCTTGCTGCAATCCAAATTGTTTCCAGCCCGCGAGCCGACCCAGTCGGAAATTGACCTGGCGCGCCGGCAATTGACGCTCCTGCTTCCTCCCGGCGCTTTTGAATCTCCAAAGTCCGCTCCACGCCCGCCTGCCCCCAAGGTGCATGTGGATCCACGAATCTTGCGCGAAGTCGCTCCGCCCGTCGTGCCGCAGCCTGCTCCCGCGCCGCAGCCGGAGCGCCCGGTGAAAGAGCTGCCCAGTGCGCCTGTGCCCAAGACCAACACCCCTCCGCCCGATTTGCAGCCTAGCTCTCCAACGCCAAAGGCCGATGCGCCAAAACCACCCCTCAAACTCGAAACTCCCGACACGCCTCAGCCGCAGCATGGGTTGATTATCCCGAAATCGCTCACCTCTGGGTCGAGCGTCAGCGACACGGCGCGATCGACGCCGCGGATTTCTGCTCCGCGCGCGATTGTCGGAGGCGGCAGGGTTTCCGGCGGCGGTAGAGGAGGAGGCGGTGGTTCGGGTGGAACTGCCTACGGCGGCCTCCAAATGCTCACGCCGGACCAGGGCGTGGACTTTTCAAGTTATCTCCAGCGCGTTCACGATGTCATCGAACGGAACTGGTTCGCCGTCATGCCTCCGTCCGTGGAACTGGGCGACCGGGGCATCGTCGTCCTGACGTTCAAGATTAACCGCGACGGCAGCGTTTCCGCTGAGGATCCGGACATCGAGCAGCATTCCGGCAAAGAGCCGTTGGACCGCGCCGCCTTTTCCTCCATCCGCGCTTCCAATCCCTTTGATCGCTTGCCCTCGCAATTCAGCGGGCCTTTCATTGAGCTGCGTTGCACCTACCTGTACAACATTCCTCTTGAGGAATATTATCGGCAAAGGTGAAATTGAAACGCCAACAGGTCCTGGGTAGCCTCCTTCTCGCTCTCTTTGTGCTCATTTTTATTTTCGTTCGCGCGCGCCATCTCCTCTTCCGTTGAATGAAACTAGTCCACACACTCGCCGGTCGTTCTCTTTATAACGCGGAGCAAGCCCTTCATCTCTGTGGCTTTTCGATTCCGCGGATATTTCGCTAGGAAAAAAGGTTTGCACGAGTCACCAGTCACGAGTCACGAGTCACTTCCCTCCCCTTTGGTGGCCATCGTGGGTCCGACGGCGGCAGGGAAGTCAGCGCTGGGCGTCTGGCTCGCCGAACGCCTTGGCGGCGAAATTGTAGCTTGCGATTCGACGCAACTGTACCGTGGCTTTGATATCGGCACTTCCAAGGCCTCTGTCTCCGAACGTCACCGCATTCCCAATCATTTGATCGATGTGCTCGAACCCACCGAAGACGCGACGGCGGGTGGCTATCGCGAACTTGCCTTGGTGGTCCTGAGCGATTTGCGGCGGCGAAAGCGCCTTCCCATTTTTACTGTGGGGACGGGATTGTATCTGCGCGCCTTGCTGGAAGGCTTTGCCGATGTGCCG
>Ga0187780_10004082_pt1 | contig 10930 bp, 9 predicted proteins | sample 1015_Q2_SP10_20__FD_132429 | JGI IMG/M metagenome (GOLD analysis project Ga0187780, IMG submission 132429) | Tropical peat soil microbial communities from peatlands in Department of Meta, Colombia - 1015_Q2_SP10_20_MG | ecosystem: Environmental > Terrestrial > Soil > Wetlands > Peat | place...
AAAACGTCGCGCGGGACCGATGCCTGACAGGGTGATTTTAGCAGGAGTCGGCCCGGAGCCAGAGCTCGCGGCCGGCGGTCGAAGGGAAAACTCTTCCGTACTCTTCCCTTTTCCCTGTGAAATCGCCAACAATTGAGAAGCGATGTCGTTTGCCAACAGTACGGAATCGCGAGCGATTTCGCTCGCCATGGAGCGCTACTTCGAAATCGCGCTCTATCTCCTGGTCTTTGTGGGATTCGGATGCCTGGCGTCGACCGGCGGACTGAATCTCGGACCCGTGTTGCTGGTATCGGCGGCACTCCTATTTCGCGGGTATACGCTCTTTTCCCGCCAGTCTTGGCTGATTCCTGAGAACTGGACGACGCCGCTTACGGTTGCCTATGGGCTCTTCTACCTTGCGGATGCTTTCCTCATCTCGCACACCTTTCTGACCTCGACCGTGCACCTTGTGCTCTTCGTCCTGGTCGTACGCCTGTTCTCGGCAAGGCGCGACCGCGACTACTACTTTCTCGCGGTAATTTCCTTTCTGATGCTGTTGGCCGCTTCCGTGCTGACGGTCGAGAGCACGTTCTTGTTCGCCTTTGCGGCATTCCTGCTGGTAGGAGTGGTGACCTTCATCCTGATGGAAATGCTGAGCGCATCTCGTCGGGCAACCATCCTGGCCAGGCCTCGAGGGGAACCGTCGATTGCCAAGCAGTTGGGGCTTGGGTTGGTTCTGTCGGCTCCCGCATTTGTGGTCTTCCTGTTGCTGGGGGGAGCGGTTATCTTTCTGCTGTTGCCTCGGATCTCGAACAGTTACCTCAGCGAATATGCCGTCAGCACGGGAATAGCCACCGGCTTCAGTGATCACGTACAGCTCGGTCAAATCGGCGAGATCCAGCAATCCAGCTCGGTTGTCATGCATATTCTTGTTGAGGGCGACCAGCCTGGCATCTTGGACTTGAAGTGGCGGGGAGTAACTCTAAACTTGTTCAACGGGAGGAGCTGGTCCAACCCGCACGAACAACATTTTGTGCGCCGCGTTGGCGATCGCTTCCTTTTGAGCGCGGCGGAAGACAACCCTGAGTCCCCCCCGGGGGTCCAAATCCTTCACTACCGGGTTTTGATGGAACCCATCGCCAGTAGCGTATTTTTCCTGGCGCCCACGCCGTTAACCCTGACGGGGGACTATCGCGTGATCTCGACGGACGAAGCGGGAGGGGTATTTGACCCCGACCCGGAACATCCGGTGAACACCTACGAGGCGAGCTCCAATGTCGCCCAGCCCAGTCCTGCCCAACTGCGCGCCGCTTCCTCCGATTACCCTCCCCAGATCCTGTTGAATGACCTCGAGACTCCGGGCTCGCTCGATCCACGTATCGTACGTCTGGCAGCCGAGATCACCTCTGGGGAGCTCAGCAATTACGACAAGGCTGCCGCCCTTGAGCGATACCTGCGCACCCAGTTCACCTACAGCCTCAAGTTGCCGCACACCCTCGACCGCGACCCGCTAGCCAATTTTCTGTTTGAGCGCAAGCAAGGGCACTGTGAATATTTCGCCTCGGCGATGGCCATCATGCTGCGCAGCGTGGGGATTCCGGCGCGGGTGGTGAACGGATTCCGGACCGGCGAGTTCAATGACATCACTTCCCAGTATCTGGTTCGCGCCAGCAATGCGCACTCCTGGGTGGAGGCCTTCTTTCCCGGCTATGGATGGGTCAGTTTTGATCCCACGCCGGCCGCGTCTGTCCCCTCCCGCACTGCCTGGGGCCGCATGATGTTGTACTTGGACGCTGCCGCCTCTTTCTGGCGCGAGTGGGTCATCAACTACGACGCCGGTCATCAGCATATTCTTAGCCGCCAGGCAGCACACGGCACACTCGAGTGGTTCCGCCACACGCAAAGTTGGAGCCGGCAGCAGTACCAGCGCCTGCTCGATGGGGCGCGACGCTCTGCAGAATCGGTCTCCGAAGCCCCCTTGGCTTGGAGCCTCAAAGCAGCAGGCGCTATGTTCCTGTTAATGGTAGGTGGCAATGCTCGTCGCCTGTGGCAGGCCATCTCCCGGCGGCGGGTGGCAGCCCGGCCGCAGAGATTTCCCCGCGCGGCGGCGACCTTCTGGTACGAGCGCACCATCCAGGCGCTCGCCAAACGAGGGTTTCCGAAGTCACCGGTGCAAACCCCGGAGGAATTTCTTTGTTCCATTCCTGACCATGCACTGCGGGAACGGATCGCCCGCCTGACCGAACACTACGAGCGTGCCCGCTTTGGCGATTCACCGGAAGATGCCGCCTGCTTGCCCAATATGTTTGCCGAGATCTTAACTGCCGCTCGCGGCTAGCCCTATCGCTCCCACCCCGAAATATTTTGCGGAGGGATGATCCCATCAGCGGTGCCTCTGCGCCTTTAGAGGACAGAGAGTTTCGAATCGTGCCAGGACACATGCCATGAAACAGTCGACTAAACCTGCGCAGTCGAAACTAAGGAGCGAATATATGAACAACATAACCCCAAAAGCTTCCCAACTGGGATTCGCAGCCGCGGTGCTCGTGACTTTGACGATCCTGGGCATCATGCAACTCGCCGCTCAGGATAACCCAAGCGGCGGGGCACCTCGAGTCGTGAGATATTCTGGAAAGGTCATCGACGCCCAGGGAAAGCCGCAATCGGGCATTGCCGGGGCAACTTTCTCGATTTACAAAGATCCGGAAGGCGGCGCTCCTCTCTGGATGGAGACGCAAAATGTGCAAGCCGATGCCAAGGGTAACTATACCGTTCTGCTGGGCGCCGCGCAGGCGGAGGGGCTCGCGCTGGACATTTTCAATTCGGGCGATGCTCGTTGGCTCGGAGTACGGATCAACGGCGGAGACGAAGGTCCGCGCGTTCAGTTGCTAAGCGTACCGTACGCCTTGAAGGCCGTTGACGCGGAGACCATCGGTGGACTGCCACCCTCGGCCTTCCTGCGCGCCGATGCCACGACGTCCCAAGCTGCACAATCGGGCGCCACGGCATCTGTGCCTTCCATCCGCGCTGCTGCCGCTGCTGCCGCCGCCACCAGCCCCGCCGTGACCGGCAAAGGCGTTGCGAACTACATTCCGATGTGGAACTCAGCGAGCGATATCATCGACTCCGTCATCTTCCAGAAGACGTCTGAAGTCGGCATCAACACCAAGACGCCCGCCGCCACCCTAGACGTCAACGGCAAAGGCAACCTACGCGACACCTTGACCCTTTATCCCAAGGGCGCTGATCCTACTCTGGCAATTCACGGCAGCAACTTCAAAATCGACTCCACGGGGACGATCACGTTTGCGGCCGACCAGACCTTTCCGGGGTCAGGCACCGTTTCGAGCGTAGCTCTGAGCGCGCCTTCTTCCGACTTCACGGTCTCGGGATCACCCATCACCACATCGGGCACACTTGGCTTCAACTGGAACGTAGCGCCGACCAGCGCCAATAATGGCAATGCCATCGTAAAGCGCGACGCTAATGGCAGCTTTGAAGCTGCCTCGGTCCAAGTATTCGACGACGGCGGCGGTTTCGGGATCCAGGGGTTTAGCAGCGCGCATTCGGGAGTTCTCGGAGTAAGCAACTCGGGAACGGCCGTTTTCGGCACTAGCAGTTCGGGATATGGCGTTTACGGCGTAAGCACCTCGACCTCCTCCTCCTACGGAGTTTTCGGAGAATCCGCCAGCTCCGACGGCGTGTTCGGTTACTCGCACGGTGCACTTTCCGGTGTGCACGGTCGTAATACTTCAAATGGCTATGGCGTCTGGGGAGAAGTAACCTCATCCGGGATCGATGGTGTGCACGGTGTGTCGGCGAGCAGTAATGGATCGGGCGTGGCGGCCGAAAACACCTCAAACGGGGATGGACTTTATGCCTACAGCAGTACCGGTTATGCTGGGTTTTTTGCCGGGGACGTTGACGTGGACGGCAACCTGTCGAAGGCGGGAGGATCTTTCAAGATCGATCATCCGCTCGACCCTGCCAACAAATACCTCTATCACTCCTTTGTAGAATCGCCCGACATGATGAACATCTACAACGGAAACATCACGACCGACGCGAACGGCAACGCTCTGGTGACCATGCCCGACTGGTTCGAGGCGCTGAACAGCGACTTCCGCTACCAGCTCACAGTAATTGGCCAGTTTGCCCAAGCGATCGTCTCCCGAAAGATCGCGAATCACACGTTCGCCATCAAGACCGATAAGCCGAACGTGGAAGTATCCTGGCAGGTCACCGGAATTCGCCAAGATGCCTGGGCCAAGGCGCATCGCATTCCGGTCGAGCAGGCGAAAACCGACCGGGAACAAGGCCTCTATCTCCATCCCGAACTGTTTGGCGCCCCGCGAGAGAAATCGATCGCCGCGATGCACCATCCAGCGCCCAAGATGGATCCCGGCACCCCGGCGTCCTTCCGTAACAACGGGGGGGTAAGCGTTCGTCCCGGAGCACATTGAGAGCCGTTGGGGTTCTGGAGGTGTCCACTTCGAACGGAAGTGGACACTTATTTCTTTGGGGAAATATTGCCGCCCGATTTGCACAAAGGAGGAGTTTCTTCCTTGTCGATATGTTCAGGATCGCTCGCCGCTAGGAGGATCTTGAGGGCTCAGGATTCTTCCGCGCTTTATTCTTCTTGTGAGGCGTGGTTGAGCAAGTGCCTGGCCAAGGTTCGCCGCGGTTCGGATGTTAGAATAAGACATTCGATGCCCCATCCGAACCTGACTGTAATCCCCGAAGCGGTTGATACCGAGGCCAAGCCTTCGTCCAAGCCAAAGATTGGCTTTGTCAGCTTGGGATGCCCGAAGAACCTGGTCGATAGTGAAGTGATGATGGGAATGCTGACCCGGTCGGGCGCGGAGTTGGTGCGGCGCCCGGAAGACGCCGACATCATCGTGGTCAATACTTGTTCTTTCATCGAGAGTGCGCAACAGGAGTCGGTGAACACCATCCTGGAGATGGTGCAGCATAAGACCAAGGGTCGGGTGCGGACGTTGGTGGTTGCTGGTTGCCTGGTGGAGCGATTCCGCGAAGCGATTCGCCAAAACATTCCCGAAGTTGATGCCGTCGTCGGGACCGGAGAATTGGAGAAGATCCTGCCGGCGTCCGGCATGGCGGCGCCAGCGGTTGTATCGTCTCTCCCTATTCTTCCTTCGCGAGCGGAAGCAGAGGCTCGGGTGGCCCAAGGGCGGTTCTCGCGAGAGTCCTGGGAGGGAGCCATCGCCGACCTGCCCAACTACTTGTATGACGAGACCACCCCCCGGGTGATCTCCACTCCGCGCCATACCGCCTACATCAAGATCGCCGAGGGCTGTGATCACCCGTGCAGTTTCTGCATCATCCCGCAACTGCGGGGCAGGTTCCGGTCGCGTCGATTCGAGTCGGTGGTGGCCGAAGCCGAGCAACTGGCGCGCGCCGGCGTGCGTGAGCTCACCCTGATTGGCCAAGACACCACTTGCTACGGCGAAGACTTTGGCCTGCAAGACGGTCTGGCGCTGCTGCTCGAGACGCTTGCCCGAATCGACGGTCTGCGCTGGATTCGATTCCTCTATGCCTACCCCAACAAACTCACTGCCCGCCTGCTCGAGACCATCGCGGCTTGCGAGAAGGTCTGCTCCTACGTCGACCTGCCTCTGCAGCACGCGTCTCCCGCGGTGCTGAAGCGCATGAAACGGGGGGGAGGCGCAGACATTTTCCTTCGCCAGATCGAGAAGATGCGCCACACGATACCCGGAGTGACCCTGCGCACCTCGTTTATCGTCGGCTTTCCCGGGGAGACAGAGCAAGAGTTTGACGAGTTGTGTGGATTCGTCCGCCAGGCAGAGTTCGACTGGATGGGTGTGTTCGGCTATTCGGACCAGGAGGGAGCGGGAGCGTTCTCCCTGGGCAAGAAGCTCTCTCGGCAGGAAATCGAGCGCCGCCGCAAGCAGCTGATGCAGATTCAGCGCAGGATCAGCCGACGAAGAAAAGCTGCCTTGGTCGGAAAGCGATTCGAATTCCTGCTCGAAGGGCCTGCGGAAGAAAGCGATCTCCTGCTCGAAGGACGCACCGCAATGCACGCTCCCGAAATTGATGGCAGGGTTTTCGTGAACGATGTGCCGGAAGGCCTCGAACTCCGAGCCGGCGAATTCTATTCCTGCGAGGTCAGCCGAGCGCACGACTACGATCTCGTGGCAAAAATCGTCTGAGAACCATGGCCCGTAAGCGCGTTGTCAAGCTCGCCTGTCCGGTTTGCAAGAAACCGGTGGAAAGCACGGATGCGGAGTTTCCCTTCTGCAGCGAGCGTTGCCGCCTGATTGACTTAGGCAAATGGGCCAGCGGCGCCTACGTGATTTCTTCGCCGACCCAGGACGTGTCCGATTCCGCCCCCGGCTCCCGGCCATCCGAGGAAGAATGAGGAGAGCGGCGGTGTGAGACCATACCTTCTCCCAGAAGGCCCGGCTCGATGACTACGCAGCCCGCCCTACCAAGGACTTCGAATTGGTCGGAGGCGGTTGCCACTTGCTTGGGAATCGGGCATATTCGTTGGGCGCCCGGCACCTGGGCTTCGTTGGCCACTACGCTCCTGTGGTGGCTTTTGAGCTTGGCCATGCGGCCTAGCTGGCAGCTTGCGGCCGTGGTCGTGCTGACTGGCTTCACCGTGGCCTTGGGCGTTCCTGCTGCTACCGGCGTGGCCAGGAAGACGGGTCTCAAAGACCCGCAGTGTGTCGTCATTGACGAAGTTGCCGGCCAGCTCATCCCCTTCCTGGCCATTCCTGCCTCGTGGAAATCTCTGCTGCTCGGCTTTATACTCTTTCGTGGATTCGACATTGTGAAGCCACCTCCCGTACGTCAGCTGGAGCGACTTCCCGAAGGTCTGGGCATCGTAATGGATGATGTAGCTGCGGGTGTCTATGCCTTCGCGATCATCGAACTCTTGCTGCACACCGGGCTTCTGGCAAAATAAGTTTCGGAGCCGGGAGCCGCGTATAGGTTATGGGAATCTCTGACCGCTTGCTCGGCAAAAAGAACGTCAATGGGAAGCCGCATATTCTTGCGGTGCATCCCGGCGCAGCCCTACCGGGGGGCGAAATACGCATCACCGGCACGGACCTGCGGCCTTCCGAGTTGCGCCGTCCGCGAGTACGTTTTGGCGAAGTGGAAGGTTCGGTGGTCATCAGTTCCGACCGGTTTCTGGTGGCGCGTGTCCCGCCAGGCGCTTCCTCCGGACCGATTGTGGTCTCTACCAACGGTCATTCGAGCAACCCGCACCAGCTCAAAGTGGCAGTTTCGATAGCGGACAATCTGCATCCGGTGACCAATCCGGCCCTCGATGCCGAGGGAAACATCTACGTCACCTTCTCGGGAAGCCGCGGCCAAAAAGTCCCGGTTTCGATCTTCAAAATCGACACCAACTACAAAGTAACACCATTCTTGTCCGATCTCATGAATGCAACTTCCATCGCCTTCGACCGCGCCGGTCAGATGTACGTGTCCTCGCGTATGCACGGCACGGTCCACCGGGTCGCCCCCAATGGGACCATGTCGGTGTATGCCGAAGGAATGGGAGTCGCCACCGGCATCGCGTTTGACCGCGCCGGAAACCTTTATGTGGGGGATCGTAGCGGAACCATCTTCAAAATTGCTCCTGACCGCCAGATTTTTGTCTTTGCCACGCTCGAACCCAGCGTTTCTGCCTACCATCTGGCCTTCGGACCGCAAGGAGACCTCTTTGTCACGGGTCCCACAACCTCCAGCTTCGATTGCGTGTATAAGATCGATCCCCAGGGCAGCGTTTCCACGTTTTTCCGCGGCTTGGGGCGCCCCCAGGGCATGGCCTTCGATACCGTGAGTAATCTGTACGTGGCCGCTTCGCTGGGCGGCAAGCGGGGCATCGTGAGGATTACTCCCACCGCTCAGGCCAGCGTGGAAGTAGCCGGCGCCGGCCTGGTGGGGCTTGCCTTCGCTCCCGGACACTCCACAATTTTGGCAACCACCAATGCCGTCCATCACTTGGCCTGGAATATCCAAGGGGCAGCGCTGGTGGATGCGTCGGCATAAACTTACGCCCGCGGGCGCGGACGCGGCTGGTTCGAATCTCTTGGCCTCTATTCCATCGTTTACACTCTTACCCGATGAATGCCGAGATCATAGCCGTCGGCTCGGAACTGCTCACCCCGTTCCGGCAGGACACGAATTCCCTCTACCTCACGAAAAAACTGAATGACCTCGGTGTGGAAGTTATCTTCAAGACCATCGTGGGGGATACTCGGGTGCACCTTGTGCAAGCTGCGTCTCTTGCTTTGTCGCGCGCCGATATCATCCTGCTCATGGGTGGACTTGGCCCGACCGAAGACGACTTGACGCGCGAAGCCGTAGCCGAAGCCCTGGGTCTCGAACTTCGCCGTGACCCCGATATTGTGGCCGGCATCGAAAGGCGCTTCGCCGCCCGGGGTTGGAAGATGACCGCGAATAACGCCAAGCAAGCGGATGTGATCGCCGGAGCTACCGTGTTGCCGAACGCCAATGGGACGGCGCCGGGACAGTGGATCAGCGGCAAATATGAGGGCCGCGAGAAATTGATCCTGCTGCTTCCCGGCCCTCCCCATGAACTCCAGGCGCTTTTCGAAGAGCAGTGCTATGAACGGCTGCGTTCGAAACTGCCTCCCCGATTCATCGTCACCCGAGAACTGAAGATCGCCGGGTTGGGCGAATCGACCTGCGACGCTCGCGTGGCCCCGATCTACCAGCGCTTTCCCGACGTGCAAACCACCATCCTCGCGGCGGCCGGGGAGATTCAGTTGCACTTGAAGACCAGCGCCGCCTCGCCTGCCGCCGCCCAACAGAAGGTGGATGCCTTGGTGTCGCAACTCGAAGACGAACTCGGGGATTCGGTCTTTTCCGATAATGGTGACTCCATGGAGCAGATCGTCGGCTACTACCTCGAGATGCGGAACACCACGCTGGCGGTCGCCGAATCCTGCACCGGGGGCCTGGTCGCCGAGCGCATCACTTCCGTCGGCGGCAGCTCTCGGTATTTCTTGGGTGGCGCCATCGTGTATTCCAACCGATTGAAAACCGAGCTGGCGGGAGTGCCCACCGAGCTGATCGAGAAGCACGGGGCGGTAAGCCGCGAAGTAGCCGCGGCGCTGGCTGAGGGAATCCGTCGACGGAGCGGCGCGAGCTTGGGACTGGCGGTGACCGGCATCGCAGGTCCGACGGGCGGGACGGCGGAAAAACCGGTCGGGCTGGTGTTCCATGCCCTGGCCAGCGATCGGAATACGGAAGTTGTGGAACGCAGGTTCTCTGGCGACCGTAAACGCATTCGCTGGTTTGCCAGCCAGCAGGCACTCGACATGGTGAGACGGAAGTTGCTCTAATCAGCGGTTCCCCGAGGGGTGCCCGACGATGCGAATCTTTATCGCCCTCGACCTTGACGACGCCATCCGCGAGCGCATCGATCGCTTCATCGACGGGGTGCGCGGCTTCGTGCCGGATGCCCGCTGGGTTCTTCCCCAATCGCTGCATATCACTTTGAAGTTCATCGGGGAAAAGCCAGCGGCAATCGTCGACGACATCAAGCGCGCGCTTGCCGGCGTCGAGCTGGCACGGTTTGATCTCAGTCTGAAAGGCTACGGCTTTTTCCCCACGGCAAAATCGGCGCGGGTGTTCTGGCTTGGCATCGAAAGCGGTCCCCAACTTCTCGAGCTGGCGAAAACCGTGGATCGAGTGACTTCTGCGCTCGGGATCCCGAAAGAGGATCGTGTCTTCAGCCCCCATCTTACCCTGGCTCGCGGGGGAGGAAATTCCGCGGCACCCGGCTGGCGGAAGGGCGACAGGCCCAACCCAAACTTTCAATTCCTCCAGGAAAAATTGTCCCGGTTACCGGCCCCTGAGTTTGGTACCATGACCGCCCGTGAGTTTTTCCTGTATCAAAGCCAGCTCATGCGGGGAGGTTCGCGATATACGAAACTGGAGCGATTCGCCTTGCGTTAGCCGGGCTGGTTGGCACCCCTCTTCCGAAATTTCCATGACTAATTTCTTATTGGTCGCGGCCTATAGTTACCTGCTGGGATCCATCCCCTTCGGCTACCTCCTGGTTCGTATCTTTCGCGGAAAAGATATTCGCGAGACCGGCAGCGGCAACATCGGAGCCACCAACGTCTCGCGAACCTCACCGGCTTTGGGCGCAACCACCTTAGTTCTCGATGCGCTCAAAGGGGCCCTGGCCGTAGCCCTCACCGGAGCCCTCTTCCCGGCTCGAACCGTTCTCCTGACGGCAGCGGCTTTCTTTGCCATTGTGGGACACGTTTTTCCCATCTGGCTGAGTTTCCGCGGCGGCAAAGGCGTAGCCACCGGACTGGGCGCGTTCCTGCTGTTGCTGCCCAAGACCGTGGTCATCATGGTTGCGATTTTCGCCGCTCTCCTGCTGGCATTCCGTTACGTCTCCCTGGCTTCGATCCTGACCGTGGCCTGCTTTCCCCTCCTCGCATGGGCTTTCCACTCCTATCCCGGCGCGCCAGGAACCGTCTTTTTCTTGGCCGCCTCTTCCCTGCTGATTATCGGCCGGCACCACGAGAATATTCGGCGGCTTTGGGCGCACACGGAACCTCGCTTCCAGTGGAGAAAGAGATGAGCACGATGGCGGTTATCGGCGCCGGAGCATGGGGCACGGGTCTCTCCATCGTCCTCGGGCGCAAGGGAGTCCACCGGGTCCGCCTATGGGCGCTCGAGAAGGAAGTACAAGCATCCATTTCCGCACACCGGCTGAACGACCGTTTTCTTCCCGGATACCAGATTCCCCGGGAGGTTTTGGTGACCGGGGATCTCGACAAGGCCTTGCACCAGGCCGAAATCGTGGTTAGCGTCATGCCGTCGCACCACTGCCGACGGCTTTTTGAGCAGATGAGTCCCTTTCTCCGGGCGGAGATGCTGTTCGTCAGCGCCACCAAAGGTCTCGAAGAGCAAA
>Ga0187780_10004083_pt1 | contig 10929 bp, 9 predicted proteins | sample 1015_Q2_SP10_20__FD_132429 | JGI IMG/M metagenome (GOLD analysis project Ga0187780, IMG submission 132429) | Tropical peat soil microbial communities from peatlands in Department of Meta, Colombia - 1015_Q2_SP10_20_MG | ecosystem: Environmental > Terrestrial > Soil > Wetlands > Peat | place...
GCCTTTGACTTGCGCAAGGTAATCGAGAGCATTATCCCCATAGACTATCAAAGGACACGCAAAATTCCACATATTAACCTCCTAAGTTAGAAAAAAGGGTGCGAGGATTCAAGGATTGAAGAAACCGAACATCCGAGAGTGGAAAGTGGAGAGTAGAAAGTAGAGAGTAGAAAGTAGTCAGAATCACATTCCGCTTCCACTTTCCGCACTCGAAGCCTTGAAGCCTTAGCCCCTTGACTCCTGGAATCCTTTTATTAGTCCAGCCATTCGGTCTTGAGCCGCATCGTGCAGTTGGTAAGCTCGTTAGCCGCCTTCGTGTAGCGCATGATTTTGGCCATGTCGCCCGTGAGTTTGGATTGCCTGGTGATCAGTGCCTGTGTGGAATCAAGCTGCTTGGTGGCGATTTTCTTCCAGACAGCATAGGGAGCTGACAAGGTGAATGCAGGCTTGTATTTACTGGTATCCGTCACGATTTCGCATGCACGGCATTTGCCGTGATAAAGATCCACGTACATGTAAGTGGTCTCTTTGACCGGGCCGCCCGGTTCTGTAATAAAGTAAAAATCACCCTCCCAGGTTTTGGCCGCCTCCTCATAGGCCGCGCTTTTATTGATTTCTTCCTTGTACTGATCGCACCATTCTTGTGTCCCGTACTTTGCCATAGTGAACAACCTCCTTTCCCTTTAAATATTCCGTGCTCTTCCAATCCATTTGTGACATCTTTCTTCCGGCATTTTACTTGGTGATTTGCAGATCAAATCTATCATTAGCGGATGTTCTTGTCAACGAGTTCACGGGGGGGATCGACTTATTTTTTAAAGAAGAGACCCATCAAGAGTTTAGAATTTTGTCGGATCGTTGGCCAACCGGTGTTGGCTCACCACGACCGTGCCCCCGTCCTGGCAGATCTGTAGGGTCTGGATAATGTAGAGTGGCGAGTCTTTTCGTGGGTTGAAGAGAAGCTTACCATCCGCCATAGATATCCATTAATCCTTTGGCAATTTTTTCGCCGCCTTCGTTACTCCCTAACAGACTGTACACGGTTCGGGGACACCTGTATCTTTTATAGATCTCCCGGATACAATCGGAAAATTTTTTCTCCTGGTCCCCGGATACCGTAATCACTTCCTGTGAGATCTCTTCAATCTTCTTACTCAAGGTATCCTCCATCAGGAGACCGTCCTTCATCTGCCGATTCTCTATCTTCTCGTAGGAAATCTGTACCCCGTACTTTCCCGCAAGGGTTTTCAGATCGCCTGCCTTAATTTTCTCTAGAGTATCCCCCGGATAATACCGCAGCTTTACCAAATATTTGGTCATGGCTCTCTCCTTAACACGTAATCCCTCAGAAATTGTGAAAGAATTGGTCCTCTTTTGTCCTCGACCCCTTCAGGATGGCTCTCTTTCCGAACTTTAGAATGCGTGTCATCATAGGTGCGTAACCATCCGTGGCAGTTACCCTATGGAGGTACGTCGATTAAACCGCCGGAGGTTATCGGTAAGAGGCTCCGCTCTAAAGTTCTCCAAGAGAACCATCCTTGCGGCCTGGTTCTATTTTTTTACTCCGGCAAATATTCCTGATATTTTTGGGATTTACTTTTTCTCTCCTCTTTCGTCCTCAGAAAGTAGTCTTTGGACGGCGCAATATGATAGTTAAAATGGTTGTAGCTCACGTCCGGTCGAAACCGGTTGTCCTCCCAAGCTTTCTTCTCAAATTTTACGTGGATCTTTCCACCGGCCATACTCAGCTTTCCCCGGACCCCGCACGTGGGACATTCAACAGTTTCCCGATCTTTTAATATCCGAACCAGCCAATCGTGGCAAGAGGGGCAGACGCCGTCCTCCCCCTGATAGGTTAGATCTTTCTCCCTGACGGCGACGGCGGTTTCTTTTCCCATGCGATAGGCCAAATCCATCGCTTCCTGATCCAGGACGACTTCAGATATCCCCTGAGTACAGATGGCGGCCTCGTTGATTTTGGTCAAACCCATTACATTCAGGAGGACGTTGGATTGGACAGAAATATAGGGTATCCACCCGCGCGTCGCGTAGGGAATGATGACGGTGGCGGGCTTTTTAATCTTGCCAATCTGATGGCCGAGAATCCAACACCGGTCGATCAGCTGCTTGATCACGGCGGTCAATTCCAGGAAATAACATGGCGAACCCAGAATGAGCCCGTCACATTCATTCACTCTTGAAAAAATGAAGCTCACATCGTCGTCCTTTACCTGACAAACATTTTCGCGAAATAGGCAGAGCCCGCATCCCCGGCAGGGACCGATCTTATAATCTGTCAACCGGAGAATCTCTACTTGTGCGCCCTCCGATTCCGCCCCCATCAAGGCTTGTTTCAGAAGAATTTCCGTGTTCCCGTTCTTCCGATAGCTTCCGTTCAAGGCCAGTATCTTCATCGTGAAAAATCTCCTTTCTTCATTCTTTAAGATGCAGTGTTTTGACCCATCCTCTTCATACGTCGCTGTTGGGTTCTATACGCATTCGAAGAAGCCTCCCTTTTTGCTACTCCGTTTCTCTGTTCCAACGACCACTAGCGGAAGACCGGCGGCAGAAGTTGCAGATAGTCCTTGCCGGTTATGGCGCTCGCACAAATAAACCCGGAGTGGACAGCACCCTCGATGCCTCCTTCGTTGAGGCGCTTCCCGTAGGTATCACCGGCAAAAAACAGTCCCTCGACAGTAGGGCATTTCACATCCACCCACTCATCCTCAGGATGTCGCCATAGGATACAGGTATCTCCAACCGTGAAGAACGTGAACTCAAGCGATTCTCTCCAGCCCCGGAATGCGGTATCGGCAAACTTCAACATCCTGTCGATAACGATATCGACCTTCTTCTTATCATGCGCTTCTTCAGCCAGAATACTGCTGGCCATGCCCAGCAAGTACTTGCCTTCAGGGGCTGTCGTCGGTGCAATGGCAGACATCGCCACGATGTCGAGCGGAACATTCCCCCTGAACAGCCCTTCGCTCTCGGGAATCAACATGGAGGTATGATAGAAAGACCTGGGATCGACCTTGAGTTCACAGAAAACATTCACTGGTTTCGTCATACCAAACTGGCCGGCAACCATAGAAGTATGGATGATCTTCTTAGTTAATCTTACAAATTCCGTAGGCAACACATTCTCCGGCAAGATCTTCAGCAATGCCTTCGGCGGTGCAGTGCAGACGACCACCGGGGATTTTATTTCCAGCGTTTTGCCGTCCATCTCAACTGCAACACCGGCCGCTCTTCCGTTCTGAATGATCACCTCTTTGACCTGGGCATTCGTAACAATCTCCCCTTCGGCGTCTTTGAGGGCGGCAGCAAAACCCTCCGTGATAAAACGGTGCCCGGGTGCCCCGGCGAAAGCCCAGGAACCATTCGTGATATGCACCCCGGTCTCCTGGACTTGTACAAATACCTTTAGGTTCTCTCCGGCGGCATTGAGCGCTGGGTCGTTCATGATCGTCTGGAAAGTCCCCATGGCATAATGGAATTCCTGTGCCAGTTCACTTTTTGTGATCCCTTCTACCCAATCTTTCAAGGTCACATGGTCGAGTTTTTCAGCTTCAGCTATCGTACGTACCTGGAGCTTGCGCTTATGGACCTTCACCATCTCAGCGTAATCTTCATCGCTCATCCAACCGTACTTCGCTCTCCTGCCCACGATGTAAGGCTTCCAGTCATGGTCATACCACACAAAGCCTGCATTGGGATAGAAGATCGAAGCCTTGTTAAACAGTGCCAGGGCTTGGCTCACACGTCCACGATTGGTGTACCAGGCACCCCTGCCACCCGCTTCGAGAACATATCCATCGAGCATCCTCTTCTTGATCAGCGTTGGAAGATCAGGCTCCGTCCTGTCACTCACCCAGGAGTGAGCAGACAACGAAAGCGTTTTGCGGAACTCGTCGGCATCTTCAATCCCTTCTCCGCGGAATGAGGCGGCACGGCCGCCAATCTGCGACGAAGCCTCAAGGATCAGAACCTTCTTGTGTTCCATATTTGACAGTATGGCGCCGACAACCGACCCCGCGATACCGCAGCCGACGATGATCGCATCGTAGCTATCGGAGATTTTCGAGGGCATATTTCCTCCTAATTTTTTCGTACTACCTTCTGGCCAAACACGACTTACCCACTATTGTTTTAGGAATTCCTCGGGAAAAATAGAAAAATGAATGCTGAGAGGTGGGCCTTCCTTTTCAACGCCCCGTGTTCCTCCGTTTAGAATACCCTCTCGCGAATGTAACTATAATATAAGGACTCGATTCTAGTCGGGTTGAATATACGAAAAAAGGAATTATCTGTCAAGCAACGACAACAGCAACGAGACAACTACAGAAAAGACCGCAAGATGTCATGCCTCAGTTACGAGGATGGAATAATCGATCCGGTAGAAATGCTTCGAAAATCTTATAAAGGAGAGGCGGACTTCTTCTTCACAAAGAAGTCCGCCTCAGGATATCAGGAGTTATTTCATGGTGCGCAATTTGGCAGGAGGGATGTATCCGCCTTGAACCACCTGGGCCTTTTCATTGACGACCCAGGAGATTTTTCCATCTTTCTGAAACTGGGCGATGTTCAACAGGAAGATATTAGGGGAATCAAATTTATAAGGATCATAGGGATTGGCAAGCACGCGAGAGTGGAAATAGGGTTTGATCCTCCTGATTTCATACTTCATTTTGCCCAGGGAGTAAATGGTTTCCACTTCTTCCATGGCCTTGATCAGTTTTTCGTTGTCGTCCGTTCCTCCGGCTTTTTCAATAGCGGCTTTAATGTGGTAGATGTCAGCGTAAGCAATCTGGACGTGAATCTGCAAAGGGATTCCCAGTTTTTTCCCCAACTCGATGAATGGAAGGGTCTTTGGGGTGAATGGGATGTCCCCTTCATAGAAAGGAGACATGATCCCCAGTCCCTTTCCGCCGGTCATCCTCCAAAAATCATGGGTCTGGGCTACCCCTCCGTACATGACAGAAGGAATATCCTGGGCTGCTGAGTCAGCCCATTGCTTGGCATAAGACTCCGTATCGGTGAACCAAGAGCTCACAAACCAGATCATATCGGCTTTCTTCGTGGCGATCTCTTGGAGAATCGGCAGGTACATCGTCCCCCGGGGTTTGACTGCTTTGCTGTAAACCACATCTATCCCGTATTTCGTTTTGGCCACCTCTTCCCATGTAGGCAGCTTTAAGTAATCAATCCCTCTGCGCCATAGGACAGTCCAAGCCAGATCCTCCCAGAGAAAAGCAAGCCTCTTGCCCTTTATGGCGCCGTGAAAAAGCTTTCCAAGGTAATTGTCCAGCCAGCTATAATGGGCAGGCTCGGGGTCCCAGTCCCGGAAGGAAAATTTATACTTCTCATATTCATCCACGATCTTGGCGGTCAACTCCGAGGCCATGGGACCGTTAAAAATCAAGATATGAGGATACTCTTTGTAGAGCGCCGCTGAGTTTTCCTGGGCTGCTAAGCAAATTTCCGACCGGCCCTCGATGTGGACAAACTTAGCCTTATACTCCATGATGAGTCGCCGTGCGGCCTCAACCGAAAGGGAAGTGTCTCCTTTGCCGTCGAGCACCACGTACTCCACCGGCCGTCCCATGATTCCCCCGGCTTTGTTGACCTCCTCAACGGCGTACTTCTGTATGTCCATACAGGGTTTGGTGCCGGGGGAAGCAACATTTCCGACGTAACCGATGACGATCGGCTTTCCGGCAGGAGCGGCAAAAGCAGGCGCGAAAAATCCCAGCTCCAATAAAGAAAAGACTGCGAGAACTACGATTCCTAACCTTAGCCATCTTTCCATAAGTCACACCCTCCTTTCTTATTTTTTGTAGGGGTGATTACGCAAATTCCCCTACGGTAAGGAATATCCTCTCACGGGCAATCTATCGATCCTGGAGATATCTTTTCCGGATATCGTCATTGTCCTTGCCGATATCACAGGAAACCCATTTGACCCGCGGCGGAGATTCCGACATCTTGACAAAGCCGGTGTTGATGACAAACTTCCCTAGGGTCCCATCCTCTACCTCTTGGAAGATTTTGCGAATGTTAAACTGCTTGCTCACCAGGGCCATCGGCGGAGTATTCACTTTCATCACAATGGGCACTCCGCCGCCGCGCCATTTGGACCGTGCCGCTTTAGCGCTGTATCTCAATGCCTTATTGACCAGTTCATCCGCCGTGAATTTGACAGTTTTCACTTCAATGGCTTTATACAGAATCATGGCCGTATCAATCACATCGGGAATCCGGTCCGGCGTGAATCTCCAGTCGTCTTCTAATTTCCACAAACCAAGGATCTTTAAAAGGGCCCGAAAGTCATGGTCACGAGGCGCTGCAATGACAACGAGGCCATCCTTACATCTCCAGCAGCCATACGGATAGAGAATAAAGTCGAGAACCCCAATCCGTGGACGGGCTGCCTCCCACGTGTAGCCGATCGTCGGAGGAAATCCGACCATGCAGGAGTAGGCATCCATGGTAGCCACGTCCACCATCTGGCCTTCTCCGGTGTTTTGGCGGTGAATGAGAGCGAAAGTGCCTCCAAGGGCGGCATGGAGTCCGGAGATGTACCACCCGGCCCACATCCCGGCCTTGAGGGGCCAGTTGTAAGGCTCCGGACTGTTCGCCGGATCGCCCACTTGAGCTGGAAGACCGGAACCTGCCTGCGCAGTAATGTCGGAATCCGGAAAATGGGCAAACTGACGGGCCTTTTCTGTGTACTGACCATAAGGGGTAATGGCAATATAAATGATGCCAGGATTTTTCTGACTGAGCTGCCTGTATCCGATGCCCCAGGAATCCATTTCTCCGGCTCCGAAGGTTTCGATCACCACAGCAGCCTTTTCCGCCAGTCTCGCAAAATCGTTCCTGTCCTTTTCGGAATTTTTTAGGTCGAGCGTCATGTATTTCTTGTTCCGTCCCTCAATCAAGAAAGGAATCCCAACGCCTTTGACATTTTCTCCCCAAGGGGTCATCCTTCGGGCCGGATCCCCATCGGGCGGTTCAATCTTAATCACCTCGGCCCCGAACTCAGCAAAAAAACTTGCAGCAATAATCCCGGAGAAGTTCGCGTAACTGGCATCCAGCACTAAGATATCGTCCAGGGCTTCAGGCTTCCCTTCCGGGTTCATCACCTCGGCCAGTCTCTTTCCCCAGGAGGCCAGGTGTTGAACCGTCTTTCCAGAGGCGACATACCGGGCGTAAACTTGCTCCTTTTCCCGCTTGTTGCTCACTTTTTTCCCTCTCTCCCGTAATTAAAGATCGGATCCTCATCCAGATTATAATAAATAGGCGGCTTCAGCCCCGGCCGGTCATCGAAGGTGCCAATGATTCTTTTTTTCTCCAGCATCGTAATCTCTTCTTCCGACAGGCCCATAAATTTCTTGAGTACCAACCGGTTATGGTAGCCTATCGGGCGGGCCAGCCATTTCGTTCTAGCCGGCGTCTTGCTGAGCTGGGCGGAGGGTCCTGCCAAGACCAACTCTTTATACATTTCGTCGTTGAACAAGATCACGCTTCCCCTCTGGCGCCTCCAAGGATCATGACAGACCTGGTAGTCATCCAGTACTTCTGCAGCCGGGAAGCCTTTGTTATTGGCCAGGCCGATGATCTCCGCGGCATTCAAAGACTTTAACCAATCGCCGGCAATCTTGGTGAGGGCAGCCGCATTGGCCGGCTTCAGTCTCTCGAAAGAATCCGTGTAAACTTTTTCCTTGAGGAGATCTTCCCGGTTCATCGCGCTGCAGAGACCGGCAAACTGTTTTTCGGTAGCGCACGCCAGGGCCATAAATTTTCCATCCCGGGTCTTAAAGATGGAAGCCGGAAGCATCGTGGGATCACTGTTCCCGGTACGGCCAACCTCCTTCCCCGTAAGGTTGAAGAACGTGAAGTGCCAAAGCAGTCGCATCAAGGCCTCAGACTGGGCTAGGTCAATGTACTGTCCCTTCCCCGTCTTGTTGCGAAAGTAGAGAGCCATCAGAATGGCCATGGCCCCCATATTGCCGGGGATGTAGTCTCCCAGGTAATCAGGTAGCTTGTAATACTTATCCGTATCAGGATAGCCGGTCAAGCTCAATACGCCGCTGGCAGCCTGGGCAAGGAGGTCCCATCCGGGATAGAAACGTAAAGGCCCGTATTGGCCGTAGGTGGAACAGCTCAGGTAAATCACCTTGGGGTTGATTTCGCTGATTCGGGTGTATCCCACCCCCCAGGCTTCCGCTGTTCCGGCAGCGAAGTTCTCAGCGACGACATCTGCAGTCTCAGCCAGACGGTAAATGATGTCTTTCGCCTCCGGCTTCTTCAAGTCCACGCCGAGAAAATACTTGTTCTGGGTGATAAAGTGCCAAAGAGGGTTCGAATGCTTCCAGTATTTTCCCCAATAGGTGGCCGGCCTCCAGAGATCCCCATGATACGGGAGTTCGAGCTTGATGACTTCTGCCCCGTACTGGGCCAGAAGCCGGGTAGCCGCGGGACCAAAAATGACGTGGGAGAAATCGAGGACGCGAATCCCTTTGAGGATCTCCGGTTTCTCATTGACGGCAGCTGGGTCAAAAAGTTTGGCCGTATAAGAAAAATAATCTTCCATTCATTACCTCCCGAGGTAGGCCTTTTTCACCAGATCACTCTGCATTAGACTGGCGGCATCTCCCTCGAGCACGATCTTCCCATCTTGCATGACATAGCCACGATTCGCTATCCCCAGGGCCCGCAGGGCGTTCTGCTCGGGAAGCAAAATGGTGATCTTGGACTGCCGCAGCTTTCCCAGGGTCTGGTAAAGATGATCCTGGATGACAGGAGCCAACCCTAGAGAGGGCTCATCCACCATGAGTAATCGGGGCTGGGCCATCAATCCTCTTCCGATCGTAAGCATCTGCTGCTCTCCTCCAGAAAGAAGGCGGGAGGCCATATTCGCCCTCTCTTTGAGAATCGGAAAAAGCTCCATGACCCATTTCATTCTTTCCTGTTTAACCTGCCAGGCTTTCCCCGGGTACGCCCCCAAGAGGAGGTTCTCCTTGACGGTCATATAAGGGAAGAGCCGCCTGCCCTCGGGAACCTGTGCAATTCCTGCGGTAATGATCTTGTGTGTGGGAAGGTTCTCAATGGGCTTTCCGAGGAAAAGGATCCTCCCGGAAGAAGGTTTGACGATTCCCTGAATCGTGTTCAGGAGGGTGCTCTTGCCCGCCCCGTTGGAGCCCAGCAAGGCCACCAGTTCATTCTGCTGGATTGATAAACTGACATCGTGCAGGACGGGAATGACTCCGTACGATACATTAAGGTTCTTTACCTCAAGCATGGTCCTCCTACCTAAGCTGTCCAAAGTGAGCCGACTTGAAGCGAAGGCGGCCTATTTGTCTGTTTTGCGCCATCCGGAACCGAGATAGGCCTCAATGACTTTTTCGTCATTGGCGATCTCTTCCGGGGTCCCTTCGGCAAGCTTCTCGCCGAAATGGATCGCAATGATTCGCTCCGCAGCTTCCATGAGGACTGCCATCACATGCTCTATCCAGAAGATGGTCAGACCAAACTCTTCCTTGGCGCGGGCAATGAGATGGACGGCCCGGTTCGCCTCTCCCGGATTGAGCCCGGCCATCACTTCGTCAACGAAGAGAAGTTTCGGCGTGGTCGCCAGGGCTCGGGCTAACTCGAGCATGCGGAGTTCAAAAAAGGTGAGGTCCCGGGCCAAGATATTGCGCTTGCTGAAGAGCCCCACAAACTCCAGGTAATGGGTCGCTTCAGCGGCCGCATCGTCCAGGCCCCTGTTTGTTCTCTTCTTCCCGCAGAGAGCACTCGTCACCACGCTCATCAGAGCGGTCAGCTCTGGAAAGGGGCGGGGGATCTGGTAAGTACGGCTGAGACCCATCCGGCATCGTTGATATGGCTTCATCCGAGCAATGTGCTTCCCATCCATCTCGATCTCGCCGGAATCGGCATAATAAGAACCGCAGAGGAGATTAACCAGAGTTGTCTTGCCCGCTCCATTCGGTCCAATCAGGCCCACTGTCTCTCCCGAACTGATGTCGAAGCTAAGCTTATTGACGGCAGTCAGGCCCCCAAAACTCTTCGTGATATTTCTGACTTTTAGAATCTCGTACATTCAGACTATCTCCGTACATGCAAGGTTGGCAGATACTCGCGATACCGGCGTTTTCTATAGATTCCGAAAAGGCCCTCGGGCAATGCGAAGAGGAGAATCAATAGAATGATCGGAAAGACCACGGGCTGAATATTGCCCAGAGTAGCGATCAAGATCATCTCCAAAAAGGCAACGAAATAGCCGCCCACCACGCACCCAAAAACCTGTGCCCGCCCGCCGATGAAAATAACGAGGAGAATTTTTACCATGAACGTGAGCGGGAGATAGGTGATTCCGGCAAAAGTTCCGAAATAATGGGCATAGAACCACCCAACAACGCCGATCATGCCTGCGGAAAAAACAAAAGCCAGGATCTTCACCATATTGATATTCACCCCGATTCCGTGGGCCACCTCCTCGTCGTCATTGATGGCAGCCATGATCAGGCCGTAACGGGACTTAAGGATTTTGTTTACGACAAGAAGATAAAGGAGAACCAGGAATATGGAGAGGTAGGCGATCATTAGGAAATTGATCTTAACGTCTCCAAGGTCCATCAATAGTTTGATCCCAGCCAAGCCCACGTCTCCCTTGAAGAGATCCGAATAGATGAAGGTGACCTCGAGAAAGACAAGGGGTAGAAGGAGCGTGAGCAGGACATAGTAGAGACCCCGGGCCAAGATCACCAAAGGGCTGAAGAGAAGAGCGGAGATCAAACTGATCAGGATAGCGGGAGCAAGGGTTTTGAGAGGTCCCCACCCGTAAGCAATGGAAAGGATGGCCGCTGCATAACCTCCAACGCCGACGAAGAAATTCGGGCCAAAATTAAGCCGCCCTGTTCC
>Ga0187780_10004084_pt1 | contig 10929 bp, 4 predicted proteins | sample 1015_Q2_SP10_20__FD_132429 | JGI IMG/M metagenome (GOLD analysis project Ga0187780, IMG submission 132429) | Tropical peat soil microbial communities from peatlands in Department of Meta, Colombia - 1015_Q2_SP10_20_MG | ecosystem: Environmental > Terrestrial > Soil > Wetlands > Peat | place...
ACCTCACCCGCCTTGACTGTTTCCTGCGGCGCCTGTCCCCCCACACTCGCGCCTAGCAGCGATCCGGCCCAAGCAGTGATTCCGATGAATTACCGCTTAGGGCTTTCGAGACGAAGTCGAGCGGGCTCCGGGGGCCTGAAGTTATTCTTACATGCGCCACGGCTACGTTTCCACGCAGTCGAAAAAATACTTCCGGCTCCCAAGAACCCCTAAAAAGGCGATCGGCTGCACTTTAACCTTGCAGAGCTACGGCTCGTTCCTTACTCCGAACCCCCGTTACGGCCTGATTGTTGCTGTAAAGTAATGTAAAGTTCTGAGGGTACATCGAGGGTTGTTCAGACCGAGACGAATGCCATGAATTTGCCATCCGTGGTTGCTGGCCGTCGGCCTGACGCAGGCGAAGAAATGCCCGAGGTATGCGCTCGAGCGGGCTGGATTTGCGCGCTGGGTCGAGGGTAGAACGACTACCGCGTAGGTCTTCCTATCGACAGAGGTTACTCTCGTCTTGTGGCCGGATCTTTCAGCACGGCTGTCGCCTCATTTGAGCCGGCAGCAGACCGGACCCGCGCTTGAATCCAATCGAAGAACTGCCCAGAAGAGGCCGCCTGGTGCAGGGCTTTGCTGTTTTCGTAGCGCACGATCTCGGCCTGCGCAGGCATCGCCTTCTCCAGACGCTCTCGGGCCGTGCTCGGCGTAAGCGTCTCGTAGGGAGCGAGCTGGAGGCGAACCGTACGAGAGCTCAATTGCGAAAGCCACTTTAGCGGATCCAGGGGTTCCACTCGCTGCAAGAATTCTGGCTTCAGGTAAGCAGCCCGTTCCTCTTCCGGAACAAGAGCGGATTTCGCGAGCCAGTCGGGCCAATCGCCCCAGGGCTCAAGCAAGTCGAGGACCTTGATGCGCGGGTCCGCCGCCGCGGCGAGAATGGCGATGGCTGCCCCGGAACCGTCTCCGAACATACCAATCCGGCTGGTATCGATATCACCCCGGGTGCTCAGGTAATTCAGGATCATCTGCACATCATGAACCGAGGTGCCAAGAGATTCCTCGAGTTCACTGATGAACCACTCTTTCATGGGACGGTCGTGATAGCGTTGGTCGGTCAAGGCCGATGCGAAGCCAATGGCGGCGGTTCCGTTCTGGACGAGGAGACGACAAAATTCTTCATCGCGAAAGCGATCGTTCTCCGCTGGATAACTGTAAAGATAAAGGATAGCCGGTGGATTCTTCACCTTCTTGGGCAGCATCAGGTAAAGATGGATAGGATCACCGGGCCGCCACTGAACAGCGAGGATCTCGCGTGTGAAGTCCGGGTAATTGTCTTTTTCTCCCAGGAGTGGCGGGAGGGCGTGCAGGTTGCTTCCGCCTAAGGAAAGTGACCTCCTATCTTCCTTATACCCGGCAAAGGAGTCGATCCCGGCCTCTACCACGGGACCGGCATCGTTAGCAGCATTGGGACTTTCTTGACTAGAGGACTGTTGCGCCCGGCTAAGCAGCGTGGCAACCGGCAAGAAAAGAAGAAAGAGACCAATCATCACCCGGCCGAACTTCGCAATCTGTTGGTTCAAGGCAAACCCCTCCGCTTCTCTGATCCGCTATGAAACCGCATCCTGCAAAGGAAACAAGGCAGGTTGGCAAATTTGCCTCCCTGCCTTGAACGACTCTTGCCCTACTTCGCACAGCCGCCGGTAACGTTCTCATGTGCACCGAGCACGTTCTCCGTGACAGGTTCAATACAACCGCCGACATCGCCGCCACTTTCGGCCGATGCATCCTTAAAAGGAAGACCGTTCTTCGCGGCGTAGGTAACGCCATTGACCGTGACAGGGAAGTGCGAGCGGTAGAATTTCATGCCGGCATCGCCGCCGGCAGCCACGTAGGGAACAAAGTCGGGAACGTAGAGATTGATACTGGCCTGCGCTGCTTTGACGAGTTCTGCAGCATTCTCGTTGCCTGTCTTCTCGGTAACCAGCCGCACGAACGAAAAGGAGCGGTAGGTTCCATTGCGTAGGTTCTTGAAGGTGGTATTCGGGGCGGCGGGGCAAGGCAGCTTGCAGGCTGGCAGCCCGCCGTTAGCCACGTGCCCAGGATTCCCCAGCAGGGGATCGACCCCGTCGAGTGTCAGATATCCATACGAAGCGGGGTTCGTAAGATGGGAGACGTTTCCATAGCTGAAGAAAGCGTAGCCGATGCCGTCTGCGCCCTTGAAGCTGGGAATTGGGTAAGCCCCGGTTGTCGCGTTTTGGTTGCCGTTCAGAATGGCACCAGTGATCTGGCCGGTGCCGATGCCGCGAAAGCGCTTCCCTCCGCCAGCGGCGCAGGCATTATTCAGCGGGTTATGAGCCAAGACCTTGGTTTCTTGGGAGTTGACCAACGAGGTCGGGCTGGTCATGTTGGTGAACTCAAAGGTGTTCATGGTGCCAGAGAGGGGCTCCCGCAGGACTGGGAAGATCGCGTGCGCGGTAGCAGCGCCCAAGGCACTGGTATTACAATTCGCACCGGAGAAGATGGTCTGTAATTGGGCATGCGTAACGTTGGTAATCGCGAACGCCCCGGCTGTCGTCTTCTGTCCTAACCCGCTAGCATCCGAACGATTCACCAGGATGACGATCGGTTGCGCTCCCACGGGAAAAGTAGTCCACGCAGGAACCGCCTCGCCGCTCACGGGGTCATCCCCGCTGATGGCATAGGCTACCGGAGTCGCTTTCGAGGTGGTGAATGCACTCAAAACTGGATTGGCAACCGGGTTGCCAGAGATACCGTAACCGAGGCAGCCCAGGGTGATCGGTGGCGGGCAATTGACTCGGGTGGAAGCAAATAGAGCATCTTCCGGGCGAATGTCGGTCATGGCTGCGGTGATGGTTGGAGCCGCCAGGATCGCGTCCAGAATTTTGGCTGGCAGGGCGCTGTCATCACAAGTTGAGGCTCCGGCGCATCTCGCAGACGTGGTGGCTGCTCCATACTTGAAGAGCGAAGGAGAGATCAGGTCGCCACCGCTGCCCTCGTTCAGCGCGTTGCTGTCGATTTGGAGGGTAGCTCTCGGAGTGGCGAAAAACAGGCGATTCCCCACCACGGAGTCGACCGACAGATAGGCCCAGACGCGGGTTTCAGCCTGATTCCACACAACCCAGAGGTTCCCGCCCTGGTGGTCGTCGACCGTGCCCCCGGGACCACTCCGGCTGTCAAAGGCTTGGGCACAGTTCGAGCCATCGGGACATACTCCCGACGTCGTCCAGTGGTGTGAACCCGGACCATTCAGTGTGGGATCGTTCACGGCGGCAAGGGCGAACTCCTGCCACATGGCGGAGGACCCTGCGCCAATGAACATTACGGTCTGCGCGCTAGCGGCTGGCACAACCAGACAGGCCACCAACAAAAAAGCAACGAGCAAGCTAATTCCTGTTCGCATGCACAATTCTCCTTTTGTCATCAGTGTGAAATGGTGTGGTTCTCGTGTCAGCCGCGGAGAAATATCCCCCCAACGCTAAGACACTCGAACATAACGGGATGCCGAACTCGACACTTCCCAGAAGATCTGGAGTTAGAGAAGCCGGGAATCGAAGTTGCTCTGATTCGCTCGCTTGCATTTTCGGCTCAGCATCCACGAGTTCTGTGTCGCAAGAATGACGGCCGGATCAAAATCGTGTGAATTGATGGGAATCTTCGGAATTGGCTTTGTGGAAATCTGCCCGGGTGCGCCAGGGGCGGAAGCTAGTCCAGAAACGAGCCCAGGAGACCTGGACGCTCCCCGTCATCAATTACTCACGCGATTTTAATCTTCCGGTCATCGCACCGTCACATTGCTGCGATAGAACTCTTCCCTCTCGTAAATTCTCAGGTCTGGCATTGGAGTTCTGTTACCCCGGGGAGTCACCGTTTCCGGCAGATATCGACGTTGGTTTCGACCCCCGTCAAGACTTGTACGGCGAAGGTATCCCGAGTGAGCTTGCGAAGAGGTTTTTTGTGCGCAGTGCTTGGTTTGGCAGCTCTGGCTTGCGCGCAGTCCGAGAACCCGGCGGGCAAGCTTTCCCTCTCCGGGGTTGTCAGCGACCCTAGCGGGGCGGTGGTGGTAGGGGCGGTTGTGACCGTCACCGGCGCTGCTGGCGGAACTCGCACCGCAACCACAAACGAGCGGGGGTATTACTCTTTCGGCGGGTTACCCGCGGGGAGCTACGATCTCTCGGTTTCGGCGGCCGGATTCAAGGTCTTCCACGCTCCTGGCATCGTCTTAGCTGCAGGTCAGAGCCTGCCCTTAGACGCCAGTCTCGAGCTCGCGGAAGCTTCTACGGCAACCACCGTCGAAGGTCAAAAGACGGTGCAAGTAGAGACCGAAAGCGCCGCGGTTTCCGGCACCATTACGCAAACTGAGGTAGTGAGCTATGGATTGAATGGCCGCAACTTCACCCAGCTCATCGCGCTCGCACCCGGGGTTAGCAATCAGACAGGACAGGACGAAGCTAAAGTTGGAGTGAATGGCAGTGTGAAGTACAGCGTGAACGGCGGACGGGTCGAATACAACACCTTCGACGTGGATGGCTCGGATCTGCTGAACGTCGGTATCAACGGCTCGAACAGCACCCTCATTGTCTACCCCAGTCTCGACTCCATCCAGGAAGTGAAAGTTCTGACCTCGAACTACGGCGCGATGTATGGTCGCACGGCATCGGGTACGGTGCTGGTCACCACCAAATCAGGTACGCGCGACTTCCATGGCAATGCTTATGAATTCCTGCGCAACGAGTTCTTTAACGCTCGCAACTACTTCGACGAGACCCGATACGCACCCCTGTATCGACGGAATGATTTCGGCTTTACTATCGGCGGTCCAGTGCTAATCCCGAAGCTCTACAATCCAAATAAGGACAAAACCTTTTTCTTCTTTTCGCAGGAATTCCGCTTCGAAAGATCACCTTTTGAATTCAATCAGGCTGTTCCCACGGTGGCAGAGCGCAGCGGCGACTTTAATGACGTCTGCCCGGACCGCTATCCTCAATCTACTCCGGTCCGGATCTTTTCCCGCTCGGACTATCCGGACTGCCCCTCCACCGGCAATAAGCAGACGTATCCGGGTAACGAACTTGTGCCCGCTCCCACCGGAATCCCCACGGGAGCGCTCAATAGAAACGCGGTGGCGATTCTCAACACCGGCATCATCCCTTTGCCGAATGCCACTTCGGGCTGCAATTCAAGCCTGGTCGGAGAGACGAGAATCGACCCGAGCACGGGTCGACCGGCTGCCGTCGTGCCTTGTTACGTAGCCACCATTTCACCCCCGACCAACTGGCGCGAGGAACTATTTCGCCTCGATCACAACTTCAGTTCCTTTCGAGCCACCTTCCGCTACATTCGCGATTCGTGGGACACCACGGTCGTAACCCCGCAATGGGGCTACATTCAAAACAGCTTCCCCACGGTGGAAAATCGCTTCGTTGGGCCGGGCACCAGCGCGATGGCCCGGCTGACCGACACCATTTCGCCCACCTTGTTGAACGACTTCTTTGTCAGTTACGGCGATTCGCATATCACCTTAACCAACGTGCCCGGGCCCGGCGCTCAGCTGGCACGGCCGGCGGCCCTCGACAGCCCTTGCGCCCCCTCGCCGCCGCCCATCCTCGGAGTCCTCGAGCAGTGTCCCATGGGAGCGTTGTTCCAGAACGGCTTCGGCGGCAAAATGCCGGGCGTCGTCATCGCCGGCACCAACGCGGCCTACGGCGGGAACGGCTTCGCGGTCGACTCCAGCTACATGCCCTGGGATCACACCAATCCCATCTACACCGTAGGCGACACCCTGAGTAAGGCTCTAGGCAAACACACCTTGCAAATGGGTGCGGAGTTCATCGTTTTCCAGAGAAACCAGATCAATTCTCCGGTCGGCGCCACCACCGGCGACGTGCAGGGAATTATCACGTTTACCAACCAGGGTGCAGGCAGTGGTTTCCCCGGTTCATCGCCCACCGGGAATGCTTTCGCCGATTTCCTCCTCCACACGGCACAGAGAGACGGTGTACACAGCTTTCAGCAGGACAGCGCGCAATACAAGTACTATCAGCGCTACCAAATCGCCGAGCCTTATTTTCAAGATGACTGGCGAATTTCGCCCCGCTTGACGCTGAACCTCGGTCTGCGGGTAAGCCTGTTCGGAACTTATTACGAGAAGAATCATAACGTCTTCAATTGGAACCAGGCCGCGTTCAACCATTCTTTAGCCAGCCAAGCCACGGTTGATCCTTCCACCGGGGAACTGCTCGACGCCAACTCAGGATCTCCCATCCCCCTCAATCTCAACAACCTGGACCCGCGGATCACCAATGGACTCGTGCAATGTGGCCTAAAAGGTGTTCCGGCCAGCTGCATGAGCGGACATTTATTCAATCCCGCTCCGCGGATTGGTTTCGCCTGGGATCCGAGGGGAAATGGAAAGACCTCGTTGCGCGCCGGCTATGGCATTTTCTACGAACACGGCACCGCCAATGAAGCCAATACCGGGTCGCTTGAAGGCAGCTCTCCCCTGGTGCTGGACATGATTCAGGTCACCCCGCAGAACGCAAGCTGGAGCTGCATCGGCGGCGGATCGCCCGCCGCAGGCTGTTCGCCAACCGGCGCATTTCCTCTGAACGTGACTTCCATTCCTACAGAAGCCGTGTGGCCCTACGTGCAGCAATGGAGCGTGAGCGTGCAGCGGGAACTGCCGCAGGCTACGGTCGCGACGGTTGCCTATGTGGGGAGCAAGGGCACCCACTTAACCGCGGAGCGTCAGATTAATCAGTTGCCGCCTGTCTCGGATGCGCTCAATCCGTTTGGACCCCATCAACCCATTCTGCCCCTGATCAGCAACGCTATCCCGGGTCAGCCCCAGGGAGACTGCCTATTTCAGAGCAGCGGCGCCGAGCTAAGCAATGGCACCCTGGTCAATCCGGCGCAACCGGCCTTCCTCAACCTGCAAGCAGCCTGTGATTCGTTCCTGGGCAAGGACCCGAATTCCTTGCGCCAGTTCGCCCCCGGTTTTGGCCGGATCATTTCGCTCGCGAACATTGCCGATTCCACCTACAACGCCTTTCAAGCTACCCTTCGTCGCTTCCACAATGGGCTGGATCTGGGGATTTCCTATACCTACAGCCACTCCATCGATGATTCCTCCGACCGTTCCGATGCCACCTTCGTGAATTCCTTCGATCTAGCGGCCAACCGCGCCAATTCGAACTACGACCAACGCCATCTGCTGAATATCAGCTATGTGTACGCCCTTCCGGGCGCGGCTGCTCTGGAGAAATTTCTGACCCTGATCGACACCCCCTACAACGACGACGGGACTTCTCCCGTTCCGCCCCCACCCTCGGGCCCCTCGCACCTGGCCAAGACTGTGTTCGATGACTGGGAATTGTCCGGCATCACCATCTATCAGTCGGGAACACCGTTCAGCGTGATTAATGGCGGCAGCAGTACCGCGGTATCGGTCCTGGACAACGGCGGAGTGGCCAATGGTGCGGGTGCTGGATCGTATCCCGACGTAGTGGGCAATCCCCACCTTCGGGCTCCCCTGGGGAGCACGAACCCCGAGAGCATTGGACCTCAGCTCCTAAACTCTGCCGCCTTTGCCGCACCTCGAGGCTTAACCTTTGGCGACGCCGGGCGCAATTTCTTAAATAATCCCAGCCGCCTGAATTTCGATGTCGCCATGCTCAAGCATTTCAAAATCACCGAAGGCACCACGCTCGAGTTCCGCGCGGAGGTCTTCAATTTTTTTAACCATACCCAGTTCCGAATTTACGACGCGAACTTGGGCAATCAAGCGAACAACACGATTAGCTGTTATGGAGACGCAAACACCGGGTATTCGGCCGGTGCTCAAAATTGCTTGAAGGGTAGCTCCTTCTTGCATCCGGTGGATGCGCATCGAGCGCGAACTATGCAATTCGGTCTGAAGTACGCATTTTAGCGGCGACAGAGTGATCTGGGAGTACTGCGGAATGCCAATCCTGCCAGAGCCCGAGCGGCTCACGCTGAGATTCATCGCGGCCGGCTGCGCCTTGTTGGCCACGCTATGCGCAGCAGCGTGCAACGGGACCAGTAGCATCTACAATACGACGTCCGCGGCCCCGGTGCTGTCGACGGCAGGACCTTTGAATTCCTACGTGGGATCTGAGGGCACCGGGGATGTGTGGCAGATCAGCATCAATCACAACACCAACAGCTTCAGCGCTACCGACTACTCGCAAGAAGCCGGGACCAGCGGATCTCCGCTAAGCCTGCACGGAGAGTTTACCTTCGACGGCGGATTCCTGAACTTTTCCCAGACCAACACCGGTTCGAGTTCTGCTTTCGAACCAGCGGGGTTCACGATCGAAATCCCCGGACGGGTTGCACTCTTCCGTCCCGATTCGGCAACGGATGTCAATGGGAACCCGGCCGCTGCTCAACCGGTAGCCGCCGTTCCCGGCAGTTGTTTGAGCTTCGTCTATGGGGTCAACTTTCAATTCGTAACCATGCCGAACGTCGAACCGCAGGGGACGAACAGCACGGGTTGGAATGCGGCCACCGATACGGCGTACGGCAGTTTTCAGGTCAGCACCGACGGGACGACCTGGGATTTCTTTAACCTGTCGCAATTCACGCTGGCGCAGTCTCCCAGCCAACCTTCCGCGAGTTTCTCGCCCGGCCTCTGCGCTCCGGCGATCATGGGCACGGTGATTAGTATCCCGTCTAGCTCTGGCGCCAGCCCGACCGGCACCCTCGTGGTGGGGCCATCCGGCTTCTTTATCTTGAATCAGGGGCCAGGCAACTCGGGCGCCATTGGCTTGCTCCAGCCAGCGAGCCCCTTGAACACGGGCAATATGGTCAGTGTCCGCTATCTGGGATTTGTGAGCGAGCCGAGCATTCTATTCCCCTCCTGCCTGGCACCTTGCACACCGACCCAGCCTCCTCCCAACCCTCTTGCCAACTTCGGGCCTTGCCCGGCTCCGACTTGCGCACCGGGAACGAGCTTGCTGGGCGGCGACTTCCCGTTGGCCAATCCCACGGATTCCCGGAGCGATGATCCGACGCAGCCGGCGAGCACCAACATCATCATTCACCTGGGTTCTCAAAATGCAACCAGCAGCGGGCTTTATGACGCAGCCACAGTAACGATCCCTGACCCGAACAGCGTTTGCACCGGTTCGGCCGTGGGTCGGGATTCCCAAGGCAATCCGACATGCACATTTCCTGCCGTGGCCGTGGCCGGAAGACCAGAGGACAAGTACGCGATCTTTGTGATCGCGCAAGATATCGTGAACCAGTCACCGATGTCGATCTATTTGCTTCAGGAGTAGCTGCCGTGCATCGTGAAATCCTCGTACCGCGGCGGCATTTTCGTCGGGGTACTCAGTTGGGCTTACTCTGCGCCGCGTGTGGCGGCGAGGGCCGAGGAATTCTCGTCTGTCTAACACTTCTGGCTTGTGTCCTGGGAGGCACGCTCACCGCCCTAGCCCAGCAGCAACCGCAATTCCAGGTTGCTCCCGAGTACTCGATCACGTCCGGGGGTACGCCTTGTGGGAGCAATGGTGGTGTGGTCAGTTGCTCCGCGATCGCCGCTGGCGATTTCAAGGGCGACGGGGCGGGAGACGATATCGCGGTGGTCGACTCGACGGGCACGGTGAGCGTCTTTCTCAATCAACGCGACGGGAGCGCCGGCTTCGGAGCAGCGACTAGCCTTTCGATTCCCGGAGGCACCGCCCCCTATTCCATCGCCACCGGCAGCTTTTCCTACAAGGGCCAGAGTTGGAAGGATCTGGTGGTGACTGATGCGGTCGGCAATGTAACCATACTCACCAGCAGCAGCGGCACGTTCAGCATCGCCGGTCACGGGCAGCAGGCAGGACTTGCGGTGACTGCCCTGATCTCCGCTGACATGAACGGGGACGGAATCACGGACGTGATTGTCGGGGATTCCACAACCGACTCTGCCTGGGTTTTTCCCGGCGTGGGCGGAGGAAACCTTGGCGCCCCACTGGGACCTTTCTCAAGCGGCCTCAGCGCGCCCCAAACGCTGTTCCTGGCGGTGGGCAACTTTAGTAGTGCGACGCAAACCTTTCCTGATCTGGTCGCTGTAACCCGGAATGACGGCCACGTAGCCCAGTTAACCAACACGACCTCGGGCGCAGGACAAGCCATCAATCTTCATTCAGTAGGAATCGTAGGTCCTATCACCGGCGATCCCTGTTACTACGAGGACCAAATCGAGCCGCCGGTCACGGCCGTCACCGCCGGATCCTTCGAATCTCCCGAGGGCAACGTCCCCCAAGTGAGCGATCTCGTGGTGGCAAGTTTTCCGCCCGCTTCGAGCCCTTGTCCCGCTCCTGTAATCGACATTCTTTTAGACGAGCTCAGCCTTCCTTACATCTTCACTCAACCATTCATCCAGCCCTCCACAAGCACGGTCGCGCTTGCAGTTGCCGATGTGAATGGGGATTCCGCGCCCGACCTGATTATGGCCAGGCTCAACGATAACTCGACGATCGTGGCTCTCGGGGACGGAGTCGCCGAATTCAACCTACTCACGGTATTGCAGGAGTTCGGAACCGGATCGAGTCCGGTTTCCCTGGCTACCGGGAACTTCCACGTCGGTAGGTCTCAACCGTTCCCGGACCTGGCCGTGGCCCACGTACCCGGCCCCGCCGGCAAGGTCGTCAGCGTTCTTTCCAACCTGGGTAACGCCAACGACGAGCAAGGCAATCAGCTGTGGTTGGGTTACGGAGGCGGATGCCGCTATGGCAGTCAAAACCTGCAGTGCAGCCTTAGCGTGCAGAATGCCCGCACCGACTATGTTACGCAAGGCCTAGGGCAAGGTCCCACGGTCACCGCCGTGGTGGCGGCTGATTTCTACTCTCCGGCTTCTACTTTGGTGAACGAGGTTGCCGTTGCCACCGATTCGCAGACGTCCTCCTTCACCAACAG
>Ga0187780_10004085_pt1 | contig 10928 bp, 7 predicted proteins | sample 1015_Q2_SP10_20__FD_132429 | JGI IMG/M metagenome (GOLD analysis project Ga0187780, IMG submission 132429) | Tropical peat soil microbial communities from peatlands in Department of Meta, Colombia - 1015_Q2_SP10_20_MG | ecosystem: Environmental > Terrestrial > Soil > Wetlands > Peat | place...
ACGGGGAGCCGGGCCGTGACGAGCTTCGCGCGCCATTTCGTGAAGGGCGACCTGCGTTTCCGGGCGACGCGCACGGATGTGGAAGGCGGGATCGCCCTGGGCACGCGGCTCGCGGCCAAGCTGTCGGCATTCCCCGGAGACGTCGTGACGCTGGTCTCCCCCGCGGGCGCGCGATTCAACCCGAGTGTCGGTGCCTATGTGCCGCAGTTTCATCGCTACGAGGTGAGCGGAATCTTCGATACGGGGATGTACGAGTACGACAACAACTACGTCGCCCTGTCGCGCTCCGTGGCGCAGCGCTTCGCGGGCCTCGATACGGCGGTGACGGGCATCGAGGTGCGTCTCGCGGATCCCTGGAACGCCGTCCTGTTCGGCCAGCAGCTCGAAGCGCGGCTCGGCTACCCCTATCGCGTGCTCGATTGGCAGTCACAGAACGCGTCGTTGTTCTCGGCGCTCAAGCTCGAGAAGCTCGCGATGGCGCTCGTCGTGTTCCTGATCTGCATCGTCGCGGCGTTCAACGTCGTCGGCACCCTGACGATGGTCGTCCGGGACAAGACACGTGAGATCGGGATCCTGCTCGCGATGGGCTTGCCACAAGCGTCCATCCGCCGGGTGTTTCTCGCGCAGGGCGTGCTGATCGGCGTCGTGGGCACCACGCTCGGGGCGGTGCTCGGGTTCGTACTCGGCGGGATGGTGAACCGGGGGCAGTGGATTCACATCGATCCATCGATCTATTTCATCGACCACCTCCCGGTCCGCACGCAGCCCCTCGACGCGCTCGTCGTGATCGCCGCGAGCCTGTTCATCGCCATGCTCGCGCCGCTCTACCCGGCGATGCAGGCGGCGCGTCTCGACCCCGTGACCGCGATACGGTACGAATGACCGCGTTGCTCGAGGCGCGAGGTATCCGCAAGGTGTTCGCGGGCGGCGACGGGCAGCCCCTCGAAGTCCTGTCGGGGATCGACGTCGCCGTGCATCGCGGTGAAGTCGTCGCGATCGTCGGCGCCTCGGGCGCTGGGAAGAGCACGCTGCTCCACGTGCTCGGCGCCCTCGATCACGCGACGGCCGGTGACGTGTGGCTCCAGGGATCGCGTTATGCCGATCTGGACCGCCGGGAGCTGGCCGAGATCCGGAATCGCAAGCTCGGGTTCGTCTTTCAGTTCCACCATCTCTTGCGGGAATTCTCCGCGCTGGAGAACGTGATGATGCCTCTGTTGATCGGGGGCGTGCCGGAGCGCGCGGCCCGGACGCGGGCCGAAGAGATACTGGCGCACGTGGGTCTCGCGGGGCGGATGACGCACCGCCCGGCCGAGCTGTCGGGTGGGGAGCAGCAGCGCTGCGCCGTGGCGCGCGCGCTGGTGCACGATCCGAGTCTCGTCCTGGCGGACGAGCCGTCGGGCAACCTGGACCACGCGAACAGCGAGCGGTTGCACGACACGTTCTTCCGGCTGGCGCGCGAGTTCGAAACGGCCGTCGCCGTGGCGACCCATAACCGACAGCTGGCGGCCCGAGCGGACCGGATCCTGTGGCTCGAGGACGGACGGCTTACCGTGGTGGAATCGGTGGACGCGATACCCTGATGGTGTGCGACAACTGCAAGGAACGCGAGGCGGTCATCAACTTGACCCAGGTCGAGCATGACTCGAAAGTCACGCTTCACCTGTGCGAGCAGTGCGCCCAGGCGAAGGGTGTCGAGACCGGAGCGTCGGTGCTCAAGTCGCCGCTCGGCGGGTTCATCACGGCGATGGGGAAGGGCGCCGCGAACGTGCTGCCGACGCCGGCGGATGGGCTGCGGTGTCCGGCTTGCGGGGGGACGTTGCGCGATTTTCGTGAGAGCGGGCGACTCGGGTGCGCGGAGTGCTACGACGCCTTCGACGGTCACCTGCGCGACTTGTTGCGCCGGTTGCACGGGTCGAGCCAGCATGTGGGCGAGCGCTACGTGGCCCCGGGAGACGCGGACGCCGATCCACGGCGCCGTCTGCTCGATCTGAAGGAACAGCTCCGACGCGCGGTCGAGGGCGAGAACTTCGAGCTCGCCGCGGAGCTGCGCGACCGCATTCGGGTGCTCGAATGATCGACCTCTCGTTGTTGCCCGACGGCGGCATGAGCTGGCTCGATGCATCCGGTCCGAAAGGGGGGATTGTCCTTTCGACCCGGATCCGCCTGGCGCGCAACCTGCAGGGCTATTCCTTCAGCCAGCGGGCACGGGACGCGGATCGTAGTGCCATCCTGACACAAGTGCAGGAGGCCGCCGCGGCGAGCGCGCATCTCTCGGGTGCGGTCACGTTCCGGCTCGATCTGATGGAGCGCGCCGATCGGCAGCTGCTGCACGAGCGCCATCTCGTCTCGAAGGAGCTCGCGGGTCTCGACCGAGAGTCGCGTCCCCGACCCGGGGCGGCGCTGCTCGTTCAGGGGCCGGTGGGCGTGATGGTGAATGAAGAAGACCATTTGCGATTACATGGAATGCGTTCGGGATTCGCCCTCGAAGAGGCGTATGCCGATTTGGAGGCCGCGGATGCGGAGCTTGGGCGGCTGCTGCCCTTCGCGTTTCACCCGGAATTTGGCTATCTTACCTCGTGCCCGACCAACGCCGGGACAGGGCTTCGTGCCAGCGTTCTTATCCACTTGCCGGGCCTCGTGTTGACGAAGGAGATCGGCAAGGTTTTGCAGGGGCTGTCGCAGGTCGGGCTGACGTTTCGGGGGTTGTACGGGGAGGGCAGCGAGGTCGTCGGAAATTTCTTCCAGCTGTCGAATCAGACGACGCTCGGGAAGTCGGAAGAGGAATTGCTGGACCACCTCGGCAAGATCGTTCGCCAGGTCGTGGAGTACGAGGAGCAGGCGCGCGACATCCTGCTGCGCGAGGCGACGACGATCGTCGGGGACAAGGTGTGGCGGGCGTACGGAACCCTGCGGTACGCGCGGACGCTCACCTTCGAAGAGACGATGAATCTGCTGAGCGGTGTGCGGTTGGGCGCGGGACTGAATCTGATCCCGGGGTTGGGTGTATACACGCTCAACAAGCTCTTGATCTTCACGCAGCCCGCGCACCTGGCAGCGCTCGAGGGTCGGTCGACCGGCGACCCCGAATTGCCGACCGTGCGCGCGACGTACGTGCGGCGCGTCCTGGACGCCGAGGCGGGATAGGCGGAACGCAATGAACGGATACAACTTCACGGATCGTGTGCGGAAGGTCCTGCAGATGGCGCGGGAGGAGGCGGCGCGCCTGCACCACGAGTACGTCGGGACCGAGCACATTCTCCTGGGGTTGATCCGCGAAGGTGAAGGTGTCGCCGCCGCGGTCCTGACCAACCTCAACGTCGACCTCGAAGAGATTCAGCAGAAGATCGAGGAGACGGTCAAGAAGGGAAAAGCCGCCGCCGCGGCCGGTCCCGACCTGCCGTACACGTCGCGCGCCAAGAAGGTCTTGGAGCTCGCCATGAGCGAGGCGCGCGAGCTCAATCATTCGTATGTCGGCACGGAGCACCTCCTGCTCGGCTTGCTGCGCGAGGAGAAGGGCATCGCCGCCCAGGTCCTCACGGACGCCGGGGTGAACCTCGAGCAGGCGCGCGCGGAGACGCTGCGGCTGCTCGGCAGCGAGATGCCCGCCGCACCGGCCGGAGGCACCCCCGGGACCCAGACGGCGGCGCCCAAGAGTGAAAAGAAATCCAAGACGCCGGCGCTCGATCACTTCTGCCGCGACCTCACCCAGCTCGCGGCCGAAGGCCAGCTCGACCCGACCATCGGGCGCCAGAAGGAAATCGAGCGCGTCATGGAGATCCTGTCGCGCCGCAAGAAGAACAACCCGGTGCTCATCGGTGAGCCGGGCGTGGGGAAGACCGCGATCGTCGAAGGCCTCGCCCAGCTGATCGCGAGCGGACAGTGCCCGGATGCGCTCAAGGATCATCGCGTGCTGTCGCTCGACATGGCCGCGGTGATCGCCGGCACCAAGTATCGCGGCCAGTTCGAGGAGCGCCTGAAGGCGATCATCAACGAGATCGCGCAGAACCGGAACATCATCCTGTTCATCGATGAGCTGCACACGCTCGTGGGCGCCGGCGCCGCGGAAGGCGCGGTCGACGCGTCGAACATGCTGAAGCCGGCGCTGGCGCGCGGCGAGCTGCAGTGCGTCGGAGCGTCGACGCTCAACGAGTATCGCAAGTACATCGAGAAGGACGGGGCGCTGGAGCGCCGCTTCCAGACCGTGATCGTCGACCCGCCGAGCGTGGATGAGACGATCGAGATCCTGAAGGGGCTGCGGAAGCGCTACGAGGAGCATCACCGCGTCGTGATTCCCGACGAGTCCCTCGAGTGGGCCGCGAAGCTCTCGGAGCGTTACATCACCGACCGCTTCCTGCCCGACAAGGCGATCGACGTGATCGACGAAGCGGGCGCGCGCGCGCGGCTGGCGACGCAGGTGCCGCCGCCGGAAGTCGCGGCGTTGAAGGAGAAGCTCGAGCAGATCAACAGCGACAAGGAAGCCGCGGTTCGCGATCAGAACTTCGAGCGGGCGGCCGGGCTGCGGGACCAGGAGCGCGAGTTCCAGGCCGAGATCCGGCGCAAGCAGGAGCAGTGGGAGAAGGAGCGGCAGACCCACCGCCCCACGATCAACGAAGAGGGCATCGCGTTCATCGTGTCGCGCTGGACGGGCATTCCGGTGACGCGCTTGCGGGAGGCCGAGACGGCCCGCCTGTTGCGGATGGAAGACGAGCTGCACGAGACGGTGGTCGGCCAGGAGGAGGCGATCACGGTGATCTCGCGGGCGATTCGCCGCAGCCGTGCCGGGCTCAAGGATCCCAAACGGCCGATCGGCTCGTTCATCTTCTCCGGCCCGACGGGCGTCGGGAAGACAGAGCTGGCGCGCGCGTTGGCCCGGTTCCTGTTCGCCGACCCGAACGCGCTGATCCGCGTGGACATGTCCGAGTACATGGAGAAATTCTCGGTCAGCCGCCTGATCGGGGCCCCGCCGGGATACGTCGGCTACGAGGACTCGGGCACGCTGACCAAGGCGGTGCGCCGCAAGCCGTACTCCGTGGTGCTGCTCGACGAGATCGAGAAGGCGCATCCGGACGTGTTCAACATCCTTTTGCAGGTGCTGGATGAGGGGCATCTCACGGACAACTACGGCCGGTTGATCGACTTCAAGAACACGGTCGTGATCATGACGTCGAACGTCGGCGCGCGTGACATGGTGAAGGGCAAGTCCCTCGGTTTTACGCAGCCTGACAGCCGGGCCACGTTCGACCGGCTCGCGGAAAAGGTGAAGGAAGAGATCAACAAGACGTTCAACCCGGAGTTTCTCAACCGGTTGGACGACGTCATCGTGTTCCACCCGCTCACGCGGGAGCACATCGCCCAGATCGTGGCGATTCTTCTCAAGGACGTGCAGCGGCGGCTCGGGGACGAGGAGCTCACGCTCCGGCTGACGCCGGCGGCGACGGATTTCCTCGTCGACCACGGGTACGACGAGCACTACGGCGCCCGGCCGCTGAAGCGCGCGATCCAGAAGTACGTCGAGGATCCGCTTTCGGAGAAGATTCTAGTCGGCGAGTTCGCGCGGGGCGACGAAATCGAAGTCGACGTGGCCCCGGACAAGGAACGGCTGGCGTTCCGCGCGCTCTCCGGCTCGAAGGCGTGAACCGCCGGTTTTCCGTCGCAATACTGATCGGCGCCGTCGCTCTGGCTCCGCGTTCCGGCGCGGCGCAGGGGCAGGCGCCCGCCCGCACCCCGGACTCGATCGTCGTCACCGGGCTCCGTCGCGTCACGCGCCACGAGGTGCTGCAGACGACCGGCTTCACGGCCGGGCAGGCGATCGGGTACCGCGACGTGCAACGGGCCGTCGAGGCGCTGTACGCCACGGGGCAGTACGCCGACGTACAGGTGCTCCAGGACACGGCGGGGGGGCGGCAGCTCCTGATCGTGCGCGTGCGCGAGCAGCCGATTCTCTCCAAATGGACGGTGCGCGGCGTCGTCCGGCTCACCGAACGGAGCGTCAAGGACAAGGTTCAGCTGTCCGAGGGGCGCGCCTACAATCCCCCGGCCGTCATCCGCGCCGAAGGTCGCATCGACTCCCTGTATCGCGACCAGGGCTACTATCTGGCGAAGGTTCGCACCATCCGCCTCTACGATCCCGACTCGAGTCACGTGCGCGTCGTCTTCGACATCGACGAGGGACGACGCGTCGCGATTTCGCGGATCGACTTCCAGGGCAACACGCGCTTCCATGCGGACGAGCTCGTCGGCACGATGCGCACCAAGCCCGAGGGCTTCTGGTGGTTCCGCTCCGGGGAGTACGACGACGACAAGCTGCGCGAAGACCTGCTGGTGCGGCTCGCCAAGTTCTACGGGGACCGCGGATACGTGGACTTCCAGGTGCTCGGCGACACCCTGCTCGTGAACGACAGCACGGGGAAGGCGACGCTCGTGGTGCGGGTGAGCGAGGGGCAGCCGCGTGAAGTAGGGGCCTTCGAGATCGTCGGCAACCGGCGGTTCTCGACCGAGGATCTCGAAGCGATGTATCCGTTCAGCACCGAAGCGCGCGCCGGCGTGCTGGGGATCGGTCCGACCCACGCCGCGGTGCAGTACTTCAATCAGGACAAGTGGGACGCCGCCACGCGCGCGCTGCAGACGCTGTATTTCAACAACGGCTACATCTACATGACCGTGCGCCACGACGTCATCCGCCGCGTCGCCGACGGCAAGGAAATGGTCGATTTGCGCTGGGTGATCAACGAGGGGCAGCCCGCGATCGTCAACAAGGTGGAGATCGTCGGCAACGACGTGACGCACGAGCTCGTGATCCGTGACGCCATCACGGTCGTCCCGGGCGACGTGTACCGGCAGGACGCGATGATCCGCTCCTATCAGAACATCTCCAACCTGGGCTACTTCGAGCAGCCGTTGCCGTTCCCGGACACGCGCCCCGCGAACGACCAGGGGGACGTTGACATCATCTTCCGCGTCAGCGAGAAACACACCGGGAACATTAACTTCGGCGCGTCGCTCGGGCAGGGCACCGGCGTCGGGGGGTTCGTGGGACTCGAGGAGCCCAACCTCTTCGGCCGTGGGAAGCGGGGCCGGATCCAGTGGCAGTTCGGTCAGAGCGTGAATCAGTTCGACGTTTCGTACACCGACCCGGCGATCCGCGAGTCCCGCATTTCCGCGACGCTCGACCTGCACGACTACCGCGTCCAGTATCAGATCTCCAACCTCGGCACGCTCTCCTCGCGCGGCGCGAGCCTGCAGTTCGGCTTCCCCGCCTTTGGGGACCGCTATACGCGGTTGTTCCTCAACTACGGCGTCGACGTGCAGACCTTCGCCGGCTCGAGCAGCACGGCGTTCAACGCCGAGTTCAGCTGTAACGACTGCGTGCGCTCCACTGTCGGTGCCTCCATCGCGCGGGACACGCGCATCGACCTGCCATTCCCGACCGGCGGCGCGATGCACCAGGTGAGCCTGTCGCAGAGTGGCGGCATTCTCGGGGGCACCGGGAACTTCCAGCGACTCGACCTCGAAGGGCATTGGTTCGCGCCGCTGGGAGAGACCGGGACGCGGGGGAAGTCGCAGATCAAGTTCGTCATGGGCCTCAACGCGCGGTCGGGGTTCGTGTTCGGGAACTGCCCCTTCTTCAACCAGCTGTTCACCATGGGCGGCACGCAATACGGCATCCCGCTCCGTGGCTACGATGAATTCTCCATTACACCGAACGGGTTCGATCCCACAGCGAGCGTGACGCTCGCGAACCCGCAAGCCTTCGGGAAGGCGTACTTCAGCCTGACCGGGGAGCTGGGTGTCCGCCTGTCGCAGATGTTCTATATCTCGATCTTCTCGGACGCCGGGAACGTGTGGGCACGCGCGTCCGCGATCGATCCGACCGAGCTGTTCCGCAGCGCCGGCATCGGTTTCAGCATGGTTTCGCCCCTCGGGCCCATCGGTGTGGACCTGGCCTACGGGTTCGATCGTACCGATGCGCTCGGGAATCCGATGCCCGGGTGGAAGGCCAACATCAGGCTCGGCAACCTCCTCTTCCAATAGCCCGGGACACCTGCTCGGGTCACGCGCCGTGACCGGCCTCGTCAACGTCTTCTGAACGGGAGATGTCTATGAAGCGTGCTGTCAGTGTCGGACTGTGGGTTGCGCTGCTCGCCGTGCGGTCCGTCGCCGCGCAGGGCGGCAGCCCGGCCTTGAAGATCGCGTTCATCAACTCCCGGCAGCTGCTCCAGCAAACGCCCGGATACGCGACCGCCGAATCCACGTTCAGCAAGGAGCTCGACAACTACCGCGGCGAGGTGCAGAAGCTTCAGCACCAGCTCGATTCCGCGGTGCAGGCGTTCGACCAGCAGTCGATCGCGCTGTCGCCGACCGCCAAGCAGGCGCGGCAGAAGGAGCTGCAGGGGCTGCAGCAGCGCCTCGAGCAACGCTCCAATGAGCTGCAGGACAAGGCGCGGCAGCGGGAGATGGAGCTGCTCCAGCCGATCCAGGCGCGGATCAACGCGGTGATTCAGGGGCTGCGCGCGGAAGGGAACTACTCGCTCATCTTCGACGCCGAGGCTCAGGGCGGGAACATCGTCGCGGCGGACCCGTCGCTCGATCTGACGAGCAAGGTGCTGGAGCGGCTGAAGCACAGCCAATAGGAGGCCCCGTGAGTGAGGAGGGGAGTCGGCGCATAACGGCGGGGGAGCTCGCGGCCCTCACCGGAGGCCGGCTCATCGGGTCGGCGGATGTCACGGTCGGCGCGATCGCGCCCCTCGACCGCGCCGGGCCAAGTGACCTGTCGTTTCTTGCCAGCAAGCGCTATCTCCAGTATTTTCAACATTCTAGAGCGGCTGTGGTGCTCTGCAGCGCCCAGTTCGCGGGCGAAGCGGGTCCCGCGTGCCGCATCGTCGTTTCCGATCCCCATGCGGCCCTGGTCGCCGTCATCCCGGTCCTGTATCCGGAGCCCATATGGGCGCCGGGCATTCATCGCACGGCGGTGATCGGGCGGGGCAGCGAGTGGGAGGATCCCATCGCGATCGGCCCGTATGTGGTGCTGGGGGACGGCGTCCGGCTCGGCAGGAACGTGCGTTTAGGCGCCGGATGCGTGCTGGGGGACGGGGTCACGGTCGGGGACGACGTGCAGTGCTACCCACAGGTCGTGTGCTACAGCGGCACCGTCATCGGGAGTCGCGTGATTCTCCACGCAGGAGCGCGACTCGGGAGCGACGGCTTCGGGTATGTGCCCGGCCGGGACGGCACGCCGCCGCGGAAGATTCCCCAGATCGGCCGCTGCGTCATCGGCGACGACGTCGAGATTGGAGCGAATACGACCATTGACCGCGGCAGCGTGGACGACACCGTGATCGGACCCGGCACCAAGATCGACAACCTGGTGCAGATCGGGCACAACGTGCGTATCGGGGCGCGCTGTCTGATCGCGGCGCAGGCGGGAATCGCCGGGAGCACGCACGTGGGGGATGACGTGTTCCTCGCGGGCCAGGCGGGTATCGTGGACCATACGACGATCGGGCGGGGCGCCCGCGTGACCGTGCAGGGCGGCGTGATCGGGGACGTGGAGCCGGGGGCGACGGTGTCGGGGTATCCGGGCCGACCGCACCGCGAGTTTCTGCGTGCCCAAGGGGCGCTGTATCGGCTGGCGGAGATCGTGGACGAGCTCGAGGCGCTCGTGCGGGCCCGGCCATGAGCGGGCCGGGACGCCGCTCGATCGCGTCGCCCGCCTCGGTGGCCGGTACCGGCTTGCACACCGGGGTCGCCGCCGCAGCCACCTTCCTGCCGGCCTCCGCGGGGCAGGGCGTGCTGTTTCGCCGGCTCGATCTCAAGGGCCGGCCGGAGGTGCCCGCCCGTCTCACGGAGGTCGAAGCGGTCGAGCGGCGCACGGCGATCGGTCATGGCGAGGCCACAATTCACACCGTCGAGCACCTGCTCGCGGCCGTCGCCGCTCATGAAATCGACGATCTGACGGTTGAGCTCAGCGGTCCCGAGCCGCCGATTCTGGACGGCAGTGTCGGGCCGTATTTCGACGCCCTGGCGCACGCTCGCCCGGTCGACATCGGCGGCGAGCCGTCGGTGCTCACCGTGCAGGCGCCGTTCACGGTGACGGAAGGCGAATGCACCTACGTCGTTGCGCCCGCCAAGGAATTCCGTCTCACGGTGGCGATCGAGTGGCCGCATCCGCTCATCGGGCGACAGACGGGCAGCTACGAGATCAACGCCGCGGCGTTCGCGCGCGAGCTCGCGCCCGCGCGGACCTTCGGTTTCATGAGCGAGGTTGAAGACCTCCGGACGAAGGGCCTCATCAAGGGGGCGTCGGCGGCGAGCGCGATCCTGCTGGACGAGCGCGCGATCGCGAGTGGGGGGCCGCTGCGCTGGCCCGACGAATTCGTGCGACACAAGGCGTCGGATATCGTGGGCGATCTCGCGCTCACCGGCGCGCGGATCCGCGCGCACGTGATCGCGACCCGGCCGAGTCACAAGGGCAACGTCGCTCTGGCGCAGGCGCTCACGCGGGCGGCGAAGCGCGCCGGGCCGCCGAAGATGGACATCGGCCGCATCATGGACGTACTGCCGCACCGCTACCCGTTCCTTCTCGTCGACCGGATCACCGAAATCGAGGGGCAGCGCCGCATCGTCGGCATCAAGAACGTCACGATCAACGAGCAGTTCTTCCAGGGCCACTTCCCCGGCCACCCGATCATGCCGGGGGTCCTGATCATCGAGGCGATGGCGCAGGTGGGCGGCATGCTGCTGATGAGCCACTTCGAGGGACAGAACGTCGAGGACAAGGTCGTATACTTCATGTCGCTCGACAACGTGAAGTTCCGCCGGCCAGTCGTTCCAGGCGATCAGATCCGCTTCGAGATCGAGATGGTGCAGTTCCGCGGCAAGACGTGCCGGATGAACGGCGTCGGGTACGTCGACGGGCAAGTGGTCGCGGA
>Ga0187780_10004086_pt1 | contig 10928 bp, 10 predicted proteins | sample 1015_Q2_SP10_20__FD_132429 | JGI IMG/M metagenome (GOLD analysis project Ga0187780, IMG submission 132429) | Tropical peat soil microbial communities from peatlands in Department of Meta, Colombia - 1015_Q2_SP10_20_MG | ecosystem: Environmental > Terrestrial > Soil > Wetlands > Peat | place...
CTGCTCGAAGATCCGCAAGTCCCCGCCTCCGCGCGCGAAGAGTTGCAAATCATCCTGCGCGAAACCCAACGGACCAAGGAAATCGTCCAGGGCCTTCTCAGCTTTGCTCGCCAGCGCCCCGCTCAGCGCGAGCCCATGCAGGTCAACAATATCCTTCGCCAGACCATCCGTCTTCGCAGCTATGATTTCTCCAGTCACGGCGTCGAGGTCACGGAAGAATTCAACGAGAATCTCCACTTGGCCATGGGCGATCCACAGCAACTGCAGCAGGTTTTCCTGAACATTCTCAACAACGCCTACGACGCCATCCAGGAATCCGGCAATCACGGCAAAATCCGCATCCGCACGCGCCAAACCGCCGATTTCATCGAGGTCGCGTTCATCGACAACGGCACCGGCGTCAGTGAGCCCGATCGCATCTTCGATCCGTTCTTCACCACCAAGCCCGCCGGCAAAGGCACCGGCCTCGGCTTGAGCATCTGCTACGGCATTGTTCGCGCTCACGGCGGCGAGATTCTCTGCTGGAACAATGACGAAGGCAGTGGCAGCACGTTCGTCGTGCGCCTGCCCATCGCCACGGAAACCGCCCTCGCTGCGGCCGCAACGGAGATGGGCCGATGAGCGCCACGCGCACCAATCCCGTCCCCGCTCCCATCCTTTTGATCGAGGACGAACCCTCCGTCAGCGCCTTTGTCCGCGCCGCCCTCGAACGCAAGGGCTATCGCGTCGTGCAGGCCTCAACCGGCGCCGAAGGCCTTCACCAGCTTTCTACGGAAACCTATGCTGGCGTCATTTCAGACATTCGCATGCCCGGCGACATCAACGGTGCCGACGTTCACAAATGGATTCAGCGCAATCGCCCGGAGCTGGGTGGCCGCATCATCCTGATCAGCGGAGACACCGCCAACAGCGAAACCCAATCGCTCCTTTCCGGCAGCGCCACGCCCTGCATCGAAAAACCTTTTCGTGTTCAGCAACTGATTTCAATTGTGGAGAAGATTTTCGGAAAACCATGACTGACGATCTCAAAATCAAACTTCTGGTAGTCGACGATGAGCAGAGCATCCGCCGCCTCTGCATGACCATTGGCACCTCTCTAGGATTTGTCTGCGACGAAGCGGAAAGTGCGGAAACCGCGGTCACGCGCCTCGAAACCGATCCGCCGGACGTCGTGCTTACGGACTTCAAGCTCCCCATGCAGTCCGGCGTGGAGTTGCTCAAACAAGTCAAAGCGCTCCTGCCGCGCACCGAAGTCGCCATCATGACCGGCCACGGCTCCATCGAGTCCGCCGTCGACGCCATGAAGCTCGGTGCCTACGACTACATCGAAAAGCCTTTCCGCGTCGAAAAAATGCGCCTTCTTCTACAGCGCATGGCGGAAAAAGTGCGGCTCGTCAACGAAAACGCCTTCCTTCGCGAAAAAGTGAACACCGATGAAAATCTCGACGGCATCATCGGGGCCTCCGCGGGCATGCAGGACGTGCTCCGCATGATTTCCCGCCTCAAGGACACGCGCACCCCGGTCCTCATCTCCGGCGAAAGCGGTACCGGCAAAGAACTCGTGGCCCGCGCCATTCATTTCCGCGGCGCCCTTGCCAAATCCAATTTCGTCGCCGTCGATTGCGGCGCCCTCGTTCCCACGCTCATGGAAAGCGAACTATTCGGCTACGAAAAAGGTGCGTTCACCGGCGCCACAAAAACCAAGGCTGGCCTCTTCCAGGCCGCCAACGGCGGCACGATTTTCCTCGACGAAATTGGCGAGCTTCCTCTCGAAATGCAGGCCAAGCTTCTCCGCGTCCTCCAGGAAAAAGAGGTTCGCCCCGTTGGCAGCAACGAAAAAATCGATGTCGACGTCCGCGTCATCGCCGCCACCAACCGCGACCTCGAGGCCGCCTATCGCGCCGGAACGTTCCGTAAGGACCTTTATTTCCGCCTGAACGTCGTCACCGTTCACATCCCGCCGCTTCGCGAGCGCCGCTCAGATATTCCCATGCTCGTGCATCATTTCCTGAACCGCTACACCCCCGGCACGCACCTGCAGGTCACCGCCGCCGCGATGAAGAGCCTTTTGCAGTACGATTGGCCCGGCAATGTTCGCGAACTTGAAAACTGCGTCGCGCGCGCCGTCACCCTTGGCGATCACCACACCATCGATGTCCAGGATCTACCCCCGGCCATTCGCACCGAACAACCGGTCACGCACGAGATGACGCCCCAGGACGCCTCTTCCCTCTCCACCACCGCGCTCGCGGAGATGGAGCGTATGACCATCCTCCGCGTCTTCGAACAGGCCCACGGAGACAAAGCCCTCGCTGGCAAAATGCTCGGCATCAGCCGCGCCACCCTCTACCGCAAGCTCAAGCGCTACAACATCGCCCTCCGTGGCGCCGCCACCGAAAAACTCGAACCCCAGGAAGCCGAAGCCCACGCCGCCGGCCACTAACCGCGCTGGCTTGCCGCAGCCCCATACTCTTCTATCCAAAACTCCAAACGGAACCTGCCAACTGACCACCTCTAAAGCACAAGAGCCGGAAACCCATCAAAGACCACTCGCATGGTTACCTTAACGGGTCCCGGCCGACTCGCATCCTATTCCACTCCCGCCGTGTGTCAAGCACACGTTTTCGCTCTCACCGGACAATCGATTCGTTTGTCACTCCCGCCGCGCACTGCTATTCTTCCCTCTGGACCTGCTTTGGGAGGCACTATGACCCCATCTCCTTCACCCTTCGATTCCATTCTTCTCACCATTGTTCTTGCGACGCTGGCCGTCGGCCTGCCTATCTTCTTTGTATTGGCGATCCGCCTGCTCTGGGATCGCAAACTGCAACTCGGCCGCTCCAAGGAACTCGAGAAGCTCATCTGGCAATTGCACCGCATCGCCAGCGCCATGGAGCACCAGATGAATCTTTCCTTCCCCGCCGTCCAGCCTGGCACGGAAGAAGCTACGGATCTCATCTATTTCCAGCAGCAAGCGCCCTCACCCGCTGCCGCTGCGCGGACCGTCGCACCGCCAAACGCTCCAGCCCCCGCGCCCGCCACCACGACACGAAGCGTCGCTACTCCCGCGGCAGCACACGCTGTTCAACAACCTGCCGCTCAACCAGTTGTCACTCAGCCGCCCGCCATGCCGCAGCCTGCAACTCCGGCGCCCGCTCTCCAGCAAGCCTCGGCTCCCGCACCTCAGCCTGCGCCTGAAACGCCTGCTCCAGCCGAAACGCAAGAGCCCGATTTCCCTCCGCTGGTCGTCCGGAAGCCTACCGACGAACCACCGCGGCACGCGGGCGTCAATTCCATGTTCGGTTTCTAGTCCAGAAGAATGGAATTGCGAAGGGCGGGCACGTCTACCGCGCTCCATCCTGCGGTCTTCGGGGGATGAGTCTCCGTTATCTTCCTCTCCCCGAAACTGTGAACCGTAAACTGTTCACGGAACATTCCTTCGCCGTCTCAACACCTGTCCGATCAGCCACGCCTTCCCCTGAGACGAAATGTTTCAGCGTGAGACATACGCAACGCGAAAAATCCAAGGGAAATTCCTAACCCTTTTCTCTGCAATCCCTTCTGTCCCCTTCTTCGTTCGCCCCCCTTTGGCTTTCGGCGTGCTCCTCCTTTCTTGGGAGACTGCGCCCAGGGTTCCAGCGGGTGTGTATTCGCACCCACGGCAACCTCGGCTCGCGCCTGGCGCATTCCCACTGGCTAGGGGCTACTCACGCATGACGATCATCGCTGAAGAACGGGAATGTACGGAGCAACTCGCTCGCTTTTTCCCGAAACTCCCCGCGGTCCGCATTCCCGTCCGCGTTGCTCCTCAGCGGCCCGGCCCGCGCAAAGTCCAGGAAGCTACCGTGGTGGAATATGGCACCGCGGAATTCGCAATCTTCTTGTCGAAGCTGGCTCTTGAGTTTGACGATCGTGTTCGTCTGGTTCGTGATGGAGGAGGACGTTCCGCAGAGGCAGCAGTCATCGCGCTGCAGTATCACGAAGGCCGCAAAGCCGTGGCCGTGCGATTTCTTGACCGCCCCTGCGAATGGATGATGTGCCCGTGAACAAAATGATCACAACCCTGAATATACCCGCTCCCTCAAAACCCGATGGTGCGCGGCTGGCGCAATGGGAGGAAGCTCGCTCCGTTTTTCCCATTTATCTTGCGCTCGCCAAGCATCTCCAGTTGGAAATTCCCATCCCTCAGAACAAGCGAGTTCTGCAGGATAAGCCGGACGAGGAATTTTCCAAACAGGTGTACGCGTGGCTGGACGCCATGGACTTGCAGGTCCAGGTCCATCAATTGCGTCAACTCCTCCAGACCACCACTCTCAACGCCAGCGAGAGCGGCTTGCGCGCCTTGATCATGCGTCATCTTCGCAAGCCTTCGAAGACCAACACCGATAGGGACAAGATCGATTTCCTTCTCGTTCAGTATTTCGCTCTCTCCGCCCCGCCCAAGATTTACCACAAGCAGATCGACCTGACCGACGTCGCTCAGGTCATGAAGCCGGTGCTCGGCGAAGCCGACTGTACTCCCCTTAGCTGGTGTGAGCCTCTCGAGAAGATGATCGTTGCCTTGCGCTCCTTCCGGAGCCTCCGCGACATCCTGAAAACCAACTTCATCGAGCAGGGTCGCAAAGTGAAAGAAGGCGCTGGAGGAATGTTCTACGATCCCTCCGCTATGATCGCTTTTGTTCGTTTCAACTTCCTGCTCCGCCGCACACTCATCGAATTGATGCACGCGGACCTGATTTACATTCGCTCCGGAATCAACCATCTCGAAAACTCCGGCGCCAAAACCGTCAACTGCCAGTCTTTCGGCCTCAGCTCCACGGAGCCGATCAATAAGATTCGCCAGATGGCCGATGAGTGGAAGCAGCCTTTCCAGAAGGAATATAACGAACGTAGCGTAAATCAGGCCTTTGAGAAGCTCCTTGCCCTGCGCGCGGACGTGGAGCACACCATCGAAAAGGTCCTCGGCAAGCCGATGGAAAGCAGCGCCATCCAAACGGCTCTCGAATCGGTTCCTGCAACGAATGTGTCCGCGCACTCGCCAATCTCTGCCATTCTGCAAGGGGAAAGGGCTCCCTCCGCTGCCGCAAAATCCGAAGCAGGTGAGGCCGCCCTCGACTTCGAGACCTGCATGGAAAAAGTCTGGGAACAGTTGATCTCCGCTCCGCCGTCTCGTGGTCGCTCCATGACCACCGTTCGCGTCGGCGCCGCCCGCTTGCTTATGTCCTCCTGGGAAGTCGCCGCTTTCGTCAGCGAAGACGGCCCGGCCGCCGAAGATCTCCGCCGTGCCGTTGTTGCCAGAGCGCTCGTGACCGCCGCTCTTGAGCAAGCCAAGGAAAACGGCAACGCCACCTCTCTTGATCGTGTCCTGCCTATCGCGCGCGTCGAAGTCTCTCGTTTGCAGGAGCGCGTCGAAGGGGCCAAGCAGGCCAAGGACACCGAAGCGGCCGTGAATTTGGGCATCAGTACGAAGCGCCTTCTGTCGGCGCTCGATGAAGCCGAGAAACTTTAATTCCCTGCTGTGGGTTCGGGCAGGCGTGAATAACAGTCAGGGAGCGGAATTCCTTTGCGAACGACCAACGCACTAATCCTCACCGATGACGCCGAATTCGCCCGCCTGCTGACGGCGTGCTGGCAGATGGAGCGCCAACTTCCTGGTCTCTCCGTGGTCACTTCCGACCTGTGGAAAGAGGGCGACTCCGCCGCGTGGGACCTAATCGTCATCGGTCCTCTCAAGGAACAGCGCCCCTCCGATCTCCTTGCATCGATCGCTCCCGGCACTGCCGTAATCTTCTGCGCTCCTTCTGATCCCAAAGAACTGAGCACTCTGCGCAAGCGCTATCCCCGCTTGCTGCATGTTCCTCTTCGCGAGGACTGGACGCAAGTCGTCCTTCTCGTCGCTGGCGAATCTCTGCGCCGCACGGAAGCTCTTCGCCTGGCCAAGCAGGCCGAACACCGCGCCGCCAAGAACGCCAATGACGCTATGCTCGGCCGGTACATGACGGACATGAAGCACAGCGTCAACAACGCCATGACTTCTTTGCTTGGCAACGCCGAACTCCTGCTTCTTGAGCCCGGCGAACTTTCGGCGCAATCCCTCGCGCAGATTAAGACCATTCACACCATGGCCTTGCGCATCAATGAGATCATGCAGAGATTCTCATCGCTCGCTTCGGAAATGCGGGAGGGTGAGACACCATCTCAAGCTGAGACTGAGGACGTGGCCGCAACCCTATTCCCGCGCAACTAATGTTCTCGCCATTCTGGCTAAACCCCTTGTTTCCTATCACTTAAAAATATAGACACCACGCTACACTTCCTCCTCATCCTGGCCGCTGACGTGCAATTTTCTGACGCGGAGAACTACGCGGAGTCACGCTCGTGCAGAAAAAAGTCCTTATTGTCGATGATTCCCCCGCTCAGGTCCGGCTTATTCAGGGCCTGCTCGAACCCGAAGGCTATTGGCCGGTGGGCCTCAGCGATCCCAAACGTGTCGAAGAGGCCATCGCCGTCGAAAAGCCTGCCGTGATTTTGCTGGATGTAGTGATGCCGGAACGCAACGGCTTCCAGGTCTGCCGCGAATTGAAGGGCAACATCAAGTTCAACGCCATCCCGGTAATTCTTGTGACGTCCAAGGACACTGCCAGCGACCGCTATTGGGGCCAGCAGCAGGGCGCCGATGGTTACGTCACCAAGCCTTTTACCCGCGATGAGCTTTTGCGCGCGGTCCGCAGATTCGTTTGATGGAGCACAAGGAACACTTTGGCATGAACGAAGACTTTCAACTGACTCCGGTTCCCGCGGACGCCGAACTTGGCGAGATGCTCGAAGCCCTCGCTCCGGTCGGTGAGCGTGCGCCGGAATCCCAGTTCGTTGTCTTTCGCAGCGGGCGCGAGCGCTTCTGCTTCCCTGTTCTGGACGTGGAAGAGGTTCTGGAGTGGCCGCTGGTTACCAAGATTCCTCTTTCCCCCGGTTATATGCTCGGCGTTTTCAATCTCCGCGGCTCCATCGTGCCGCTGATCGATATCGCTCTCACGGAAGGCCGCCGCCCTGGCCTCCTTCCCAAGCACGTCGTTGTTGCTTCCCTCAGAGGCGATGCTCACCACGACGACTTGCGCTTGGGCATCGCTGCCGATGAAGTCGTCGGCACCTATTCCGTCAACGATGCCGAAGATCTGTTGCAGGAAGCACCAGAAAACGTGCCGCACTGCGTTGGAATGTTGCGGCATGAAGACCGCTTGGCGCTGGTTCTCGACCTTCGCCGGCTGTTGGAAGTCTATCCGGGGCCAAGTATCTGATGACCTTTCGAACGCGTTTGGGGAGGAAGTAATGAAATCGCGACTCAGTACCACCATTTGGACGCTGATCATCTTGAACGGCGTCGCTCTTTTCGTCGTCCTCGGTCTGGCCTACAGCGCCGGACGCCAGGCCGCCGCAAACTCTACGGGGTTTGACGCCACCGGGCTCATCATCCCGGGCGTCGCGGCGCTGGGTATGACCATTGTCCTCGCGTGGAAACTCGGCGGCGGGATTCTCTCTCCCGTGAACGAACTCGCCGACTTCTCCGAGCGCCTCGCCGCCGGTGACGCCAAAGCCCGCGCTGAAATAACTTCGGGCGACGAGTTCGGCTACATCGCGGAGAACCTCAACCGCGCCGTGGCCAAGGTCTCCAAGGCCTCCTCCAACCAGGAAGCCACCGAATCTCTACAGCGCAGCATCACGGACCTTCTCGCCGTCATCAACCAGGTTGCGCGCGGCGACTTGACCCTCCGCGGCAAGGTCACCAACGATGCCCTCGGCAACGTCGCCGACTCCATCAACTACATGCTCGACAACTTCACCAAGGTTCTCGAGCGCGTCCGCAAGGCGGCCATGGAAGTCACCGCCTGCTCCAACAACATTCTTGTCGCCGCCGACGAAATGCAGGCCGGCGCCACGCAACAGGACCAGGAAATCACCAACACCTCCAGCGCCGTCGAAGAACTCACCGTTTCGATGAAGCAGGTATCCAACAACGCCGAAGCCAGCGCCGAAGCCGCGCGCCGCGCTCTCGACGCCGCCGAACAGGGCAACCGCGCCGTCCGCGACACCCTCGACGGCATGCAGCGCATTCGTTCTTCTGTGCAGGCCACCGCGAAGAAGATCAAGTCGCTCGGCGATCGCTCCCTCGAAATTTCTGAAATCATCAACGTGATTAACGACATCACCGAACAGACCAATCTGCTCGCGTTGAACGCCGCCATCGAGGCCGCCCGCGCAGGCGAAGCCGGCCGTGGTTTCGCCGTCGTTGCGGACGAGGTCCGCAAACTCGCCGAACACTCCCGCAGCGCCACGAAGGACATCGCCGCGCTCATCAAAGCCATTCAGGCCGAAACGAACGAAGCCGTCGTCGTCATGGAAGACGGCACCAAGGAAGTCGAATCCGGCGCCACCCTCGCCGACCAGGCAGGCCGCGCCCTGGACGCCATCTCCAGCGTCGTCCGCCAATCCGCCGAACTCGTCCAGGAAATTTCACTCGCGTCCAAACAGCAGGTGCGCGGCACGGAAGGTGTCGCCCACGCCATGCAGATCATTTCCAACATCACGCGCCAGACTTCCCAGGGCACACGCAGCACGGTGATCACCGTCAGCCAGCTCGTCAAGCTTTCAGACCAGCTCAACGAAGCCCTTGCCCAATTCCGCGCCAACGCCAAAGGCGCTTTGGCATCGGAGGACCCAGAACATCGTTTGGCACCGGTAGGCGCTGTTCGTTAAAGGTGAACTTCTGCCCCCGCTTTGGCGTGGGGCAAGAGCGGGATAACCATGAGTGAGCGCCACGGCTCGGAACACGGCTTAACGGAACACGAACTGAGCGAGATCCGCATGTTGATCGAAGAGCGGACAGGCATTCATTTCGATGCCTCGCGCGAGAGGTTCTTCTCCACGCGAGTTCGCGAACATCTGCATGAACGCGGCTATGCGCGCGGCACCGAACTTCTGCGCGCGGCCCGCAAATCCAACGTGGAATACGAATCGCTTCTTGAAAAGCTCCTGACGCAGGAGACCACCTTCTTCCGCTATCCCGCGGTCTTCGAAGCTTTCGAAAAACACGTTCTACCCGAGCTACACATCAAGAAGTTCTGGCGCAATCCCCGCACCCTGCGAGTCTGGAGCGCCGGCTGTTCCACCGGCGAAGAGCCTTACTCCATTGCCATCACGGTTCTGGACACGCTCTCTTTCGCCGACGCTTGGGAAGTCGAAATCCTCGCCACCGACATCGGCCGCCAGGCGCTGAAAACCGCCGAACGCGGTACCTACTCCGGCCGCAGCATCGCTAGCGTCAACGAAAAACAGCTCGCAACGCATTTCTCACCTGTCAACGGCAGTCACCAAATCAAGAACCGCATACGCAAAATCGTCAGCTTCGCCCAGATGAATTTGGCATCGCCCGTCTACGTTGGTCGCATGGATTTGATCTTCTGCATGAACGTTCTCATTTATTTCTCCGAAGAGCGCCGCCGCGCCTTGGTTCAACGCTTTTACGATGCTTTGGAACCGGGTGGCTATCTCTTCCTTGGCCACTCGGAGTCCATTTCCAAAATGCCCGTGAAATTCCAGGCCATTGTTCTCGGGGATTGCATCATGTATCGCAAGCCCACTGCCGAAGAGCTGCAGAAGCCCGAGCTTGTAACGGAGGGACGCGCGTGAGCACGCCGGATCGCGAAGCCGTCGAGCTGTTCCTCCAGGAAGCCGCGGAGCACCTGCAGTATCTGCGGGAGTACGTCAGCGTACTGCAGGAAGTCGCGCCGCGCCACGAGGACCTCGATCGCCTCTACATCGCCGCGCATACATTGAAAGGTACGTCCGCAAGCTACGGCTTCCCCCGTTTCTCCGAAATCGCCGGAAAGCTTGCTCACGTATTCCAGTACGCGTTGAATGCCCCTCTCGGAGACGATCTTCACGGCCCGCTCACCGAGTTTCTTTCCGACGGCATCTCCCTGCTGGAAACCAGCCTCATTGAAATCAGCGACACCGGCCAGGAGAATCGTGAAGACATTTCCGCGTTCAAGGAACGGTATCGCTTTGCGTTCCCGCCGGAACCGCCTCCGCTCAATCTCAGCATGACGGAGTCGGCCGAACCGGAGCCTGTCGCCGCGTCCATACTCCAGGCCGCGGATCCCGAGCCACAGCAGACCGGCCTTACTGGCTCGTATTTCGATGCGCTTCCTTCGGACGACGAAGTCCCGGACGAAATCCTGGAGTTCTTCCAGCCGGAAGCCGAAGAGCACTTGCAGATCGTCAGCGACTGCTTGCTGTCTCTCGAAGGCAACAACAACCCCGAAGAAATCAATCGCCTGTTCCGCGCCATTCACACCGTCAAAGGTTCCGCGGCACAAGTCGGCTTACGCCATCTCGGCTCCATCGCCCATCGCGTCGAAGATCTGATTGGCCGCCTCCGCGACGGCGAGCTAGCGCCTTCGCCCGCCCTTATCGATCTTTGCCTTGAGTCCGTCGATGTTCTTCGAAAGACGTTGCGGCGCGAGTGGCCCGGCGACGTCGAAATGCGCGCCGGTGTCGATTCCCTGCTCGGCAAGATAGCCCAGTACGCTCCGCCGGAAGTCGAAGAGGAAGAACCACCCGCGGAATCAAAATCCGTTGAAGAAGCTCAGCCGGTCGGCCCCGTCACGGACAAATCTTCCGCAAAGCCGACCGCGTCCGCGCAGAAGCAAGCGGCTGCCGCTGCAAAATCCGTTCGCATCGCCCTCGGCCGCCTCGATCGCATGATGAACACCGTCGGGGAACTCGTCATCAGTCGTACCAAGATGGTCGGTCGCGTCGCCGAACTTGAAAAAATGATCGACACCCTCAGCTTCTCCAAGGAACGCCTGCAGGGCAAAGTCAACGAATTCCAGGAAAAGTACGAGTACAACCGCATCCGCCAGCAAATCGGC
>Ga0187780_10004087_pt1 | contig 10926 bp, 8 predicted proteins | sample 1015_Q2_SP10_20__FD_132429 | JGI IMG/M metagenome (GOLD analysis project Ga0187780, IMG submission 132429) | Tropical peat soil microbial communities from peatlands in Department of Meta, Colombia - 1015_Q2_SP10_20_MG | ecosystem: Environmental > Terrestrial > Soil > Wetlands > Peat | place...
CACACCAGTAAAGGAAGGGCAGAATGATTAGGTAAAATTCTTCGGTGCCCAGGAAGCTAAAAAACCGGGCAGGAGTTACGAGCCCGGGAGCGCTGGTTTGCAGCTCGGCGATGAAATGGATGCCCCAGTCAAGGACAGGATTCATGCAAACGATAAAAACTCATTATTGAGATAATTCAACTATGCGAAAAACGGGGTTGAAAGTCAATTAAAAAACCAATTCGTCAGCATGCTATTTCACTAACATGATCCGTGATCAACACGGCTTTACGACATCGATAAGGGCTGTCCCTCCATTCACCGGGAAACTGTCTCCCTCGTTCAGCAGATCGAGCAACTGCTTTCCGCCCGTCATCGGAAGAGCCAATTCAAATGCAACAGGTTTGGCCGCAGCGTTGACCGCAACGATCACACATTCTTCTTGGGTCTGCCGCGCGAAGGCGAACTGCTCGTGACTGACCAAAAGCTGGCGATAATTGCCGTATTGCAGGGCTTCGGAATGGCGCCAAATCTGAGCGAGGCGACTGATGAATCCGGGCAGGTCCCGGTGGGGGCTATTGTGGGAGACTTCGAACAAATCGAGGTGCGGACGCAGCGCGTGGTCGTCCCCGCCGCTTCTTTTTCCTTCGATGCCCCATTCGCTGCCGTAGTAGATCGACGGGACACCCGGCATGGCAAACAACAGGCTGTAGAGCGGATAGAACCAGCCGTTTCTATGATCTCTTGCACGCCCACCGCATCATAGCCGCGTGTTGCAAATAGCCGTAACGCACACGATAGAATGTTGGATCGGTTATCCATGCGAAAACCTAATCGCAAACCGTTTTCCCTCACCCTAATCCTCTCCGCCGCCTACCGGCAGGCAGGCGCTGGGCAGAGGGCGGGCTGAGGGATGTAAAGCGACTATACCACTCGGTACACTTGACGCCAAGGGATATAAGTAAATAATGACAGATTCAACGGCAGCAACCCGATTGTGGAATGTAGTATTCGGATTGTGAAATGGAACCCTAAGGGCTGGAAGGCTCCTGCGTCTTTGTGGGGCCCGTTAATAGCGATCTTCAAATTCGTGGAGGATTCTTGTTACCTCCTGTTCGTCTACATCACTCCACTGCTCATAAGCATCAGCAACAGCAAAAGATGGGCCACTTCTCACGTTGGGACAGTAAATCGCTTCAACCTCTTTTAAAATCACTTATACCGCTTCCGAATGGGCAGTGGGGACAGCGAGGATAACATTCCTGGCACCGGCCTGGCGCAACGCCTTGATAGCGACACGAAGCGTGAATCCCGATGCCAACCCATCATCCACAAGAATCACCGGGCGATTGAAATCCGGTAAGGGTCGATCTCCCCTAAACATCGTCACTCGCCAGGAGACCTTTTGCCCTGTCTCTTTAATTCCCTTTTGAATTTCCTGGTTGCTAAGATTCAAACGCGATAAAAGCTCTTCGTTCAACATCACCGTTCCGTCAAAGGCAACGGCCCCGTAACCGGCCTCGGAGTTCCAAGGTAGTGTAATCTTACTGACAACAGCAATGTCCAAAGGAAGACGCAACTCCCTTGCGATCTCAACAGCCACAGCAATACCTCCGGCCGGAATACCCATCACCAGGGCATGGCTCCCCCGGTATTCCTCGAGCATGCCTGCGATCACTTTGCCAGCCGAGGCCCTATCCCGAAAGACACGGACTCGGTTGCGTCGTTTTGGGGTGTCAAAGATTTTGGCGTTATCCGTTGCCCGACCTCTTCATATCTCTTGAGCGACTCTTTTATCAATGGTTCCCTGGGGTGTCTCGCCCCTGAACATCATCTTCAGGTCATACACGCCCGCACTCCCCGTCTTCTCGATGTAGAAGCCCATTTTCCGGCAAAGACGAAGCATGCGATCGTTATCCATGAGCACGCTCCCTGTGAAACCAAGAAGACCCTGTCTCTTTGCCAGATAGGTAATGTAAGAGAACAATTCGAATCCTATTCCCTTGCTTTGATAGTCGTCTCTTACAGCAAGGGCAATATCCGCCGTGTGAGCGGCCTCTTGTATCCAATACTGCCCGATTCCTATAATCTCTTCTTTTCCCCCTTTCTGTATCACCGCAAGAATCACCATCTTTTTCGTGTAGTCAATAATCACAAATTTCTGCAAAAAATCGTGTGGAAAATCGGCTGGTTTGGAAAAAAATCGTCGGTAGAGGCTGTCATCCGAAAAACGATGAAAGAAGTCTTTCATCAACGGCTCATCGCTTATTTTCACAGGTCTTAAAAGGATTTCCAGCCCGGTCTTGGTGGTTCGATAGGTTTCTAGATTCTCAGGATACTCCCCTTCCCTGCCTGCAATAAATGCCTGATCCTTGTGGATGAGGGATGACTTTTTTGCCTCTTCGATCAACCACGGACGAAAGGCAGGATGAGCGATCGATATCAATTCCATGGCGCGCTCTCGAAGGTTCTTCGCCTTTAAGTAAGCAATTCCGAACTCCGTCACCACATACTGAACGTCGCCTCGATTAAGGGTAACCCCTGCTCCCTCCCTAAGAAACGGGACGATTCTCGAGACTTTTCCGTTCTCCGCAGTAGAGGGGAGGGTGAGGATGGTCTTGCCATTACGGGACAAAACAGCACTTCTCATAAAATCGGCCTGACCGCCTATCCCACTATAAAACAGCTTCCCAATCGATTCTGCAGTGGCCTGCCCGGTCAGATCGATCTCCAGAGCACTGTTGACGGCCACCATGTTACGCTGCTCGGCGATCACCAAGGGATTGTTCGTATAATCGATCGTCCTAAATTCGATGGCAGGGTTATGGTGGATGTATTCGTAGGTCTCTTTCTTACCCATACAGAATGAAGCGACCGTTTTTCCGCGGTCGATGTTCTTCTTTGTGTTGTCAACCATCCCCTTTTTCATTAACTCGACGATACCGTCGTTCAGAAGTTCTGTGTGGATGCCGAGATGGTTTTTGTTGTCAAGGTTGGCGATAATCGCATTTGGGATGTCCCCGTATCCGACCTGAATCGTATCTCCATCCTGAATCAGACGCGAAACGTACTTTCCGATTTGCTGGGCGGTCTCAGTATAGGCAGCGGCCTCGTATTCCAACAAGGGCTCATCGTAGGGAATCATGAAGCCAACATCCTCCGTCCGAATGAACCCATCCCCTTGAACGTGTGGTACATTTGAGTTGATCTGAGCGATCACCAATGAGGCATTCTCCACAGCGGCCTTGACGATATCCACACTTACTCCCAGCCTCAAATAGCCGCGGTCATCGGGAAGCGAGGTCTGTATCAAGGCGACATCGATCGGGATGACCCTTTGGTAGAAGAGGTCGGGAACCTGTGATAGGAAGATGGGGGTATAATCCGCCGCGCCTTTGTTCACGGCTTCACGGGTGTTGTTTCCCACAAAGAAACCGTTATGCCGGAAATTACGACTGAATTTTTCATCCATGTAGGGAGCGACCCCAAGTGTCCACACATGGAGTATTTCGGCATCGCAAAGGGCTAAGGGATGGGTTTCGACGTAACGGATGAGGGCCCGGATAAGATATTGAGGTTCGCCGCAGCCCGTCCCGATGAATATCCTGTCACCCCGCCGGATGTGACGGAGTATTCTTTCTTCAGTCGCAAACTTTTTGGGGTATCTCAGCTTGATTTCATCTATTTTCTTGTTCCCATCTTCTTGATACATATCTCCTGCTCCCGTGGGGACCCCCATTAAAAATTAAATTGAGCTAAATGAGGTGTCTTGCCAGGCCTAAACACTCCTGTCCTTACTACCATTATATGATATTAGAATAATATCCGACATTCAATGACTATGGACAGGATGGGTCGCACGGTTGGAGAACAATGAGGGTTTGCTGTAATCTCTAACTTAGGGAAGAGAGCAGAGTGTGAGGTCCCGGTATAGACTATTTTTGAAAAAAGTTGGAGAATAGTGAATGTAGTGAAAAGATACGCTAAGGAGAAAAAGAACATGTATCGACCTGTTGATGAGTCCATCGTGAGACGCCTGACAGAGATTGCAGGTCCCAAGGCTATCTTTTCCGATGAGGACACGCTTACCATCTACTCAAAGGACGAAACGCTCGGGCTCTCGCACCGGCCTGAAATCGTGGTCAAGCCCGGCACGTCAAAAGAGATTCTCGAGATCATGCGGCTTGCGAATCTGGAAAACATACCCCTTACCCCCCGGGGAAAAGGAACCGGCTTGAGTGGCGGGGCTATTCCTGTTTATGGAGGAATCGTTCTCTCCTGTGAAAGAATGGAGAAAATCCTCGACATCGACCATGAAAACCTCATGGTCGTCACCGAGCCCGGAATCATCACGGGTGAACTGCAAAAAGCGGTTGAGGCGGAAGGCCTCTTCTATCCCCCCGACCCTGCGAGCCTGGCGAGTTGCAGCATTGGAGGCAATGTCGCCGAAGGAGCGGGCGGAAGCCGCGCGGTGAAATACGGAACAACCAAAGACTATGTGAACGGTCTGGAAGTGGTTCTTCCGTCGGGCGAAATGATCTCAACCGGCGGAAAAGTGGTTAAGGATGTCACCGGTTACAATCTGACGCAGTTGATCACCGGGTCTGAGGGAACGATGGCCATCGTTACTCGGATAATCCTCAGACTCGTTCCCCTTCCAAAATTAAGAAGAGATCTTCTCGTTCCTTACCCCTCCATCGATCAGGCCGCTCAGACGGTTTCAGAAATCATCCGCACCCGGATCGTTCCTACGGCAATTGAATTCATGGAGAGAAAGAGTTTCGAGTTGGCAGAGAGCTTTACAAAGCGAAAGCTAACTTTCAGAGAGGCCGCCGCCCATCTCCTCATCACGCTCGACGGAAACCAGCAGGAGGCTCTGGACGAGGATCAGGAAAGGGTAGGAGAAATCTGCGAGAAGAATGGGGCTTTCGACATCCTGATCGCCAACTCTCCCACGGCGAGGGATAGGATGTGGGAAAGCCGGAAGTGTCTGTTTGAGGCGGCCAATCATTTCGGAAGCCTGTATAAAAGCCTCGACGTCGTCGTCCCCCGAAGCCTCATCCCCACCCTGATCCGAAAGATCGATCAGGTCTCAGAGACGCACGGGATCAGGGCGATGTCCTTCGGTCATGCAGGAGATGGAAATGTCCATGTCCTCCTTTTTAAGGGCGAGCTTCTCGACGAGGAATGGGAGAGGCTGATCGACCGGGCCCAGAGGGATCTTTACAAAGCGACTATCGATCTCGGAGGAAAAATCACTGCGGAACATGGAATCGGGCTTCTCAGAAAGCCTTTCCTCTCTATGAACCTTGACCCTTTTCAGATTGAGCTTTTGAAGGGATTGAAAAAGACCTTCGATCCGAAAAACATACTGAACCCCGGCAAAATCTTCGATCTTCAATCGTCGCCCTCTGCGCCTCTTCCTCCAGGCAAGAAATAGATGGAGCAGCTTTGTCGTCTGTGGAAAAGGGAAGACGGAGAACGAATGGAGGAGGAATCATGAAAACAGACGCCAGGCTGTTCGATTATATCTTCAATCCCCGCTCGGTGGCGATCATCGGAGCATCCCCCCATGATCTGGCCACGCTCGCGCAGATGAAAACAAAAATCAGGGATCGCCTGTTTTTGGTGAACCCGAAATATGCTGAAGTCTTGGGAAAGAAATGCTACCCGAGCATCTTGGATGTGGACTCCGAGATCGATTATATCATCATCGGCGTTTCCGCCTTTGCTCTACCCAAAGTTTTGGAGGAGTGCATTCAAAAAGGAGCAAAGGCAGCGCATATTTTTACTGCCGGCTTCAGTGAGACGGGGACCCCCGAAGGAATCGAAGGGGAAAAGGAGTTGAAACGGATGGCAGCGGGCAGGATCCGGGTCATCGGCCCCAACTGTTTTGGAGTCTACTGTCCCTCTTCGGGGCTCTCCATTGTTCCAGAGGCCCCCGCAGAGAGTGGCCACATAGGAGTCGTTACGCAGAGCGGGAGTGTGGCCGAATCCTTCTCCTATTTTGCCAACACCAAAAACCTCAGATTCAGCAAAATGGTGAGTTATGGCAATGCCGTGGACCTGGACGCTCCTGACTTTCTGGAATACCTGGCCGACGATTCGGAGACGAAAATAATCGCTCTTTATATTGAAGGCACCCGGAATGGCACGCGCCTCAAAACGGCTCTGGCCAAGGCCGCAAAGCAAAAGCCGGTGATCGCCCTCAAGGGCGGAATGACGGAACAGGGCATAAGGGCGGCTATCTCTCATACCGCTTCCCTGGCTGGGGTACCGGAAATCTGGAGGTCTCTCTTCAAACAGGCCGGGGCTCTTCAGGTGGAGAGCTTTGATGAAATGGCGAACCTGGCCATGGCCTTCGACGGGTCTCCTCCCCCTGTTGGCCGAGCCCTTGCCATGATCACCAACTCCGGGGGTTTTAGTGTCATCCAAACAGACCTCTGTATGAAGGCAGGAATCAAAGTTCCAAGGTTTTCACGGGAGACCATTAATGCACTCCGGGCGCTGGTCCTCCCTGCGGGAACCAGTATCGGGAATCCCCTTGATGCCTGGCCCATCTTCTATAGTGTTTCTCCTTCGGGAAACATGGCTGACATCATCCAGGTCGTGTCCTCAGACCGAAACATCCATTCTTTGGTATTTCAATTTGATCAGTTTCGCTATCTGAGGCGGATCTTGGGTCAACAGGTTGAGGCCCATATGAGGCGATTAATCGACTTGATGGTTGAAGGATGCCAGCGTTGCCGGGAGAAAGAGAAAAAACCGGTGCTCATCACCGTCTCTCTGGATCCCTACCTGGAAGATCAGGAAGATAGACACTACAACCTTATGATAAAAAGAGCTTTTGCGGAAAAGGGTTTTCCCGTCTATTCAAGCATGGACGCAGCGATAAAGGCTCTTTCCAATCTATGCAAATTCGGTGAAAGCCGAAGATAAGCCCAACCTTGAAAAAACACCGGAGAACCAGGATAATGGGGTCTGTGAAAATGGAACCGAAGATTACTGTCGGGATCATGGACCGGCAGACGAGAGTAAACGGTCGTCTGGCTGGAAGTTTTCGCACGGGTGGATTCGGCTCTGTTTCGGGCCGGTTCTCGGCAGAATCCGATGCCCGGATGATCGTTCTCTTCGACGATGTCCACCGTGAAATTAGACGCTCTCCGTCGATCAGGCTTAGAGGACAAAAAGATTCTTCTCTTACACTCCTTAACGTCACAATTGGAAATCGCTTCCATTGGGAGAGGACGGAGAACCAGACTTTTCAGGGAAATTTGACTCTCCTGTTACGCAACGACAAAACCATCGCTGTCATCAACGAAATCCCTCTAGAGGATTATCTGAAAAGTGTAATCTCCTCTGAGATGAGTAGTGCTGCTCCGATGGAATTTCTGAAGGCCCATGCCATTATATCCCGAAGTTGGCTTCTGGCAGCGGTTGATCGCAAGAAGAAAACAAAGGAAACATCCGAATCGTCGGAGAAGATCACTGATGAAGAAGTGATACGCTGGTATGATCGTGAGCAGCACGACCTCTTCGATGTCTGCGCTGATGACCACTGCCAACGCTATCAGGGAATCACGAAGGTCTTATCCAGGCAGGCAGAAGAAGCCGTTCGGGAAACACAGGGGAACGTGATTACCTATCAGGACAAAATCTGCGACGCCCGATATTCCAAGGCCTGTGGAGGACGTACAGAAAACTTCGAGACAGCCTGGGACGACAAACGAGTCCCCTACCTTGAAAGTGTTTCGGACGCATCGTTTCCGCACCGCCCGATCAAAACGGAACAAGAAGCTTCGGCCTGGGTATTTGCGATCCCTGATGCCTACTGCAACACGAGTGACGAAGACCTTCTGGAAAAAGTTCTTCCTGACCTCGACCGTCAGACAAAAGGGTTTTTCCGCTGGAGGGTCGAATATTCCCGCAGCGAGTTGGAAGAGATCTTGCGGGAAAAGTCGGGCTTAGACTTCGGGAAGTTGAAAGAAATCGTACCGATTGCCCGTGGTCCTTCGGGACGGATCTCCCGGTTGAAAATCGTCGGTTCGAAGAGAAGCATCGTCGTGGGAAAGGAGCTCGAAATAAGGCGCTGGCTTTCTAGGACGCATCTTTATAGCAGTGCATTCGTTGTGACGGCCGAACCCGGGCGATTTACGTTTCATGGTGCTGGTTGGGGACACGGCGTGGGCCTCTGTCAGGTCGGAGCCGCAGTGATGGCAACGAAGGGATTTTCAGCAGAGGAAATTCTAAAACACTATTTTTTTGGAATAGGAATAAAGAAGATCTACTGAAGAAACGGAGTTGGAATAAAGGAATGGTGGAATATTGGAATAATGGGGACAAACCAAAAAGCAGAAAAATAAGACCGGATCCTAGTGTCACGCGCCAAAAGTCCCTTTACTTTGTTTGTCATTCCGTACTTGATCCCGAATCCAGCCTTTCCAACTGGATTCCCGCTTTCGCGGGAATGACGGCCTGAGAAATAATGTAAAGAAGTGTTGGACGTACTACACTAGCTTTTCGATTTTAGTGCGCTTACACCCAACATTCCAAAATTCCATTTTTCCAATATTCCAGTGGCAAGACAATATGTCTACACAGAAACCGACATCGCGAAATCCTTGGGCCTGGATACCCTCGTTGTACGTTGCCGAAGGAATCCCTTACGTCATGGCAATGACGGTTTCAGTGATCCTCTACAAGCGCCTCGGCCTCTCGAACACCGAGATTGCGTTTTACACAAGCTGGCTCTATCTCCCCTGGGTGATCAAGCCGCTCTGGAGTCCTCTTGTCGAGCTATTCAGGACGAAGCGTTACTGGATCCTTCTGATGCAGATCCTCGTCGGCGCGGCGCTGGCCTGCATTGCACTCAGTATCCCGGCTGCCCGGTTCTTTCAGTATACCCTTGCCTTCTTCTGGCTGATGGCCTTCAGCTCGGCAACCCATGATACCGCTGCCGACGGCTTTTACATGTTGGGACTCCCGGAGTCTCTTCAGGCCGCCTTTGTCGGGGTGCGAACGATCTTCTACCGAATCGCCATGATCGCGGCCCAGGGCGGTCTCGTCATCTTTGCAGGCTACCTTGAAGAAAGCGGTCATGATATCCCCACAGCCTGGTCTTTCACACTCTTTACGGCGGCCGCCGTCTTTGCTGCCCTCTTCCTCTATCATCTATTTGTTCTTCCTTATCCGGCTGCGGACCGCCCGGCCAAGCGCAGCCCTTCGGCGTCCGTTTCACGGGAGTCCCTCCGCATCTTCGGCCTCTTCTTCAAGAAAGAAGAGATCCTTGCCGTTCTTGCTTTCTTTCTCTTCTACCGGCTCGCAGAAAGCCAGCTCTTCAAGATGATCGCACCTTTTCTGCTCGACCCCCGCTCAGCGGGAGGACTGGGACTCACCACAAAAGAGGTGGGGATCATTTACGGCACAGTAGGATTGATTGCACTGTTGCTGGGAGGACTTCTCGGCGGGTATGCCATTTACAGAAAAGGGCTCAAGTTCTGGATCTGGATCATGGTCTGCGCAATGCATCTGCCAGATCTTGTGTTTGTCTATCTGTCACAGGCCTTGCCCGACAATTTCTATTTGATCAATGTCGCTGTTGCTGTGGAGCAATTCGGTTACGGTTTCGGCTTTTCGGCCTATACGATGTTCATGATTATGGTCTCGGAGGGAGAGTATAAGACGGTCCACTATGCCATCTCCACGGGGATCATGGCACTGGGCATGATGGTTCCGGCAATGGCGAGCGGCTGGCTCCAGGAGCTAATGGGTTATCAGAACTTCTTCCTCTGGGTGGTGGCCGCAACGATCCCGGGCTTCTTCGCGGCGGCGCTGGTAAAAATCGACCCGGAGTTCGGAAAGAAAAAGCGTAGGGATCTGGAATAGTGGAATGATGGAATAATGGGAAGGAGTATTCTAAGAAAAAGTCATCCTTAACTGAGAAACGATATTGAAAGGACGCCGATTCAAGACAGCCTTCATCCTGGCAGCCGGACTGGGGACGCGGCTTCGGCCGCTGACGGACCGACTTCCGAAGCCGCTCCTTGAGATTGCAGGGCGTCCGATCATCACTTACGTGATGGATCATCTCCTGGAAGTCGGCGTGGATCGTTTCATCGTGAACATGCATCATCGTTCGGAAGTTTATTCGCAAAAATTTCCTGACAGGCGATGGCGAGGTGTACCCATCATCTTTCGTGACGAACCAGTACTTCTGGATACGGCAGGGGGGCTGAAGAATATTGAGGACCTCCTGGATGAAGACGAGGCCATCCTTTGTTACAACGGCGACATCATCACTGACCTACCCTTACTGAGGCTCCTGGAGGCCCATGAGCAGAAGCGACCGGAGGTCACTCTTGCCCTGCGAAGCAGCGGCCCTCTTCTCAATGTCAACATGAACGAGGCTGGAGAAATCTGCGATCTTCGGAATATCCTGGGCCACACCCTAAGAAATCCAGGCACTCGAAGCTTCCTCTTCGCCGGCATGTACGCCGTAGAAACATCGATTCTGCAACATCTTAAAGCCGGCAAAATTGAATCCATTGTTTCGGCTCTCATCCGAGGAATCGCGGAAAAACCGGGATCGATTCGGGGGATCGTCATCGACGAAGGCGATTGGCACGATATCGGCTCTGTCGAAGCCTATGAAAGGCTGAAATCAGAAAGGGGTCCATGAGTCGAGGGTTCAAGGGTCTAGGTCTCTTCTTCTTAGGTCTTTCACTTGAACCCTTGGCCCCTCGAATCCTGCAACCTCTCAGCAACGAATGATATCACGCGAAGACATGATTCTTTTTGCCCAAGAAGCCCTAGGGATCTCAGGGTCCTCCACCGTAAAACTCTTCCCGATTGAGGGACGCGGTTCGGACCGGATTTTCTTCAGGCTGAGATGGAACCGCAAGGATTCGGCAATTCTCGTCCATTATGATCCGAAGCGTGTCGAGAACA
>Ga0187780_10004088_pt1 | contig 10924 bp, 11 predicted proteins | sample 1015_Q2_SP10_20__FD_132429 | JGI IMG/M metagenome (GOLD analysis project Ga0187780, IMG submission 132429) | Tropical peat soil microbial communities from peatlands in Department of Meta, Colombia - 1015_Q2_SP10_20_MG | ecosystem: Environmental > Terrestrial > Soil > Wetlands > Peat | place...
CCCGCTGGGCACCCCCTCAACACGAACCTGATCAGCAACAAGGAACACAACCATGAAAAAGCAGCGCCGCTTGACAGGCGCCAGAGATGGCCGACCTCAATATGCCAGCGGCTGCCCGCGGTCCAGGCCAGGTCGGCGGTGCTGGACCGGCGGGGCCCGTAGCAAGCGTAGTAGGCGATCTCGGCCGGGTCGCTGATCGAGCGGCGGGCCAGCAGCCAGTGCCCGCGGCCGGCCCGCCAGGCGCCGGTGCGGACCGGGATCCGCGCCCAGTGGTACTCCCGCGGCCCGTGTGCCCCGGCACCGGCCGAGATCTTCTGCCAGGACCGGGCTGGGACCGCGGCGATCAGATCGTCGGCCCGCCGTTCCCCCCCGGGCATGGTGACCGTGTCGCTGCACCGGATGGCCATCACGTACCAGATGTCCTGGGCTTCCAGCCAGGCCTGCAGGTACTTGGCCTGCCCGTAGATCTCATCGGCGGCGAACCAGGCGAACGGCACCCCGGCGGCGATCGCCCGGGCGATCATCGCCTGGGCCTGCCGCGGCTTGGTGACGAACTCCGCCGCCTCCGGGATGCCCGCCGCGCGGCGGCGGCCGCGATCCTCCGCCCAGCACTGGGGCAGGAACAGCTCCCGGTCGATCAGCGCGTGCCCGCGCGCCGAGGCGTACGCCAGGAACACCCCGACCTGGCAGTTCTCCGTCCGCCCCGCGGTTCCGGAATACTGCCGTTGCACTCCCGCCGACCGGGTGCCCTTCTTCAAAAACCCGGTGTCATCGGCGATCAAGATGCCGTCCGGGCCGCCCACCTGCTCGCTCACGTACTCGCGGACCCCGTCCACATCCCAGTCCGCGCGGCGCAGCAGCCGCTGCATCCCATCGGGGCTTACCTCGCCAGCCCATTCCGCCAGCGTCCACCCATTCTTCCGTTCCAGGCCCGCGACCAGGCCCGATACATGCTCCCGCACCCGAGACCGCGGCTCGGCACGCGCGAACCGGCCCGCGATCCGCTCGTGCACCCGGTCCAGCTCGGCCGTGACCAGATCCACCATCATGCACTCAATGATCCCTCATGGATCAGCTAAGTGCCGTTGCAGTATTAACCTCGACGCACTCGAAGCATTGGTGCCGAGAGCGCCTTAGCGGGTACAAGCGACCCACCGCCATCCACGTTCTTGAGGCGCTGCCCAGGAAAGCTGTCGGCAAGCTTCATAAGGAGTCCCTTCGGGATGCGGCACCGGCGCCGAGTGCCGCCGCCACCGCCTGAGCAACGATTCGCGACATGTACCGCAGAGGCTCGCGGTGGACATGCGGGTGTTACGTCAATCCTCGTGACTTGTGCACCGATCCTTTACACCTGGTCGCGCTGGCCGCGTGCTCCAGAGTGTGCACTCTGGAGTACGCGCAGCTCCTTCCGTCAGCGTCAGTGAGGCAGCAGGACGCCGACCTGCCCCCGGATGTCCTGCACGATCTCCTCGACGCTCAAGGCGATGTTCACGCTCGCCGCCATGCTGAGGAACATCACGGCGGACACGATGCGTGCCAGCGTCGCAGCATCGCCGACTGGGAGCCGCTCGTCCCGGCGCAGCACGGCGGCGATGGCCTCCTCGGTCTGCACGACGATGCCGAGCGCCTCGCGGTGGCGGGGCTCTTCGGGGTCGCCGAAGACCATCTCGCGCAGGTAGGTGCGCCCGTTGTCGATCTGGGCGCGGTTGCATTCCACGATCGGCCGCACGATTGCCTGCACCGCATCGAGAACGCCGGGGATGGCTTCGGCATCCGCCCGGCCCCGTTCGAGCGCTTCGGCATAGTGGGTGTTCTGCACAAGCAGGAGGAGTTCGCCCTTGGTCTTGGCGTAGAGGAACAGCGTCCCGGTGCCGATGTCGGCCTTGTCGGCTATCTGCTGGGTCGTGACCTCATCGACGCCGTGAGTGGCGAACAACTCGGCGGCGGCGGCGATGATGCGGTCGAGTTTGTCCCGCTTGTTGCGCTCGCGCCGTCCGACCGGCTGGGAGGCGAGGGACATGACGGTGTCCTCCTGGAAAATGTCATGACTGTGCTCAGTTCTGAGCATAGTCACTACCGTGGTGCGACGTCATGTCCGGGAGACCTTGTGGCGGCTGTCAGCGCACTGGCACGAAGGGCGCCTGGGCATGCGGTACACGCGACGCGAGCCGGCCGCCGCGGCGGAGTACGTCCGCAGCGTTGGCCTGCACGGCTCCTTTTGGGGCCTGCCCGCGGCGCGCGCCACGCGGTTGGCGTCGGTTTGACCAACGCTCACCTCGCGCGAGCCAGAGGCGGGCAAAGACGTCACAGGCAGCCGCTCAGCGTTGCCGGTTGGCGATGCCGATGTACTCCCCGAGGCGGTACTCGAAGTCGATGCCGACCTGCTCGACGATGGCCTGCGTGCCGGCAGCACGGGTGAGGAACCCGGGCAGGGTGAGGGAGCGGGCGAACTCGCCGTACGCGGCGACCAGGTCCGCGTCCGGGGGCAGGGATGCCCGGTTGACCTGGGCCTTGGCTGAGGCGAGTGAGGTGCGGTCGAAGGACGCGAGCCGGGCGGCGATCGTGTCGACGAAGGCGTCGAGTTCGCTGTCGGGCAGGGCGCGGGTGATCCAGCCCCAGCGTTCGGCGGTGTCGGCGCCGTAGTCGTCGCTGGTGAGGATGACTTCCAGGGCGCGGTCGCGTCCGATGGTGCGCGGGAGGCGTTCGGTGCCGCCTCCGCCGGGCAGCAGTCCGCTGCCGACCTCGGGCTGCCCGAAGATCGCCTCCTCCCGGCTGGCGTACCGCAGGTCGAGCGCGAGGGCGAGCTCGTTGCCGCCGCCGCGGGTGCGTCCGCGGATGGCCGCGATGGTGATGTAGGGCGCTTTGGAGAGTTTCAGGACCAGATCGGTCCACACCGGTACCGCGTCCTCGCCCTCGGGTGCGGGAAAGTCGGCTGTCAGGTCGAAGTGGTTGTAGAAGAAGTGAGGGGTGGCGCTGTCGAATACCACCACCTGGATGTCCGGGTCGTTGGCCAGTTCCTCGACGATCTCGGTGAGGCGCAGGACGCTCTCGCCGACGATCAGGTTGACCGGCGGGTTGGCGAAAGTGATCTTCGCGACCTGCGGTGAGGTGCGCTCGTAATGGATGGTGCTTTGCTCACTCATGGTCTGGCTCCAGATGCGCGATGGGCCGGTTAGTGCAGGGGGGGTGTCGATGGGGCGGGGAAGCCCGGGCAGACGGATCGCCGAGCAGATCCGGCGCCCCTGCTCCCCGCCCTTGCTGCTCATTGCTCGTAGCGGGGGAGGCTCTCGCCGCTCTTGACGCAGGTGAGGGCGACGTCGTACCAGTGGGACGAGTTCGGCGGGCCCTCTTCCTGGTCAGGAACGTGCGGTTCCTGTGTTCACGGTGGTCATGGGGCGAGGAACTCGACCGCGACCGGGGCGAACTTCTCGTAGTACTGGAAGATGCCGCCGTGACCGGAATCGGGGTAGATGATCAGCTCGCTGCCCTTGATGCGCTGGTGCAGGTCCTCGGAGAGGACCGAGGGCACCATGCGGTCGTTGTCGCCGTTGGCGATCAGGGTGGGCTGGGTGATCATCGACAGGTCGTCGGGGGTGGAGCGTCCCCACTTCTTGATCGCCTTCAGTTGCGTCTGGAACGCCGCGACCTTGATCGGTGCGTCGCGGTCGGCGGTGCGCTCCTTGAGGCGGTTGACGAACGCGCGCGCGGCGGGCTTGCCGGCGGCGTTGCGGTTGAAGAACAGGAACTCCTTGGGGTCGGACCGGTTCAGGGCGGCGCGCAGCATGTCCCGGTACGTGGTGCCGGCGACCTTGTCGATGTCCTTGCCGCCCTTCGGCCCGGTACCGGTCAGCACGAGCTTGCGGACGAGCTCGGGGTGCCTCACCACGAGGGCCTGGGCGACCATGCCGCCGAGAGAGAAGGAGAAGACGTCGACCTTGCCGTACCCGAGCGCCGTGATAAAGGTGTAGGCGTCGTCGGCCATCGCCTCGACGCTGTCCGGCACTCGGCCGGTGGACGCGCCGACACCGCGGTTGTCGAAGGCGATGACGTGGCGGCCCTTCGCGATGGGGTCGATGATCCGCGGGTCCCAGTTGTCCAGGGTCGCTGCGAGGTGGACGAAGAAGACGACGGGGATGCCGCCCTTCGGTCCCAGCTCGCGGTAGGCGTAGGTGGCGCCGCCGGCGGTGACGGTGCGGGCCGGGGCCTTCGCGTACGAGGCGATGACCGGCTCGCTCCGGGTGTCGTTGCTGCTCATGACGGTTTTCTCCTTATGTGATTTGTCTCGCCCGCCGCGGTCGCGGCGGGTCAGCTGTTGGCGGTGATGACGGCCTTGCCGCGGATGCCGCCCCGGGAAAGGGACTGCAGCGCCTGCGGGGTCTGGTCGAAGCCGAACACCCTGCCCACGACCGGGCGCAACACGCCTGGTCAACGACGGCGGTGATCTGGCGCAACTCGCCGCCGCTGGCGCGCATGAACAGGAACTCGTAAGTCACGCCGAGCTTCTTCGCCTGTTTTGCGGATCTGCGGCGGCACCATCCGGCTGCTGTCGCCGTGGACGGTGAGCACAGGTCCGGTGACCGTCACCATGTCCGCGGCCATCGCCTCCATCGAGTTGCGAACCGTCCCCGTCGAGTCCCCGACTCCGCGGTAATCCACGGTGATCACACGGCGGTCCTGGGCAAGCCCATCCCTAATGCGCGGACCCCAGTTGTCCAGGTTTGCGCCCAGACGCCCCAGAAGGACCAGCGGGACGCCTGCTCGCGGGCAGAGGTCGCGGCAGGCGAACTGCGCGCCAGCGGCCGCGATCGTCCGCGTCGGCACTTCGCGAAAGTCCTGCGCTGTGCGTAGCTCGGGCATGTCCTTCTCCTGCGGTCTCGCCCAGTCCGATAAATCCGAGTAAGCTCAATTATGACTGAACTCATAATTCTTGTCAAGGGAGGTCGCCGCGGGACGCGGTCGCATGCCGGTGGGGCACCGGGAGCGGGCCAAGCAGGACAAGCGCGAGCGCATCATGGCCGCAGCCCGCGAGCTGTTCGCCGAACGTGTGAGGCTCGTTTATTCGATCTGGCTGGTCGGCGGGCTGAGATCATCGCTGGATGCTCTTCTCGGTCGCTTACCTGGTCGTGCGCCGCCTGCTCAGCTGCCTGATCGTGTTGGCCCGGAGTGAGGTGTCCAAGGACGCCGAGCACCACCTGCGGCAGGTGGTGACCGAGTACCTGATCCACTACAACACCGCCCGGCCGCACCGGGCCCTGGACCAGCTGCCACCGGCTCAAGCCCACACCCCGCCACCGCAGATCAACCTCGCCGAGCGCCAGATCCGCCGAAAACAGATGCTCGACGGACTCATAAGCCAGTACCAGATCGCCGCCTGACAGCCATGCGCTCTTACGAGAAGCAGCAGGTCATAGCCGAATTCGCGTATTCGAGCCCCACAGGACGCGGTCTGGCTGGCCAAGGTCGCCGAGCGGGGTATGTGCCGTCCGTCGCTGGTGCACCCCAAGCCGATACGGGAGCTGCGTGACCTGACCCGTTACCGGCGGAGCCTGATCCGGGAGCGCACCGCGGAGAAGCAGCGGGTGGAAAAGCTCCTCGAAGACGCCCAGATCAAGCTGTCCTCGGTGGCCAGCAACATCTTCGGGGTCTCCGGCCGGCAGATGCTCGCCGCGATGCTGGACGGCCAGCGCGACCCGCAGGTCCTGGCCCGGATGGCGCACGGCCGGATGCGCGCCAAGATCCCCCAGCTGCGGGACGCGCTGGCCGGCAACTTCACCGCTCATCACGCGTTCTTGCTGCAGATGATGCTGGACCGCATCGACGGCCTGACCGCGCGGGTCGAGGAGGTCACCGCCAGGATCAACGAGCAGATCGCCCCTTACGCCCGCGCGGTGGAGCAGCTGGATGAGATCGCCGGCGTCGGGATCACCTCCGCGCAGGAGCTGATCGCCGAGATCGGCGTCGACATGGGCCGCTTCCGCACCGCCGGGCACCTGGTCTCCTGGGCCAAGTTCGCCCCCATCGACCGCAGCTCGGCCGGGAAGTCCAAGGGCGGCTCCACCGGCAAGGGCAACCCCTGGCTCGCCGCCACCCTCGGCGAGATCGTCACCGCAGCGGCCCGGACCGAGACCTTCCTCGGCGAGCGCTACCACCGCATCGCCCGGCGCCGCGGCAAACGACGCGCGATCGTCGGCGTCGGCAACTCCATCCTGACGATCATCTGGCACCTGCTCTCCGACCCAGACTCCAGTTATCACGACCTCGGCCATGGCTACTACCAGGCGCGCTCCGACAGCCGGCACCGCGAGCGCGACCTCATCCGCAGGCTGGAGCGCCTGACCGGCAAGACCGTCACCCTCAGCCAGTCCCCCGGTCAGGAGCCAGCAGCCTGACCATCTGCAGAACCTGACCCGAGCCGTCAGCTGAGGTTCGCTGCCGCCCGTCGCACCCGTCTATTTACGAGTCAGTCCCACCGTGACGGCATGGCCGGGACCCCGGCCGCCGATTTCCCGGGAAGGTTCGTCCCGCCGGGCCAAGGTCGCCGGGCTTGAGGTGCAGGTTGCTGTGGGTGACCGCCACGGCGGCGCGGCTACGTGCCGGGGGTCATGGCGTCGCGGACTTTGGCGGTGTCGGTGAACTGCTCGAATCGCACGATCTGCCCGCCGCGGACGGTGAAGTGGTGGGCGACGCGGACGTTGAGCGTCTTGCCGGTGGTCTTGTTGACGGCGGTGTAGCGGGCGAGGACGACGACGTTCTCGCCGTCGGTGAGATAGGTGTCGTCGTGGGCGGTCCAGTCGTCCCAGTCCCGGGCGAGGGTTTCCATCACGCCGGAGGTGACCGCGGCGGGGGTGCGGTAGGTGCCGGCCAGGGGGAAGCCGGCCATCTCGGTCCATTCCACGTCCGGAGCGAGCGTGGCGCGCAGCGCTTCCAGGTCGCCGGTGGCGGAGGCCAGGTACTGGCGGCGTACCACGTCGGCGGGGGCGGGGGAGGCGGTGAAGTCCGTGGCCGGTGTGGTCATGGCGGTCATCCCCAGCTCATCTCGCCCTTGGCGACCTTCGCGCCGATCTGCGCGGCGATCAGCATGCCGTGGCCGGGGTAGCGCGCGACGAGGGCCGCGGTCAGCGCCGCGCCGTCGGCGGCGACGGCGAGTTCGGCATCGAAGGCGGTGAGGTAGTCGCGGGTGCCGGTGATGGCGGTGACGTCGGCGGGGGCACCGGGCAGGCGGTGTCCGGGCACGACCAGTCGCGGGTCGAGGGCGGCCATTTCGTCCAGCAGCGTGATCCACGCGGCACGCTGCCCGGGCTTGGGCGTGTCGGCGACCCAGACGTGCTCGCGGGCGAACACCAGGACACCGCCGAGGATGGCGCGGTGCTCGGGCTGCCACAGGTAGTGGCGGTCGGGCAGCTCGCCCGGGCCGCCCCTGAGCTGGAACCGCTGGCCTTCCAGGTTCAGGTCGCCGGCCAGCGGGACGAGGTCCGCGAGCCGTGTGGGCAGGTTGGCACCGAGTCCCGCCCATGCCTTGAGCTTGCCCTGGTAGGAGTGCTGGATGTGCTCGATGGTCTGCGGGGTGGCGGTGAAGACCGCGTTGGGGAAGGCGTCGGCGAGGACTTCGGCGCCGAAGTAGAAGTCGGGGTCGCCGTGGCTGATGAAGACGGTGGTCAGCGTTTTGCCTGAGTCCAGCACGGCCGCGGCCAGCCGGTGCCCGTCGGCGCGGGTGAAGCCGGCGTCGACCAGCAGCGCCTCGCGCTCGCCGGTAACGAGGGTGGCGGTCTTGTTCTTGCTCCCGGCGGGGAAGTCCAGGTCCAGGATCGTGAAGTCCAGCGTGCTCATGAAAACTCCTTGCTGGTTGTCGGATTGGCGGCGGGAAAGCTAGCGGGTGAGGGCGGCGAGGCGCTGGTCGACCTCGTCGGCGGTGGCGTGCCCGCGTGCCACCGCGGCGACGCGGTCGCCGTCGTCGGCGACCAGGGTCGGAAACGCGCTGACACCCAGCCGGGCGGCGCGGCGGAAGTCGGCCTCGGCGGCGGCGCGTGACCCGGGGGCGAGAATCGCGGCGACCACGGCATCGGCGTCCAGCCCGGCCGACAGGGCGATCTTGTGGTAGGTGGCCGGATCGGACAGGCTGTGCCCGTCGATGAAGAATGCGCGCTGCAGGGCCGCGGCCAGTTCCGGGGCCCGTTCGGGCGCGGCCTGCCGGAGCGCGGCCATGCCGCGGGCGGCGGCCTCGGAGTCCATCACGAACGAGCCGTCGGCGATCCGCCGCTGGTAGCCGGCGCCGAACTCGGCCCCGGTCGCGTCGCTGATCGCGGCGTTCGCGCCCTGGATATAGCCGAACTCCCGGACCGGGCGGCGGCGGTCCCCGGTGAACAACCCGCCGGAGACCACCTCCACCGGCAGGCCCGGATGACGGGCGGTGATCTGCCGCAGGGTTGCCGAGAACCCGTGCGACCAGCCGCAGTAGGCATCGAAGATATAGACGAGCTTCACCAGGACCTCGACAGGGATGAGGCACCGCCCGGCGCGGCGATTCGCCTGACAGAACAGAATCTGACCAGTCAGATATTTCGTCTCCTGTGTATGGCGTGGATCACACTCGCGCCGGCGGCCGCCGCGCTGGCATCGCCAGGCGGCCCCACATCCTCTAAGGCAGACGGGGCAGGATGTCCCGCGCCGTGTGGCTGAGAATCCGCAGATCCTCCATGAAGCGCTCGCGATCGCCGGCGGGAAGCGGCCCCAGGAAGTACCGCCTGATGTTCTCCACGTGCAGCCGGGACGCGCGGACCGCCGTCTGCTCTCCCAGCGGGGTGAGCCGCACCAGCCGCGTGCGGCGGTCGCCAGGTGCCCCGGCGCGTTCCACCAGCCCGGCCGCCTCCATCCGGTCCACCAGTCGCGTCACCCCGCCCGTGGTCAGCACCTGCTCCTGGGCGATGGCCCCCATCGGCAGCCCAGGCTCGCCCGCCCGCCCCAGGATCAGCAGCACCTCGAACATCACATGACTGATCCCGCACTCCTCCTCAATCGCCCGGCCCAGCAGGTACTCCAGCCGGCTGGCCGCTCCCTGCAACCGCCCGAAAGCCAGGACCAGCTCGTTATCCGCCGCCTCCTTCGCCGTCGAGATCCCTGCCTGCTCGCCCACGATGCCACCCGCCCTTCGCCGCCCGGAGTCACTGCACCGATCATGCCGTGCGCGGCGCATGCTGCAGGCCGGACCCCGCCCCAGCATTGCGCTGCTTCCGGCTCACTGCGAGGGTCTGGCAGCATCCCAGTTGGACCAGCCGCCCGGTCGGCTATATCACTGCGATCGCCGAGGAGGTCTTCTCGGCGATGCGCACCGCGTTCGAGGAGATTGCCAGGGTCCATCCCCTGCCTGCGCCGGAGGCGGTTCTCAGGCGGGTACATCATGACGTCTACCGCGGCCCGCTCGGCTCAGTTGCTGATGGCGGGCTTGGCTGGGGCGCCGGCCCGGGAGGGAGCGGATGCCCCTTTCCCGCCGGCGAGCTCTTGATCATTTTCCGCGGCCAGCAGCGTGGACGTGATCTCCTCCGCCGCGGCGGCCAGTTCAGGGTGCCTTGTCTGGGGAGGGCCGCCCGAAGCGGATCATGGCGCGGTAAAGGGCGGCGGACGAGGGTGGTTCGGGCATCGGCGGGAGCGGGGCGTCGGGGGAGGCGAAGGCGCGGAGCGCCTGTGCGACGAGCCGGCGCCAGCTGCCGGGTGCGGCGTCACGGGTGGCGGCGATGACGCCGGCGTTGGCCATGAGCAGGATGACGAGGTCTTCGGAGGCGAAGTCGGCCCGCAGGTGGCCGGTGGCCTGGGCGCGGGCGATGAGTTCGAGGAATCCGTGGTAGGCCTGTTCCCGCCGGGCTTCGAGGGCCTTGGCCGCGGGGAAGGTCATGGTCAGCACGGCGGCGAAGCCGCGGTCGGCGGCCTGCATCGCGCAGATGGTCTCGATGTAGCGGGTGAAGCCGTGCCAAGGGTCGGGGTCGGCCAGTGCGGCGGCGGTGGCGGCGGCGTAGGCGTCCATGCGGTCGGCGAAGACGGCGTTGATGAGGTCCTCGCGGGCGGCGAAGCGGCGCGACAAGGTGGCCTTGCCGACGCCGGCCTCGCGGGCCACCGCAGCCATCGAGACGCCCAGGCCCTCAGAGGCGTACAGGCGGCGGGCGGCTGCCATGATCCGCTCGCGGTTGCGCTCGGCGTCCGCGCGCAGGGCGGTTTCGGGCTCCTCACCCGGAACGTCAGCGGGGCCCGCAGGCGATGTCATACCAGCACTCTACTAAGTGGACCGGCCTTCCCGTTTATGCTACCGTGGCGACAGGAAACGGGAAGGTCGTTCCATTTACTGTGAAGGTGATTGCCGTGCGCGCTGCGACACTGGAGTCCGTCCCCGCCACCCCGGCGGTGACCGAGGTCGAGAACCCGCGCCCGGAACCGGGGGAGCTGCTGGTACGTGTGGTGGCGGCGTCGGTGAACGGCTTCGACGCCGCCACCGCCGCCGGCTACCTGCAGGGGATGATGGAGCACCGCTTCCCGCTGGTGGTAGGCAAGGACTTCGCCGGGACGGTCGAGGCTGTCGGCGAAGGCGCCGGCGGATTCGCGGCGGGGGACGCGGTCTTCGGGGTGGTGATGAAGCCTTTCCTGGGCACGGGCTCGCTAGCCGAGTACGTCACCGTCCCGGCTGCCCACGGCGTGGCCCGCATCCCGGACGGGCTGAGCGTGCGTGACGCCGGCGCACTGGGCCTGGCGGGCACGGCCGCGCTGGACACGCTGAACGCGGTGGATCCGGATAAGGGCGAGACGGTGCTGATCTGCGGCGCCACCGGCGGTGTCGGCGCCCTGGCCGTGCAGCTCGCCGCCGCCCGCGGCGCCCGGGTCATCGCCACGGCCCGCCCCGGTGCGGCGGCCGGGTTCATCACCGGCCTGACCGGCACTGAGG
>Ga0187780_10004089_pt1 | contig 10923 bp, 5 predicted proteins | sample 1015_Q2_SP10_20__FD_132429 | JGI IMG/M metagenome (GOLD analysis project Ga0187780, IMG submission 132429) | Tropical peat soil microbial communities from peatlands in Department of Meta, Colombia - 1015_Q2_SP10_20_MG | ecosystem: Environmental > Terrestrial > Soil > Wetlands > Peat | place...
AGGACTTAAGCGGTCGTGCGTAACTAGCAGATGTTTTTGGAGCTATAATCCCTGCACTTATGGCCCTCGCTCCTGGCTCAAAGCTCGGACCGTACGAAATCGTGGGACTGCTTGGTGCAGGTGGGATGGGCGAGGTGTACCGCGCGCGGGATACGCGATTAGACCGCACTGTTGCCATCAAGATTCTGCCGCAAGGGCTCTCGGACAACACGGTACTTAGGCAGCGATTCGATCGTGAAGCGCGTGCGATTTCCAGCCTCAACCATCCGCACATCTGCGCCCTATATGACGTCGGTCACCATGACGGAACTGACTATCTGGTAATGGAGTATCTCGAGGGCGAGTCTCTGGCAGCACGGATTGAGAAGGGCACGCTGTCTACAGCCGAGCTACTGCGCTACGCGTCGCAGATCGCGGAAGCTCTGGATAAAGCGCACCGTGAGGGAATCGTGCATCGCGACCTGAAACCTGGCAACGTCATGCTAACGAAAGCGGGCGCCAAGCTTCTTGACTTTGGTCTGGCGAAGGCGGGCGAGGTCTTGCAGGGGGATATTGAATCTTCACCCACGGTGAGCCGCTCTCTTACAGAAGAGGGCGCGATCGTCGGCACCTTGCGCTATATGTCGCCGGAGCAACTGGAAGGCAAACCGATCGATGCGCGGAGCGACATTTTTTCTTTTGGCGCCGTGCTCTATGAGATGGCGACCGGAATGAAGGCGTTCGAGGCAAAGAGTAAAGCAAGCTTGATCGCGGCAATATTGAAAGAAGAGCCTCGGCCGATGCGCGAATTACAGCCGATGACGCCGCTTCAACTGGAACATGTGGTCAAGACGTGTCTTGCAAAGGATCCCGACGAACGACCACAGAGTGCGCATGATTTGAAGTTGGAACTCAACTGGATTCGGGAATCGAGTGGGATTTCCGATGCGTCAGGATTAGGGGTCGAAAAGCCCCCGGTGCAGCGCAAAGTCGCAAGTCTGGCTCTTATGGCTGGCGTGTTGGCCGTAGCAGCGATAGCTGAGCTTGTGCTCCTACTCAGGCCGGAAAAGTCCAGGACGGAGCTACTTGAGTTTGCCATTCCAATCCAGGAAGAAGCGAACCATTTGGCGCTTTCGGCTGATGGCCGCATGCTCGCGTTCGTGTCTCCTAATGAAGCCTCCGGTACCAACATGCTGAACGTGGAGCGCATCGGCTCCTCTAAAGTGGTCGTCTTGCCGGGCACGGAGGGCGCAAGTTATCCGTTCTGGTCGCCCGACGATGCCTACGTTGCATTTTTCGCAGAGGGTAAATTAAAAAAGGTCGCAACCTCTGGAGGCCTCCCACAAGTCATTGCCAACGCGTTTTCCGGTCGAGGAGGAAGCTGGGGAAGACACGGCATCATCGTCTATGCACCCGAATCGGGCGGGTGGTTATGGAGAGTGAATGCGGACGGTAGCGATGGCGCTCCACTCACCGACAAGATTTTTGACAAGAAGTCAGAGGTTACGCACCGCTGGCCGGTCTTCCTGGCGGATGGAGACCGCTTTCTCTTCTGGTCCGGAAACTTCACAAACGCCAGCGACGACCGCACCAGCGGCATTTATGTCGGTTCACTAACGGGTAAGGAAAAGAAGTTAGTCCTTTTGGCCCACTCGAATCTGGGGTACTCAAACGGCTACTTGTTTTATCTGGATGAAAAGAGGTCGTTGCGCGCGATTTCTGTGAACACCTCTAAGGGCACGACCTCGGGCGAGCCTCGAGTCATCGTCGATCAGGTCGGCTTTCAGCCTTCTACCTACTGGGGCGCGTTCTCCGTGGCAGAGAACGGAACCGTAGTTTACAACCCGAGTGTCGAGGCTGGGCTCTCCATCCTGACCTGGTATGACCGAGCCGGCAAGGAACTGGGCCATGTGGGCGATATCGGAGTGCTTGCCAATCCGAATCTTTCGCCTGACGGCAGTCAGGTAGCTGTGGATATTACCGACGTTAGAGCCAATAACACCGGAATCTGGATCGACCACCTCAAACATGCCACGATCTCGCGGTTCACTTTCGACACGGCTGAGGACGTTGCAGGTACGTGGTCGCGAGATGGAACGTTGGTCGCCTTTCGCTCCCTGCAGGACCCCATCTCCGTCTACTTGAACCAGGCACAGGGGTAGGAACAGGCCAAACCGATTGCCGCTGCAACAATTCAGGTTTCTGACGATATCATCCCCAACTCATGGTCACCCGACGATAAGGAAATCCTTTGCACGTTTCAGCCTGTCACAGGCGGGTCCCAGCTAATGCTGGTTCCGATATCGAGTGGGAAAATGGTGCCATTCTTTGCCACTAAGGGAAGCGAAACAAACGGTCAGATTTCTCCCGATGGCAAATGGGTAGCTTACGCGTCGATTGAGTCAGGTAATTCGGAGATCTATGTGACGACTTTCCCGAACGCGGTAGGCAAGTGGCAAGTATCCCATGGTGGCGGGGCCGAGCCTCGTTGGAGCGGAAACGGCAAGGAGATTTTCTACATCGGGGCGAAGGGCATATTGACTGCGGCTTCCGTCAACAGTGCGCCGACTTTTTCGACCGGCACCCTTAGGCCATTGTTCCAAAGCCATGGCCGGGCGCCGATCAATTCAGCTGATCTGTTTACTTATGATGTGACTAAGGATGGCCAGCGATTCTTGGTGAACCGATACGCCAAACCGCAGCAAGTTGCTCCGTTGCACGTCGTGCTTAATGCCAACGCCGAACTGCGGAAATAACCGCGTCGTCTTCCCCCCGCAGCGTGAGCCCACCCGCTCCGAGCCAAGACTTCACAGCACGGGCAGAGTTACGCCGCAGACTAGCGCATCTGGCCAAGCGGCCTAATTCCTGAATAGTCGGCAATCTGGAAACTGACCGATTTCCTCCCCTCGACTATAAGCCACGCTTTGGCCTAACATAACCGACCGCGGAGGGCGCTCTATGGAAGAACGTCTCAGTCTGGAATTTCTGCGCGTCGTGGAAAACGCGGCGGTGGCCGCGGCGCGCACGATGGGTTTCGGCGATCGTCACAAGGCCGACGAAGTCGCCGTCGAAGCCATGCGGAAAACGATGGACCAGGTGGAGATGGACGGCACCATCGTCATCGGTGAAGGCGAGCGCGACGAAGCACCCATGCTGTACATCGGTGAGAAGGTCGGCCTCGCGACCCACGCGCCAAAGGCTCTGTTTCCGCAAGTGGACATCGCCGTTGACCCGCTCGAGGGCACCAACCTCTGCGCGACCGGCGCGCCCAATGCGATTGCCGTGCTGGCCGCTAGCGAAAGGGGCGGCTTGCTGCACGCGCCCGATTTGTACATGGAAAAAATTGTTGTCGGGCCATCGTGCAAAGGCGCGGTGGAACTGGACGCCCCGGTGGCGGACAACTTGAAGTCCGTGGCGAAACGCCTGGACCGCGACGTGGAAGATCTTGTGGTCATGGTGCTGGACCGTCCGCGGCACGAAAAATTGATCGAGGACATTCGCGCCGTCGGCGCGCGCATTCGCTTGATCGGTGACGGCGACCTGTCCGCAGGCATCTCCGCGGCAGTTGTCGGCACCGGCGTGCACATGGTGATGGGCACGGGCGGCGCTCCGGAAGGCGTGCTCACCGCCGCCGCATTGCGTTGCCTGAACGGGCAAATCCTGGCGCGGTTGGTGGTCAGCAAGCCCGAGCATCACGAGCGCCTCGCCAAAATGGGTGTGAAGGATCCGAAGCGCGTCTACGACACCGAAGCCCTGGCGCCGGGGAAGAAAATGATTTTCGCGTGTACGGGAGTGACTGACGGGAACCTACTGAAGGGCGTGCGGTTCTTCGGTGAGGGCGTGCGCACCGCTTCCATGATTCTGACGCTGGATGAGCGCCAGGTACGCTTCATCGATTCTGTGCACCTCGAAAAGCGCCCGGACATCAAAGTGCGCTTCGCCTGAGCTCTTCTTTACGCACACCTTCTGCGCCATGTCATCCTGAGGGTGTGGTGTGCGCACCCGAAGGACCTCAACGTCTGAATCAAGCACACACTTTTAGTTGAGATCCTTCGGCGCGGAAATTCCCGCGCCTCAGGATGACAAATGGGTGTTCTGCATTGAGCGGACTATTTGTTTTCGTTAGGAAGGGCCAGGAACACGCGATCGTCCACCGGCACCGTGGGAGTGAACACGGTCGAGGTCTTGCCGCCGCTTAGAGCGATCTGCTTCGCGAGGCCGGAAAGCGCAGGCCCGGCCGGCTTTGCGGAATCGGCCGGAGCATCTCCGGGCTGGAGCGATATGCGCGTGGTCTTGGGCGTGCAGTTCGCTGCACCGAGGCACGTATCGCGGACAAACACTTGCCGCAGCCCGCTGTTCGGCGACGCTCCGGCATCTGCGTGAGGCGAACTAGTAGAAATACCCGCGTGGCTCGGCGTGACCGCGAGGAACGCCACGAATCGTCCGGAAGTGCTGATGGAGGGGAGGATGGCTTCCGTCCCGTTCAGCTTTCCCTCCGCGTCGGTGGAGACGAGCAGCGTCGCTTGCTTACACGCGCTGGCCGCGCCAATGCAGGTATCACGCAGGTACACCTGCCGTCCAGAAGCCGCATTTTCGACGAGATTCGTAGCTGCCGAGCTGAATGCCACGTAGCGTCCGTCCGAGGTCATCGCTGCATTGTGGCTGTCAGCGTTGCCAAGGGAACTATCCGCAGCGACCGAAATGGTCTGCGTCGCAGGCGTGCACTCTTTCGCCGCGCCGAGGCAAGTATCGCGTAGCAGTATTTGCGAGATTCCATTCTGCATGGACGCATACGCGACGTAGCGGCCATCCTGGCTCACGGCCGGGGTTTCTTCTGCAACCGCGAGCGCAGCACTCGCGCCAGAGGTCCCGGTGATGGCAAACGTCTGCGTCGTCTTTGGCTGGCCGCTCGGAGGATTGTTCGTATCACCTCCGCCGAGATTGGGGCAATTCACCAGGCAAATCGCGCTGGGCGGATTGATGACGTTGATTGTAGCGTTGGGGTCCGCATCCAGAAGCAACGAACCGGGAATGGTGGCTTGGATTTGCGTGGAAGAGACGCTGTTCACGGTTATGGCTGTCTCTACACCTCCGGTGACCACCCCGGTAAACGTGACTTTCGATCCACCGTTCTGGGAAGTCGGCAGGAAATTGCTCCCCGTCACCGTGAGGGCCACGCCGGCGCAATTGCTACTGCAGGAAGCGGCGGACGCCGGGCTGATCGAGGTAATAAGGGGGAATGGATTCGGTGCGCCATAGATGGTGAGCGAGAGCGCGTTGGAAAGCCCGTTTTGGCCGGTGCCCGACTGAGGCGTTAAGGTGCTGATGAACACGGTTCCGGGCTTAGCGACCAAGCTATAAGGCACCTGAGCGCTCAGAGATGTGCTGTCAATGTAAGTCGTGCAGCCCTTTGGTCCGTTGGTGGAGGAACAGGCCGGGAACGGCTGGCCGTTCCACTCGATGACTGTGCTCGTCTGGAACCCATTCAGCGAGCTGCCCACGACATAGAGCGTAAAGCAGGGATTGGTCTGGCCCGTGGGCGTGTTCGGGCAATTCGTGAGCGGCCCGGTTGTGGGAGTCCCCGCGGCCATGGCTGAGGGAGAAATGCTGGTGATGGAGGCGCCAGTGTTGTACTGGATCGAAGTATTGTAATCATTGCACCCGGCGAGCACGCCGAGCGCGAAAAGGGAGGCCGCCAGAGGTGTCCAGCACCGCTTCATGAATTCTCCTTCACCCACGCACAAGTGTAAGGCGCTTGGTTCCACCCACAACGTACTCAAGAGGGAAAACCGCGCTTCTGATTGGGTTGAGATGCAAGATAATACGCGCGCGTTGACCCGCGCAACTCGGGGTACCCCAGACGCGTGAGCACAACCCTAACCCTCTTATTATCACGCACACGGGGCTTGGAGCAAAGTTCCCGGTGGGGCGTCGCCAGACGCGCAGGGGAGAGGTCCAAGATCTAGGGAACTTGAAGCGCCGATAGGGATGCCCGCACCAATTCAGCGAGTTTGGCGCGGCACTCGGCTTCGGGAACCTTGGCAAGGCCCGCGTAGGCGCCACGGTAAGAGGCCTCCGCCAGTTGTTTCCGGCCCAGCTTGGCGTAGAGATCGCCTTCGGCCAGTTGGAAAATGGGATTGTCCGGATACTTCTCCACCAAGGGAATAATGACGTGCAGCGCTTCTTCATACCGCTGGTCATAGTTGTGGAGATTCATGGCCAGATAGAAGCGCGCCAGCGGCGCACTAAGCTGCCCTTCGCGCATGCCGTGCTGGAGCTGACGAATTCCTTCTTCCTTGCTTCCGCCAGGGATGCCCATGAAGAAGCGCAACACGCGCGCCAGAGTGGAAAGCGTGTCCACGTAATAGTTGTAGAGGCCCAAGCCCGTATCCGCATCGGCAAGCGAAGAATCCAGCGCCCTGGCAGCCAGAAAGTTTTCCCGCGCGCGGACACCAAGGCGCGCCGTGGCGCGACTTTCTCCGCGCAAGCTATGTAGCCGTGCGGTCAACGCGTCGGCCATGGCAGCGTAGAGGCGCATTTCCGCGGAATTGCGCTGGCGGAGCCCCGCTTCGGCGAGGTTGTAGGCTTTGGCCGAGAGTTCGAGGTAGTGCTGGTCGCCGGGCGCCCGGTTGTGGTGCCGCGCCATGGTCATCCCGTATTTGTACTCGGCGGAACTACACCAAATCCCCCACCATTCCGTCTCCGCTTCGAGCAAATAGCCGAGCGGACTCTCCGGCGCTTCCCGCTGGAGTTGCCGGACCTCCTCAAGGGCCAAGTCACGCCTCCCGGAATAAATGTGATCGAGAATCGCGGGCGCGTTGGGCGGAAGAGACAGTGTTCTGCCAGGTCCCGGGGACGCCGGAGAGGCAAAAAACAACCATAGGAGAAGGAAAAGGAGCCAACGGGCCGTTCGCTGCATATTCTGAGAGGAAGGCGGCGAGCCGTTCAGACCTTCCGAGTGAAGAGTTTAAGCTGTTCTGTCAGCGAAGCAAAACGAAAAGGCTTTTGGAGGAAGGAAGCACCTTGTGGGACTTGGGCTTCCGGAAGACCTTGTGCATACCCGGACATATAAATGACGTGCGCTTCCGGATGGGACTCTGCGACCCGCTGGGCAAGCTCCGGGCCGCGCATGTCCGGCATGACGATGTCGGTTAGCAGAACGTCGATGGCACCGGGATGGCGATGCGCGAGATCCAGCGCGTCGTGGGAGCTGTGCGACTCTAGAACCGTGTAGCCCAAGCCGCGAAGAAATTCCGCGACCGCCGCGCGCAGGGACGGCTCATCATCGGCAAGCAGGATGGTAAGGCCTTGTGACTCTTCCCTCGCGAAAGCCGCCCCCGAAGCCGGAGTTCGGAACACGGTGGGGGATTTGCGAACCGGGAAGTAAAGCTGGAAGGTTGTGCCGACGCCGGGCTGCGAATCAACGCAGATGTGCCCTCCGAATTGGCAGACGGTGCCATAGACGGTGGACAATCCCAATCCCGTGCCCTTGCCAAGGGGTTTTGTGGTGAAAAAAGGCTCGAAGAGGTGGCTGCGCGTTTCCTCGTCCATGCCGCACCCTGTATCGCTCACTTCCAGCACGACCCAGCCGGAACCCGGAGCGCCATCGCCGTTCGTCGGAATTTCTTCCGGCAAGGCCAGGGAGTTGCGCGTGGAAATAGTGAGCGAGCCTCCGGCCGACATGGCATCGCGCGCGTTGATGGCAAGGTTGGCGATGACTTGCTCGAGTTGACTCGGGTCCGCAAGAATCCACGAGTGCGCCGCCTGGTGCTGGAAGGTCAATTGGATGTCCGAGCCCAGCAGTCGCGGCAGCATGAACTCGGAATCGGTGAGAATCTCGTGCAGGTCCACGGGCTTGGCATCCAGAACCTGCTTGCGGCTGAAGGCCAGCAATTGCCGGGTGATCGCGGCCGCTTTCTCGATGGTGCGCCGAATCTGCTCGACGTACGAGCGACCGGAGGAAGCCGGGGGAAGCGTGCGCTCCAAAAGCTCGGTCGAGCCCGAGAGCACCATGAGCATATTGTTGAAGTCGTGCGCAATTCCGCCGGAAAGCTGCCCCAGCACTTCCATTTTTTGCGCCTGGCGAAATTCATTCTCGAGGTCAAAACGCTGTTCTTCGAGTTGACGGCGCCTCAGGCTCTGGATGTAGTTGTCGTAGAGCACTCCGGTCGCTTGCGACATCGTCTCCAGCGAACGCAATTCGTCCCCGGTGTAGCCACCCGGGCGATTGGCGACGGCAATAAGTCCCACCACCGTAGTGCCTTTGAAGATCGGCACGCCCAGAAAACTGTTCATGGGAGGGTGACCCGGCGGAATCCCTCCCGAGTGCGGATCGGAAGAGGGATGATTCGATACCACCGTCTTTCCTTTGTAGATGACTTCCCCCAAGAGATTGTCGTGATGCGCAACCTCGAAATGCCCTTGCGCGGCATGCTGGCTTAACTTCGCCTCATAGAGTTGGCGATTCAAACTCAGGTCCCAGGCGACTCCCTGATGCGCAAGCACGCGCAGCACGGGTCCATCAAGTACAACGCCTAAAAACCCGTAGCCACTCTTGGTCTGTTCCACGGCGTGAGCCAGCAGATGCTTGCTAGCCGCGGAAGAATCGCCGGATTCGAGGAAGGCGTTCAGCGCATGGGTCACCGCAGCGAGCGTCGCGGATTTCTCTTTCAACTCGCGCTCGATGCGCTTGCGCTCGCTGATGTCCTCAATCGTGGCCATGAGTCCCGTGATGTTTTGTGCCTCATTCCGCAGCGGCGCGGTCGAAATGCTCACGGGGAACCGCTTGCCGGTACGGTGGATCCGTTCGCCCTCGAACCCGACAGTGGCGTGGCCCTTGAGCGCCTGTCCCAAAATTGCAAATTGCTTTTCCCGCTCGTCGTCAGGAACCGTTTTCGCCAGCGTTCCCAGAATCTCCTTCTCCGTCCAACCGAATATCCTTTCCGCGGAGGGATTCCACGACGTAATCCGACCCTCGCAATCCGTGCCCACGACGGCCATGGGCGCAGCCTTGATCAATGCCTCGAATTTCGCTTGACCCCGGAGGCTGCGCACTTCGTCGCTTGCCCGCAGCACCGTCAAAAGTGCGGGGATCGAAGCGAACATGAAGACCGACAGCACGCATAGCGTAACCGGAATCAAGATCTGCCCCGAGTGAACGAACCAGACCGGCCAATTCTGTTGGTAGGACAGCGTCCGAAAAGTTTGCGCTGCACCACATCCAGCGAACAGCGCGCTCATCACCAGGAATACCTTGCGATGGGGCAGGCCGGGGCCAATTCGCAATGTCAACCAGATCACCACGCTTGCCATCGAAAGCAGAAAGAGCGCAAAAGCGCCTTCGATATACCGCTCCAGTCCTCCAAATCGCATCGGGCTCGCGGGCGAGGCCCCGCTCGATTCCGCAGCGATCCAAAGTAATGCGGTCATGGAGTAAAAGTGTCCTTCCACATACGGCCGGAGGATCGTCGAACAGCAGGGCGTCCCATTGGTCGGTTGAAGCATGTTTCTTTTTTTCGATACGTCGTGCATAAACAACGCCACTTTCAACGTCCAGAGGCGGGAGAGGACCGCACATATGCTTGTGACTTTTTGGAAGGGTGTTTCCGGGTGCGAGGAGAGGGACTGCAGTACACCCGTGTCGCTTCTTAACTTTCTCTCACACGGCTCCCCGCGTCAATAGGCCTTGTTTCGTTTCGAATACCGCGACGCCCAGGTTGCGTTAGCAGCGCGCTTCGTGCTTTGTTATTCTCGCAACGCATGACCATCTCCGAACAACTCAAGCACTCGCCCGGACCACAACCCGCGTTGGAGCGCGGATTGGGATTGAAAGAAGCCGTGGCGCTCAACATGATCGAAATTGTCGGCATCGGTCCGTTCGTCGTGAGCTCGATAGTGATCAAGGCCATGGGCGGACCGCAGGCGTTGATTGCCTGGTTTGCGGGCGCGTTGCTGGCAACCCTGGACGGCTTCGTCTGGTCAGAACTGGGCGCGGCCATGCCCAAGGCCGGCGGAACGTACGTGTTCTTACGGGAGGCGTACGGCCCAGCACGTTGGGGCCGCTTGATGTCGTTTCTCTTCGTCTGGCAGACGCTGATTCACGGACCGCTTTCGATGGCGTCGGCGTCTCTCGGTTTTGCCAAGTACGTCAATTACCTGCACCCGTTGAACCGTTGGGAGGCCAAAGCAGTTTCGGGTGGCCTGGTCATTCTTCTGGTAATTCTGCTGTACCGGCGGATCACTACCATCGGGAAAATCTCGATGCTCCTTTGGATTGGTGTCGTGGGAACGATGCTCTGGCTGATTTGGGGTGGCGTGCGGCATTTCGACGCGAAGGTGGCTTTCGATTTTCCTCCCGGTGTGTTTCACATCTCGTCGCTGTGGTTTGCCGGGTTGGGTGCGGCCATGGTCAACACGGTTTACAGCTACTGGGGCTATTACAACATTTGCCACCTGGGCAGTGAGATCCGCGATCCTGAGAAGAACATTCCGCGCGGCATTTTCCTTTCGATTTTGGGAATTGCCGTGCTGTACCTGGCGATGCAAACCAGCATCCTGGGCGTGGTGCCCTGGCGTGAGGCGCAAAATTCTCAGTTTCTCGCGAGCTTGTTCGTAGAGCGTGCGTACGGTCCAGCAGCGGCGAAGGTAATCACGGTGATGATCTTATGGATTGCGCTGGCCAGCGTCTTCTCCGTGCTGCTCGGTTATTCCCGCGTGCCGTACTCTGCAGCGTTGGATGGCAACTTCCTGCCGGTGTTTGCGCGCGTCCATCCGACCAAGCATTTCCCGCATGTCTCCCTGCTGTTCCTGGGCGCTCTGGGATTTGTGTTCAGCGTGACGCTGACATTGGAGAAGGCGGTCAAGGCCATTCTGGCCATGCGTCTTTTGGTGCAGTTCATCGGCCAGGCCTTCGGTGTGATGCTCCTGCGAAAGCGCTGGGGCCGC
>Ga0187780_10004090_pt1 | contig 10921 bp, 9 predicted proteins | sample 1015_Q2_SP10_20__FD_132429 | JGI IMG/M metagenome (GOLD analysis project Ga0187780, IMG submission 132429) | Tropical peat soil microbial communities from peatlands in Department of Meta, Colombia - 1015_Q2_SP10_20_MG | ecosystem: Environmental > Terrestrial > Soil > Wetlands > Peat | place...
GTCAAGTGCCGAGGTAGCTCAGCCTGGGAGAGCACCCGACTGCGTAGGGTGAAGCTGAAGACCGGGTTGACTACGGACACCGTAGGCCAAATCGCGGATTCAAATCCCGCCCTCGGCACCAAAATCACTCCACAATTCTATCATCAAGCACCGCAACTGCAATGACGAGCGTTGAAACTGATGGAACTTTGAAAATGGGAGAAACAAGGACTTACCTCTTGGGTTCAATTAATATGCAATTAAAGAACCGCGACGCAGGACTTGCGAATACGATTCGAGCGCCGGATCTCGATCTCTTATTGTTAGTCACGGTTTGGAGTGTGAGGATTATCAGAGTTCTGATACTCCTCAGTCGTAGGAAACGACAGCACGTCGAAGATTAGTGCTCCAACGGCTTGTAGGCGGGTTCCGAAGATGGAGAACTGATGTAACTACAGACTATGGTTGTATATGGCCATGTAAAGTACACATCAGAGTCGAGGTGAATTTGCTTCTGGTGATCGGATAATCCCTATTGTTTTCTTGATCGTAATTATGGTCGGTGCGTCGGGTTGAAGCCGATCCTTCTTGCACTCTTGATCATTGTAGCGCTTGCAGTTCCTATGACTGCTAACGCAAACATTGTTCCACCACTCTATACTGAAACAAAAGGTCAAGCGCTGATAATTTCGTCACTGAATGAAACATTACCCATGGGATATTACAAGCAGGATCTTGTGTACGCCTTGAAAGCAGCTGCATATAATATCACATATCTGGCTGACGGTAAAGTGACCGTTGATTTCTTGCTACACGACTTGAATCGCTACAGTATTGTGATTTGGAGAACTAACACTTTCAACTGGATTCACACCACTTACTGGTACATCGGTGAGAAGGCTAACGATGGCATCGAGCAGGAATATCCAGCCGAATTCGCCTCAGGCTTCTTGAACTATCATACCGGTATTATTGGCGCGAGCGAAGACTTCTTCATCACACACTTCCGACCAAACACTCTAACAGGAGTCAAAGTGTTAATCCTAGCGTCAAGTGAGGGCAACTCGATCGCACCAATCTTCATCACTGCCGGAGTAAAATCCGTCATCTTCTGTAACGGAAGCGTCTCACTCCAATTCGGTCTAATTGACGATTTGACCGTGCAGATCGTAAACTACCTTATGCACGGACAGAATGTCTATAGCGCTGTATACGATACTATTTCACCTTTCAATCAGGGACAACAACTCGAAGACAACCTAGACACGACCTATGCACCGCCTTACTGGTTCATCGGAAATGCAACGTTAACCCTAACGTCCGGGCCTCCAAATATCGGCACGGTCTATCAATAGACCTCCCCTCAACGTCCGAACTCGGTCTTACAAAAGAGTTAAGGACTCATTTCACTAGTGCCCCAGGATTTTCATGATCGGCAAAGCCGAGACCGTAATAATTGGCGGCGGCTGCGTTGGAACCAGCATAGCCCGTAACTTGACTAGGATGGGAGCTTCTGACGTTGTGCTACTGGAAAAAGGTCACCTTGCGTGGGGAGCCACAGGCAAATCCAGCGCTATAGTGAACATGGGCGTCTGGAATGTGAGCAAACCGCTACTGAAGATGCTCATTGAGAGTATAGAACTCTTCCATAATTTCGCCGATACCGTGGGAGGAGATTCAGGATTTACACAGACAGGATGGATGGGAGTCGCAGGTCCGGCGCAAGCCGCGAGAATCGAAAAAGCCGTTCAACTTCAAAAGCAAATGGGAGCTAACTCCCAACTACTGCCTGCGCAGGAATTGAAGAAGCTCGAGTCCAGAATTTCAACTGAAGACGTTACATTTGGAATTTACGAGCCGACCTCAGGCTACGCCGACCCAGTCAAGACCACCAACTCCTACGCTCAGCAGGCAGAGAAGAACGGCGCGCAAATCATTACAGGTACGCAGGTCACCAAGATCACGACAGAAAACGGGCACGTGACCGGTGTGGAAACCAACCAAGGAACCATTAGAGCAAGCAAAGTGGTCTGTGCAGCAAATGTGTGGGCTAAAGAACTCCTCGGTAGGGTAGGTGTCAATATTCCGATAGAAACCACACGTAAGCAGGTATGCCTCTTCAAGCGACCAACCGATTTTGGCAAGGCCCACATGGTGACCGACGATTTCGTGAATGACATTTACATGAAACCAGAAGGAGAGCAAACACTGGTTGGAGAGATCGAAAGTCCAGGTTCACCCATGAATCCTGACAACTATAACGAAGGCATAGATTCCGACAGGATTCTGAAATACTCTCAGAAAGTGGTGCATAGATTTCCAAGCATGGGAGCTGCAATAAGTAACGGTGGCTACTCCGGCCCCTATGACGTGAGCCCGGATGGGCATCCAATTCTAGATGAAATTCCGAACATAGCTGGGCTGTACTGTGCTGTAGGGATGAGTGGCCACGGCTTCAGATTCTCGCCAGCAACAGGGAGGCTTGTCGCCGAGTTTATCCTGCACGGAAAAACGTCGGGAGTTGACATTCGAGAATTTAGGTTGAGCAGATTCAGTGAAGGAAAACCGATCGTTTCAACAATTTAAGCGAGTGAATTTCATCTAGGTGCAATCACGACTTCCATATTTTCCATAGAGATAGCCGTCAACAATGCGCGTTCCGCTTCTTCAATGCTAAACTTCTGCGTCACAAGCGTCTCGATTGGGATTGTTCGCGAGAACTTCTTGATCAGCCGGAGCGAACCTGCATAGGATGATGCTGTCTGGCCGCTGACTCCAATTATTCGAGCGTTCTTGCTCAATATCTGCTTCTGCGGATTTACTGGTGTCGAGCCCATGTCGATGTAATTACCCGCTACGATCAAAGTGCCGCCAATGCGAAGCATGTCCAGTCCTTGAGTTACAGCTTCGGGAACGCCTGCGCATTCCGCCACAAGATCGGCCCCACGATTCTCGGTTAGAGCCATTATTTCTCGAAGCCGTTCGTTCGGGTCGGTAACCTTATTGATGTTCACCGTGTGATCTGCGCAAACTTTCTTGGCTAACTCCAATCGTGATTCGGGAGCGCCGACTATGATGATCTCCTCGGCTCCAGTCATCTTCGCCATTATTCCGTGGCAAATGCCTAGGGGTCCAGCGCCGAGGACAACGACGGTATCTCCCGGACCAAAGCCCTCCTTACCCAAAGGATACGGACTCGTAGCCTTCTGGAATCCGCAAAACGGGACCGTCAGTACTTCTGTCATAACCGCTGCCTCTGGCGGTACGCCATCGGGGACTTTGGCAAGTAATGCTTCGGGGAGTATGTACAAGTACTCTGCCCAACCGCCAAAAAGATGTGGAGGATTCTCGCAACTCAACGTTGTGCCATACCCAACATCTCTCAGGCATGAAGTGGTGAAACCGTAACTTGATCGGCAAATGTAACATTGGCCGCAAGTAACATCACATATCGGGACGACGCGGTCTCCGACCTGCAGTTTCCTATCCTCCACTTCAAGCCTTGATTCGGGGCCCAACTCTTCTAGTATGCCCACGTTTTCGTGGCCGGGGATGATCGGGAACGTTGTTTCGTGGCCTCCGGGGTGGGTCGTTTCGCCTTTGAACATGTGTTTATCAGTACCACAAATTCCAGACATCTCCATTCTAACCAGTGCAGCGTTAGCTGGAACTTTCGGGTAAGGGAAGTCGGTTAGTTGAATTGTTCCAGGTTTCGGCATCACTGCTGCTTTTACTCTATCTGGCATAACCTTCAGCTAGCGCGGATGTCTTTTCTACATCTAAGCCTTTGCCGATAGGGTTACCACTAGGCCATCGGCAACCTCGTAAGTGCTTACAAGACGGCGCTAGCGACTTTGTGAAGGGCGGTATCGATGTCTTTCAGTTCCGCTTCGCCCAAAAGTGGGCTGATGTCCAGGTGCACTGCGCGGCTCATCAGATTGACAGATTGCGCATACTTGTCTTTCACACGGTCTATGTCTTTGATTATGTGACCCCAATGGAGGAACACATGACCGTCAGTTACTGCGGGGTCGTATAGCACACCAGGGTAGGCACCGCTTTCGGTTCGTATATTTTCAGCTCTTAGAGCATCTCTAAACTCTCTCGCCTTCTCAGGTGTTTCGACGAAGAATACGAGGCCGACTGCAACTTCTCCTTGCGGGTCGGGGAGCTTTCTGAACTTGATTCCACTAATATCGGACATGCCTTTCTTGATTACTGCTTTGTTGGCTCTGATCTTGGAGACAACCGCATCCATCTTCTTCAGCTGGACTCGAAGTATTGCTGAAGAGATTTCGTTCTGCCTATAGTTTACTCCAGGGAACGGTTTGACTATAAAGTTGAAGTTCTTTTCTGAAAACGCACGGTAAGGTGTACCTACGTCATGGAACATTACAGCACGTTCGTAAGTGGATTGATCGTTCGTGGCCACTGCACCGCCTTCGCCGGCTGAAATCATCTTGTTAAGTTGGAAGCTGAAGGAGCCAGCGTCTCCTATCGAACCGAGCTTCTTTCCGTGGTAAGTTCCACCACCACACTGAGCCACATCTTCGACGAGAAGCACTTGGTATCTTTTCGCAATCTTGGATAACGCATCTAGGTCGCATGTAACCCCTCGAATGTGGACTGCCAAAATCGCTTTGGTACGGTTTGTTATCTTTGCTTCAACATCGGCTGGGTCAAGTGTTAATGACTCGTCAACGTTCGCTAAGACCGGGGTAGCTCCGCTCGCGTAGATTGCGTCGGGGCATGCTACCCAACCATATGTGGGTAGGATAACTTCGTCCCCATGACCACAACCTAAACCTACTAGGGTGGTGTGTAGTGCCGCTGTACCAGAAGACACCGCTAAAGCATACTTGACTCCAACATATTCTCTGAATTCTTTCTCGAACTTACCAGTGATGTTCATGAATTTCGGTCCGTAGAATCGATAGAGCGATTGCGACTTGAGGACCTCGAGAACCGCGCTTATTTCCTCTTCATCAATCTGAGATGATCCTGGATGCATCACAGGCAGAGGTTCTGTCCGTACGGGTTTACCGCCGTACAATGCTAGGAAGCTTTTTGAGACCATAAACTATCGCGAGAATTCGCAGAAAGAGAACTACAGTTTAAGGGTAATGGGTCACAACATGACTTGGAGAGAAGTTGTGTAAGTAGTTCAAGATCGCATGAAATTATGCTTCTTGAGATACGCGGCTGTATCGGTCACAGCTTGCACGTTGTTTGGTTTTGGAAGGGCTTCTGTGGAAACCCATCCGTTGTAGCCTGAAGCTTCAAGAGTGTTCAACAATGAGGACATGTCTAAATGTCCATGGCCCGGGGGCCAACGGTCGCTGTCCGCGATGTGGAAGTACGCTATTCTGTGGGCGTTGTTTCGGATCGAATCGCTAATCGATTGCTCTTCAATATTCATGTGGAATGTATCCAAGAGGATACCGGTCGAGGCTAACCTTTCTTCTTCAATTATCTGAACTGCTTCACTTGCCGTATTTAGCAGACTTGTTTCATACCTGTTAATGGCTTCTAACGCGACAGTTACATGATTTTCATGCGCTACCTTATCGCATAGGCTCAGGTTCTCCCGCATTCGATCGTAGGTTGTTTTGTCGGGTTGTGACGGGGCGCCTCTCACGAGTCCGATAATGAGAGTTGCATGTTCCTGCGAAGCGAAATGTATCAGGTTCTTCACTATGCTCAATGCCTTTGACCGTTTTTCTAGCTCACTTTCGGTGAAAGAGAGGTGTTCCTTTGCGTATACCATCCCAGTTCCAACGGCCGCGACCTCGAGTCCAGTCTGATCTATGGACTTCTTGATTCTGCGTATTCTAGTGTCATCGTCGAAGCCGAGATTGAGTTCAACTCCTTCGAATCCGTGCTCCTTAACAATGCGAAGAGCTTTTCCGAACTCATCGAACGATGATTCGTTATGAAACAGGTTCTCGATCTTGTAACCAAGACCGGCGGAGACTACATAAGAAAAGCGCATTATGTCACGCCGCTTTCGGGTCCAAACGCCTTCCTGGTAGTCGAATATACTGTTTGTGACGAGGTTAGGCTGCTGAGGACAACAATGAATTTACCCTGAAACGAACCGCCAAGTCTAATTCTAGAGATTGTATGTCAATTCGTGCGCTGGAAACCACGATAGGGGCCTCTAAAATGTACGATCTGGCGGTAGTTGGACACCTCGTGCTCGATTACATTTCGCGCGGCGGTGAAGAGTACCCTGCGCAAATGGGCAGTCCATGTGTTTATACAAGCCTAGGTGCTCGAGCACTTAGCGCAACTGTGGTTGTAGCAAGCAAAGTCGGTAGCGATTATGGTGAGAAGAGGCTTCGTTGGCTCGGTTCACGAGGTGTGAACGTAGAACACGTTCGACAATCTGGCTCCCGGACTACGTCATTTAAGATAAAATACACTGATGAGGGGAGGTTCATGTGGCTGGCTTCGAAATGTATGCAGTTAACGCGTCGTAACCTCTCCGACCTTCCCACATCATCAGCGCTCCACATGGGCCCAATCCTGAACGAGATCCCATTATCCCTTGCAATATCGCTTGCACGTCGAAATTCAGTAACATGTTTAGATCCACAAGGGTACTTGCGTCGTGTTCTCCCAGACGGAGAAATTCGAAGATCAAAACTTCGAGACAAATCTGTACTCAGATATCTTGACGTCCTAAAGGTTTCAGAAGACGAGGCTTCAGTGTTGATAGGGAAGACGTCTTCTCTCAAGTTAAACTCACTCGGTCCTGAAATCATTCTCATCACCAAAGGTAGAGCTGGAACAATGCTTTGGTCAAAAGATCATGGAGCTTACAGAATCCCAGCCTTCAAAACCCGAGTTCGTGACCCGACGGGAGCCGGTGATGCTCTTGTCGGGGCATTTCTCGTAACTTGGGTTCATACAGGAGACCTCCTGTGGTCCGTCGCGACCGGTTGTGCAGTTGCCTCCTTTGTTGTAGAGAAGGTCGGTCCAGCGAATTTTGGCACCCCAAAGCAAGTGGAGAGACGCGCTAAGGTCATATTCAATGGGATAGCTAGAATACACAAGTGAATAGACAGAGCATACCGTGGCTTGAAGAAGCGAATTTTCAAATATTAGACGCATTTTCCCGTTCACCGGAGTCTACAATCAGATGAGTACACTCAAGTCGAGCTACAAATTCGATCTCCAATCGTTCTTTCCGGAAAGAATGTTCAGAAAGATTACCGATATGCGAGTGAGTGACCCGGGCATAATTGATAGATCTGCTCTGCGCAGAAAGCGCCGGGAGAAACTCACTACTGATGGCAAGCTTGCAATTCTCGCCTGCGATCATCCTGCCAGAGGAATAACGAGGTCCGGAAGCGACCCACTGTTGATGGGAAACAGACAGGAATACCTAGGGCGGGCTCTGCGAGTTATTTCGAGCCCTGAATTCGACGGTGTAATGGGAACAACTGACATCATTGAAGATTTGTTGATAGTGGATCAACTCGCAGTCGATAATGGTGGTGAAAGCTTCCTTGATAAGAAAGTGTTGATCGGGTGCATGAACAGAGGCGGGTTGAGCGGCGCCTCATTCGAGATGGACGATCGATTCACATCGTTCACAGCAGCATCTATTAATCGCCTGAGATTAGACGGCGCGAAATTCATGTTCAGGCTCGAATTGAATGACATTGGATCACTCGACACGATCGTGGCATGCGCGAACGCTGTCACAGAATTGAACAAGTACTCGATCCCATCGTTCCTCGAAGCATTCACTGTGGAGAAGACAGCTGAAGGCTACAAGATGCAGAAGAAGCCTGAGGGTTTAATCAAAGCCATCGGTATCGCAACCGGCCTCGGAGACTCCTCCAAGGGAATCTGGTTGAAGATTCCGTACTGTGAAGGCTTTGAGATGGTTGTCAAAGCCACCACCTGTCCAATACTCATGCTGGGCGGCGAAGCACTTGGCGATCCTACTCCCGTCCTCAAAGAGTTCTCTAAAGGTCTCGTTGCAGGCAGTAACGTAAGAGGCGCCCTCGTTGGGAGAAACATACTCTTCCCAGGCACAGAGGACCCATCAGCCATAGCAAATGCAGTAAGCAGGATCGTACACCAAGAGTACAGCGTGGATCAAGCCGTGTCACATGTCGCAACTGTCCATGGGAAAGATCTGGACAGGTTGACGAAGTTCTTCAAGTGAAGAACTTGCCGCAGAACTTGCTCGTTGCCCAATCCGGCGGACCAACTGCTGTTATAAACAGCAGTGTCTCTGGAATTGTCGAAGAAGCATTCCAACATGAGAAGATAAGAGGCATTTACGGCGCAGTAAACGGAATTCTGGGAGTGCTAAGAGAGGACCTCGTGGATCTACGCCGAGAGGAGCCAGCAACCATCAGCAAACTTAGACGAACACCATCAGCCGCCTTAGGGTCATGTAGATACAAACTGTCAGAGCGTGACTACAGCCGACTTTACGACGTACTCACCGCACACGACGTCGGCTATTTCATATGCGCAGGTGGAAACGACTCAATGGATACTGCTCACAAGGTCGCCAAGTTAGCTACGGAGAAGAAATATGAGCTGAAAGTCATGGGAGTGCCAAAAACCATCGATAACGACCTTCCAGTAACTGACCACTGCCCAGGTTACGGCAGCGTATCTAGATTCAACGCCATAGCCACGAGGGACTCCAGTTTGGACACTGATGCTATCTACACAAGCGACACGATCAAGATTATCGAAACGATGGGAAGAGACACTGGTTGGATAACTGCAAGCACAGCTCTAGCAAGAGAGACGGAAGATAACGGACCACACTTGATCTACCTGCCTGAGCGACCTTTGATCGAGGACAGATTTCTTAACGACGTCAAAGAGGTTTACGACCGACTAGGCCGCGTTGTCCTCTCCGTATGTGAAGGGTTGAAGAACGAGAAGGGCCAATTCGTGAAAGCCTCAGCCAAAGGAATCGACACCGACAAGTTCGGACATGCCCAACTGGGAGGAGTCGGTGATTACCTGGTGAACCTAATCTCAGAGAAACTCAAAATCAAGGCACGTTACGACAAACCCGGAACTATCCAGAGAGTCTCAATGCAATGTGCATCCCAAGTTGACCTCGACGAAGCCTATTCTGTGGGGAGAGTCGCATTAGCGAAGGCTCTCGAAGGTGAATCAGATAAGATGGTAATCTTGGTTAGAAAACGTAACGATCCTTACAGTTCAGATACTGGCCTCGTGGACCTTGAAAAAATCGCGTTGAAGAAGAGACCAGTTCCTGACGAGTTCATTAACAAGAACGGGAATTTCGTAACTAAAGAATTCTTACACTACGCGACTCCTCTAATAGGCGGACCATTACCCGAATACGCTCGATTAAGGAAAGAAAGACTGGAAAGAAAACTGCCGCCATACACTTGAACAGTTACCGTTTCACAGAAAGTTACTTTGCAACCTTCACGAGTTTCTTTGTATCTGTTGATTCGAAGGCAGCTAAGCCAATGTCCAAAGCGGCTCTGCCATCCTTAAGACTCGGAGTAGCCTTCAGGTCCCGCTGAATTGTTTTCGCGAAATGAATCTTCTCAGCAAGGTAAGCGGCGCCAAATCTCTGAGCAAAATGCGGTACTTGGCCTTCGCCTAAGTAGGATGTTTCAGCGCTTGCGCCGCGTTTCGTAGAGACCACGACTGGAACTCTCTGGATTGCACCAACATTAACCATGCCGTCGGTTCCGTAGATTTCAGCTCTAACGTCATACCCATACTTTGCGTTTAGACTTCCCTCAACAACACCGATTGTCCGGTTCTTGAAACCGAGAGTGATTACGGTGTTGTCAACAAACTCTGGGATCTTCTTCTTGATCTCGGGAAATACTAGACACTCCGCCTCGGTGTATACCGAGTCAACCTCACTGCCCATGAACCATCGCCCCAGATCATAATCATGAGCGTGCATCTCAATTTGCAAGCCTCCTCCATGTTTCGGATCACACGCCCACGGGGGAGGAGGAAACGGGTCTCGACTCGTGGATTTGAACACTAACGGTTTCCCAATCTCTCCTGCTTCAATGGCGTTCTTGGCGTGTAAGTAGGCAGGATCGAATCGGCGCATGAACCCGACTTGGAGTTTCACCCGAGATTTCTCAACCGCTCTTGCCAATCGAACTGCGTCCTTAACCGTCGTGGCCATGGGTTTCTCTACGAATACGTTCAAACCAAGTTCAGCGGCTTCCGCTGAGATTGGAGCATGAGTGTCAGTTGAAGTCACTATACATACTGCATCAAGATCCTTGAACGCCAAGAGTTTCCTGTAATCTTGAAACCAAGGGACACCTAGTTCTCTGCTTGCTCTAACGGCCGCTGCCTTGTCAACATCCGAGACTGCTACGAGTTCAACTGCGGGGACTTTGGACTTCAAGTCTTTGGCATGCCACAACCCCATCCTTCCCATCCCGATTACTCCGAACTTGAGCTTCAATTGGATTCATTCCTGCGACAATTTTCCGCGTCAGTTTCTTTTGCGAACGTGAATTTCGTCCGACCCGATACGCACGGTAATGACAAAAAAGTCTTTTCTACTCGATGCAAAGATGATTTGTCGATTGATAATGGTTCAGAAACAAGTAGCTGCAGTATTGCACGCAGATTGGAAACCGAGATCAACTTACACGCCGACGGAAGAGGAAACCAAAACTCGAAGAGCAACGTACGCGAGTCGAGTTTGGCACAAACCTAGAGTCGTAGTGGAGGACATTCCGATTCCGGAAGTTTCCGGAAAGGATGTTCTTGTGAAACTGAAAGCATGCGGGATCTGCGGTTCCGACATGCACCTTTACGAGAGCGACAAGGACGGTTACATACTGTACCCTGGCTTGGTGAAGACCCCAGTCGTTTTAGGACATGAGTTGGCAGGGATTATTGAGAAGGTTGGAAGTGAAGTTACAGGCGTAAAGGTTGGAGA
>Ga0187780_10004091_pt1 | contig 10921 bp, 9 predicted proteins | sample 1015_Q2_SP10_20__FD_132429 | JGI IMG/M metagenome (GOLD analysis project Ga0187780, IMG submission 132429) | Tropical peat soil microbial communities from peatlands in Department of Meta, Colombia - 1015_Q2_SP10_20_MG | ecosystem: Environmental > Terrestrial > Soil > Wetlands > Peat | place...
AGGTACTGCGGGCGCGCGCCGTGGTGTCTCCGCCGGAACACGTCCAGCGCGCGGAGCGCTTGTCGCATCATCTGGAGACGCTGCGGGTGTGCCGTCGGGCGGTGCACGCCAACTGAGCCGGTCGCGCCCTCACCCCATCCCCGCGGGTGAGGTCCTCTCGCCTCTCAAAACTCCTCCCATTCGCCGTCGCCGCCCTGTGGCAGCCTGACCTGCGACGTCGATGCCCCCAGCGCCCGCGGCGTGGCCGTGCGCGGAGCGTCCTCGGCAACGGCAGGAGCGGCGGATCGTGCCTTTTGCGGCACCTTGAACACGCTCACCGCAGTCACCAGATTTTCTGCGAGCCGCCGCAGCTGCTCGGCTGAGGCTGTCGCCTCCTCGACCAGTGCGGCGTTCTGCTGCGTGACCTGCTCCATCACGCTGATGGTCTGATTGATCTCCTGGATCCCGGCGCTCTGCTGACTGGATGCGTCGGCGATGCCGGCCATCAGCTCGCTCACGTGCTTCACAGCGGTGACGACCTCGTCCATGGTGGCGCCGGCCTGGGTGACCAGCTTGCCGCCGCTGTCCACCCGTTCGACCGAGCTGAAAATGAGCTGCTTCACCTCCTTGGCGGAATCGGCGCTGCGCTGAGCGAGGCTGCGCACCTCGCCCGCCACCACTGCGAACCCGCGTCCCTGCTCTCCGGCGCGCGCAGCCTCCACGGCAGCGTTCAGCGCGAGGATATTGGTCTGGAAGGCGATGCTGTCGATCACGGCAACGATGTCGGCGATGCGCTTCGATGACACCTGGATTTCGGTCATCGTTGCTACCACTTGCCCGACGAGCTCGCCGCCCCGTACCGCCACCTTCGAAGCGTGCTGCGCCAGCTGGTTGGCCTCTTTGGCGTTCTCGCTGTTCTGCTTCACCGTTCCGGTCAGCTCCTCCATGCTCGCTGCCGTCTCTTCCAGGCTCGATGCTTGTTCCTCCGTCCGCTGCGACAGATCGACGTTGCCGGCGCGCAGCTGCTTGGCGGTGTTGTGGATGGAGTCGGCGGCGACGCGCACGCCCGACACGATGTTGGTGAGGCTGTCGGCCATGTCGTCGAGCGAGGTGAGCAGCTGCCCGGTTTCGTCCACGTGGCGGCTGCGGATGCGCGTGGACAGATCGCCCGAGGACACCTGTCTGGCATAGCCCACCGCCCGGTTGAGCCGGCGCGTGATGGTGCGCTGCAGGTTGAGGTAGAGCAGCCCCGAGAGCGCAAGCGCGATGAGCACGGCGCCCACGAACAGCTCGCCGCGCAGGATATTGCTGACCTCGAACACTTCCTTGGCCGGGGTCTCACCCACGATCATCCAGTTCCAGCCGGGGAAATACGAGTACACAGCGATAACTTCCTCGGCTCCCGCAGCCGACGGCCGCTGGTATTGAAGCACACCCTGCTTCTTCTCGAGCATCTCGCGCACGACCTCGTGACCCGCGGCCTCTTTGCTGGCCAGCAGATTCGTGCCCTCCGCCTGCGGGTGTACGAGCGCCGTCCCCAGACCTGCACCGGGACGCGCGTCCAACACATAGAAGTATCCCGTCTGCCGCAACCTGGCGGAGCGGATCTTCTGCTTGAGCACTTCGAGGTCCTGCGTGATGTCGATGCCGACGTACAGCACGCCGATCACCTGTCCTTCGCTGTCGCGGATCGGTTCATAGCTGGTCGCGTAGTTGCGGCCGAACAACACAGCCGGTCCGCGGTACGCGCGCCCTTCCATCAGCGCCTTATAGCCCGGGTGGTCGTGATCGAGTTGCGTGCCGATCGCGCGTGAACCATCCTCCTTCTTGAGCGAGGTGGAGATGCGGACGAAATCGCGATTGCTGCGTGCGAACACCGTTGCAGTCACGCCGGTATGGGCGGTGAAGGCGTCGACCCGGTCGAAGTTGAGATTGATGCGTTGCGAACCCGCGTGCAGGAGAGGCGTATTGAGATCGCCGATCCTGACGGTCTTGCCGCGCTCGAGCTCGATGCGCTCGGGGAAATAGCTGGCGAACTGCCTGGCCACGCGTATGACGTCCTTCTCCAGGGCACCGTCGAACACCTGCACCAGCTCCTGCATCTGACGGTTGGCTGTGCCGAGGTCGGCCATGGTCTGCTGGTCCAGGTAGCGCGTCATGGTGACGCTCATCAGCACCAGCAGCGCGCCGAAAGACACCAGCACCAGCGCGCTCGAAGTGAGCGCGTACCGCATGCCGATCGAGAGTTTGGAGAAGCCCTTGAACATATCGCACCTCGATTTACAAAGTCGATTCACCAGAAGCAACCGGCGGTTTCGCCTCGCTCGCCGCCGCGATGCGCGAATGGATCAGCACGCGCTCCGCCATCGCGCCGATCGCAGCCACTTCGTCTACAGCGCCCAGCGCGATGGCCTCGCGTGGCATGCCGAACACCACGCTGCTCGCCTCGTCCTGGGCCAGCGTGCGGGCCCCCGCCCGCTTCATCCGCAACAGGCCGGCCGCACCGTCCTTGCCCATGCCGGTGAGCAGCACGCCGACGGCGCGTGCGCCCAGCGCCTCCGCCGCGGAATCGAACAGCACGTCGACCGAGGGCCGGTGCATATTCACCGGCTCGTCGGACGTGAGCTGCAGCGCCAGCCATCCTTGGTCTCCTTTGCGCCGCACGCGCAGGTGCCGTCCGCCGGGCGCGATGTACACGTTCCCAGGGCGGACCGGCAGATCGGTCACGGCCTCTTGAACCCGCATGTGGCACAGCCCATCCAGCCGCTGCGCGAACAAGCGCGTGAAGTGCTCGGGCATATGCTGCGCGACCAGCACAGCCGGCGCGTCCGCCGGAAGCTGCGAGAGAAAGGCGCGCAGAGCCTCCGGCCCGCCGGTGGAGGCCCCCACCACGATCACGCTGCCGCGCGCATCGCCGTGGAGCGCAGTTGCCGCCTTGAGGCGGGGACGCTGGACCAGAGTCGGGTACTTCACAGCGGGCAACTCACGCACCCTCGAAGCGAACGCTGCACGCACCTTCTCCGCCACCGCGCCGCGGTAGTCATCGCCGATCGAGGCGCTCAGCCGGGGCTTGGGCACGAAATCGACAGCACCCAGCTCGAGCGCACGCAGCGTCACCTCCGAGCCCTGCTCCGTGTGCGCGGAGATCATGACCACCGGCATCGGGTGGGCGCGCATCAGCTTCTCCAGGAACTGCAGCCCGCTCATGCGCGGCATCTCGACATCGAGGGTCAGCACGTCGGGCTTGAGCTCGTCGATCAAGTCGCGCGCCTGATATGGATCTTCGGCCGTGCCCACCACCCGCATGTCTGAATGGCTGTTGATGATGTCGATCAGGATCTCGCGTACCAGGCGCGAGTCGTCCACGACGAGCACGCGGATCGTCACTTGAACAGCTCCACGGTGCCGCTCAACTCGGTGGTTGCCAGCTGCCGGCTGTAGTCCCTCTCACGCGCCAGCACGGTGTCGTTGTGCAGCTGACGCAGCTTCTTGACCAGCACCCGGCCGCTGGCCGGAAAGAAATAGATCTTCCGTGCGCATTCGTCGAGCAGGTCCTGGGCGGCCAGGGGAATGCCCTCCTTGGACAAGTAGTCGACGATGAAGCTGGCGTTGGCTTCTCCCACCGCCGAGCTCCGCAGGTCCCGCATTACGCTGCCGCCGCCGAACACCTTGGCTTCCAGGGTCTGCTTGCGCGCGCCGTGCCGGATCAAGCGGTTGATGAGGACTTCCATAGCATAAGTCCCATAGCGGGCCGAGCGGTTGGCGGGACCGAGGTCGCTCGCCGTCTGCGGCAGCAGGAAATGGTTCATACCGCCGACGCGCGCCGTCGTGTCGCGGATGCATGCGGCTACGCACGAACCGAGCACGGTCGCCAGCACGATGTCGCGCTCGGTGACGAAGTACTGGCCAGGGAAGATCTTCGCGACCTCGGCGTTGAGCCGTGCGTCGAAGTAGACGGAGGGCTCGGTCGCCTCCGCATTGATGCCGTTCCACATCCGCGCTCGCTACGCCGTGGCCTCGGCGTCGAACAGGCCGAGCTCCTGGCTCGAGATCAGCTTCTCGATGTCCAGCAGGATCAGCATGTGGTCGCCGCTTGCGCCCAGGCCCATGACGTACTCGACGTTGACCGAAGTGGCGAACTCGGGAGGTGGCTTGATCTCGTCCTCGATCAGCGCCACCACGTCGATCACGGCATCCGCCACGACGGCCACCAGACGGTCGTGCACGTACAGCACGACCACGACGGTGAACGGCCCGTAGGCCGCCTCCTTGAAGCCGAACTTGACGCGCAGGTCGAGCACAGGCGCAATCAGCCCGCGCAGGTTGATGACGCCCTTGATGTAGTCGGGTGCGCCGGGGAGTTTGGTCACGGCCTCGAACACCCGGATCTCCTGCACCTTGAGGATGTCGATGGCATAGACCTCGTCGCCCAGGCGGAAAGCGAGGTATTCGCGCGTCGGGATGACGGCGGCGGCCCCCACGCGAGAGCTGAGTGTTGAGTTGTGCATAGGCGTATCCTCTGGGCGCTCAGCGCTCGACGGGTTCAGGCGCGAGCTCTTCCATGCCTTTGATCGGCGCCAGTCCTGCGCGCAGCAGCGCGTTCACGTCCAGGATCAGCGCGACGCGCCCGCTGCCGAGAACCGTGGCGCCAGCGATGCCCGGCACATGCCGGTAGTTGGCTTCCAGGCTCTTGATCACGACCTGCTGCTGGCCGAGCAGCCGATCGACGCCGAGCGCCGCCTGCCGGCCGTCGGCTTCGACGACGATTGCGATCCCGTTCTCGGCCGACGCCTCTGGAATGTGCAGCAGCGCCTTCAGATCGAGGAGCGGCACGTAGCTGTCACGCACCTGGACCACGCGCGGTCCGCCGGTTATCGATTTCACCTGACCCGACTGCGGCACCAGCGCCTCGGCGATGTACGACAGCGGCAGGATGAAGCTCTCGCCGCCGATCTCGACGCTCATGCCGTCCAGGATGGCGAGCGTGAGCGGCAGCCGGAGCGCGATCGTCGTGCCTTGGCCGCGCTTCGAGCATACCTCCACGCTGCCGCCGAGTGCCCGGATATTGCGATTGACCACGTCCATGCCCACGCCGCGACCGGACACGTCGCTCACCGCATTCGCTGTGGAGAAACCGGGCGCGAACGTGAGCTGCCACACTTGCTCATCGGTCATATCCGTGTGCACCGCCAGGCGGCGCCGCTCGGCCGTGCGCAGGATACGATCGCGGTCGAAGCCGGCGCCGTCGTCCTGCACTTCAACCAGAATGCCGCCGCCTTGATGCGACGCCCGGATGTGGACCGTTCCGCGGCTGCGCTTGCCCGCCGCATCACGCACCGCGGGCGATTCGATGCCGTGGTCGAGGCTGTTGCGCACTAGATGCATCAGCGGATCGGCCAGTTTCTCGATCATCTCCTTGTCGAGCTCGGTGTCGCCACCCTGGGTGACGAGCTCGACGTCCTTGGCCAGCTTCTGGGCGAGGTCGCGCACGAGCCGCGGTAGACGCGAGAAGAGATAGTCGAGCGGCAGCAGCCGGATGCCCATCACCGCCTCCTGCAGCTCGCGCGTCTGCCTCGCGACATGGGCGACGCTGTCGCGGAGCCCCGCATCGTTGGCGGCGCCGATGCGCTGTGCGGCCTCGGCCAGGATGGACTGAGCGATGACCAGTTCGCCGGCCAGGTTGAGCAGGCGATCGACCTTGTCCACGTCCACGCGGATCGAGGAGCGGTCGAAGAACATGCGATCCGTTGCCCGGCGGCCGAGCATGGACGGGCTCGAGTCATGGTCGACGGCGCGCCGGCCGGCGGTCGTGCTGTCGAACACGGTCGTGCGCATGATCGAGCCGGACGACGAGCCGAACGACCCAAGCGCGGAGCGCTCGTCGCCGAACAACCCGAATGCGGTGTCGCCGGTGTGCGCGGGGCGGACGGCATCTCCGCCCGCCGCCGGCTGGAGCGCGGTTTCGTGGTGCTCGACGCGCACGGTGTTCGTTCCCAGCAGGGAGACCAACTTCGTGCGGACAGTGTCATGCCGCTCGGACGTCAACAGGAACAAGAGCAGGAGCGTGCCGTCCGCCCCGTCGCTCGCCTGCACGTCCTCGATTCGGCCCAGCGCGCCGAGCTCGGCGTATAGCTCCGCGAGCGGCAGGGTAGCGATGCCCTGCCCGGGGGGCAGGTGCACTTCGACGCGAAAACGCTCGCTGCGGCCCGCTGGCGCCTCGATGGACGGGTCGGGTTGGCTTCTGTGGTCAGTGTCAGCCCGCGTGAGCCGCTCGAGGCGTTCATGGAGCGGCTGCAGCGCCGCCTGGTCGGTGTCGCCCGAATCCTTCAGGCGCCGCAGTTCCTCGCGCACTGCGTCGCACGTCTCCAACAGGAGCGAGATAACGTCGCTGGTCGGACGCAGCTCCTCTTTTCGCATCTGGTCGAGGATCGACTCGATCTGGTGCATGACGTCGGCGAGGTGCTTGGCTCCGAAGATGGTGCTGTTCCCCTTGACCGAGTGTGCTGCGCGGAAAATGGAGTGCAGCGCCTCCGCATCGGGCGAGCGCGGGTCGAGGCGCAGGAGGTGGCCTTCCATGGACGCGAGATGTTCCTCGGTCTCCTGGAAGAACATGGGCAGAAAGCGCGTGAGGTCCACGGCGCCTGGACCCGCACCTGGCGTGGGCCGCGATGGCGGTTTACGCATGGTCGCGAAATGAAACGGACCGGAGCGCTCTAGCGTCCGCCCGTGACCTTGTCCACCACCTCGATCAGCTTGGTGGGGTCGAACGGTTTGACCAGCCAGCCGGTGGCGCCGGCCGTGCGCCCCTCGTCCTTCATGCTGTCGGAGCTCTCGGTGGTGAGCAGCAGGATCGGCACCTTCTTGTACTGAGGCAGCGCGCGCAGCGCCTTGACCAGCGTGATGCCATCCATCTTCGGCATGCTCTGGTCGGTGATCACCAGATCGACCTGCCGGCTCAAGGCCTTCTGCAGGCCATCCATGCCGTCTTCGGCCTCGATCACCTTGTGGCCGGCGGACTTCAGCACGTAAGACAGCATCTCGCGGATGGCCGCCGAGTCGTCTACGGTGAGAACCAGTTTTCTCATAGTGGATGTGCGCTCCTTGGCCATATTCGATGAACGGTATGGATGCGCGCCTAAAAGTCAGAACAGCTCCACATTGCCCGCACGCGTGTCGCGTTGCTTGACGCGGCTGTCTCCGCAGGATTCGAGCGCCGCGACTGCCTCGAGAAACGCGCGCTTCTCCCCGGCGACGTGCGCGTCCCCGCTCGCCTGGGCATCGGTACGCGGAGCGTCCATCGCCTGGATTAGCTCCTGCAGCCGCTGGGACACGAGCAGCAGGCGGTCCACGCGCTGCTCGGTGGTGGCGAGCAGCTGCCCGACGAGATCGGAGAACTGCAGGTGCTGAGACGCGGCCAGCAGGCTCTGCCCGACGCGCGTAGCGGCGTCTTCCACCTGCATGCCGAGGCCGGCGAGCGCGTGATTGGCGGCATGGAAGCTATCGAGCAGCTTACGCGTGGCGTCGGCCAGGAGCAGCTGCGTCTGCGTGAGCTCCTGGTGCGCCGCGCGGCACTGAAGATTGAGCGCTGCGCCAGCGCGGCCGACGAGTCGCCCCAGATCGTGCGAGCCCGCACTCGCCGCGCTCTGCCCGGGCAGGGTCTGTTGTCGAGTCACGCGTTGTACCTCCGTCGGGCGCGGTCCGTATCAGAACAGCGTGATGCTGCGCTCCACCAGCAGCTCCGAGAGGCGCATGTCGGAGGCGATCAGGCGCTCGGCGATCGCCGCGAGGAAAGCATCGCTGAAGCGACGCACGCACTTGTCGGAGCAGCGCGACAGCTCGATCGGATCGACCCTCGCCACGGTGATGTCGGTGACGGCGGAGATTGTGATTGCGCTCTTGATCTTGCTGCGCGACAGAAAAGAAATCTCGCCGAGGCACGTGCCTGGATCGACCACGCGCAGCAGCGTGCCGTTCTTGGCGATCCGAGCCTGCCCGCGCACCAGCACGTAGAAACCGTAGTCCGCCTGCTGCTCCGTGATCAGCACCGTGTCGGCAGGGTGCCGCTGCCAGGTCAGGAAACGCAGGACTTCGGTGAGATCGTCGTCCTCGAAACTTGCAAAGAAGGCGAGCCCCTTCAGCGCTTGCAGCTTATCGGCCTCGGTGGACAGCTCGACGTTCGACACCGAGCGCCCCGAAAACGGCGCCAGCGCCTCGGCAAACTCGCGCCACGAGCCGAAGCGCTCTTTGGGGTTCTTGGCGGTCGCGCGCAGGAACACGGCGTCGAGCGCCTCGGGCACACCGGGGCGGCGCGCGCTCGGCACCTGCGGTTGAGTGCGCAGGATCTGCTCGACAATCCCGTAGTGCGTGGAGGCGGTGAAGGCGAGCGTGCCGGTCAGCATCTTGTACAGCACCATGCCGAGCGAGAACATGTCGCTGCGCGAAGTGAGCGACTCCCCTTGGATCTGCTCCGGCGACATGTAGGCCGGTGAGCCAACTCCTTCGACCACGGACATGCGCGTGCTGTCGAGGCTCAGCGCCGAGCCGAAGTCCGAGACCTTCGGTTCCAGGTTCTCGGTCAGCAATATGTTGTCGGGCTTGATGTCGCGGTGGATGACGCCGTACTGTTCCGCGTAGTCGAGCGCGGTGCAGACGGTCTGCAGGATCTCGGCCACGCGCTTGAAGTCGAGCAGGCTGCCGCCCTTGCAGTACTTGTCGAGCGTGGTGCCGTGCACGTGCTCCATGGCGATGTACGCCCGGTTGTCGTCCACCGCGGAGTCGTAGATCTGCACGATGTTGGGGTGCCTTAGCTTCCGCGCGAGCAGCACCTCGGTGAGGAAGAACTTACGGATCAGCGTGGCCTGCTCGGGATCTGTCGACTGGTCGATCGAGAACAGCTTGACCGCTACGTCGCGCGCAGTCGCCGGATCGCGTGCCAGGTACACGCTGCTGGTCGTGCCGCTGCCGAGCAGACGCGTGAGCTCGTATTTGCCGACCTTGGTGCCGACCAACGGTCCGCGCCTCGTGTCTGCGATGGGTGCCGACAGCGCTTCCATAGAGAATCCGGGGGGAGGGGCAGCAAGAACCAAGCCACGTGAATCCGGAGCGCGTCCCCAAGCGCGCGACGGCATCCCACGTTGCCAAATGCACAGAACACCAGTAGGATTACCTTGCGCCGATTTGATCGTCAGCTTGCGGGCGCAATACAAATCCAGCTAAAGCGCGGACGAACCCGTCCCGGCCTTGGCTGGACGGGTTTTTTTGTTCTTGGGCGCGGCCGCTCCCGGCCTAACGTCCAGCACCGGCCGAACTTTAGGGCGCGAACCCCGAGGGCCGGGGCGACCGATTCGGGGAGGAGGGTTGAGACGATGACCGAATTCGATACCCTGGCCGTGCGTGCAGGCGTTCAGCGCAGCCAGTTCAATGAGCATGCCGAGGCTCTCTACCTCACGTCGAGCTTCGTGTTCCACAGCGCCGCGCAGGCGGCTGCCCGCTTCTCGGGCGAGGAGGCGGGCCAGGTTTACTCGCGTTACACCAACCCCACGGTGGACATGCTGCAGGAGCGCCTGGCCGCACTCGAAGGCGCCGAGACCTGTGTGGGCACTGCTTCCGGCATGTCCGCGATCCTCGCCTGCGTGATGTGCTTTACGCGCGCAGGCGACCATATCGTTGCCTCGCGCGGGCTGTTCGGCGCGACAGTGCAGCTGCTCAACAACTGGCTGCCCCGCTTCGGCATCACTACGACTTTTGTTTCAGCGACCGACGTGGGCGAGTGGCAGGCGGCGGTCACGCCGAGCACGAAGCTGCTGTTCGTCGAGACGCCGTCAAACCCCCTTACCGAGATTTCGGACATTGCGGCGCTGAGCGCGCTCGCGCGCCGTGCGAGCGCACTGCTGGTCGTGGACAACTGCTTCTGCAGCCCGGCGCTGCAGCGTCCCATCGAGCTGGGCGCGGATGTCGTCATCCATTCCGCCACCAAATATCTGGACGGGCAGGGCCGGGTGCTGGGCGGTGCGGTGCTGGGCAAGCGCGACCTGATCCAGGAGCCGCTGACCACCTTCCTGCGCAACGCCGGCCCGACCTTGAGCCCGTTCAACGCCTGGGTCATCCTCAAGGGCCTGGAGACGCTCAAGCTGCGCATGGAGGCACAGAGCGCCGGAGCGCTGGCGTTGGCCCAATGGCTCGAGCAGCACCCGGGCGTCGAGCGTGTGTTGTACCCAGGCCTACCTTCGCATCCCCAGCACGCGCTTGCCCGGCGCCAGCAGTCGAGCGGCGGAGCGATCGTCTCGTTCGTGGTGAAGGGAGGGCGCGAAGCCGCCTGGCGCGTGGTGGACGCAACCCGGCTCATCTCGATCACGGCCAATCTGGGCGATGTGAAGACCACCATCACTCACCCGGCGAGCACTACGCACGGCCGCCTTTCCCCGGCCGCCCGCGAGAAGGCCGGCATCGGCGAAGGATTGCTGCGCGTGGCGGTCGGCCTGGAAGGGATTTCCGACTTGCGCGCCGACCTGGAGCGAGGACTGAAACCCTGAACGGCCATCACGGCCGTCAGTCGAGATCGACCGGTGTGCAGCCTTCTGCGCTGACGCGCAGGTACTGCCCTTTCTTGTACCAGTCCGCCAGGACCCAGCGCTCTCGGGGCTGGCCGTCCACCACGTGGATGTGACGCGCAGGACGATGCGTATGGCCGTGTATCATGCGCACGCAGCCGCAATCGCGAAAGCTCTGGTCCACTGCGTCCGTGGCGACATCCATGATGTCCGCGTCCATGGCTCGTTTTCTGCGTTCGCTTCTGACCCGCGCGCGCTCGATTCTGAACTTGCGAAGCCAGAGCGGCTGAGCCAGGAACACGCGTTGCCAGAAGCGCTTGCGCGCGTGGCGGCGGAACTTCTGGTAGCGCTTGTCCTGCGTGCACAGCGTGTCGCCGTGCAGCAGCACGGTG
>Ga0187780_10004092_pt1 | contig 10920 bp, 9 predicted proteins | sample 1015_Q2_SP10_20__FD_132429 | JGI IMG/M metagenome (GOLD analysis project Ga0187780, IMG submission 132429) | Tropical peat soil microbial communities from peatlands in Department of Meta, Colombia - 1015_Q2_SP10_20_MG | ecosystem: Environmental > Terrestrial > Soil > Wetlands > Peat | place...
GTGTACCACTCAGGGAGATGGTCGCGATCGACTACCTGTACGTCGCCAACTGGTCACTGTGGACCGACATCAAGATCCTCCTGCGCACCATCCCCCACGTCCTCGGACAAAAAGGACTCTAAGCAGCGGGCGACTGCGGCTAGATGCGCGCGAAGCGTCGCCTGGCCGGCGACACACTCGCACCCGTGCGCCTGAAGTGCCTCCTGCTCGTGAGCCCGCGACCTCGATCCCGTGGCTTGACAGGCGCCGATGCGAGCAACGCATCGCCGCGGGCGGCCGTCTGGCACAGCACCACCACGAAGGCGATGAGGCCGAGCCATGCGATTGGGATCAGGAGGAAGAGCATGGTGAGTTGCACGAAAGTCCCGGAGGCCCGCCTCCGTTTGGGCGGGCTCCGGGTCACGCGTGTTATCGGACCGCGTTCTCCAAAGCTTGACTGCCCGCATGCGCGATCGAACAAACGTCGCGTCCTCCCAACGTCCAGCGGTCCTGACCGTCGCGAAGCTACCTGCGAGAATCACACGCCATGAGCGCGTCAGCGGAACAGGCTCACGCTGCGCTTGCGACCGGCAGGCGCGTCCCCGATTTCTTCATCGCCGGCCACGGCAAGAGCGGCACGACCGCGCTCTGGGGCATGGTCAGGAGCCACCCGCGGCTGTACATGCCCTACAACAAGGAGCCCTGGTTCCTCGCCGATGAGATGCGTCCTGTCGCCGCGCTGCGGCCTGTCGGCACCGGCACCACGCCCAAGAGCGTGGGGGAGTACCTGGCGCTGTTCGCCGAGGCGTCACCCGATCAGCGCGCCGGCGAGGCGTCCTCGCTGTATCTGTGGTCGCGCACCGCCGCTGCGCGCATCGCGGAGATGCAGCCCGCGGCGCGCATCGTCGCGGTGCTGCGTGAGCCCGCGAGCTTTCTGCGCTCGCTGCATGCGCAATTCGTGCAGGTCTACGTCGAGCCCGAGAAGGACATGCGCAAGGCGATCGCGCTCGAGCAGGCCAGACGCGAGGGCAGGGGCAAACCGAGCAACCCCTACTGGCCGCAGGCCACGCTCTATTCGGAGCACGTGCGCTACGTCGAACAGCTGCGTCGCTACCACGACGTGTTCCCGCGTGAGCAGGTGCTGGTGCTGATCTACGACGACTTCCGTGCGGACAACGAGGCGACCGTGCGCGACGTGTGGCGGTTCCTCGAGGTCGACGACACCCGCCCGGTGCCGGTGGCGGACGCCAACCCGACCGTGCGCGTGCGCTCGCGACGCCTGTACTCGCTAGTGCACACGCTTGCGGCGGGCGACGGCGCGCTGCCGCGCGCCGTGCAGGCGACGGCCAAGCGGCTCGCGCCGCCGCGGCTCAGCCGCGAGTCGGCGGTGGCGATCCGCGACCGCTTCGTCTACGGCAAGCCTCAGCCGCCCGACGAGGACCTGATGCTCGAGCTGCGCCGGCGCTTCAAGCCCGAGGTGGTCGCGTTGAGTGAGTACCTGGACCGCGATCTGGTGTCGCTGTGGGGCTATGACCGCATCGACTGAGACCGCGACCGTCACCGAGCGCCGCCTGCCCCAGCGGGTCCCCGACTTCTTCATCGTCGGGCAGGCCAAGTCCGGCACGACCGCGCTGTACACGATGCTCAAGAGTCATCCGCAGATCTACATGTGCGAACCGAAGGAGCCGCGCTTTCTGGCGAGCGACCTGCGCGATCGCTTCGAGATACCCGCCACCGCCAACCTCCCGGCCACGCTCGAGGAGTACCTCGCGCTGTTCGCGCCCGCAACGCCAGAGCAGCGCGCCGGGGAGGCCTCGCCCTCGTATCTGACCTCGCGCACGGCTGCGGCCGCGATCGCCGAGCTGCAGCCGCAGGCGCGCATCATCGCGATCCTGCGCGAGCCGGCGAGCTTTCTGCACTCACTGCACCTACAGTACGTCCAGGCCCACGTCGAGACCGAGCGCGACCTGCGCAAGGCGCTCGCGCTCGAGCCCGCCAGGCGCGAGGGCAAGCACGTGCCCCGTCGCTCGCACCGCCCCGACGTGCTGCTGTACTCCGAGCACGTGCGCTACGCCGAGCAGCTGCGTCGCTACCACGACGTGTTCCCGCGTGAGCAGGTGCTGGTGCTGATCTACGACGACTTTCGTGCCGAAAACGAGGCGACCGTGCGCAAGGTGCTGCGCTTTCTGCAGGTCGACGAGGAGGCTCCGGTCCTCGCCAAGAAAGCCAACCCGACTGTGCGCGTGCGCGCTCAGCCCCTGCACCGGTTGGTGCACGCGGTGGCCTCGGGACAGGGTCCGATCCCGCGCACGGTGCAGGTCTCCGCCAAGCGCCTCGCGTCGGGCGGCATGAGCCGCAGCGCCGCGGTGGCGATCCGCGATCGCATCTTCTTTGCGCAGCCGCGGCCGCCAGACGAGGGTCTGATGCTCGAGTTGCGCCGGCGCTTCAAGCCTGAGGTGGTCGCGTTGAGTGAGTACCTGGACCGCGATCTGGTGTCGCTGTGGGGCTATGACCGCACCGACTGAGCTCTCGCTGCCGGACGCAGCCTCGATCTCGGTCGTCGTCCCCACCTTCAACGACGTCGGTCGCATCGGCGACGCGCTCACGTCGATCGTGCAGCAGACTGTTCCGCCGGCTGAGATCGTGGTCTGTGACGACGGCTCCGACGACGGCACCGAGCAGTTCGTGCACGAGTTCGCCGCTCGCAGTGAGCGCGGCACGGCGATCCGCTACCTGCGCCTGCCAGGACACGCGGGCGTGGTCGCGGCGCGCAACGAGGGCATCGCCGCCGCCCGCGGCGAGTGGATCGCGGAGTGCGACTCCGACGACGTTTGGGCGCCGACCAAGCTGCAGCGCCAGCTCGAGTTCCTGGCCGCCTGGCGGGGACAGCGGATCGCGCTGCTCGGCACGCACGGCTACAACATGAACGACGCCAAGAAGGTGATCTCGCCGGCGGTCATGGGGCCAACCAGCGAAGACGACTACAACGAGCTCCGGCGCACGGGCGGCCTGTTCTTCGTGATCCACTCCTCGGTCCTGTTCCCGCGCAAGGACTATCTGGCGGCCGGCCGCTACTCGACCGAGTACGGCGCGGCGGACGAGTTCGACTTCTTCGGGCGCATGGCCGAGCAGGGCGTCGTCGTCAACGTGCCCGAGCCCCTTGTCTACTATCGAAAGCGTGCCGGCTCGATGCAACTCGACCTGTTCTGGGACAAACAGCAGGGCGCCTGGCGCGTGGCCGAGAACCAGCGCAGACGGCTCCGGGGCGAGGACCCGATCAGCGCGCAGGAGTTCGCGGCGCAGCTGGCCTCGGCGCCCGCGCTGGAGCGCCTGCGGCGTCGCAAGCTCGCGGCCGGCATGTACTACTACCGCATGGGAGCCGCGCAGGTGGTGAACGGCCGGCGCGTCAGAGGCGGCGCCGCGCTGCTGCTCGCCTCGGTCATGGACGGTGCGCGCCTGCGCGCCGGGGTGCGCAACGCCGTTCGCGCCCGGCGCTCCCGAGGCTAGATCGACCGTGCTCCACATCGCCACGGTGCACTTCCGGTCCCCGGCGTGGATCGAGATCCAGACGCGCCACCTGCGCGAGCACATCCCCGTGCCCTTTCAGACGTGGACCTCGCTGCAGGGCATCGACCCGTCGTACGCAAGCTACTTCGACAGGGTCATCGAGCAGGGCGGTCTGCACGCGGCCAAGCTCAACCACCTGGCGGGCGAGATCTGCCACGAGGCCGCAGGCGAGGATCTGCTGATGTTCCTCGACGGCGACGCGTTCCCGATCGCCGATCCGATGCCGCTGATCGAAGACGCGCTCGCGCGCGCGCCGCTGGTCGCGGTGCGCAGGGCGGAGAACGTCGATGAGCCGCAACCGCACCCCTGCTTCTGCGTGACCACGGTCGAGTTCTGGCGCACGCTGCCCGGAGACTGGACGGCGGGGCCGCTGTGGGCAGGCGCCAGGGGCAAGCTCACGACCGACGTGGGCGCCAACCTGCTGCGCCGGCTCGAATTGAGCGGCACGCCGTGGGTGCAGGTGCTGCGCTCGAACAGGCGCAACCTCGACCCACTGAACTTCGGCGTCTACGGGGACGTCATCTACCACCACGGCGCCGGCTTTCGCACCGGCGAGCTGAGCCCGGCGCATCGCAACGAAGCGCCCACGCCCTGGCGAGCGCCGCGCGTGCCGCTCGCGCACACGGTCGCGCGCGCGATCAACCATCAGCGCTGGCGGCGCTGGGAACGCGGCGTGGAAAAGCGCCAGCAGCAACAGGCGCAGGCGATCTACGAGCGGATCCAGCGCAACGACCCGCTCTGGCTGTCTGAGTTCATCTGATCCAAGCGCCGCAGCGCGCCTTGGCTGGGTGGGCGCCGGCTTGCGATCCCAGACGTTCGTTGACGCTCGCACCCGCTAGTTGGCACACGCCGAAGGGCGGGCGATACAGGCCGCGCGGGGGCCGTCCAACGACTAGAGAGGGTGGCAATGCGCACAAATGCGAAATGTTCGGCGCTCCTCGCAACGGCAGCCCTGGCGGCGGTACCCGCGACGGGACGCGCCGCCGAAGGCGGCAGCAGCGCAGTTGGCTGGGGCCGTAACGGGGCCGGCCAGCTCGGCGCCGGGTTCACCACGCAACGCGGGATCGGCGGCGAGGCCAGCCCGGTGACGGTGGCCGGACTCAGCAACATCGTGGAAATCGCCACCGGCGACGACTGGACGCTGGCGCGCCTGAGCGACGGCACCGTGCGGGCCTGGGGTGGCGCGAACACGTTCGGAGAACTCGGCGACGGCGAGCGCGAAGGCGTCGTCGAAGAAGAGGTCGAAGGCGCCGAACCCGAAGGGATCGCGGGCGAGGAACAGCGGTCCACGGTCAGCGGCCTCAGTCACGTCAAGGCGATCGCCGCCGCGGCCTCTCACGGTCTCGCGTTGCTGGAAGACGGCGAGGTCGTGGCTTGGGGCATCGCCCAGGATGGCGAGCTCGGCAACGGCGTGGCCGGCACGGAAGCCAGGCGCAAGAACCTAGCCAAGGAAAAAAACGAACCCTTTGAAAGTCAGCTGACGCCCAAAGTCGTCAAGTCGCTGGTCGGCCGCGACGTCGTCGCGATCGCGGCTGGGGGCGCGTCCGACTACGCCCTGATCGACGAAGGCGCCGCTACCAAGGTGATGGCCTGGGGTCGGAACACGAACGGCCAGCTCGGCATCGGTGAAGAAGAAAAAGTGCGCCGCGGACGGCCGGAAATTTGCCCGGGCGAACTCGGCGAAATCCCCTGCTCCACGATCCCCCGCGAAGTCAATCTGAAGCTGCCCGCGGGCGTGAAGGTCACGGCCCTCTCAGCCGGCAGCGCGTCTGCCTTCGCGTTGCTCAGCAACGGCCACGTGGTGGCGTGGGGCAACAACGGCAAAGGCCATCTCGGCACGGGCGCCAAGTTCGTCGATTTCTTCAGCCCTCAGCCGGTGGCCAACCTCACTGACGCGGTCGCCGTCTCTTCGGGCAACGAAGACGCGCTCGCGCTGCTGGCCGACGGCGAAGTCGTCGGCTGGGGCGGAAGCGGCAACGGCGAGCTGGGCACCAGCTCGGCGGCGGCAGAACAAGAAACCTGCAGGGGGGAACCCTGTCACATGACGCCGCAGCCGATCAATGGCCTGAAGGACATCGTGGCTGTCTCAGCTGGGGCCGACTTCAGTCTCGTGCTAACGAGGACGGGCAAGGTCTACGCCTTCGGACGCAATAAATTCGGCCGCCTTGGCACCGGCAGCCTCGCCGAAAAGAGCGACGTGCCGACGCCGATCGAAGGGATCGGCCCGGTGGCGGCGATCGCAGCCGGCGAAAAGCACTCGATGGCCCTGCTGCAAAGCGGGGTCGCGCCGCCGGCTCCGCTGCTGAGCTTGCACTCGGGAGCGGGCTCGCTGCTGCTGCAGTCACGGGTCGGCGACCGCTCGTGGGAACCCAAGGAAGTCAAAGTCCATTACCACCCGCTGGGCCACGGAGGCCAAAAGAGCAAGGAGTTCAGACTGCTCGGACACGAAGGCAGTCTGGGGAGCCTGCTGTTCTCGGGGCTCGCGCTCGAACCGTACGTGGTCACGCTGATAACCGGCGAACTCGAAGGAATGGAGCGAGGCATCGCCGGCACGCCTGAAGCCTGACGGGGTCGCGACGGTAGACTCGCCTGCGGGTGCTCGCTTTCATCACCTCAGTGCGAAATCCGCACAACTCGACCGACTACGGCCGCGTCGAGAGGCTCCTGCAGCGCTCGCTCGAATCGGTTTGCTCGCAGACCAGTCCGGACTTCCGGGTGATCGTCGTGACGAGCAGGCGACCGAGCTTCGACGTGCCCGAGAAGGTCGAGGTGGTCGAGGTCGGCTTCCCGCCCCCCGACAGCCACAAGGGCTCGCAGATCAGCATTGCGGCGATCCGTCGGGATAAGGGGACCAAGCTGGCCGTCGGGGTGCTCGCGGCGCGGCGTATGGGCGCCACCCATGTCATGCAGTTCGACGCCGACGACTTCGTCAGCCGCCGCCTCACCACGTTCGTCACCGATCGCCCCCGGCAGGAGGGCTGGTACATCAACAAGGGCTATGTCCTCTATGAGCGCCGGGGACTCGTCAAAGGTGTCAGCGACTTTCACGAGAACTGCGGCACCTCGTTCGTCCTGCGGGAGGACCTCTACGGGCCGGCCGACCTCGAGCTGGACGCCAGCCAGGAGGCGATCTACGAAGCTTTCGGCGCCGACGTGGTCACCGACGTGCTGGGCTCGCACCCCAACACCCTCGCCCACTTCGCCGCCCGCGGGATCGGGCTGCAGCCGCTGCCGTTCCACGGTGCCACCTATGCCCTGGAAACGGGGGAGAACTGGTCCGGGGAGCTCTACCCCGGCTTCGGCTGGCCTGTGAGGCCGTCGCTGACGCGCGAGTTCGGCTTCCCCCGGCCTCCCCTGCTCCCGTCCATCCGCAGCTTCTCCGCATTCCTGACCGCGAACGCCCGGCGGCGGATGCGGGCCTGCTTCTAGCCGCCGCCGACGAGCCGTTGCAGCGCCGCCGCGATCTGCTCGCAGACGACCTCCGGCGCGAACAGCCGCTGCGCCTGCTCGCGCGCGTTTGATCTCACGCCTGTGGGGTCAGCTGCGATTCGACCGAGCAGCTCCACGACCGCGTCGGCCATCGCCTCGACGTCGCCCGGTGCGACCTCGATCGCGACCGCTCTGTCCACGCGCTCGATCGCGCCCACCTCGCTGGTGCCGATCACCGGCACGCCCGCCGCCAGCGCCTCGGCGACGGTCAACGCGAACGGCTCGTAGCTGCTGGCCTGGAGCAGCAAGTCGCCACGCTCGAGCTCCCCGGGGATCTCCTGCGCAGTCACTGAACCTACGTATTCGGCGTTCTCGCTGGGCAGGTCCTCGAGCAGCTTGGTGTAGTCCGACCAGAGGCTCGGCCCGCCGACGATGCGCACGTTGATAGCCACGCCGCGCTCCAGCAGCACGTGCGCGAGCGCGACCACGGTCTCGATGCCCTTGCGCGCGGCGATGCGACCTATCACCAGCAACGTTGGGGGCTGCCCGAGGGTGCGTTCACTTGCGGTGAAGCGCTCCAGACGCACGGGGTTGGGCACGACGACCGTGTGAGCGGCCGGGAAACGGTAGTCGCGCACGAGATGATCGCGAAACACAGCGCTGATGCAGACCAGCAGGTCGGCGCGTCGCACGCGCAAGCGCTGCACGAGCGAGCGCATCAACATGATGCTCGTGACCATCGCGAACCCGCGGCGCGAACCGCAGCGCGAGCTCAGTTTGCGCTCGGCGATCAGGGACCGCAGCTCGCCGGCGCTGTGGGTCTCGGGATGGATCACAAGCGGTACCGATCGCGTCAGGCCCGACGGCACCGAGAGACTCTCGATGCTGGAGAACTGGTAGATCAGGTCATACGGGTCGCGCCGATGCCTGCGCACGATCTGGCTGCGCAGGCGCAGCGACGACAAGGCGCGCACGAACATCCCGCTCGCGAGCGCCGTGATTCGCGTACGGCTGTACCAGTGGCCCCATTGGAACTCGGCGGTTCCCCACATGAAGTTGATGTTCTCGTTGTGGGCGAGCCTGGCCGGCACGACCTGCCCCGAGGACGGAAAGAAGCAGTCGATCCTGTGGCCGAGCCCGGCCAGGCCCTGCAGCAGCTCGGTTGCGACGCCGGGAACCCCGCCGTCCTCGCCGGGGGCAGGCCCGAGCCATGCAATGTGCAGCGATCGGCCGGGCATCGACGCGCACCCTATCTGAGTCGTTGTAACGCGCTCGTCTATGTTTCGGCGAGCGGGCGCGCGCTAACCGGCGACTCCCCGCAGCGAGCGGGCGCTCGTCACCTGTGCCGAGAGCGCCTCTTGAAAGGCGGCGACCGAGAAGCGCTCGGCGTTGGCCACCGCGCGCGCGGGATCGAATTCGAGCTTGTCGATGTCTTCGATCGCACGCTTGAAGCCTTCTACGTCGTCGAGCGCCACCAGCCGTCCGGTCACGCCGTCTATCACCGTTTCGAGTGCGCCGCCCGCCGCAGCTGCGATCACAGGCCGGCCAGCCGCTTGCGCCTCGACCGCCACGATCCCGAACTCCTCCTTGCTCGGCATGATCAGCGCGCGGGCGCTCGCGTAGCACTCGGCGAGCTCGGCGTCGCCCACGCGCCCGAGGAACTCGACCTCCGGGTAGGCCGCGCTGAGCGCCGCGTGGTCGGGCCCGGAGCCGGCCACGCGGATCGGCGCGCGCGCGCGCCGCGCCGCCTCGAGCGCCACCTGCAAGCGCTTGTGACGAACGATCTCCGAGACGATCAGCAGCGAGTCGCCGGGGGTGCCGACCGAAAAGCGATGCGTCTCCACCGGTGGATGGACGATCGTCGCCTGGCGGCCGTAATAGCGTTCGATGCGCTCGCGCGTGAGCTCGGAGTTGGCGAGGTAGACGTCGACACGGCGGCTGGCCGCCCGGTCCCAGCGACGCATGCGCGCGAGCTGCAAGCGCAATGGCGCCCGCAACGCGCGCGGGGCTTCGCTGAGCGCGCGCTGTTGCTCATACCAGGCGTATCGAAATGGCGCATGGCAGTAGCAGACGTGAACCGCACCGGCCGGGATGCGCAGGCCGTGCGCGAAGGCGCTGCTGCTGCTGAGCACGACGTCGACGTTGCGCGGCGCCAGCCGCCCGACCGCCCAGGGATAGAGCGGCAGCAGACGTCTGAAGTTGCGCTGGTCGACACCCAGCCGCGCCAGCGGCGAAGTCGTGATCGAGCGCCCCGCAAAACGCCCGCCGGTGCCCGCCTCGTCATAGAGCAGCGTGTAGATCGGCGCCTGCGGATAGAGCTCGGCCATCGCCGCGAACGTGCGCTCGGCGCCGCGCAGCACCAGCAAGTAGTCGTGCGCGAGCGCGACGCGCAGCGCGCTCGCGGCGCCGGGTTCGTCCTCGGGCGGCGCCGTTGTTCGCGAGTATGCTTGGCTCATGCCCGAGACGGTACTCGGCCTTGAGCGCGCATAGGCCGCGGCGTGCGCATCCTCATCACCGTGCCCTGGGGCCGCCGGCTCGGCGGCGCCGAGATGATGCTGCAGGGAGTGCTCGACGGGGCCGGCGAAACCGCGCACGAGCTGGAGCTCGCGTTCTTGGAGGACGGCCCGTGGCCGGCGGAGCTGCGGGCGGCCGGCTTCCGCGTGGAGGTGATCGACTCCGGGCGCTTGCGCGAGGCGCACAGATATGTAACGACCGTCGCCCGGCTGGCGCGGCTGCTGCGCGCTCGTCGGCCTGACCTGCTGCTCAACTGGTCGGCCAAGACGCACCTGTATGGTGCGCCGGCGGCGCTGCTCGCGGGCATGCCCGGCCGCGTGGCGTGGTGGCAGCAGATGATCCCCGACGGCGGCTGGCTTGATCGCGTCGCGACGTTGCTGCCGGCGAGCGCGATCGCGTGCTACTCGCAGGCCGCCGTCGTGGCGCAACGGCGGCTGTTCCCCGCTCGCCGCTGCTTCGCGATCGCCGCCGGCTCGCCGCCGCCCGCGCCCAGCGCCGGCCCAGCGCCGTTGCGGCTGCCAGCGGACGTGCCGATCGTGGGTCTGGTTGGGCGTTTGCAGCCGTGGAAGGGGCAGGATCGCCTGCTGTGCGCGCAAGCGATCCTGCGTGACCGCGGCCAGCGCATGCACCTGGTGATCGTCGGCGGCGACTCCAACGACCTCTCTCCGCAATACGCGGCGTCGTTGCAGCCGCTCGTCGCCCAGCTGGGTCTGGGCGATGCGGTCACGATGACCGGCGAGGTGCCCGACGCGGGCCCGTACGTGCAGCAGATGGACGTGCTCGTGAACGCCTCTGACCCCGAGCCGTTCGGCATCGTGATCTTGGAGGGCATGGCGAGAGGAGTCGCCGTCGTCGCGGTCGACTCGGGCGGCCCGGCCGAGTTCGTCGAGCACGGCCGCACGGGCATGCTCGCGCGCTCGGGTGAGCCCGAGGCGCTCGCGGACGCGCTCGAGCCGCTGCTGGCGTCACCCGCGCTGCGCGAGCAGCTCGGCGAAGCCGGCCGCGAGCTGTACCTGCGCGAGTACACCGACGCCGCCATGCGCCGGCGCTTCTTCGATCAGTTCGAGCGGCTCCTCGCCGGTCGGCTGGCGGCGAGCACGATCGAGACGGACGTCAGCCGCGGGTAGCGCTGTCTGAGCTGCTCGGGCCAGATGCGCCCTTTGGTAAGCGAGATCACGTCGGCGCCGGCGTAGCGCGGGCGCTCGACGGTCAGGCCCTCCTCGCCGAGGATGCGGGCGGTCACGTGCGGCAACGCCGGGGAGATGTGAGGCTCATAGCCGGGACGAAAGGCCGTGAGGTTGCCGCGCACGCTCAGCTCCAGGCGGTTGCGCAGCGTCGACAGATTGGGCGTCGAGACGACGATCCGTCCGCCCGGCTTTACCAGGCGCGCGGCGCTGCGCAGCGCGCTCCACGGCGCCTCCAGATGCTCGA
>Ga0187780_10004093_pt1 | contig 10919 bp, 7 predicted proteins | sample 1015_Q2_SP10_20__FD_132429 | JGI IMG/M metagenome (GOLD analysis project Ga0187780, IMG submission 132429) | Tropical peat soil microbial communities from peatlands in Department of Meta, Colombia - 1015_Q2_SP10_20_MG | ecosystem: Environmental > Terrestrial > Soil > Wetlands > Peat | place...
CACCGCGCGCCCGCGCGCGGCGCAGCCTCTTCCGCCTGCTGGAGACGATCATGCTCTACTACGAGTTCCGCCTGCTCCGGCGCAGGGCGCATCGCGCCCTTTCCCGCTGCGGGCCGCTCCGCCGATCGCGGGTGGGCCCCCTGACGCTGTGGCACGCCCCCGATGCCGACCCGGCGCAGATCGCGGCCTGCCTCCAGCGGCCGCAGGACCGGGCGGGACACCAGCTTCAGGTCCGCGCCCTCCGGGCCCGCGGGCGGCGGGCCTGGCTGGGGGCCCATGCGCTGCTGGCCCGCGGGCTGCCGACCCCCCGGCCCCTGGCCTGGGCCGCGGCCGGCCACCGCAAGGGCGAAGTCCTCGTGACGGAGCCGCCGCCCGGAGGGGTGCCGCTGGAGGTCGCGCTGATGGCATCTCGGGACCCGACGGAGAAGGCGAGGCTCCTGGGGGCGGCCGGTGGGGCGCTGCGCCGCCTGCACGACCTGGGAGGGTCTCAGCGCACGCGGGAAACGGGACTGCTGGCCGTCCGAGCCCCGTCGGGCGACGGCGGGTCGTGGAGCCTGTTCTTCGCCCGGCCGGAGGACATGAGCTTCCGCCCCTGGGTGGGCCAGCGGGCGCGGCGGCGCGGGGTGGCCCGGCTGGCGGCGGCGCTCGGCCACGCAGCGCCCGACCTCTCCGAGGCGGCCTGGCGCACGTTCCTGCACGCCTACCTGCCGCCGGGCGCCTCCGCGGGCCGGACGGAGGCGTTCTGGCGGCTTCTCATGCCTTACGTCTGCCGCCCCGTCGCGCCGTGAGCGCCGTAGCAGGCTGCTGAAACGCGAGGAAAAGCAGCGGCTCTCAGGCGCAGGCCACTAACGGGACCCTGAAAAAACTCTCCTTTGCCCAGGCTGCTCAAAAAGGCCCAGGTGCAAGGCGGCGCGCGATGCGCCGAGTGAGGCGTACTCCGGGTACGCCGCAGCGAGCGCGCGAGCGCGCCAACGCCGCAGATGGGCCTTTTTCAGCAGCCTGCTAACGTCCGAGCGCCTCGGGGTCGGCGTCTCCCCGCAGCCATCGGTCCAGCACCGGGGCCCAGCGGGGGAGCCCGTAGCGCTCCTCGGCGATCTGCCGGCCGCGGCGGCCCATGGTCACCCGGAGTCCCGGGTCGCCGGCCAGGGCGCGCACCGCTTCCACCCAGTCCGCCGGCCCGTCCGCCAGGAACCCGCTGGCGCGGTGTTCGACCATCTCAGCGTGCACGCCCACCGGGTTGGCCACCACCGGCAGGCCGGCCGCCATGTACTGCAGGACCTTGAGCCCGCACTTCCCCCGGCTCCACACGTCGTCCGGCATCCAACTGAAGCCGACGTCCGCCTCGGCGAGGTAGCCCGCCTCCGCCTCGGCGGACCAGGGGCAGGGGATGACGGGGATCGCGCCGAGGCGCGGGAACCGGTCGCAGATGACGCGGAGCCGGAGCCCCGCCACGGCCTCCCCGATGGCTTCCAGCAGGGGCCCGCAGCGCTCCAGGCCCTGCAGCGTGCTGGAGGAGCCGATCCACACCAGCTCCAGCCCGGCGCGCCGCGCGGGCCGCTCCCGCACCGGGTACGCGCCCGCATCGATGCACGTCGGCACCACGACGACCTTCCGGGCGTCGCAGAAGCGCGCCGCCTCGGCGGCCAGGAAGCCGTTGCCGGCGATCACGGCGTCGGCCGCACGCACGGTGCGGCGGAAGCGGGCGGCGCGCCGCCGGCTGTGGGGCCCCTTGGGCGAGTAGGAATCGCGGTACAGCACGGCATCGTCGAAATCGTAGATGAGGCGCCGCGCGGCGCCGCGGAGCAGGCGCAGGTGCAGCGGGTGCAGGAGGCGGCGCTGCAGGAGGATCACGTCGGCCCCCCGCTGCCGCCGGAGCAGCCGGGGCCGGGCCAGCGCCCCCGGGGGGATCGCCTCCAGCGCCAGGTCCCAACCGCGCCGCCGCAACTCCGGCTCGAAGGCGCGCACCCGGTAGCGGCAGGAGACGTGTTCGGGCGACTCGACCAAGCCGACCAGCTTCATCCGAGTCACGGGTCTCCCGAGCCGGAAGTGCCCGGAGGGATCGTTGCCGTGCCGCGGGGCTGAGCCAGGAAACGTCCTCCGCCACGGGCGGTTGCGCCAGGTCTTTGGCGTCCCGTCGGGAACGGGAACGGGCACGGGAACGGGAACGGAGAGTGAAGCGTGCTTTGGACTCGGTGCGCTATGAAGGGCCTGGGGGAGAGATATCCGGGGACGGGGGCCGCGCCTGCCGAAACCGCGGGGGCCGGCGCAGGAGGACCTCCAGCCGGGCGAAATGGTCCTCCAGGCCGAGTTCCTTCCCCACCTCGGCGGCCGCCTCGCGCATGAGGGCCCGCAGGGGCTCGTCCTCCAGGCGCTTCAGGCGCTCCGCCAGGCCCGCGATGCGCCGGGGGTGCTCGATGATGAAGCCCTCCCGGCCGTCCTGCATCAGCTCGGTGGCGCCGTTGCGCCGGGTGGTGACCACGGGGAGGCCGCAGGCCAGGGCCTCCAGGGTGACCAGCGCGCAGGGGTCGTAAAAGGTGGGGTGGAGCAGGGCGTCCGATCCGCGGTAGAAGATCGGCATGTCCGCGGGGGAGACGGACCCGGCCAGGATCAATCGGTCGCCGATGCCGAGCCGGTGGGCGTGCCGCCCGTAGGCGCCCCCCTCGCGCATCCCCAGCACCAGGAGCCGCGCGCGCAGGCCGCCGCGATGCGCCTCGGCCAGCGCGTCCAGGCTCACCTTGAGGCCCTTCAGAGACGGATTGTGGCCGGCGAACAGGAAGAGCATGTCCCCGGGCGGGACGGCGAACCGGCGCCGCAGCGCGGCCGCGTCATCCCGGTGCCCCCCGGGGTGGAACCGCGTCAGGTCCACCCCGGGATGCAGCACGTCGCAGTCCTGCGGCGGCACCCCGTGGAGGCGCCCCAGGTCGGACCGCACCATCTCCGAGACGGCGAGGATCCGCGGCCGGTCGGGGCCCGCCAGGAGGCGCCGCTCCAGGGACAGGAAGGCCAGTTCGTTCAGCACGCAGATGGGCTCGCACCAGTGGCAGGCGCGGCGCAGCGGGTGCCGGTAGCCGCGGGCCTCCCCCGCCCCGCGCAGGCCGGCCCGCCGCGCCCCGCCGTGGGGCTGGTAATGGGTGGCGTAGAGCACGTTCCGGATGCCCAGGACCACGTCGTAATCTTCCCCCCGCAGCCGGGCCGCGGCGCGCCGCGCGAAAGCCAGCTCCGTGGCGGACCGGAGGAGCCATTTGAAGGGCGTGGGCAGCGGGCGGGGCGGGAGCCGGTGCGCCCGCACCCCGAGCGGCAGGTTGCGCCAGCCGCGGGCGAAGAGATCCACCGTGTGATCGGCGGACAGCAGGCGCCGGGCCACCGTGGCCAGGTAGGCCTCGGCCCCGCCCTTTCGCTCGTCGAGGAAGTCGATGACGAAGGCGATCCGCATGGATCCCTCAGGCGGGGATCAACTGGTCCTGATAGATGCGCTGGTAGGTCCCGCTGCGGGCGAGGAGCTCGGCGTGGGTGCCCATCTCCACCACCATGCCTCCCTCCAGGACCACGATCCTGTCCGCCCGCACGACGGTCGAGAGCCGGTGGCCGATCACGAAGGTCGTGCGGTGCGCCATCAGGCGCTCCAGGGCATCCTGGATCTCCCGTTCGGTCTCCGCGTCCAGCGCCGAGGTCGCCTCGTCCAGGATGACGATGGCCGGGTCGGCCAGGATGGCCCGGGCGATGGCGAGCCGCTGCCGCTCCCCGCCCGAAAGGAGCGCCCCCCCCTCGCCGATGGGCGTGTCGAACCCCCGGGGGAGCCGGCGGATGAACTCCAGCGCGCCCGCGACCCGGGCCGCCTCTTCGATCCGGGCCCGCGGCACCTCCGCGCGGCCGTAGGCGATGTTGTGGGCGACGGTATCATCGAACAGGACGCTCTCCTGGGTGACCAGCCCGATCTGCTGGCGCAGGGAGCGAAGGGTCACCGTGCGGATGTCCCTCCCGTCGAGGGCGATCCGGCCGACGGTCGGGTCGTACAGGCGGGGGATCAGGTTCACCAGGGTGGTCTTGCCCGCCCCGGTGGGGCCCACGATGGCGACCACCTCGCCCACCTTGGCCGAGAAGCTCACGTCCCGGAGGACCGGGCGCGCCGGGTCGTAGCCGAAGCTCACCCCGTGGAACGCGATGTGGTCGCACGGCCGGGCCAGGGGGACCGCCCCGGGGCGCTCCAGGGCCTCCGGCGCCTCGTCCAGGAGGTCGAAGACGCGCCGCGCCCCGCTCAGGCCCCGCTGGAGGGCGGCGTTCATCCGGCCCAGGCGGCGCACGGGCTGGTACATGGACCCCAGGATCGCCAGGAAGGCCACCAACTGGCCCGGCGTCAGGACCTGCCGGGAGAAGAAGAGCGCGCCCACCCACATGAGCGCCACGGACCCGGTCCAGGCCAGCACCTCCAGGATCGGCGAGACCACGGCGTCGGCCCGGCCGCGCTGGAGGCTCCGCCGGAATACGGCCTGGGTCTGGGCGCGGGCCCGCTCTTGTTCGTAGCCTTCCGCGCAGAAGGCCTTGACGATGCGGACGCCGGCCAGGGCCTCCTGCACCCGGGCGGTGAACGCGGCGAGGCCCTCCTGCACCCGGGCGGTCCGCTGGAAGATCCGCCGTCCGATCCGGGCGACGACCGCGAACGACAGGGGGAGCAGGAACAGCGCCCCCAGGGCCAACGGCCAGTGGATGGCGAACAAGACCAGGGCGCCGGCCCCCAGCACGAACACCTCCCCCAGGCCCCGCTCGTAGAAGACGTTGATGGCCTGCCCCATCAACTGGGCGTCGCCGGTGAGGCGGACCACCAGATCGCCCTTGGAGCGGTGGACGAAGAAGGGCATGGATAGGCGGTGGAGGTGGGCGTAGGCCGCGGAGCGCACGTCGCGGACGACGGACTCCTCCACGTACACCAGGAGGTACTCTTCGGCGAACTGCAGGAGGCCGCGCACGAGGACCAGGACCAGGAGGCCCGCGCAGATGGAGCCCATGATGGTCATCGGATCGCCGCCCCCCCAGGCCTCCAATCGGGCCAGGGCCCGGCCCGGGAGGCGCCCGAGGGCTGCGGGGAGGCCCAGCCCCCGGCCCGCCTTCGGGACCAGGAACAGGTCCACCACCGGCTGGAGGGCGGCGATGGAGATGGTCCCCAGGAGGGCGGACCCGGCCATGCAGATCAGGGCCACCACCAGGCGGCGCCGGTAGGGCCGGGTGTGGGCGAGGGTGCGCCGGAGCGTGGAGGCCAGCGCCGGACCCGGCGGTTCGGCCGGCCAGGGCGGCGCCTGCGGCGCCTGGCGCCGGGGCAGGCGCAGGTGGAGGGTGCGGCGGCGCAGGGCCCGCAGGCCCCGGCGGAAGCCCTCCCGTTCCAGCGGCAGGGCGGCGCTGCCCAGCACCCAGAAGTAGGCGAAGACCAGGCGGGAGAATTCGAAGGTCCGCAGGAAGAAGCTGAAGGCGCCGAGGACGAAGGTGACGGCGGCGCACGCCCGGGCGAGGTCCCACGCCTCGACCCAGCGGGACCCGAGCGACCGCGGCCGGTAGAGATCGAAGGCCTTGAAGGCCAGCGCCCATCCCGCCAGGATCCCTCCCAGCAGGTACAGGTACGGGCCCCAGGGGGGCGCCTCGTGGATCAGCGGGATGGGGGTGCCGGCGAACCGGAGGGCGCACGCGCCCAGCCAGGCCGCCGCGACGACGACCAGGTCGGCCGCCAGCATGCAGCCCTCCAGGAGGCGGCTCCGACCCATCAGGGGCCCGCGCCGCAGCCCGCGAGCGGCCGCAGGACCGGCGGCCCTAATACGCATTCCGGTCCTCCAGGCCATGCCAGAGGGTTCGCCAGAGGATCTTCAGGTCCAGGCCCAGGGACCAGTGCTCCACATAATAGAGGTCATATGCGGTCCGGATGTCCACCGGGGTGTTGCCCCGCCAGCCGTTGACCTGGGCCCATCCCGTCAGCCCCGCCTTCACCTTGTGCCGGAGCACGTATTGCGGCACGTGGCGGCGGAACTCCTCGATGAAGGCCGGCCGCTCCGGGCGGGGACCCACCAGGCTCATCTCCCCCCGGAGGACGTTCCACAGTTGCGGCAACTCGTCGAGGCTCAGGCGCCGCAGGAGGGCGCCCAGGCGGGTGCGCCGGGGATCGTCCGGGACCGTCCAGACGGGCCCGGTCTCGGCCTCGGCGTCCACCCGCATGGTGCGGAACTTGAGCATGCGAAACAGGCGCCCATCCAGGCCCATGCGCTCCTGGCGATAGAGGACCGGCGGGCCGTCCAGCCACCGGACCAGGAGGGCGATGGCGGCGAGGAAGGGCGACAGGACGATCAACAACACGGCCGACCCGGCCAGGTCGAACCCCCGCTTCAGCACCCGATTCCACCCGTAGAGCGCCGGGTCCTGCAGGCTGACCATGGGCAGCCCCTCGAACTCCTCGACGGTCCCGCAGAGGCTCAAAAGGGGGCCGTAGTCCGGGATGATCTTGATGGCCGCGGGGGAGCCCGCCAGCCGGTCGAGGACATCCCGGGTTGCGCCGAAATCCCCGTGGGGCAGGGCCACGAACACCAGGTCGATCCCCCGCTCCGTCACCACGCGGCCGATGTCCCCATACCGGCCCAGCACCGGCAGGCCCTGGGGCGCATCGCCTTCCCCCTCGGCGAGGAGGCCCGTGACCCGGATCCCCAGCTCCGGGTGCCGCCGGACCGCGGACACGAGGCGCGCCGCCAGCTCGCCGTTCCCCACCACCAGGGCGTAGCGCAGGTTGTACTCGCGCCGGCGCAGGAGGCGCAGGATCTCCCGGAAGGCGCCCCGCGCCAGGGCCAGGGCCACGATGCTGAAGGCCCAGAAGTAGAGGAAGACGAGGCGCGACGGCTCGAAGGCCCGGAGGAAGAAGCTCACGGCGATGAGGATGAGGGTGGCGAAGGTGCAGGCCCGTGCGATGTCCCGCACCTCCGCCATCCGCGTGCTCAGCCGGCGCGGGCGGTAGAGGCCGAAGGCCTTGAAGACGATGGACCAGATCAGGAGGATGGCGGCCAGGAGGATCAGGTAGGGCCGCCACGGCGGCAGGTCGCGGATCAGGGGGATGGGGAACCCGGAGAACCGCAGGAGGCACGCCCCGATCCAGGCCGCCGCCACCAGCAGCAGGTCGGCGCCCAGCATGAGGCTCTCGAAGAAGCGGCTGTGTCGCTTCAGCACGCGGGGCCTCCCTCCGCCGGGACCCCCAGGGCGCGGGCCATGGCCCGCTTGAAGAGGGGCCGATCGAAGGCGAGGGCATGGTCCCGCAGGACCTTGGGGTCGAAGGCGCCCCGGTTCGCCTCGAAGAGTTCCACCGCGCCGGCGAGGGCCTCGGACGTCTGGTCGTAGAAGAAGACGCCGGTGGGCTCCGCGCCGGCCGCCGGGGCCAGGGGATTCAGCGGGACGATCGTCTCGCAGGCGCCCCCGTCCCCGTAGGCGATGACCGGCCGGCCGGCCGCCTGGGCCTCCAACGGCACGATGCCGAAGTCCTCCAGCCCGGGAAAGAGCACGGCGCGGCATCCGCGGTAGAGGGCGGCCACCTCGGCATCGGAGCGCGTGCCCAGGAATTCCACGGAGGGGCCGGCCTGGCGCCGGAGGCGCCGCGCCTGGGGGCCCTCCCCCACCACCTTCAAGGGGAGGCCCAGCCGGCTGCAGGCGGCCACGGCGAGATCGACCCGCTTGTACGCGACCAAGGCGGACACGACCAGGTAGTAGCGCCCTTCCCCCTCCCCGCGCTGGAACCGCTCGGCATCCACGGGGGGATGGATCACCGCGGCCTCGCGGCCGTAGCAGCGGCGGATGCGCCGCGCCACGTGCCCGGAGATGGTGAGGAACTCGTCCACCCGGAGGCTCGAGGCGGCGTCCCAGAGGCGCAGGTAGCTGGCCAGGGGGGCGGCCGCCGCCCGGCGCAGGCGCCCCCACCCGGCGCCGTCGGCGTAGGCCGCCGCCTGGTCCCAGACGTAGCGCATGGGGGTGTAGACGTAGGCCACCTGACGGGCCCCGGGCGGGGCCAGGGCCCCCTTGGCCACGCAGTGGGAGCTGCACACCACCAGGTCGTGCCCGCGCAGGTCGAAGCTCTCCACGGCCAGCGGGAAGAGCGGGAGCAGGGCGCGGAATCGCCCCCGCAACGGGCCGAGGCGCTGCAGGAACGAGGTGCGGATCCGCATCCGCTCGATGCCGGGGGAGACCGACCCGCGCCGATGGACGAGGGTGAAGAGGGTGGCGTCGGGAAAGAGTTCGCAGAGGACCTCGAGGCAGCGTTCCCCTCCCCGCATCCCCGTCAGCCAGTCGTGGACGATGGCGACCCGCATCCTCGGCCTCGGCAGCGGCCCCGGGAACGCGAAGGTGCAGGGAACGACCGGCCCGGCGGCCTGCGGTGGGCGCCCGGATCCCCCGAGCGATGGAAAGCGCTGGAATTGTATTGGTGAAGCCCCCGTGTGTCAAGGAAGCGGGTGCGCCGCCCGCTGTGATATGATATGTGATTGGGGGAATCATCCGGGCGGAACGGGGAGGAGGGGCGATGCGGGCGCGGTGGATCGGCGTAATCGTAGGGGCGTGCGGCCTGGCCGCCCTCGGCCTGTGGGCGCTTCCGGGGGCCTGGGGGGTCCGCCTCGAGCTCACCCGGGGTCCCTACGTCATGCACCCGACCCCCACCTCCATCACCATCGCCTGGCAGACGAACCGGCCGGTGGACGGCCGCATCGACTTCGGGGCCGGACCGGGCTACGGGAGCGCCGTGGTGGAGGCCGAGCCCGCCGCCCGCCACTCCGTCTCCCTGACGGGCCTGGCGGCAGGCACCACGTACGCGTACCGCGTGATGGGGGGCGGGCGCGTGCTGGCCGAGGGGCACACGTTCCGCACGAGCCTCCCCGACGGGGACGCCCCCTTCACCTTCGCGGTGCTGGGGGACAGCGGCCGCGGCAACACGGCGCAGTACGCCGTGGCGGATCGTCTCAAGGCCATCGGCCCGGATTTCGTCCTCCACACGGGGGACGTCATCTATCCGGAGGGCGAGGCCAGCCGCTTCGACGACCGGTACTTCCGCCCCTACCGGGATCTCATCGCCGGCATCCCCTTCTTCCTCTCGCTGGGAAACCACGACGTGATGACCGCCAACGGGCAGGCGTACCTGGACGCCTTCGATCTCCCCAGCAACAACCCGGAGCGGACGAAGCGCTACTACTCCTTCGATTACGGCAACGCCCGCTTCATCGCGCTGGACAGCAACGAGGACCCCGGGCCGGGGGGGCCGATGTACGCCTGGCTGGCGGCGGAGCTGGCGCGCCCCCGCAAGTTCTGGACCTTCGCGTTCTTCCACGAGCCCCCCTACAGCTCCGGAAGGCACGGAAGCAACGCCACGCTCCGCCAGGCCTGGTCTCCCCTGTTCGAGCGGGCCCGCGTGGCCATCGTGTTCAACGGGCACGACCACTCCTACGAGCGGACCGTGCCCCTCCGCGACTTCGATCCCGGCGGGCCGGGGGTCATGTACGTGGTGACGGGCGGGGGGGGCGGGACGCTCTACACGGTGGGCCGCAGCGCCTGGACGGCGCACTCGGCCTCCATCCATCACGTGGTGCGCGTGGACGTCCGCGGCTGCGCGCTGGCCCTCCAGGCCATCGCCTCCGACGGGGCCGTGTTCGATCGGGCGACCATCGACCGCTGCGGCGATCGCCCGGGCCCTTCGGGGCCGCCTATTCGGGCCCGGTAACGGTCGCCACGTAGGAATCCCTCATCTCGTTCCCGCCCTCTGGGCCTGGGGCCGCGGAGCGTCCCGGCGATCGGAGGTGACACCCTTGGGGTGACCGCCGGTTCAGGTCCCTGCATGCTCTGCGGCGGGGCCGATTCGATCGTGCTGGCGACAGGCTACGACCGGCTGGAGGCCCGCGAGGGGGAATATCCGTATTGCCGGTGCACCGGGTGCGGCCTCGTGTCCCGCAAGACTTCTCCCGAGGCAGAGGACATCGGCGCGCTGTATCCCGAGGCCTATCCTCCCCATCGTACCGTAGGGCGGCGGAAGTCCGAGAGGCTCGTCAATCGGCTCGCCATCGAGTATGTGTATGACGTGGAGAGCCTCTCCCGCCCCTGGATGTGGCGGCTTTTGGCGCGGGCCCTCTGCCGCCGGATCATGAAGAACACGCAGCGTCCCCGCGGCGCCAACCGTCTCCTGGATGTGGGGTGCGGGGCCGGAAGGCGCTTGGAGAGGTACCGACGCCTCGGATGGAAGGTGTGCGGGATCGACATCAGCGCGCGGGCGGTCGAGGCGTGTCGCAGGACGGGCCTGGAGGTGCACCACGGTACGGTGTTCGATGCACCCTACCCCGGCGGGACATTCGACCTGGTCTGTTTGGACCACGTCATCGAACACCTGCTGGCCCCGGCCCGCGTCCTCGAGCGGGCCGCCGAGTTCCTGGCCCCGAGGGGCAAGATCGTCCTGACCAGCCCCAATAGCCGCGGGATCGGTTTCTTGCTGTATCGGTCTTGCTGGTTCCACCTGGATGCTCCCCGTCACCTCTTCCTCTTCGATCCGCATACCATCCGGCTGCTGGCGAGCCAGGCCGGCCTGCTCACGCGAAAGGTGGTCACCCGATCCAGTCCGGTGTCCCTGTGCAGGAGCCGGCACTATGCGATGACGCAGGGCCATACGCTCCCGGGGGATCTGGCCGCGAGGAGAGCTGTGCTGGAGCGGTCGGCCCGTTCGAGGAAGCCTCACAGGATGTATCGCAGACTCGTATGGCCGCTCACGGCCTGCTGCGCGCTCTTCGGCAGAGGCGATGTCTTGGAGGCGGAGTTCACGATTGCCGGCCAGGCCGACAACCGATAGCGGAGGGCCGCGGCTCGTGGATGCGGCCCGGTCGCCCACCTGGAGGGGCCATTGGAACGCGGCGCCGGAAGTCGGGGCGGGGGCGCCG
>Ga0187780_10004094_pt1 | contig 10918 bp, 10 predicted proteins | sample 1015_Q2_SP10_20__FD_132429 | JGI IMG/M metagenome (GOLD analysis project Ga0187780, IMG submission 132429) | Tropical peat soil microbial communities from peatlands in Department of Meta, Colombia - 1015_Q2_SP10_20_MG | ecosystem: Environmental > Terrestrial > Soil > Wetlands > Peat | place...
ATATGTTTCAAGGATTTCTTTCGAAATCTGCTTTATTGCGTTCGCTTTGGCGTTATATAAACCTCCGACTCTCAAACATTCTCTAATTTGGCTTGTTTCGGCGAACGCGAGCACTTCAGGGCTTATTCTAAATCGATGTGATAAGTGTCTGAATGCTTTGGCGGCGTTCTTGTCGTTTGTATTTTGCGAGATTATGGTTGCGATAAGTGTCTTAAATGGGTCTTTCGCCCAAGTCCGCTGACTTTTCGCCAAGGGAAACTCTCTGTCCAGTTTCTTTAGGATTTGTTGTGCTTGGACGCGCTTCATGATTTGTTGAATCGCCCTTTGAAAATAATAAATAGTGATTGCATGATGCTATTAATAAGCGATGGAGACACCAAAATGGAAAGAGCTCGTGTGGCGAAAGACGAATTAGTTGAACAGAACCTGCGTTTTCTTGCTGTATATATGGAGACGAAGAATTCGTGTCTGGTTCTGTTGAGCGAGAGGGAAGACAAGCTTGGAACTTTGGCGATTGCTGTTCCAAAACCAAAGGATTTGCTTGGTCCACCATCTTCTTCCGTCCTACTCGGTGACAAAAGCGCTATGACTGCTAGATTGTTCGCTGAATATGTTGCAGGTAAGAAGGAAAAGATTGCCCTTGTTTCGGTGTATTTGGAAACAATGAACGAACTTTCGGCCCAATCACTCTTCAAAAAGCTTATCGAAAGAGTGGTCAGTAGAAGTGGGCCGGAAATGGAAGGTACAACTGCATGAGCCTTCGAGGTTTTCTCGAGCAAATGGAGAGACAGAGAAAAATCTTACATATAAAAGATAGAGTTTCACGACGCTTCGAGGCAGCATGTGTGATGAAAAGTTTTGACTTTGAGGGACCAATCTTGGCGTTTGAGGATGTTGAAGACTACGATGGCGAGATTGTTGCTAATGTTTGCGGGACTCGTGAACGCATTGCAGCAGCACTTGCAGTTGAGAAAGACCAGCTTTATAACAGATTAATCGAAGCTTGGCGCTCGCCTCTAAAACCAAAGATTGTCAAGAATGGCAGCGTAAAGGAAGTGAGAGAGACTACTGTTGACCTATCAAAGATACCTGTCCTCACTCATTTTGAGAAAGACGCTGCACCTTACATTACCTCTGCGATTGTGCATGCGAAGAGCCTTGATGGAAAAGTTGAGAATGTTTCGGTTCACCGACTTCAAATCCTGGATAAGACGCGTCTTCTGATAAGGCTGGTGCCGCGACATCTTTTTAAGTTATGGAGTATGGCTAAGGCTGCTGGCAAGGATTTGGATGTCGCTATTTGCGTAGGCGTTCACCCTGCAGTTTTGCTAGCTGCTTCCTCGCCCGTTGATTTTGGCGTCGACGAATTTGATGTCGCAAATTCGTTCCTTGGCGATCATCTGCACTTGATAAATTGCAATGATGTTGAAGCATGTGCTCCCGCTGAATCTGAGCTTGTCCTCGAGGGCAGGATCTCTGGAACAGAGGAGATTTTGGAGGGACCTTTTGTGGACATTACCGGCACTTATGATGTCCAAAGGAAGCAGCCAATTGTGAAAGTTGTTGGCGTCATGCATCGTAAGGACTATGTCTATGAGGCTCTTCTACCCTCCGGGGCTGAACATAGACTTCTTATGGGTTTGCCGCATGAGGCATTGATTTGGGAAGCCGTTTCTAAGGTGGTTCCCAAAGTCGGGGCGGTTAATCTTACTTTAGGGGGCAGCGGGTGGTTGCATGCAGTTATTTCCATTGAAAAACAGACAGAAGGGGATGGCAAGAATGCGTTAATAGCTGCTTTTGCAGCTCATCCTAGCTTGAAACATGCTGTCGTTGTAGACTTGGATATTGACGTTTTCAACCTGAATGAAATAGAGTGGGCTGTCGCTACACGCTTTCAAGTGACTGAAGACCTCATTGTCGTGCCCAACGTGCGCGGCTCTACATTGGACTCTTCAGCAAACCAAGAAACTGGCTTAACGAGCAAAATGGGAATTGATGCGACGAGACCATTCTCGAAACCCAAGGAGAAATTTGATCGCGCCAAAACATGCGTGGATAAACGTTTCGCCAGCATTGTTGAGAAAATGCATAACTGTGCGTAATAGACAATCTGCACATTAGCTATTATAAGTCAACATCAAGTGATAGCAGTACTAGTGGTCTTGTTGTCTCAATTCAAAAAGAAGGAGGAAAACCAATTGTCTCTCAAAGTGGAAGACGTGATGGTTAAAGAAGTAGTCACAATTGAAGGTGATTCTTCAGTTAAGGAAGCAGCAGAAATAATGAACAAGTTCGAGATCGGCTGCTTGATTGCGGTGAGAAGAGGAAAGGCGATGGGCATAATAACTGAAAGAGATTTGTTGAAACGTGTCATTGCGGATTCTAAAGATTCAAACAAGACTAAAGTCAACGACATTATGACAAGCCCGCTTGTCATTACAGAACCTTGCATGGATCTTGGAGAAGCAGTACAGTTGATGTTCCAGATGAAGATCAAGAAATTGCCAGTTGTCGATGGGAAACGACTTGTTGGCTTGGTCACATTAACTGATATTGCCCGCTTCCAGCCAGAAATCATGTCAATTCTTAGGCAGCTTGCGGAGAAACAGGCGGCGCCAAAGAGTATGACAAAGGTCATAGATTATTACGTTCGCTGATTTGATAAAGTCGCAGCTGAGCTCTCTTTCATTTCTTGTGTGCCTATCATCATTTTAAGGAGCTGGCGCTCTTAAAGCTGCAAGAAACGAAAACACGCGTCATATGATGACACATTCATCAACCGTTCTTTTCGGGCTCGTAGCTTGAATGAAAATGAGCAGACAACATAAAAAAGTCACGAATGCACAAGTAATAGACACGTGAAAACCTACGAACAATGCCTTAACGTCAAGGAAGACGATATTGCTAAGAGTTGACTCCCAACACCCTGAAGCGAAGAAGATCGAGATAGCCGCAAACATAATTAGGAGCGGGGGTTTGGTGGCTTTTCCTACCGAAACAGTGTACGGTCTTGGCGCTAACGCAGTGAATGCTGAGGCAATCTGCAGACTCTTTGAAGCGAAGAAAAGACCGCTTGATAATCCCCCTATTGTTCATGTGGCAAGAGACGAAGATGTTGAAGAACTTGCGAAGAACGTGCCGGACGACGCAAGAAAGCTTATGCAATTGTTCTGGCCTGGGCCTTTAACTTTGATTTTCGAACGGTCCAAGATCGTGCCCGACGTGACTGTGGCAGGAATGGATACGATCGCGATTAGAATGCCCCGACACAATGTTGCGTTAGCATTGATAAGAGAAAGTGGCTGTCCGATCGCTGCACCAAGCGCTAATCTTGCAGGTAAGCCGAGTCCAACAAGCGCCCAACATGTTCTAGCTGACTTAAACCGCCGAATTGACGCGGTTCTTGACGCTGGTTCAACTGACATAGGGGTGGAGTCAACAGTTTTAGATTTGACTGTCGCTCCACCTCAGATTTTGCGACCTGGCGGTATCTCCTATGAGGCTCTTGTTGACGGTATTGGCGAAGTGGAACTAAGCGCAGTTGCGACTGCTGAAAAGGCTTTCACTGGCGAGCGAGCGAGGTCACCAGGCATGAAATACAGGCACTATGCACCTAACGCAGAGGTGATACTGGTCGAAGGTCCGGTCGAAGCCATTGTATCTAAAGTCAGGGAATTGGTAGAGTCTTACAGAGCCAAAGGCAAGCGTGTGGGCGTTCTCGCCACAGAAGAGACTGCCAGGTTCTATCATCAGGTCGTAGTCAAGTCATTGGGGAGCAGGAAAGACCTAGAGAGCGTAGCGCGGAACTTGTTTGGGCTTTTGAGAGAGTTTGATTCCGAAAGAGTTGAAGTAATCGTTGCAGAGGGCTTGCCTGTTGAAGGATTAGGGTTGGCGGTCATGAACAGGCTCCGCAAAGCCTCAGCACACAGACAGATCCGAGCAGCCTGATGCCACTTGAAGCCAAATCTTACTCTTGACGCTCTAACTAATCTTCACACAGATCGTCCTTATTTTCATTTGAGAGATTTCTAGGTCTGAGTGATGAAAGTGTTTTGTATCTTGCATTGTTCTCACAGTCCTTCTTTGCACGCCGAACTTCTCGATCCGAAACAAAGTCTTATGTTTCCGCCTGTAGATTGGAATGCGCAAAGGTGCGTGACTTGGCCGTCAAGATCGGATGGCGTATGGTAGTATTAGTTGTTTTAATCGGGCTTTTCGTTGGACTGGCTACAGGGCTTGTTGAGGACGGCACTGGTCAAGTTAATGAGACTCAGAACAGATACTACGGGTTTCCTTTATTTTGGCGGATTGTTGATGCAAACACCGGTGCGAGGTCCGCAGATTATCTAGGGTTTTTCGTGGACTGGGGATTCGGTGCGGTAATAGCAGCGTTCATGATATTTGTCGCCCAGCAGACAGAAAGGAGAATTATGAGGAGACACCCACCTCCAACGAAGAAAAGACACGCTGGTCGTCGCCTTGTCGATCTGCAGAACTTGTGGCAGAAACTGTAAGCAGCATTATGGAAGTGGCTTCAAAGGTCGGTTCGAAGTTCATGAAGGTTGAAACAGCTCTGAAACTAATAATAAGATGAAAATGAATCTATTCCAGCATGGGCATTTTGATGTTTTCTTCTTTGGCAATGAGCCTTGCTTCCTTGTATCCTGCGTCAGCGTGTCTCACGACAGCTGTTCCTGGATCAGTGGTCAACACGGTCATCAAGCGTTTCTCCGACTCTTCTGTTCCATCAGCAACCAAACACATTCCTGCATGTATGCTATAACCTATACCAACTCCTCCACCGTGGTGCACGCTCACCCAAGTTGCCCCCCCAACAGCGTTAACTAACGCGTTCAGAATTGGCCAGTCAGCAATCGCATCGCTACCATCATTCATGCCTTCAGTCTCGCGGTTAGGCGAGGCCACACTTCCGCCATCCAGATGGTCACGTCCAATCCACACGGGTCCCGAAAGCTCGCCGCTTCGAACCATGTCATTGATAATTTTGCCGAACCGCGCACGATCCCCATAGCCCAGCCAGCAAACCCGCGCAGGTAGACCCTGAAACTTCACGAGTTCCTTGGCTTTTTTGATCCATCTGCATAATTCCTCATCTCTTGCGAATTCTTTCAAGATTACATCGTCCAACTTGTAGATGTCCTCAGGATTTCCCACGAGTGAAGCCCAACGGAAAGGTCCTTTTCCTTTGCAGAACAGAGGTCGGACATAGCGTTGCACAAATCCTGGGTACGCGAATGCGTCTTTGAAACCTGCATCATATGCTTGTTGCCTCAGGTTATTGCCATAATCAAACGTTACTGCTCCTTTATGCATCATTTTGACCATGGTTTCGACCTCAAGTCGCATGCTTGCGCGTGAGCGAGCTTTGTACTCTTCCGGATTGTCTTTTCTAAGCTCGTCTGCTTCTTCCTTAGTAAAGCCGGCGGGGTAATAACCGTTCAAGGCATCGTGCGCACTCGTCTGATCTGTCAAAACGTCTGGGATAACGCCTCGCTGCAAAAGTTTAGGGAACACTTCCGCCGCGTTACCAAACAATCCAATGCTTCGAGGCATCCTTTTCTGCTTGGCTTCAGAAACCAGTTTTAAAGCATCATCTAGATTGTCAGTCCACGTCTCCAGATACTTGTGTTCAATTCTGCGCTCTATTACATGTTTGTCAATTTCAACAACCAATGCGACGCCGTCATTCATTGTAACTGCCAGAGGCTGAGCGCCTCCCATTTCTCCCAAGCCAGCGGTCAAAACAAGTCTGCCTTTCAAACTCCCGCCGAAATGTTCCTTCGCGACAGCCGCTAAGGTCTCGTACGTTCCTTGCAGAATACCTTGAGTGCCTATGTAAGCCCATGAGCCCGCCGTCATCTGCCCATACATAGTCAGCCCTTTCTGCTCAAGTTCGCAGAAGTATTCGAGTGTGGCCCATTTCGGCACTAACATTGCATTAACAATTAACACTCGAGGAGCCAGTTCATGTGTCTTGAAAACAGCCACAGGTTTTCCGCTTTGAATAAGCAACGTCTCATCAGACTCAAGTTTCACTAGCGTATCAACAACCTTGTCGAAGCATTCCCAGCTTCTTGCAGCCCTACCTGTACTTCCGTAGATGATGAGGTGCTCAGAGTCCTTGGCCACCTCTGTATCCAAAACGTTGCAAAGCATCCTCAAAACGCCTTCGATTTGCCAGTTCCTGCAATGCAGTTCAGGTCCTGTCAAACATTTGATAGGACGGTTAACCTTCAATTCGCATCACTCTCAAGTATGAAACCAAAAAGAGACAACATGTTATAATTCTTTACCTCGCTCTCTTCGGAATCATCTTAAGCACACATAATCTACTTGATCGACGAGGTAACCAAGAAACTTGATCTACTGCTTAGTATCTAGGCAACAATATTGGTACGTGAAATATTGAGCGGAATAGTCTACTAAATATTCGCATAGATAATCTTCGCCCCTAGCAGAAAGCTATCCGAAACTCAAAATCTCGTCAAGAGACTTCAGACTCTTTAAGAAAGACAGGTTTACCACGTTTTTCCTCCCAATCGACAACAATTCGCCCGTTCTTGACGACCTTGTCTACAAGGTTCGATCCGAAATGATATCCGAGGAACTTGTGATTAGGAGCATCAAGCACAATCACGTCTGCTTTCTTACCTACCTCTAAACTGCCAACCTCAGCCGCCCTGCCAATCGCATGCGCTGCATTGATTGTTGCTGCTGTCACTGCTTCTGCGGGCGTTAGTTTCATTAGATGGCAAGCAAGTGCTATCGTCAACTGCTGATTCTCGACCATGCAACTCGGACTGAAACCAGTGCCTAACGCAATTGGAAGACCGATGTCAATCATCTTACGGGCATCAGCATATCTGCCGGTCATAAGGCTGAAGGCTGGAGCAGGAAGTAACACCGCAATAACTCCTTTTGACGCCATCGCCTTCAATCCGTCATCGGATGAAAAAAGGAGATGATCTGCTGATATTGCGTGAATATCAGCCGCGAGCTCCGCCCCGCCTAGCATGCTCATCTCATCAGCATGAATCTTTGATTCTAATCCGTTACTTTTTCCCACATCCAGAATTCGTCTAGCCTGTTCTAGACTGAAAGCACCCTTTTCGCAAACTACATCGCAGAACTCCGCTAACCTTTTCTCCGCCACTTTGGGAATCATTTCTGAAGTGACTAAGTCAACGTAACCGTGCTTGTCACTTTTATACTCTGGCGGAATTGCATGAGCCCCTAGAAAAGTTGGTATAACATCAACTGAGTGCATCTGGTTTAGGCGTTTAACAGCCTCTAAAATCTTTAGTTCATCCCTCGTTTCTAATCCGTAACCGCTCTTCGCCTCAACAGTGGTCGAACCATACTCCAGCATCATATCTAGAGTCTTACTGCCCAAATCTGCAAGTTTTTCCATACTTGCTTTGCGAGTATCCCTGACAGTCTTTAGTCTCCCGCCGCCAGCACTTAGAATCTCAAGGTAATATGCTCCTTCAACACGCATTTCGAACTCGTCCTCACGTGACCCCGCAAAAATGAGGTGAGTATGCGGGTCTACAAATCCAGGTAGAACAGTCTTTTCGTTTGCGCTAATAATAGTCTCTGCTTTGAAGATACCTTTGACGTCAGTAGTCTTGCCCACTGCAACAATTCTACCATCCCTTATTGCAACACTGCCATCGCGAATGATTCCGATGTCCCTCATCTGCTTGCCAAAACGAGGTTTTTCGTTGCTGCCTGCAAGGGTAACAAGCTCATCTGCGTTCACAATTAGCAAGTCTGCTTTTTCTTTAGCCTTCACCCGAACGCTTTTACTCAACCACACTCCCCTTCGCCATGCCGTTCTGAACAGTCATTCTAAAGACCTGACCCTAAGATACGTTATCAAACTCCAAGCCATATTATGCACTGTGCATCCTAAGCACTAGCAGTCTAAGCTAACCTGCGAAACAAGGTAATTAAGACAACGGGTCTGGTGAGGGCATTTTGACACCGCACGACTTCACACAGTGCTGTGAAGTCACGATCCAAGACTCAGCATACGTTCGGCTGTTGATGGCCAGGATCGCTTCTCAAAAAGAAGCATATATATCACGTGTGCGTTTTCTGAAGGAAGTTGGCGAGGAAGACAATTGCTGAAAGAGGTACAAGAATACAAGAAACATCTTGGAATAGTCGGCTTCAGAAACGTCCACATCAGAAAGATTGAACAATTTTTGGATTCAGTCAACAAGGAGAAACTCTCCGATGTCGAGGTTCAATTCTTTAACGCTAAATTCATAGCAACATGGCAACATCTCTATTTTGCAACTTTGAACGCATTGACAGCATTCCACAACAAGCAGAACATTTCAAACAGCGTCGCCATGGAAACGATGCTCTATGCCTCAGCACAACATCAAATCAGAGTGGCCACGCAAATGATCGGAATAGAATATGACATTCACACGATCTCTACCCTCGTAATCGCTGATTCAACGGCGGTGGTGACGAGAGTGCTCCAAGCAATCTCGAAGGTACTAAACGCGGAACCTGATGACACGGTTTTGGAAATCACGAAAGAGAAAGGAGATGCAATCAAGAAAATGTTCAAAATTTCAAGAGCTGAGCTGCAACTTGCTCGAGAGAATGATGAACTAGAACAAGCCTTGGCAAACATAGTTATCGAACGAATGGCTATGCTTGCGACACACCACTAGCTGCTTTTGGCTACAGCATTTTCTCCTTTAAAACAGATAATATGCTATCAGGATTGAGCAGCGACAACCCAGTCAGCTTGCCAACAACCTCAATCAACAGCACCTTGTCAGGATCACTTAAGTCCACTTTCCTCTTGATCGGTTCAGCAGAAGCCTCAACGATCGCCTTCGAGGATAACGATGTGAAGCGTTTTTCAACAGTTATACGAAACGATTCAGTCTTTCCAATTTTCAATCCAAGCTCCGCCGCTGCAGTGCGAATGTGCTCCAAGTCCGTGTGCACGATTTCCTCAATAGGAATAATACGGAGAGTGTAACGGAACTCATAAGGACGTTCAAGCAGGATCTGGCGGAACTTTCCAATAACGTCTAGAGGACTCAAGATTGTTCTCCCCGCAATCAATCCAGAAATACCTGTTCTGCACACTTTCGGTTCAGAGTCCCCTATCTTTTGTAACAAGAAAAACAGTTCGGTGCATGCGTCACGCTCAGTTCCTCTCATAGTAGTTGCTAGAAGGTTGAAGTCTTCAATCACAAGCCTTGCCTCGACTTCTTTCAAGGTCAGTGCAGGTTAGTGGCTTTGTCACAGCCCAAAGGCTCTTAGCCGTCGCCTCACATCATCCCGAACAATAAACAGTGAAACCCTGATTTATCCATTTTGATACGTTTAAACATCAGCCTTAAATCCCGCAGCACAGAAGTTGATTAGTCTGCTTCAAAACGCAAGAGGAGACGGTATTGAGCAAAAAGCGGAATCAAGTAATTGTTGTTCATGGCGGCGCAGGAAATTGGCCTGAGGAACGCAGTGTACCAGGATTGAAGGGAGTGCAAAGATCTGCCAAAACAGGATTTGAAATCCTTAGGACAGGCGGATCGGCCATGGACAGCGTTACAGAAGCAGTTGCAAACATGGAAGACGATGGATTGTTCAACGCGGGGTATGGGTCAAGCTTAAACATCGAGAAGAAAGTGGAAATGGACGCTTCCATAATGGATGGAAAAACACTGCAAGCAGGCGCAGTCGCGCTGTTGCGTGACATAAAAAACCCAGTCCGCTTCGCCAGACTCGTAATGGAGAAAACCGATCACGTGTTCATCGCAGGCGAGGGAGCGGACAAACTTGCAAAAGTGTTCAAAGTTCAGAGGAGAAATCCGGTCACGCAACAGAGACTTGAGCAGTACAATCAGCAGAAGAAGCTACTGCTGGAAGGCAAAACAGGATTGCCGAGAGTTATGGAGCTAATTAAAGCTAATCCAAGCCTGCAAACTATGGACACCGTGGGTGCGGTCGCTCTGGACAAAGACGGTAACTTGGCGGCCGCAACCTCAACCGGAGGATACGCCCTCAGACTTTCAGGCAGGATTGGAGATTCGCCCCTAATAGGATGTGGCAATTATGCTGACAACACTACTGGAGCCTGTTCTGCAACCGGCATTGGCGAAATAGCCATAAGACTTGTGCTAGCAAAAACAGTGTGCAATAACCTTGAAAAAGGTGACACTGCACAGAAAGCAACTGTGCAAGCAATAAAACTCGTTAACACCAAAATGCCCGGGCCCTACAATTCCATGGGACTGATAGCAGTCGACAAACATGGCAGGATAGGCGCAGCCCATAATTCACCCAACATATGCTGGGCATATATGACGACTAAAACAAAAAAGCCCGTGGCCTCGTTAACGGCAAAGATTACGAAAGAAACTCTCTGAAAAAGCCAGTGTAACATTAATCCAAACACATTTTCTCGACAACTGACGAATGACAACCCTTATCCTAACCAATGGTGTTCTCAGTACGCACCTAAGTTGTAAGGAGGTGTGGAAAGAATGGTGGATGAAGAAGAAGAATGGGAAGATGACAGCGAAGACGAAGAAGAATGGGAAGAAGAAGAATGGTAAGGAATCCTTAGAAACGACATTTTTTTGTGTTCTTTCTCAGGCAAGAATGGTCTAATTCTGTGGATCTAAATTTTGAGGTTTATATTTATAACCTGCGTGCTGAAACCATACGTTGAAAAAGGATTGAAATATGACTAGAGTAGCCGTTATAGACATTGACAGATGCAAGCCCAAGAACTGTGGCAGCACTTGTCAGAGGTTCTGCCCGATCGTGCGAACGCATATAGAAGCCATACGATTTGAAGACAATAAGGCAGTCATTGTAGAAAGCCTCTGCACAGGCTGCGGGATATGCGTAAGAAAAT
>Ga0187780_10004095_pt1 | contig 10918 bp, 6 predicted proteins | sample 1015_Q2_SP10_20__FD_132429 | JGI IMG/M metagenome (GOLD analysis project Ga0187780, IMG submission 132429) | Tropical peat soil microbial communities from peatlands in Department of Meta, Colombia - 1015_Q2_SP10_20_MG | ecosystem: Environmental > Terrestrial > Soil > Wetlands > Peat | place...
CGCGATCGTGATGCCAAACAGACCAAGTTCCGAGAGTTCCGAGAGTATTTCGGCAGGAATTAGCGCGTCTTCCCTATGCCAGGAATGAGCCAGAGGAACGATTCGCGACTCGGCGTATCTTCGGACGTGGTCGCGGATGCCGATCAGCGACTCATCGTCTATACCCCGCTCCCCGAAGTCGCGCGTGCGATCCAGCTCGAATGCAAGCGCCGCGCGCGCTTCGCCTGTACTGCCACGCTCTACTAGATTTGCGACGGCAGGACCTGCGAGCAGCGTTGTGCTGCCGCTCGAGACTCCCAGGTCGGATGGACGCACGATTTCCGTCGGTGATATCGCAATTCCACCTTGGAGCTGGGCGAGGTATTCTCCAAAGACGGCTTGCAGGATCAGCTGCTCGATTCGACCGAACTTATCCGCGAGTTCGAGTCGCTTAGCCCAATTTACGAGCTCCGTAAGTACGGCGACGTATGTGGCGCTCCACGCGTACCCGTGGGTCGCGAACTGGGCACCGTCGTAGAGCCGGCGTCCTTTCCCCGAGTCGGTGACAACACGGGGTAGCAGTGCCTGTCGGATGCGCCGTAGGTACTCGTCGGCAGCCTCGACTGCGCGGTCGCATTGCATGACTAGATCGGGAAGAATCACTCGGGCTGCCGAATTCAATGGAGACTGGCTGGTGCGTCGGGCTCAGTCGGAAAACCGCGCTACATCCGGGCTTGCTGGCGAATCATGTCGATGCGAACGGCGCAGCCGCGACGCCGGCGGCCCGCTACACTGCTGACCCAAGTGGGCGCAGTCCTGGCTTGGGCAGGGCAACTAGGAGAGACTCTCATCCTGCGATTTGAACCGCGATCCACCATGAGAGGTTCAGGATTCGCCAACATTAGTAACACCTGTGCACAAGATACTCAGTAACTTGCGAGTGGTGGAAGCAGCGGCCTTCGTCGCGGCTCCGTCGTGCGGCCTATACCTCGCTCAGTTCGGTGCCGAAGTCATTCGCATTGACCAAATCGGAGGTGGCCCGGACTTCCATCGCTGGCCCTTGGCACCGAATGGCGCCAGCTTCTATTGGGAAGGCCTAAATAAAGGTAAAAAATCAATCGCGATTGACCTCACGAAGAAAGCGGGCAGGGAACTTGCAGTCGCCATTGCGTGCGCACCGGGGGACGCCGCGGGGCTGATAGTCACGAACTACCCATGCGACGGATTCTTGTCGTACGAATCGCTGCGGGCAGCTCGCAAAGATATCATTTGCGCCCGGATCATGGGCTGGCCAGATGGGTCGCCGGCGCTCGACTACACAGTCAACGCTGCTGTCGGCGTTCCCCTGATGACAGGCCCCGTTGATGCTAATTCCCCCGTCAATCACGTGCTGCCAGCCTGGGACTTGCTCTGCGGCTCATACGCGGCTTTCGTTGTGCTCGCCGCCGAGCGTAATCGGCGTCAGTCGGGGACCGGCGGGGAACTTAGGATCCCACTCTCGGATATTGCAGCTTCGAGCCTGAGCCATCTTGGTTACGTCGCTGAAGTGTTATCCCTAGGAACCGATCGAGCGAGACTTGGCAATGATCTTTACGGCGCCTTTGGCCGCGATTTCATGTCGGCATCCGGCGAGCGCGTGATGGTCTGCGCCATTACACCACGGCAATGGAGCCTGCTCATAAACGCGCTGGGTCTAGAACATGCAATCGCGACCTTGGAGGCTCGGCTCGGCGTCTCATTCGCGCGCGACGAGTCACAGCGTTTCCGCCACAGAGACGCACTGTACCCGTTGTTTGAGTCCGCCATCGCTTCCCGCTCGATCGCATCACTCGCATCAACCTTCGATGCGGCCGGCGTCACGTGGTCGCGTTACCAATCGGTTCATACCGCAGTGACGACGGATGCCAGATTGTTCACCCGGAACCCCCTGTTCGAACGCATCTCGCAGCCCAGTGGCAATGAATACCCAGCCGCCGGACCAGTGGCAACTGTCCTCGGATCCGCCAAAGATCCACCGATACCTGCGCCGCGCCTCGGTCAGCATACGGACGAGGTGCTCGCATCTGTGCTGGGCCTCGGCTCCGCGGAAATCGGCCGCCTTCACGACGCCGGTACCGTCGCAGCGCCAAGTGAGTCGCGGTGAGCCCAATCGACCCATCGGCGCTTGCCTCGTGGCGATCGTGGATCGGTCGCCAGGATACGTGCACACAGTTGCTCGACGTGACTACGCTTCGCCGATTCGCGGCAGCGATTGGCACCAACCTCACCGTCGAGCGTCACTGGCCAGCGCTTGGCCACTGGGCATATTTTCAGCCGGTTCTGCCGACCCAAGAACTCGGTCCAGACGGGCATACGAAGCGTGGTGGCTTCTTTCCGCCAGTGACGCTGCCGAGACGGATGTTCGCGAGTGCCGAGATCGAATGGATCGAGCCGCTGGTCATCAACACCATCGCGACGGCACGATCGTTGATCGCCGCTGTGCATCACCGAACTGGACGGACGGGCGAGCTCGTAATCGTTGACGTCGATCGTACTATCGAGCAATCCGGGCGCATCTGCGTGCGCGAGCGTCAGGCGATTGTGTACGGTCAAGCAGGCACTCCGATTCCAGCCATCACGTGTGCATCAGCCGCAGCAGAGAACATTTGGCGCCCGGATCCAGTCGAGCTATTCCGCTTTTCGGCGGCGACGTCAAACGGCCATCGAATTCACTACGACTATCCTTATGCAACACAGATTGAGGGCTACCCAGCTCTCGTCGTACAAGGTCCATTAATCGCCGCGCGACTCCTCGGGTACGCGATGGCGAACAACCCGTCTCCTGCCTCAAGGTACCGTTTCCGCGCCGTGGCGCCATGCTTTGTCTCGCAACCGATCACATTCACGCCCGGTGAGCGGCCCGGCCAGCTGCGCGCCGTGCGGTGTGATGGCGTTGTCGCCATGGAAGCCGACGCAGAGTTCTCGATGAAAATAACGTCTGCATCTGAGCTCTAGCGCGCTCGCCATTTGAGGGCGCGCAGACGCCGATCGGACAAGAGTCCCTTAATCTGGCAGCACCGCTTTGCGAAGTTCGGCCCTCGGGTCGTTGACCGTCCGTGTTTCACGATCAAACACCATGGTCGCACGAGACTTGAGGTCGTAGGCCGGCCATTTTAGTTCGGCTGTCGAAGGATCTCCGGTACGAGCAAAACTCGACCATGCCGCCATCGTTCGGGTGGCCAATCGGCTTCTATCGTTATGCGGGTCTGCGGCTGACCGCACCGCGTCCGAATCGTTGTCGTCCCAAGCCTGCGGATAGTGGTCGAACCCGAAGACAAACGGCACGTCGATCCCATGTAACGCCCATGAACCGCCGAAGCACGGAGTTTTCCAGGCAAACTCGTACATGAATACCCGAGCCCCGCCCGCTTTACACTTGAGCGTGGCCTGTTCCACTGCGCCACGCCAAAACCCAACGTCCGTTGCGAGTCTAACGACGAGCTCCTGATCCGACAGTCGCGGCAGATCTCGCCGGTAGAGCTGTAGCAGCGCGGGATATTGATCTGCCGGCACGCCTGACCGCCACGCGCAGACGCCAACTCTAGCAACCAGTTCGTCGCCGCCCGCGATTGGTGCGCCAAGCTTATCGCCACAAAACGCGACCACCTCGTCCTGAGTGGTGCCGATAATCATCGGTATTTGTGCCGCGTATTCAGGCGCCCGCGGAGTCCACGTCTGGCTAGGTATGGCTTGACCATCGACGACCGGTTCAAATTTCAATATATCTTTTCCGCCATTCGTCACCGCGGCGTAGGCTTGGAGTAGTGTGGCAGTCGGGACACGCTGAAGGGTCGACGTGTCTCCGGGCTTGATGCCAAGATGCCGGTAGACCTGGTCTGCCAGTTTGGCCGCGTCGTCCGGCTGCGCTACTGCGAGCTGCGGGCCACTTTGAACGATCGCCTTCTGGTAGAGGCCGCGCGCAGCCGGCATCGCCATCAGCGTGCTTACTTTATTACCTCCTCCAGATTCCCCGAAAATGGTGACGTTGCCGGGGTCGCCGCCAAAGTGTTCAATATTGTCTCGTACCCACTCCAGGGCGGCGACGAGGTCCAACTGGCCGACGTTGCCCGAGCTCTTGAATCGTTCGTCCGCGTGCTCGGCAAGATAGCTGTAGCCAAAGATGTTCAGTCGATGATTGAGAGATACGACGACGACGTCCCCTGCTTTGGCTAGGTTGTAGCCGTCGTACGCCGGCACGCCACCGGATTCGTCGACGTAGGCTCCGCCGTGAATCCACACCATCACGGGCAGAGATGCCCGACGATCACCCAGTGCCGGACTCCATACGTTCAACACCAGGCAGTTTTCGGAGGCAGGCTCCGGGTCGTGCCACCAGATGTACTCGTCATTGATCTGAGGGCATGGACTGCCAAGCGTCATCGCATCCTTGACCCCGCTCCATGGTGCTGGCTTTTCCGGCGGCAGAAACCGCCTGGCGCCGCCGGTGGAGGCTCCGTAGTGCACCCCTTTAAATACCATTACGCCGTTGGTTACACTGCCCCGGAGCTTGCCGTATGTCGTTTCGACGACTCGATATCGGTCCACTTGCGCGGCTGACGAAGAGACTGCCCGAAGCGTAAGTCCTGCCGCCACACTACCGAGCCCCAAGTACACAAAGCGCCGACGCGAGAGGCCGCGGTTATGGATGCTGGGAGGGCGAAGGTCGTCGCGCATTTCCTTTCTGCCTCCCGTTACGCCAATAGCGGGCATCATTGACGCTAGCCGGGGCCGTGGCCCGCCGCGCGAATTGGACAGCTCCCGCGCCGCACAACCCGTGACCCGTGACCCGCGCCCCGTGATCCTTGCTCAATGCCGCGATTACTTCTCCCGGAATTGGTATCCGACCCGGACGCCGATCACACGAGGCCGAAGTGGAACCTCGGCTAACACGAACTGCCCGCTGCTAGTGGACACGCTGGAGTTCACGTTAGTGAGATTGTGCGCGTAGACTTGGACGTTCCAACCCCCGCTGGAGATCCCGGCCGCCGCGCCGTAGGTGGAGAATGCAGGAATGTCGTAGCCGGCTACGTAACCGGTGGCGGTGATCATGTGGTCCTGGTGATCGCCGTTCGCCTGCACGAAATATTCGTACCCGCCCATTGACCAATCGTAGCGCACGAGTCCAAAGAACTTGAACGCCGGCGAATACGACGTCGGGCTGCCGGGTACACCGTATGGATTCTGGACTGACGTTATGCTCTGCCCATAGTTGACCGACTTCGGATTGTTAACGGGCAGCAACGGCGAATTTGTAAGCTCCGAGCTGTTCCAGGACGCCGCCAGCTGCACCGTGAACCCGCCCGGCAGGCGCGTGATCAGGTTCGGCTCCAGTCCCCTTACCCGATAGCTTGGCCCGTTCGTCAAGAATACGATGTTGCCCAGGCCGCCCTGCGGGTCAAAGGTCCCGGTCTGGACGTTCGTCCAATCTTCCTGATAGACGGCGCCATTGAACAGGATCCGGTGGTCCCAGAACTCGGTCTTCCAGCCGATCTCTTTGTTGGTAACATTGTCCGGTGTCGTGTACGCCGGGACGCAGAACTGGCCGACATTATTCTTGTCGGGCAGGTGGCAAGAGGTCGTTAGGTTGAACGCGCCGGCCCTGAAGCCCTGCGACCAGGTGCCATAGAGCATCATATCTGGCGTAACCCTCCACGTCAGATTTACGCGTCCTTTAGTTCCGGTCGAGCTCGAGCTGTTCGGCGCGGCTCGGGTATTCATGTCGGTGCCGACCGGGCTCGGGCAGTAGCCGAAATAGTTGGTCGGCGCGAATTGCTTGCAATAAAAGCTGCCGACCGTGCCACCCGTCTCGCTCAAATCGTACTTGAAGTGCCGGAGGCCACCAGTCAGCGTCAGCACTTTTGGAATCACGTCGAAGTCGAGCGAGGCGAACTCGGCAAGCTGCTTGTAGCGCCGCTCCACGTCGCCAAAGAAGCCGATTTCCGGCACTGGGGTGAATGCCGGCGACCCGGGCCACGGCTTGATTGGCAGGAAACAGTTGACGTTGAGTCCGGTTGGCGTACAAATCGGGACCGTCGTGTAGTTCCAGAACGTCTGGTCGACGATGTCGTAGTCTTCCCAGTAGATGCCGACCAGGCCGCGGATCCGATATTCATCGGGTGAGCTTACCCTTAGCTCCTGGCTCTGGTGCGCGTTCTTCTCATGCTCCTGCCACACGTTACTCGGCGTATAGCAGTGGCCCTTGGTGGGATCGCCTGCCACATAACCCGCACATTGATAGTAATACGAGAACACGCCGCGCGCGTAGTTGGTGTAGTCTTGCTTTTGGTCGACATTGCGTACCAGATACGCGCCACTATAGATCGCTTTCCAATCGCCGAACTTTCCGTTCACGACCAGCGCGGTGTTGGTGAATTTGTCCTTGTCGTAAGACGGGTTAAACAGATTCACTGAAAGTGCTGGTAGCGGGTACTTGCCGATCGGCTGACCCTGTGCCGAAAAGGTCGTTCCTTCGGAGCCGAACGGCATCTGGTAGAACACGCCATCCGCTTCCATGTTCTGCCAGGTCTGCGTCAGCAGCGCGTCCCAATTCTCGTTCATCTTCCACAGCAGCTCGGCGCGGAAGCCCGTGTAGGTCACCGGGTTGATGTTATTTCCGACGATGTTGTAATTGTTGATCGCCTGGCTGTTGGTCGGAACCGTGCCGCCGTTGTAGCGAGCGAAGCCTTCATCGGTTCCGAGGCGGGTGAACGTGCTGGGTAGGTTATCGATGTAACCCCCGCGCCGGTCGTTGTAGAACACTCCGCGGATCGCTAGCGTGTCCGTCATGAGTGGCAGGTTTATCATCGCGGTGATGTTGGTGTTGGGATCGCCATGCGCTGTGACACCGTAGCCCGCGTCGAAGCTGCCCTCAGTGATGTTAATTTTCGGCTTGTTGGTGATATAGCGCAGCACGCCGGAAAGAGCGCCACCGCCAAACAGGGTGCCCTGTGGGCCTTCCAACACCTCGATGCGCTCGAGGTCCGCCGCATACACGTCGAGGTTACGGCCGGGCAGCTGTCCTGACTGCTCGTCGAGGTAGATCGCGACCGACGGCAGCGGACCCGCCCCCGCTTGACCTTGAATGGCAACGCCACCGGAGACGCTAATGCCGCGCACGAAGATGTCGCCCTGGCCCGGACCGTTGGTGGCTTGCGTTACGCCGGGCAGATACTTCACGAAGTCATCTAGATTTTGGACGTTCAACTGCTTCAGCGCTTCCCCTGTGAGCGCCTGCACAGACATCGGCACGTCCTGAAGGCTCTCCTCGCGACGCTGCGCCGTGACGACGACCTCCTGGATCCCCTCCGAGGTGCCGGCCCCCGCCGCCGCAACCTGCGCGGACGCGCCGGATGCGTGAACGCCGAGTACCGCCACGATCGCCGAAGAAAGCTTCTGACTGCGCTTCAAGGGGAGTCCCCCCATTCAAGAAAGCTCAGTTGGCTACAACGCACGACTACTGCTGGGTCTCGCAGCGCGGGGTCGACCACGTAGTCGATCGCATCGCGGTGCACTGTGCGTGTGGACGTCGGTCCTGCGGTGCTTACATCTCATGGATTTAGCAGTCGCGCGGCCAAGTTGCGCTGCAGCGCAGCGGCCCCCCGCTCAATGCAGAGCCCCGCTCGACCGAGTGTTCGGGAGAAGCCACGCCGGTCGCTCCCCTCAATCCTATTTTGTTGGCACTGTAAGCGCCGCGTCGGCGTGAGTCAACAGGTGAAGCTGCGACTCATCTGATGAATCGCAGACGCTCTAGCAGAGCAGACATCAGCAGCCGCATGTCCGTTGCACTGCAATTCAGGTCTTCAGAGGGAGCGCCAAGGCTTCCTGTGCGAGTTCCGCGCCAATTTCCCTTGCTGCCTGCTGAAGGGGGGGCAGTAGGGTGGCTATTCCGGCTTTTAAGGACAGCGCATTTCGCAGAAACATCACGTTGATCGCCGCGACGACTTGTCCTTTTGCCAGGATCGGTACGCCGATCCCCCAAATCGCTCCCTCATAGATCGTGTCCAGATAAGTGCGATCGGTAACGGAATAACCGCGAGCGCGTGTCTGATTGAGGAGCCGCATTGTTCCTGTACGGTCTCTCGCAGACTTATCCAGCGGATCGGAAGAGCGCCGAAGTACGTCGAGGATTCGTTGCTGCTCTTCATCGGGGCAGAACGCAAGATACGCTCGGCCAAGTGCGCTCAATAGGAGTGGCGTCCGCGCTCCGGGCTTGCGGTTCAGTGTAAGCAGACCAAATTCGCGACTTGTCCCTGCGATCACCATCGCGTCGCCGTCGAACAGCGCAAAATCCGAGGGCCAGCCGATCTTTCGGCGGAACGCACCGAGTATGGGCATGGCCTTGGCTGTCATGCGTGCATGGACATGCAGACCATTGCTGAGAAGAAGGCACTTACCCGTTGGCGCGTACGTCGCGGTGCCATCTAGGCGGGTGACGTAACCAGCACTGATCAGCGTTTCGACCATTCGCAGTATCGTCGCCTTCGGAAGACCGGTACTTTCGCGGATTTCGGGAACCGACGCGTGCTCGAGTTGGTTAATCAAACGCAGCACCTCCAGTGCCCGCAGTACGGCCGTTACAGGATCGAACGACGGCATACGTCTCCTTTGTGCAACCGTTGGGATCGCCCTACGGCTTTTAGCGCCTCGACGTCATGGCCGCGCCATTGGCGAAATCGCATGCCGCTCTGTTTCGCATGCGGGTCGCAATACTCGGAATCGGGTTAGACCTAACCGCGAAGATTGTTTACAGGATGATGCCGGCAGCGCGTAGCGCCCCAATATGCTGGCCGTCGAAGCCCAATTCCGCTCGGAGTACCTCGTCGGTATGCTCGCCAAGCAAGGGGGGAGGACGTCGGTAACTGGGCGGCGTATCAGACAGGCGGACAGGGTTGGCAATCGAAGGCACTGCACCATAGGCGTGGGGTAGCTTAAGGCATAGTGCGCGAGCCACGCACTGCGGCTCGGCAAAAACCTGATCGAGGCCGTTGATCGGCGCGCATGGGACGTCCGCCGCTTCGAGCAAGGACAGCCAGTCCGCTGTTGGCCTGGTGACAAAGGTATCCTTTAGCGCAGCGAGCAACGTGTCGCGATGCTCGACTCGACCGCGGTTCCGCCTATAACGCTCATCCTTGCTCAAGTCCGAGCGGCCAAGTTGTGCGCAGCAGCGACGGAATTGTTCATCATTTCCTACCGCCAGAACCAGGTGGCCGTCGGAAGTCTGAAAGCTCTGGTATGGCACTACATTGGGATGGGCATTGCCGAGGCGCGACGGCACCATACCTGAGATAAGGTAATTCATACTCTGGTTGGCCAGCGCAGCCACTTGCGAATCAAACAGCCCAATGTCCAGATATTGTCCGCGATTGCTCACGCTCCGGGCATGAAGCGCGGCGAGCACTCCGATTACCGAATAAAGACCGGCGAATAGATCCGAAACGGCCACCCCCGCTTTGATCGGTCCCGCCCCTGGCGTGCCGTCCGGCTGTCCGGTCAAGCTCATCAGCCCCCCGATCGCCTGAATTGCCAGATCGTATCCTGGGCGATGACTGGCGGGACCAGTCTGCCCGAAAGCACTGATAGAGCAATAGATTAACCGCGGATTCACCGCGCGCAGGCTGTGGTAGTCGAGTCCGTACTTTGCAAGATTCCCCGGACGAAAGTTCTCGATAAGGACGTCAGCACGCCGTGCCAACTCGACGACAATGTCGCTTCCCTCCTGGTGTGCGAAATTTATCGCAACGGACCGCTTGTTGCGGTTGGCCGACAGGAAATATGCGGATTCGGCGCGCCATGGATCATCCGGGGACTCGAAATAGGGAGGCCCCCAGCTCCGTGTCACGTCGCCTCCTTCGGGATGCTCGACTTTGATGACGTCGGCGCCGAGATCTGCCAGTGTCTGTGACGCCCACGGGCCGGCGAGCACACGGCACAGTTCAACGACCTTCAGGCTCTGCAGGGCATCCGCCATGAATGCTGATTGCTCGACCGACTACCGGGTGCGCTGGGAAAACCGCCGGCCCGCCAGTGCGGCGGCGATATTCACTTTCTGGATATCAATCGTGCCGCCAGCAATTCCCCACCCCCAGCCGTCCCTGAAGCGTTGCTCGGCGGGAAACTCCTTCGAGTAGCCATAGGCACCCATCAGCTGCATGGCGTTCCCGCACACCTCGCGCACAGCCTCATTCGCGAAGCACTTCGCTATGCTGCTGTCCAGAATCGAGGGGAAGCCCGAGGCGCTCGTGGTCACGGCCTTGTGAATGAGCAGTCTCGATGCTTCGACCTGCATTGCCATTTCCGCAAGCCGCAACTGAACAGCCTGGAAATCGATAATCGGCTTGCCGAATTGCCGCCGCTCCTGGACGTACGCCAGCGCATCTTCCAGTGCCCCTGCGGCCAATCCGAGGCACATTGTCGCGTTGCCGCAGCGCTCAAGATTAAACGTCTCCATTAGATCCCCGAAGAACCCTTCGGGCATGACGAGGTTGTCCTTGGGAACGCGGACGTTGTCGAGGTAGATTTCGGCCGAGTAGACGCCACGAAATCCCAGGAGCGCTTCCCGGCGACCGAAGCTCATCCCTGGGCGGTCCTTCTCCACATAGACCGCGCCTATTCCCTTGGATCCCGGCACGTCCGAAAACCGGCAGTACACCAAGTAGCCCTCGGCATGGCCGCCGCCACTGCACCAGCGCTTGGCGCCATTAACAACGATCTCACTGCCGGAGACCTCAGCCCCCGTTCGGAGATCCGTAAGAGCGCTGCCCGCGTCCGCCTCTGACATCGCAGCCGCGACAGTCACCTCCCCCTTGCACACCTGCGGAATTACTCGTTCCTTTAGCGTTGCCGTCCCATATCGTTCAATTATTTTTACTGGCCCTACACAGCTTTCAAAGACCGGGAAAGC
>Ga0187780_10004096_pt1 | contig 10917 bp, 12 predicted proteins | sample 1015_Q2_SP10_20__FD_132429 | JGI IMG/M metagenome (GOLD analysis project Ga0187780, IMG submission 132429) | Tropical peat soil microbial communities from peatlands in Department of Meta, Colombia - 1015_Q2_SP10_20_MG | ecosystem: Environmental > Terrestrial > Soil > Wetlands > Peat | place...
ATGTCCTCTCAGGCCTCTTCACTCTGGCAAGCTACGACGAAGCTGAGGCCAACGTTGTTTTCGCTCCCTTCGGTTCAGGTTGTTCCTCAATCGTTCAATACCCGTATCTTGAGAAAAACTCCATCCGACCAAGAGCCGTGATAGGATTGTTCGACGTTTCTGCACGCCCATACATTCCAGATTACATCCTTTCGTTTTCGGTGCCTATGAGCAAGTTTGAGAAAATGGTCAACAACATGGAAGAGAGCTTCCTCACGACAAATTCTTGGAAAACAGTGCAGAGAAGAATACATAGCATTCCGAGCTAGGATTACGGGCACCAAGAGGCTAAATTAGCCCTTTTTTTACTAGTGATTGGTGTTTCTGTTGGACTTGAAGAGTGCCACCCTCTTCCAACTAAAAATGCGGCTTGGAATGTGAGTAATGCTTTCTTTGAGGCAGTCTAGCGGCCTACGTTGAGAACACAGGTTCGTCTGTTGAGTCGAAGCTGACTGGGTTCTGTTTTATGTGTGGCACTTCGTTGTGAAGAGCCTGCAAGTGTTGTGAGTGGTCGTATATCCAAGCTCCGTTTTTGAAGAGCTGGTACGGTATGGTTTCTCTTGACCATTTGCCTCCTCGCAAGTCCTGAAAAACGTAGTCGTAGCTTTTTATGAGGTTTGCGCTTGCGAGGCTCGATAGCGCATCGATGAAGTTTCTGAATTCTTGTCGAGGAAGATAGATCTGTGCGACCAAGGAGTTTTCGTTCAATATCTTGCCGAGAATGAACACGAAGGGTTTGTTCAGCAAGGATCTGGCAAACTTGCTCATTTTTTCTTTGTCGCTGAACTTGAAAGTGAAAAAGAGCATGTCTGAAGTTGCTCGGTCAAACGGCAGTATGGCCATTTGGAAAGTCTCGATCAGTCCATGTTTCACTACGTGCGTCTTGTAATGATAGCGTATGTTCTGCAGCGATGTTCCATGTTTCTTGGCGATGGTGGCCAAGCTGACGGTTGCGTCTTTTTCCAGTTCCCCTATTATGAACATGTCAGTTTCATCAGCTCTCAAAGGAAAATCCGTAGGGTCCTTCAACGTGTAGGGCAATTCATCATCCGCCGATGAAACCTCCTCTAACCATTCTTTCCAGTGAAAGACCCATTTCCCCCTTTCAACATCAAACCATGTTCTCGTCAGGTTAACCGTGTGAAAACAGGTGGACCAGAATAATTCGATGCTCTGCGTCACTCCCATTCTTCCTACTTCTCCGACGAAATTCTTGAATTCAGCCGTGTGCTCTACGGGAATCACATAGATCCCCACGCATCCTTCAAACAGGCCGAAGCATCGGCTTAGGTAGATATAGAACTTGTTCACTTTCAAGCAGTTGAAAAGGAGATCCTCATTCCCTGGAGTCGCCCTCGCAAACACCACGGCCTTCTTCAGCCCGAGATTTGTGTGATAAACAGTCACCCCAAGATTCAGGAAAAAAAGCGAGGACATGCGCTCTATCCTAGATACCACCGTTCCCCTAGGCATGTCAATTTCTCTTGCGACTTTTGAAATGTTTCTCGGACCATACTCTGCAAGACCCTCAAGAACTTCTATGTCGCGACTGTCAAGATCAGCGTACATCGCCTCGCCCCATTCAGCTCGCGTGGGCTTTGTTATTAACTTTATGGTCCAACCGGCGTGTTGATTGGGTCTGCGCGCGCCCTCAAGGTGGCAAGCGCGCACAAGTTGATCGTTAGAAACCTGCAGGCACGCTTTGGACTCCAACAGAAATCAAACTTGACTCTTGCGAACCATCAAGATGATCAAAGCAACACAGCACAAACCTCGCCATGTTGCCGGAAGCGGTCTCTAGGAAAACAAGACCCTGTCTTTTAAAAAGGGACACGTAACCGCCAAGCTTCGAACGATTCCCAAATCAGGTCAACACCTTTTTTGTCCTGCCTGCCGTGCACCAAAGAGTATTTGTTATGAGAAACGACACTTTGTAGATGTATCAAGATTCAGTGTACTAGTCTTGTAGCCAAGGTGAACGTCTTTGAAGCATAAAAGCGGGTATAGGCGCGGCTATCCTGTGGCAATTCTGGCGGGACTGGAAGACGACCGAGCTGTCTTGTGGAAGGTCTTTAGCAATGTCGTCAAACCTGAAAAGACTGTTTGGGTTGCAGGAACCAGAAACGACCCGAAAGCCGCGTACAACTTTCATGAATCAATCGTCAACGCATTGAGACCCACGCTGAAAGAAGGAGTCAGAAGCGTCATCCTTGCATCCCCTGCGAAGACCAGTTATGGCCAAAGGTTCCTCGATCACATTCACGGGCACCACGCGTGGCTCATTCAAGGTTCAAATAAAGCAACATTCTCTGAGATAACAGGATCCGCTGGCACACTGGCTGAAGTAGCCGCGCTAACAAGGACTCCTTCGTTCCGACGATTGCTCTGCGAAACCACGTCAGAGGAGACAGAAGACCTTATTGACACGTTGGAAAAACGTCTCAACGCTTCAAATAAGGACAAACTTGTGCTCTATTCGCTCACGGAAATAGAAGACCTCATCCTCGGGCCGCAGAAGCCTGGCAAACCTACGCCAGAGTACCTAATGCTCACCGACGAGTACCTTTCAAACAGCCGCGAAAAGAACAGAATACACAGGCTCCTACAGATAGCCACAAACCTAAATGTCAAAACAAGGATAGTTGACAGAGAATCAACAGCAGGTCTGCGCCTAAAACAACTTGGTGGAATGGTCTGCTTTGCACAATTTAAATGAGGAATCACCGAATTGCTGTGAGGAAGATCAGATGGTCTGGACAATAATAGATTCGAAGGCGCTTGAAGATGCCATTTTTGAAATGAAATTGAAAGTTGCGTCGCATATCGGCATACGAGAAGGAATGACTGTTGTTGACTTGGGTTGTGGACAAGGAGGGTTTACTGCTTCTTTGGCGAAGATTGTAGGAGAGATGGGGAAGATTCTCGCGGTTGACGTTTCGGATGAATATGTGAAGGAGTTTACAGAACGCTTGAACAAGTACGGCGTGAAGAGCAGAGTTGACTTCTTCCAAGCAGATGGGACTAATCTCAGAGACGTCTTGTCCAGTTGTGTCGCCGATGTGGTTACAGGTTTCCGCCTTCTTGAGGAATTGAAAAAATGCGAAGACATGCCCAAGATCATCGGTGAAATGGTTCGACTGGCAAAAGACGGTGGAAAGGTGTGTCTCATCGAGTTGAGCACTGTGGCCAGAAACAAGGCTGAGGAAGCTTACATCAGGCTTCACAAAGAAAGCGGAGACTGCTTTTTCGAACAGGGCAGAATTGTTGAGTCAATGAAGATGCATGGACTGAAAAATGTTCACGTAGAGAAGCGTGACACTGACATCTGGTTCTCGCCTGCCCTTGCAAAACAAGAACTCAGCTTTGCTCAGGTGTGGTTTGACTCAGACGTTGAGAGAAGATTGGGACCTTTGATAAACACATATGGGATGAAATACCCTGAACTGCTCATTTTCTCAGGGCAAAAGTGAAGAAGGCTAAGAAGGACCTGAGGCTACAATTCTTCGAGAATCTGTTCCTCGCCCATTAAATTCCTCATGAAAACAGTTTCAGATGCGATAGAGGTGACGTTAGACAAGTCTGTGATCTTGTCTCCTGAGCTTCTTAGCCAAGTTGAAAAATTCATAAAAGAAAACGTGCAGTTTGGCTACTGCACTAAAGAAGAGTTCATACAAGACGCTGTACGTTTCAGGATAGGACAATTATCAAAAGAAGAACCGTGAAGCGACCCATGAGGGACAGGATGAGGCCCTGCTTAGTCCGAACGACATTTGGTGGCACAGCAATAGGGCTCGTCATTAACTACGGCCAGATGTTTTTACGAATTGGAAATGGGCTTATCGAGCAGTTCGAGAGCCTTCAAAAGTAGCATTGTCTTGGGGTTTTCCACGTTCAATTCCACGATTCTCAAGTACCCCAGCTTTTCCGTCTTTATGATTTTCTCGTTCTCAAGAATCGCGAGGTTCCGATTCACCTGGTTATACGTGCTGTTAATCATACGCACCAGCTGAGTCACATGCGTTTTCCTAACCTTAGCAAGTGCCAACAGCATCTTTTGTCTACATGAAGATGCGATTATCTGTTCAAGCCTCATCCTTCAAAACCTCGCTAAACCTTCAAAACAGCTATTGTCCTATAAGGTCTGCTGAAAAACTCACTTGTGGAGGAGTGGAGAGTCAAGTTAAACTGTTTTTTCCATCAACGTCTTCACTTTAACTCATCTCTGCCTTTCGGAAACACTTCCTGTTCTTTTTGTTCACGCGACAAGAAAGGAAAGCTCACGCAATGTCAAGGAGGTGAAATGAATGAATTTGAAGGCTAGTTACATCTCTAAGAGTGGCTTAGTTCTTATTTTGATGATGATGATTCTAACGACTTCGTCGCTGGCTTCTATCTCGCAAAAAGCAGTTGTTACAGGGTCGATTCATCCTTCATCGAGTGAAGACAAGATGCTAAGTGGAACGGCAACGTTCCCTGCTAATGGAACAACGGAACCTGCCCCCTTAGTAAATTCGCCAACAAGCATGGACAACGGATTTGCCATAGGTGCCGGCTACAAATACAGTGGGAGCGGAGATTCTGACTTTAACTTTTACTTCATTAACAATGGCTTTTCATCCAGTAATGGTAACCCAGAGCAGATAGTCCTCACAGCAACTACTGGTCAAGAGTCGTATCAAATCAGCATATACATCTACAGCAGTAGCAAAGTTGTACTGGATGACGAAGCTTGGTTTATCAATACAACTACTCCCTACTTACTCTTCCATACCCAATACGGCGTATCTGGAATAATAAACAGTTGGCATATTATCGAACTGAAGATTTTTAGCTCTAATGGTATTTTTTACACGGGCTATTATCTCGACGGAACATGCTATGACTCATGGACAACTAGTGGCGCGTCGACTTTTGACGCTGAAATGGTCCCCTCGGTCGTGATCGAATCTGCAGACACAGTTTCAAGTGATTGGAATAGCAAGACTGTTGATGGGTTTCTTCGGACGGGTAGCACTAATCTCAACACACAATTCTATGGCGGCACTTGGGGAGCAGATAACGCGGGTTTCATTGCACTATCGCAGACTAGTAGCATTTACGTGGGACAGAATGTTCAATCTCCTAACAACGTGGGCACGAGTGGCTATATCCTAGGGTATGGAATCTACGCTAATCAACTTGCTCTCGGGGATACGGCTCCCTACTTCATCATCACTGATCCGATCATCTCAAGTGAACATTCAACCTTTTCAGCAAACGCTTGGGGTGTTCAGGTCAGCTAAAGCACATAGCCTTTGACCCATCAAACTCTTCAAACACGAAGGTTCAATGGCCTCTGCAAGCTTCCATATTTCCCTCTTTTTCTGCTCTACAGCCTCTCCTACACATCGTTTTTTCTTCTTTTATCAAGTTTGCTATGGTGCCATATGAGGTCATTTCGAGTCAGCAGGGCCGAGCCAATCAAGCATATCAAAAATACAATTTTGTTTTACAGGCATTTCTAGAGACGCTCTGTGATATCCCCAAAATAAGAAAGAAACTGAATCGATCAAACGTAACTCCTCGAAAACAACATTAACACAACGATGCGATTCATCGCAATGAATTTCATTATACTCACAAAAAATCTAGAAGCAGCGTGAAAGCGAAACTACCTGAAGAAATTGAAGATGTAATGCAGTCTTAAGAGAGGAATGGAAAAAGACGACCTTTCAGGAGATGAATCTAGGATTGTTTGCGAGTCCGTTTTTAGGCGTCTTATATATGCGAATGTCGTCCACGGTTTGCTGCTAGCGGGCGCTTATTGGACATTGAGAGTTACTTGATAGTCTAAGCCTGGATCAGTAAGAGTTCCATTGTTCGAGAAGCTCAAGCAAAGAATTCTTATGACGTAGACTCCAGCGGAAGCGCTGTTTGCCACGCTCATTGCGTACTGAACAGCAGTTTCTCCCGGTGCAGTGGGCACCAGAGGCGGCGGATTAACTGCGCTACTGAGCAATGGCGGGTCGTAGGTGTTGCCGTTGATGTTGAGAGAGATTGATATCCCCGTTGGCAACGTGAAACGCGTCGTGTTATACCCTCTGTCGTCGACGTAGAAACGCAATGAAACTTCTTTGAGAATATTGATTGTAATCGTCCCATGCACGGTGGAGCCCGTTGCAGCAGTAGCCTCAGCGGAATCGTTCCCCACAAATTCAAGCGAAATTGGTCCAACATAAGTTACCGAGTTGTTTGGACCAGTCTTGGATGAGCTGGAATCTTGAATGCCTGGCGTCAAATAGAAGAAGGTTGCAATCAGAGAAGCTGCCAGGATAGCCGCAACAGCCCACTTTGCTAATTCTTTCTTACTCAATGATTTCACCAATTCCATATAGATCAAGCTTTCATTTAATGTTACGTTTTTGTACGGTTGTATAATTGTTGTTATACATCGATAACCAGAAATATGTCAAGCTAACAGAATTTTAGTAAGCGGAGCTGTGCCTTGACGAGTGAACACGATGTTTTAAGAGGCAATACTGCCCAAGTCTATAGATATGCGGTCAAGATGGGAAAGCCAATCGGTGTGAGAGAGGTACAGAGAGCGCTTAAGCTTAGCAGCCCGAGGTTAGCATCGTACCATTTGGAGAAGCTGGAGGAAGCCGGACTGCTGAGACAAACTCCGGATGGATATATTGTAGACAAACTAGTACTTGAGAACTTTTTAAGACTCCAACGGCTTCTGGTTCCCAAGTACTTTTTCTATTTCATGTTCTTTGTTGCCGCTACGGTTTTTCAAGTGATTCTATTCAGACCTTCCGAACTTTCCAGAGAGTACCTATTTGCTACAACAATGTTGCTCATAGTCGCTGCTTACTTTGGATATGAAACAGTCACGACCATGCGGAAAAAGAAAATTTAAACGTGCAGGCTTGCTTGGTGAGGCGCGCTAAGCTCATGCGAACTTGCAGTTTTGAAAAAGGAACTCGAAAAGGAATTCTCAGAACCTAAGAGTAATAAGCACATTTCGTCTGAAGAGTTTAGAAAGCAAGCACTTGAAGATAAGGACTACTATCTTGCACAAGGCATTTTGTACGTGCCTGAGAAGGCAAGATGGGCACATCTAGTAAGGAACGCAAGCCAGCCTAATATCGGAGAGCTTCTCGATCAGGCCGTCGAAGTCCTTGAGGAACAATACCCGAGGCAACTGAAGGATGTCATACCGAAAATCTATACGAGCATAAACCTTGACTAGACTTTGCGTATTAGAGCTCCTCGTTTTCTCAGGAAAAAGTGCAAAAGGCTGACAATGGTCTAAGGCTTTAAGTTCACTTGGCAACATACATTGAAGTGTGAGCCTCGAAATAGTAGAACCCAACAAGGGCGACGTTGAAAGCCTGATACAGATCTACAGTTCAGCAGACTTGTACCACAATCGAGAAGAAGCCAGCTGGTTTGTAAGATCATTCTTCGACTACCATCACGTCAAAATCGTAAAACAGGAGAGAAACGTGGTGGGCGCGGTATTTTGGAATATTATAGAAGAAAAACATCACGGACTCGCAGAAATCGGTGACCTTTGGATCGACAAAAACTTCAGAAGAAGAGGTCTAGGAGAGCGGCTGCTCCGAACGGTTATTGAGGACATGAAAAAAATCTTCAGCAAGGACAAACATGTTCTTAGAAAAGTTCTGGTGACAACTGGCGAAGACAATGAACCAGCGAAAAAGCTGTATGAAAAGATTGGCTTTCGAAAGTCCGCCGTCCTCAGAGACTTGTTTTCACAGGGGGAGAATGAACTCGTGTATGTTCTGACAGTCAACCCCTGAATTCTGGCGAAAAAGCAGGCATCAAGTCGCAAGTGCCACATGTGCATAGAAGTCAGAAAGGCTTTCAACCTTGCCTAGGATGGTACGCGCGCGACTAAAGTCTGTTCTGCCGCCGACCGAACCAAACGCCAATATGCTTAACATGGACAGACTTTTATTCCCTTAGACTGCATAAGAGATGCAAAGCAGAATCACTCGCAGAGGACGATGAATCGGTTGAAAACCATAGGTATCGTGACAAGCGGCGGTGACGCGCCTGGCATGAACGCTGCCATCCGGGCTGTCACTCGCATAGCTTACTCGAAGAACCTTCAAGTTCTAGGTTTTGAGAGAGGCTGGGAAGGCTTATTAACGAACAACTTCAGACCGTTGACCCCCAGATCCGTCGGCGGCATAATACAGCTCGGCGGTACGATACTGCACACGTCGAGATCCTTAGAGTTCAAGACGCCGGAAGGGGTCAACAAGGCGGCCGAAACCCTCGCTTCAAAAAACCTTGATGCACTCGTGGTCATCGGAGGAAACGGCTCCCTCCATGGAGCATTGGACCTGAGCAGGGAAACAGACAGTCTCATAGTTGGTGTGCCAGCGTCTATCGACAACGATGTCTTCGGAACCGACGAAACGATAGGCTTCGACACCGCCTTGAACACCGCAGTCGATGAAATTGACAAGATACGAGACACAGCCATCTCACACGAGAGGATTTTCATAGTTGAGGTGATGGGACGAGCAAGAGGCTTCCTCGCAGCAACAGTTGGGCTGACCGTCGGAGCAGAGATAATTTTAGTCCCAGAAGTCAAGGTTGAAACGAAAAAAATCGTCGAACGACTGGAAGAGAACAGCGCCAAAGGAAAGAAATCGGGCATAATAGTTGCAGCAGAGGGAATTGGAGACACACGCAAGCTCGGAGAAGACATCGAGAAAGAAACGCAAACAGAGGTCAGGCTCACCGTCCTAGGCTATGCTCAAAGAGGAGGAAGCCCCTCGGCCAGAAGCCGACTTCTAGCCAGCCTCTTTGCAAACGGAGCCGTTGAGCTGCTCATGAAAAGTCAAGGAAACAGAGTAGTCGGACTGCAAAACGGCAACGTAACAAGCATGGACCTCGAAAAATCATGCAGCAAAGAGAAGCCACTAGACTTGAACCTGTTGGGTCTAGCAAACGTGCTCGCAACCTAAGACGTCACAAAATTTGCATCATTGCGTAGCGTAAAATGTTGGTCTATGCCGTCAAAGTTTCATCATGGAAAACAGCGTTGAGCACGTGTTGGCAAATTCTCAGCCGAAAAACAAGCTTGCTATGTCGTAGAGTTTCAGGTCCACAGGTTTCCTCTTTCCGACGACTTCCTTAAGTGGAACGGACACTATCTCGTTTCCTTTCATGGCGACCATACGGTCAAACTTACCCTGATGAACCAAGTCTATGGCTGCGATTCCGAATCTCGTGGCCAATATTCTGTCGAAGGCTGTCGGGGAGCCCCCGCGCTGTAGATGGCCCAGAATGACGACCCGTGTTTCGATGTTCAAGCATTTTTCGATTTCTCTGCCGAGGTAGTAGCCAACGCCTCCCAAGCGGATGTGGCCGAACTCGTCGACGCTTTCGCCGTAGACGATTTCAACCCCGCCTTTCGGTTTGGCTCCTTCAGCAACGACTACTATGCTGAAGTTTCTGCCCCTCCTCTGCCTCTGTCTGATGGACTCACACACTTCGTCTATGTCAAAGGGTTTCTCAGGAATCAGTATAACGTCTGCGCCTCCAGCTAATCCCGCTTCTAACGCTATCCACCCAGAGTATCTGCCCATGACTTCGAGGATAATCACCCTGTGATGCGCCTCGGCCGTCGTGTGAAGCCTGTCCAGCGCTTCCGTGGCAACGCCGACCGCCGTCATGAAGCCAAACGTGTAGTCGGTTCCGGCTAAGTCGTTGTCGATGGTTTTGGGCACGCCGACACATTTGAGTCCAAGCTCACTCATTTTCTGGGCTACGGTCAGAGTGTCGTCCCCTCCAATGACAACAAGGGCTCCGATGCCCGCCTTTCTTGCGTTCTTAATAATCCTTTCAGGTCCATTCTCTCTCTTGAAGGGGTTCGTTCTAGAAGTGCCCAGGATTGATCCTCCCCTATGGAGAATGCCTGAAGCTGCCTTGAGATCCAACGACAAGTACTCGCCTTCGACGAGCCCAGCCCAACCGTCCTTTATGCCTATAATCTCGTAGCCATAGTTCTGTATGCCCTTCTTCACCACAGCTCTTATTACGGCGTTGATTCCTGGGGCGTCGCCGCCTCCGCTTAAAACTCCAACCTTCATGCAAGCTCTCTCCACTCAAGCTCTGCCAGAGCTTCCGAACAATCGCATTTTACCCTTGACGACCTCTTTCATAGCCTCTTTAGCTGGACCTAAAATCTTCCTCGGGTCGAACTCTTTCGGCGAAGTCGCAAGCACCTCGCGAACGGTTGCAGTGAAAGCTAGACGCAAGTCGGTGTCGATGTTTATCTTCGAGATTCCAAGAGAGATCGCCTTTTTTATGTGGTCTTCCGGGATGCCCTTCGCTCCGCCGAGCTCTGCCCCATACTTGCTCGCCTTCTCAATGATCCAGGCTGGGACGCTTGAAGCTCCATGGAGAACAAGCGGCACGTGGACTCTGTCGCTTATGGCTTTGAGTCTTTCGAAGTCAAGCTTGGGTTCAGCCTTGAACTTGTATGCTCCGTGAGACGTGCCGACCGCTACTGCCAGAGCGTCGACTCCTGTGCGATCCACGAATTCTCTGGCTGAATCAGGATCCGTCAGAATGGCTTCTTTTTCTTCAACAGTTTTCTCCTCAACTCCGGCTAGTCTTCCAAGTTCCGCTTCAACCGCAACTCCTTTTGGATGGGCAAAGTCTACCACACGCTTTGTTAATGCGATGTTTTCTTCAAACTTCAGATGGGAACCATCGATCATGACCGACGTAAACCCTGCCCCAATACACTTGAAGACCGTGTCGAAGTCTTCACCATGGTCAAGGTGCAGCGACATTGGAACAGCAGAAGATTCTGCTGCCGTCTTGGCGATTTCTGAAATATAAGGCAGG
>Ga0187780_10004097_pt1 | contig 10916 bp, 8 predicted proteins | sample 1015_Q2_SP10_20__FD_132429 | JGI IMG/M metagenome (GOLD analysis project Ga0187780, IMG submission 132429) | Tropical peat soil microbial communities from peatlands in Department of Meta, Colombia - 1015_Q2_SP10_20_MG | ecosystem: Environmental > Terrestrial > Soil > Wetlands > Peat | place...
AATGATTGCAGAGGTGATAAGGATGAGAGAGGAACAAAACAAGAAACCTTCTCAGAAAGTGATTAAAATGTTAAGAAAACGTTGGGTAGTACCAGCAATTTATTTAGCAAGTGCAGCAATTATACTCACAGGTGCTCTTTGGTATCAATTTAGCAATTCATCTAAACCGATGAATCCACCATCTACTGAGGTTAATACGAATGGGCCAGAATCTCTACCAGTTTCAAAAGTAGACGAAAAATTGGCTTACCCTGTTTCAAAAGACACTACTGTTGAAGTAAAGAGTCATTTTTATGATGACACAGCTTCTGCATCGCAACAACAGCAATCTTTAATTGTTAAAGATTCAACTTATACGTTGAATACTGGTGTTGATCTTGCTAAAAATGATGGAAAATCATTTGATGTGACAGCTACATTAAGTGGTACAGTCACAAAAGCTGAAAAAGATTCAGAGTTAGGATATGTTGTTACTGTTGATAGTGGTAAAGGACTAGTTTCATATTATGAAAGCTTACAAAAAATTTCTGTTAAAGCTGGAGATAAAGTGAAACAAGGACAAGTTGTTGGTGTGTCAGGCACAGCACTAATTGGAAAAGAAAATGGTACACATGTTCATTTTGAATTACGTAAAGATGGTGTAGCAATTAATCCAGAAAAATATTTTAACCAAGAAGTATCTGTCATTTTAAATTCAGAAAAAAATGACACAGATGCTACAAATGGATCAAGCACATCAGATAAAAAACCAGCTAAAGATAATGAAAATGATAAAGGCGATTCAGCTGATTATCAAGGATAAACAAGGAAAAACCGTACACAAACCAAAGTTTGGTGCGGTTTTTTTGTGCTGTTTTTTTGTTCGTTTTCCAAGTACATGTCCACATTTCATCCACATTTCCAAAAGTGACACAGGCACAGTCACAAATAAATGTCCACATTTTATCCACATTACAAAAGTGACAGGCACAAAAAGAGGGGCACAAAAAGATACAAAAAGATACAGGCACAACAAAATTAACAGATTCGTGCATAGGAATAGGCTTTAGCTAATACAATGTTATAAACCCATCAAAGAGGTGTTTGAGGTGAGGGATCGTGGTTTTTTTACTTAATCAAAATAAATGTTCCTCAGCAGGTCAGTCACAGCAGGAAGTGCAGCAGTTAGGTCAGTCAGAACGAGTCTCATTTCATGCTTCTCACATCCAATTCGAGGAGGAGAGTAGTGTGCACGATTACATCAAAGAGAGAACAATCAAGATTGGGAAATATATCGTGGAGACAAGGAAAACAGTGCGAGTTATTGCGAAAGAATTTGGTGTGTCAAAAAGTACAGTGCATAAGGATTTAACTGAACGTCTTCCAGAGATAAACCCTGAGCTTGCAAATGAAGTAAAAGAAATTCTAGACTATCATAAATCAATCAGGCATCTTCGGGGTGGTGAAGCAACGAAACAAAAGTATCAAAAAGAAGATATCGAAAAATTAGTAAAATAATACTTTACGATTCCTTTAAAACAAAGTTAGTATTTTTTAACCTCCAGATTCAAAATAAATTTATTACTAAACTCATACGTTTATGGTAAAATTATATTTTGGAATAGCACATATTCGGAACTGCTCAAGTAATGTATAGTGAATAAGGAGGAGCTTGAACGAATGTTTTCAAAGGATATCGGAATAGACCTTGGTACAGCCAATGTCTTAATACATGTAAAAGGTAAAGGGATTGTTTTAAACGAACCATCCGTTGTTGCAATAGAACGTAATAGTGGAAAAGTACTTGCTGTCGGTGAAGAAGCTAGCCGCATGGTAGGTCGTACACCAGGGAATATTGTTGCAATTCGTCCACTTAAAGATGGTGTCATTGCTGATTTTGATATAACAGAAGCAATGCTAAGATATTTTATTAACAAATTAGATGTAAAAGGATTTATGTCTAAGCCTCGTATTTTAATCTGTTGTCCAACAAATATCACATCTGTTGAACAAAAAGCTATTCGTGAAGCTGCTGAAAAAAGTGGCGGAAAACAAGTATATCTTGAAGAAGAGCCTAAAGTTGCTGCAATTGGCGCAGGTATGGATATTTTCCAACCTAGTGGAAATATGGTCATTGATATTGGCGGTGGAACGACGGATGTCGCTGTATTATCTATGGGAGACATCGTCACCGCCGCTTCAATTAAAATGGCTGGGGACAAGTTTGATATGGAGATCTTAAACTATATCAAACGTGAGTACAAATTATTAATTGGTGAGCGTACAGCTGAACAAATTAAAATTGAAGTAGGAACAGTATTCCCAGGTGCACGACAAGAGTCTATTGATATCCGCGGACGCGACATGGTTACTGGTTTACCACGTACGATTACAGTTCATTCTGAAGAAATTCAGAAGGCATTAGCTGAACCAGTTTCACTAATTGTTCAGGCTGCAAGAACTGTATTAGAACGTACTCCACCAGAATTATCAGCAGATATTATCGACCGTGGAGTCATCTTAACAGGTGGCGGAGCATTATTACATGGAATCGATACGTTACTTTCTGAAGAATTAAAAGTACCTGTCTTCATTGCTGAAGATCCAATGCAATGTGTTGCAATTGGAACAGGAATCATGCTAGAAAACATTGATAAAATTCCAACTCGCTATTTAAAATAAGAAATTTTTCAAAAGCCCTGAGCAAATAAAAGCTCAGGGCTTTTTTGTGCCTACAAATTAGGCTTCAGTACATACATTAACATTTTTTGGGAATTGTAAATACGAAGACCTTTCTTCTTAGTGGAGGTGGAGTATACATGACATTAAAGAGTGATAAGAAAAAAAATAAACGTAATAACCATCCAATTGAATATAAGTCTGGTAATACTGGTCCTTTGGATAAAGATATCAAAAATAATATTGCTAGAATTAAAAAAGATTTAGGAAATAGCGTCGATTTGCTTGTTCGTGAGATCTGTATCGATGAGCAGAAAAATATCTCAATTGCCACAATTCATTTTGATGGTATGTCTAATGAGCAAGTCATTGATGAGTTTATTATTGAGAAGCTAGTACGGTATTGTTCAAACGCAGGTGAAGACTTCTCAATTGATGGGGTTAAGAAACAAATGCTGAAGCATATAACTGTTTCAGCTTTAAGAACCGATTCTAAATATGACAAATTAATGTCAGCTATTTTATATGGAGATACGGTTATTTTACTCAATAATTGTACTGAATTTCTAATTGCCTCTACAAGGATCGTGCAGACTAGAGGTATAACAGAGCCGACTACTCAAACAGTCATACGAGGACCAAAGGATAGTTTTACAGAAAGCATTCGTACGAATACATCGCTTATTCGAAATCGTATACAAAATCCGGCCTTACGAATAGAAGGTTTAGTTATCGGTGATGTGACGAGAACAGATATAGCGATTGTTTTTATAGAAGGCATTGCAGAAGAATCATTGGTAAATGAAGTAAGAACTCGATTGCAATCAATTAAAATTGATGAAGTTCTAGAATCGAGCTTTATAGAAAGTTTAATATCAGATGATCAAAAAACGATCTTTCCAACAATGTTAAATACCGAGCGTCCTGATGCAGTTGCTGGAAATGTATTAGAAGGGAGAGTTGCCATATTAACAGGAGGTACTCCGTATGCCTTAATTCTACCTGCTACGTTTTTGCAGTTTTTCCAATCACCTGAGGATTATTATCATAATCAATATATTGGTTCTGCAGTAAGACTACTTAGATTTATAGGATTTCTTGTTGCATTACTTGCACCAGGAGTCTTTGTTGCGATTCTTACTCACCATCAAGGGATTGTTCCAACAGTTTTGCTGGTTAGTTTAGCTGCCCAACGTGAAGGTGTTCCTTTTCCAGCAATTGTAGAAGCATTAATGATGGAGTTTACGTTTGAAGTTTTAAGAGAAGCAGGTATTCGGATGCCTAGAGCAGTAGGTCAAGCCCTTTCGATTGTTGGTGCCTTAATTTTAGGTCAAGCAGCTGTACAAGCTGGCTTCGTTTCTGCAGCAATGGTTATTCTTGTATCCATTACAGCAATCGCAAGTTTTACGATTCCATATTATAACCTTTCAATTACTGCTAGATTGTTACGTTTTGGATTTCTCCTTTTAGGAGCCTATATTGGATTATTTGGTATTATTGTAGGTTGGCTTCTTATTGTAATCCATATGTGTAGCTTACGTTCTTTTGGTGAACCATACTTGGCAGCACTCGCACCATTCCGTCTGGGAGAGCATCAAGATGGCTTATTAATATTTCCGTTAAAAAGTAACAATGAAGGTGAGCAAGATGGCTAAAAAATGGGTTGTATTTCTTTTTTTGATAGGTGGTCTAGTCACAGGTTGTTCAAGTTACCAAGAATTAAATCAATTAGGTATTGTCATCGCGATGGGACTTGATTATATACCTGAAAAAGATTTATATAAAGTAACGTTTCAAGTCATAAATCCAAGTGAAAATTCTAGCCAAAACCCTGGAACTGGTGGTACACCAGTTATCGGATATTCTGATACAGGAAAAACCTTGTCTGAAGCGGCTAGAAATTCTACTAGAAAGTTTTCACGTCAAAATGTCTATTCGCAAGTTGCTTTAGTTTTAGTAGGTGAAGACCTAGCAACAAAGAAAGGATTAAATTTTATTTTTGATACATTCGAGAGAGACGCAAGGGTACGTGTGAATATTCCGGTGTTAATTGCTAGAGGAACGAAAGTAGAAAATGTTTTAGATATAATGCCTGCAATAGATAAAATACCAGCAGAATCAATTATAAGTAAACTTAAAAATACATCAACTGTTTTAGGTGAACACAAAGACATAAAATTGTATGAACTTGTTTCTCAATTAGGTAGTAAAGGGAAGGAACCATCGATTAGTGGAATTAGTGTAAAAGGAAGTATCGATTTAGGGGCTTCTAAAGGTAATACAGAAAAATCAAAGAACGCGTATACTTATTTAAATGGGGTAGGTATGTTCAGAAATGGAAAGTTAGTTGGTTGGTTGGATGGAAAGAAATCAAAAGCAATCCAAGTGATTGACAACACGATTAAAGAAACTAATCTAACAATTAAATGTAAAGATAATAAGTACAACTCAATTGAACTAACTCGTTTAGTAAGTAAATCAAAAGTAGATGTTAAAAATGGAAAAGCAAATATAAATATTACACTATATGGATATGGGTATCTTGACGAATTACTATGTAATAAAAACATTGGTAGAGAAAAGATAATGGAAAAGTTCCAAAAAGAAGCGGCCGAGGAAATAAAAAAAGAAGTTCTATCTGGAATAAAGGCAGCCCAACAAGCAAAAAGCGATATATTTGGATTTGGGGAAATGTACCACATGTCACATCCCAAAAAGTGGAATTCTGCTAAAAAGAATTGGAATCAATTATTTGCAAATGCAAGTGTGAAAATGACTGTAGTGTTCAGATTAAGACATACTGGCATGAATATTGAAACTTATCCTTACTAGAAAAGAAGGTAATTAAAATATGAATCGAATAGCAATTAATGGATTTCAGTTTTTTTCTTTAATTATATTATATGAAATAGGTAGCTCAGTCTTAATCAGTGTCGCTGCATCTGCAAAAAAAGATGCATGGATAGCAATTGCAATTACTACTTTATTAGGCTGCCTTTTATGTTTAATTTATCTCAAACTATATCAATATTACCCTAAATTTTCGTTGACATCGTTTATTCCCAAAATCGTTGGGAAACAGTTGGGTTTTCTAATTGGAATATGTTACATAGTCTATTTTATTTATATGGCATCAAGAGTTTTAAGAGATTTTGAACAATTATTAGTCATATCTTTATATCCAACCATTTCACTTATGACAATTGGTATTTGTTTAATCATCACGGTTATGTATGCAGGTTTAAAAGGGTTTGAAGTGTTTTCAAGAGTAGGAGAGCTTTGTTTTTTTATTATGATATTTATTATGGTATTGGTAATTAGTTGTCAATTTATAAGTGATTTAATTAAGTTTGATAATTTAAAACCCATGTTAGAAAATGGATGGAAACCAATTGTAAAAGCAATTTTTCCTACTACTCTAACTTCTCCATTTGGTGAATTGATCGCATTTACAATGATCTTTCCACTTGTTCGTAGTCAGCACTCAGTAAAAAAAATAGGTTTATTAGCCGTTGTTGTTAGTGGCATTTTAATTTCGATCTTTTTATTACTCGAAATTTCAGTAATAGGAGAAAACGAATATCATATTTCGACTTATCCAGTTTTGACAGCAGTAAGCTATATTAACATTGCGGGTTTTATCCAACGATTAGATTCATTAGTAATCGTCATTTTAGTACTCATTGGCTTCATAAAAATAGGCATATTATTCTTTTGCGCAGTCTCTGGAACTGCAGATTTATTTAAATTGAAACAAGTTAACAAGTTAATCTATCCGATTGGCTGTATTATTTTATTTTCCTCACTCGCCATGGCACCGAATCAGATCATTCAATATAGAGCAGGATTAAATTTTGTTCCTTACTATTTGCATGTTCCGTTTCAGATCATTATTCCATTGTTACTTTTGTGTATAGTATTTTTTCGAAATAAAAATAAAGAGGCTGTTCCAAAAGGATAAATTTTTAGCTGCTTAAAAATCAAAGCATCGATAAATCAACCTTTCTAAAATTTATGCTCTAAAATAAAATCCGAGGGACTCCTGTTAAGAAATGAGGCTACCGAGATCCTCAAATAGAAGTGAGAGTGAGGAACATCGGTGGATTGTCAGCGGAAAGCGAGTGGGTTTTATCGAATATCAACGATCTTATTTATCGGAGCCAAAAATTAAAAGAGGTGCCTCTAAGTCAAGTATTCGACTTATGAGACACCTCTTTATCTTTTTTCATTTGATTTTGATAAGTATTCATAGCCCATGGAATGACAAATGGTAAAAAGAAACCAATTAATAATAAATAATCCTCCCTTGATAAGTTATTTCGAAATTGAATTAGATATTGCATATAAGAGGTGAAAGTTTCATATTGGGTCAAATTTGTCCATAAAATGACTCCAAACGTTAGAGCGAATAAAAGAATAAAAATAACAAAAATTTTCATTGAAACAGTCCTTTTTTAGTTTAGTTTGGTAGAAAACGAGTATTTTTATGTATTAGGAAAAGCGATAGATCATTTTGAGTTTTAGGCTACTGTTTGAACCGGGTAGTATAGTTAAAATCATTTGTCGAAAACAATTGTGTGAAAAAAGTCTTATTTTATCAATATTTTCTGAAGATTTAATATATAATAGAAAGGATGGTTATGAAGAGGGGGAACAAAGGTGTTTAGTGTTTTTAAAAATCGAAATTTTAGTATGCTGTTTTTAGCAAACTTTACTTCTCAGTTAGGTTCAATTGTTGGTATGACGGCATTTATGCTTTATTTACTAAAGCGTTTTTCACATCAGCCAGTCTATGCAACGATAACAGAACTCATGTACTCACTACCGACTTTGGCGGTATTTTTTCTTGTTGGGGTAGTAGCGGATCGATTAAATCGTAAGAAGGTTGCCTTTTTTTGTGATTACATAAGTGCAGCATTATCTATAGCACTTCTAATTTCTGTCATGAATGGGTTTATTGTTCTGACATTCGCAATTATCTTTTTGCGAAGTGGAATATCAAAATTTTTTCAACCAGCCCAAACTGCTATTCTTCAAGGGATATTAAAAAAAGATGAATATGCGACATCTGCTGGTTTAAATCAAATGATAAGTAGTATATTTATGTTATTTGGTGGAGCAATCGGAACTTTTGTTTATTGGAATTTAGGGGTTGAAGCGGCTATTATCACTGATCTAGTTTCATTTCTACTTTCAGGATTATTAATCAGTGGATGTAAAATACCTGTTGAAGTCACAAATCCAAATGGTAAACATACTTTAAGTGATCTAAACGTAAAGGTTGTTTTAAAAGATTTTAAAGAAGGGTTTTCATACATAATCAATTATCCACTGCTTCGTTCACTCTTAATTGCCTTCATCTTATTTGGTGTCATTAACGGTGGGTTTGCTGTCATGCCAATGTTTATCTTGAAATATAAATTTGCACCCCATTCTTATGAAGAAATGAATATTTACATTGGTATTGTATTTGGAGTTACCGTAATGATAGGAAGTATTCTTGGATCAACTTTAGCGAAAAAGTTTTCACTTCAAAATCTCATTATCATCGGATTAATTTTAACTGGATTAGGTGTCGTTGCCGCAGGATTTTCACCTAACATCATTTTATATTTCACATGTCTTGGATTCACAGGACTTGCACTACCAATTATTAATATTGGAATAGGTGGATGGTTTCCTCAAATAGTTGATCGTAAAATGATGGGACGTGTACAAGGCTGGATTAATCCAATTAACATGCTATTCCATAGCCTCACACTAGGTGCAATCGCATTCCTTTACCCAACCTACTTAAAAATTGAATGGATCCACGCAATCGTAGGAATCAGCTTAGCGGTAGTTGGAGTCTACTTTGCAATCATCCTACCAAAATTTAGAGATGCGAAGAGCACCGCAAAAGTAGAAATTGAAGGTGGCGTATCTCGATAGAAGAATGAGCCGGTGACTATCCACTTAGTGGCGGGGTTGCCGGTGATTTTTTTGTGGATGGGTTGTCGAATTTTGAGGAATGGCCTATATAATTGTAAAAACGGCCCATATAATCCATAAAATGGCCGATATAATTAAGAAAACGGCCGATATAATTAAGAAAATGGCCCATAAAGAGTAGAAAACACCAAAAGAGTAGAAGGAAATAAAAAAATTAATAGAAAATCCAGCCATAAATTTCACCAGACATTAAAAATGCTCATCTTACTACTTCACTTATAAAGGGATTATGTCAATTTTAGACGAATTAATTATTAAACTACAATTGTAAGGAGAGGTAAGATGATTGTAAAACCTCGTAACAAGCCAATCTATATTAAAAAGTTAGAAGCACTCCTACGAAGACTTCCACAAGACCACCCAAAAAGAGAGTTTATATCTAATAATTTGACCAAAAGAGTTACTGGATACAAAGGCGAAAAAGAATTAGATTATCCTTTAAGCTTTTTATCTGATGAGGAGTATATGATTTTTCATGATTTAAGATTATATGATGGGAGCCATTATTTTCAAATTGACTCTCTTATCGTGTCACAACACTTTATTCTTATTTTAGAAGTAAAAAATATTCAAGGAACACTTCGATTTGATCCAGACTTTAATCAACTAATACGAATCTATGATGGAAAAGAAGAAGCATTTTCAGATCCATTATTACAAGTCGAGCGGCAAACTAGTCAGCTTAAGAAATGGTTGAAAATACATAAATTCTCACAACTCCCCATTGAATCTCTCGTTGTTATTAGTACACCGCGCACTATTATTCAAACACTTTCAAATAACCCTCAAATACGTAATAAAGTGATCCACTGCGCTAAACTGCCTTTTAAAATCAAATCAATTAAAGAATCATTTCCAAATAAGATAGTAAATACGAAGAAGTTCCTACAACTTAAAATGGAATTAAAGGAAAATCATATTCCACTAGAAATAGATATTTGTAAACAGATGGATATTTCTGAGTCAGAAGTCCAGAATGGAATCCAATGTATAAATTGTTTTGCGTTCTCTATGGAAAGAAGGGAAGCGAAGTGGATTTGTTCTATTTGCCAGCATAAATCAAAAACAGCACACATCAAATCTCTAAATGATTATGCCTTACTTTTTGGAAAAGAAATCACAAATCAAAAACTAAGAGAATTTTTAAATGTGCAATCTAGTTCTGTTGCTAAGAAAATTCTATCTTCAATGCACTTAAACTCCACCGGAAAAAACAAAGGCAAAATCTACTATCTAAAAATAAACGACGACTAAACCCTTGTTTATTTTTACCCGCGCTAGCTTTTCGAAAAGTCTCACCAAACCCATCCCCATATTTTTACCTAAAAACTATTTTTCGACATATGCTATTAGACTGATACATCTTGTATTCAGTTGAGATATAATAGATTCTGAAATATTCTACGGGTTCAGAACTTTTTGTATTGTCAGGCTAGAGAGGGGTTGCGAAATGCTTAGAGGCTTTTATACAGCAGCGGCTGGGATGATTGCACAACAGCGTGTAACTGAGTATTTAACAAATAATTTATCAAATGCGAATACACCTGGATATAAGGGAGAGCAGGCATCATTGCGTGCATTTCCGGAGATGTTAATGCAACGTATGGGCGTGGACGATATTCCGCAAAGTCCAAATGCAACGCAAAATGGTCCTACTATTGGAACGTTAAATAATGGTGTGTATATGCAAGAAACGATTCCAACATTTACGCAAGGTGATTTGCAGCAAACAAACAAGTCAACTGACATTGCGATTCAAGAACGTGTTATGCCGTTTAATACAGCTGCCAAAACTAAGGGAGCTCTGTTTTTTGCTGTTCAGAATGAAGACGGTAAGCAACGTTATACGCGTAACGGTAACTTTGCCCTTGATCAACAAGGGTATTTAACAACAAATAATGGGCTATATGTGCTAGATGAAAATAATAAGCGAATTCATGTTCAATCAACAGATTTTAAAGTTCAGGAAGATGGAACAATTATAGATAATAATCAAAGGGTTGCCAAACTAAAAATAGCTTTTTCTAACAATCCGTATTCTTTGTTAAAAGAAGGGGAAGGTCTATTTAAAACGTCAAATGGCCAACCATTACCAAATGCACCGAGAAATAATCAACTCTCTTATACTGTTAATCAAGGTTTCTTAGAGCGATCTAACGTGGATGTAACATCAACCTATACAGATTTAATGTCAGCCTATCGTTCATTTGAAGCTAACCAAAAAGTATTGCAGGCATTCGACAAAAGTATGGATTTGGCTGCAAATG
>Ga0187780_10004098_pt1 | contig 10913 bp, 10 predicted proteins | sample 1015_Q2_SP10_20__FD_132429 | JGI IMG/M metagenome (GOLD analysis project Ga0187780, IMG submission 132429) | Tropical peat soil microbial communities from peatlands in Department of Meta, Colombia - 1015_Q2_SP10_20_MG | ecosystem: Environmental > Terrestrial > Soil > Wetlands > Peat | place...
CATTCGAGATATTCTCATCAATTGCGGCGAGCCCACGAGGAAGCTCGCGTGGCTTTGCAGCACTCATGACGCACCCCACTATGTTGTCGAGGCTTGGTCCTTTGACATCGCCAAACCCACAACATGGAGTGCGACAGTCAAATGTGACAACTTTGTGGCAGCTGAAGGACTATTATTTGTTGGTTGTTAGTTTGTTTTTTGTTTGTTGTTTGGTTGTTCGCTTGGTTTGTTATTTGTTTTTGATTGTTGTTGTTGCGTCGAAACTAGCTGAAAGTCAGAACGACTTGCTATGGAGTGATTCCCGTTATCACAAAGTCAAGCACGGTCCCTATTTGTGCTGGGCTCTATTCTGGCAGCGACGGCCGATGCTCCGCTTTGCACGAGGAGAGTCCCGCGCGAGCCCGCCCTAGACTTAGCCAATGCCCGGAACGTCCTCACTTTTACCGCGGAGAATATGAATTGCCGGGTGTTCGTCTAGAAGCTCTTACGCTCGGGGCGGCTGCGTGCGTTCGAAATTTCCATGACCAAGGACAAGGCTTCACCCGTAGCAGCCAGGAATCGCGCTTAATGTCTCCTTGCTCGGTGCTCGTTCGTTACGCGCAGTTGCGGACTTTTCTTGAGCGGTCTTACGAGCAAATAAACCACATCAACGAAGCGAGGTGGAACGGCTTATAGCGGAACGTCGCAGCCTGCCTAGCTCGCCATCTGCTCCTCCTCGCGTCGCAACGCGGCCGCACGCTTGGGTTCTTTGGAGTCTGTTCTTCCGAAGAAGTTTACGATTAGTAGGAGCCGAATACTTGCCTGTAAAATGTGATGGCGAGTGACAAGAGCGTGGAAGCTTATCTCGCCAGACCCGGAAACACACTTTCAGAGAAATGACGTGGCGGACACCACCACTTATGTCTGTGTCGTGACCTTGCATGCCTTGACCGAGAGCGTCTATGGGTTCGTACCTTCGTTGAGTGTCGATGCTTCGCCGCAGCCGCAGTCTTTTGTCGCCCATCGGCTTGATCTGTTTTCGCCAAAGATCTTACAGCCAAGGCCATCTCGAGGCAGGTTATAAGCTCCGTATAGCTTGACTCCCCGCCCATTGAGACCTCGGCAACGCAATGCCTCTTGTCGTCTGCCGAAAATGTTGACCACTCTTTCTCCAATTCTTTTCGATCCACTTGCTCTGCATTCATGCACCGTTCAAACGTCACCGTCGGCTCACCTTCAGCGAGTGGATCAGCGGCTTGACTAACGATTCCGCGGCAGAGCTGCGCTACGTCAAGATTCGGAACCTCGTCGGAACGAGCCGAAACGACCGGGCTCAGGATTGCTGACAATATGACCGCCGCCAACAGATCGGCACGCATCGCTGATCTCCAATCCCGCCAATGGTCAGCGCGCGGAACCGCAGAGCGGCCCGTCCCCTTCAGCATCGAAAGATGATACGATGTTCTGCAGGCGGGCATAAGGGAGGAGCCCATGCGGTATAAGCCGAGAAGTACTGCCGCGCTCGAAATCGCTCTTGGTGGTTTGCCGAATCGTATGCGCGTCGAGGTGGACCCCGACGTTGGAGTGTCAGCGAAGACAGTTGGCGAACTTCGGAATGCCAAAACGTGGCCCGAGAATTTGGCGATAACGACGCCTCAGGAACATACTTCCGAGAGTGCAGTGAAGGTTAGTAGGGCAAGCGCTCCGGGGCGCGCCACGCCGAAGCCGTAGCGCACCATTCGGCTCCGCCGAAGACAATCGATCGGCTCGACGATCGAGGGATCATCGTTCTCGGGCTTGTTGACGCGCGCTGATATTGGCCACATTCGCATCGGCTCAGCCGGAAACACCCGCAGACCACATGGATCGGGCTCGTCGCTCACCTTGCCGCCGTGGCGACGTTGGTGCCATGCTTACAACGGATGCGATAAACGTGCCGGGCTTCCAGCACCGTTTCCTCGCGCTGATTGACCAGCTGGACTTTAATCCTCAGCGTCCCCCATTCCTTAGCCACCTGACGCTCGACGTCTTGGATCTCAAACTTCGGCCGCACTGTGTCGTCCTTGAACACCGGCCTTCGAAAGGTCGCCTGCTGCTCGAGAAACGCAATCATTGAGTCTTTGAGCTGCTCGGAGAGCGGCGAAGCGCCGAGCGCCGTCAGTGCCATAAGATGCAGTCCGTGAACGATCGGTCGGCCGAAAGTGGTGGTCTTAGCGTATTCGTCATCATAGTGAATGGGATGCCGATCACCGGTCAACGCAGCAAAATTTAGGACGTCTGCCTCGGTTATTTTCCGTGGCAAGCCTGGATATTTCTGTCCTTTGGAGAAGTCGTCTAGAAAGAGCTGCTTGACATTGTCCGCCATACAACTCTCCTCAAGCTGCCAAGTAATAAAAACATCGAATCCGTCTCAGATGGCTGCTGATTCCGGCGTACGAACCTGAAATAGCAGCAGACCAATCGCTCAATGCTGAGCGACCCAGCCCTCTATGATTGAGACTGTTTGCCCGCTACCGTATTAGAACTCCGCATGTCGGGCATCTCGACTACGACCGAGTCAAAATCACCCATCAGCGTGGCGGTGTTGATTGGTGGCCGATCCGGCAGTTTTTCGGAAGGCTCATACCACGGACGTCGCTCTGTGACGCCGGCTTTAGCGGCTTGGGCAATCAATTGGCCAATTTCCTCGCCTTGGAGAGGCACGAGCTTTCTTTCACTATCATAGCGGTAGAGTTGCGGACAAAAATACAAGGTGTGAATTCGTGGATTATATCCTTCGACAAGAATGAAGTATTTTGCTCGCAAGAGGATGTCGTATCTTCTTTTAATCTTTTTGTCCTGCGTTGCCTGGGCGACACGGATTCTTTGAGGCGATGGGCCGACGATGGTGCCGGCCTCTAATAAGATCGCCCAATCTTTGGTCGTGGAATTGTCTCGATGAATCGGGATGAGATGATTTGCCCCTCTTCTTCGTAACATACCCATGACGCACTCCTACGGCTCAGCAAGCTGGATATTACACCAAAAGTCATAGTTCGAACCCTATACCGTACCTCCTCCGCCCGCCGCGCTCGACATAGCCGGCGGGTATTTTTCTGCGCGTATCCGCCAGTATTAGGCGGATCAATTGTGCACAGGACGCCGCAGCCCCTTCCAGGGTCGCTACGAATCAACCAAGCTTGTGACGTGCTGGGTGAGGCAACCCGCTGCGCGCCTTGCGGGCTGGGTCAGCACAAACAGGGAGGCGCCGGACTGGCAAACCCCGGCGCCTCTTTTGCCTGAAACGCCGGTCACGCAAACGCCACAGCAACTCCGCTGCTCGCTCCAAATGCCAGCCTAATCCCGACTCCATTGATAGCCATGTTGGCAGCGTGCTGGTTCGGACTTCGCCCCCAGCTAAGGACCCTGGCCAGCACAAGGGCGGCTCGCCAGACTGCCGCCGTTAACCTCTTGAGCCAAACTCTCAAGCCCCGCTGCGTGCGCGGGGCTTTTTCTTTGCCAAAGCGAAGATCATGCCCCGCGCCGGCAAGGCTACCAGCGGCCACGGTTGAGGTCGCGCGTATCGAACCCCTCAGGAACCACCCGTAGACCGGAGCGAGCAGTTCGCGAGCTTGCTGCAGCTTGCCCTGAGAGCGCCAGAGCGCGCAAGGCTTGTTCGGCGCGTAGGCTGACGGCGCATCGCCGACTGGTGATACGGTATCATCTTGTCGGCACGGTGCGTTGGAGATCGCGATGAAGCTGTATGTCACGTATACCTCACCATACGCTCGGCTGGCACGCATCATGGTTATAGAGAAAGCACTCGAGAATTGCGTCCAGATCATCGAGGCAGAGACGCGTACCCGTGACAGCCCTTACTACCAGATCAACCCCTCTGGCCGCGTCCCCTATCTCGTCGATGATGCCGGGGTTGGTCTAGAGGATAGCCAGCTCGTTTGTGCTTATCTCGACAACCTCGACGGCAAGCCTCGGTTTCACGGCCCGCTAAGTCCACCCGATTGGGCTTACCTTCGGCTCGAATTCATGGCGCGCAGCATGTGCGACGGCATTTCCGTGTGGGCGCGCGAAATGGCTCGTCCCGCGAACGAGCGATCTTCTACTGTGCTCGCCCATGAGGTAGCGCGCAGCCAGCGCATGACGGATTTTTTTGAGGACCACGTGGCAGATCTGCAGGCACCGCCCCGCATGGCACATTTGATCCTTGCGGTCGCTCTCGAGCGAGCGCGCTACTGCGGCCTTGATGATCTCACCAATGGACGCCCGCGGCTCGCCAAATGGATGTGCTCGACGTCTAATCTGCCTTCAATGCAGAGGACGGCACCACCGTAAGTCCGTTCTACATTGCTGAAAGTGACGACGACCGATGGGGTGTCGAGGTCGAATGGCTGGACGATACAATTGAGCGCATTGATACGTCAAAGGCCCGTCTCGATGCTGTAAATTAGGTAACAACCCAGTCGCACGAGTGGCTACGAGAACGGCGCTGGTTTGGCGCCTTTGGGGACGCCAGCGTAGTTGCCGTTCCGGTTCACCGCGAAAGCCGGCGTCTGTTAGCTCGCACCCGCTTGCCATAAGCGTTGAGTGCCTTGCCGGCGATGACGTGCTTGTTGTGACCCCGTATGGTCGCCGCTGTCGCAGCCGCTTGTGCTTCGCCCGCAGCTAAGACTTTCTCCACGACCATACGGCTGGTTTCTGCCTGTGCCCGCGCGCCGCCCGCCGCTATGCGCAACATGCGAAGTGCAATGACGCTTTGCGCCTCAAGTCCGATCTGCCAGGCTTTTATGCCCAACGATAGCCACGGATTGAACATCGCAGATAAGCGTCCTACCTCGCCAGCTTATCCATCATGGGCGACCGCCGCCGGACTACTTATGTAGATAGCCACCTCTTGGTCCAGTGTGCAGTGGCGGTGGCGGGACGCATCGGATTTGGACGTCGAAACCCGGACAGAGGTACTTAATGCAAACGGCGCCAAACTCATTGGTCCACGAAGCCACCGAGTTACAAATCGGCTGCGCTCTCGCAACTGATGCGGATAGAGCCACGCCTAGCAACGCAAAAAAGAAACATGACGAGAGCCACAAACGAACCATGAGTTCTCCTCCTGTGCACTGAGGCCATGAAGCAATCCGACGATGATGGCCATTTCTGGGTCGGCTGCGACCCGGATCGTCTAGCGAGGATCGCGCCGGACAGCAAGCGGTCAAGGAATCTTCCGCATTTTCAGCAGGTGGTAGGATTACATTTAGGTGAGCGCGTCGAGCAACGCTTTCGCCTCCTTGAGGTCACGCGCATCGAACCCTCTGTCGACCACCGCAGACCGTAACGAGCAGTTCGCTCCAATCGCCCAAGCAGGCGGATGAAATGCGGTCGTACACGGCGTCGCGGTCAAGTCGAAATCATCTTTTTCTCGACTCCCACGCCGGCGGCTATGGCGCGCTCGTATTCGAGCGGGACTGTCGCCGAGTCCTGAAGCGCAATCCCCGTGGAGTCGAACAGCGTGATCTCGCCGTCCGAAATCCGACCCTGCTTGCGGCCGGTAATGACTTCGCCGATCTCACCGGCGATATCCTTATCCTTGATCAGCCCCTCGCGTAGCGGAACATTGATCTCGCCGTCGGTCCGACATTGCCGGATGTCGTCGACGAAAATGCGGGCGCGCTGCAGGATTTTAGGATCGAGTTCTTGATCGCCACCTTTGTCGGCGCCCAAGGCGGCGACATGCGTTCCTGGCGCTATCCATTCGTTCATGACAATCGGACCGCGCGCCGGTGTGATCGTTACCACCACATCGGCTTCGCGGACGACCTCGGCAAGAATGGTCGAGGCACGCAATTTCAGCTTTGGAAATTTTGGCTGCTGCGTCGCCAGAAAGTGATCGAGCGTCGCTTGCGTCCGGCTCCAAACCCGAACCTCGTCCCAGGCGAAAATCTCGTTGCAGGTGGCGAGCGTGCCTTCCGCCATATGGCCGGCGCCGACGATCGCAAGCCGCTTTGAATCTTTTCGCGCCATCCATTTCGCCGATACGGCAGCGGCGGCGCCGGTGCGCATTACCGTGTGATAGCTGCCGTCGCAGATGGCCAGCGGGAAGCCGGTTTCCGGATGTGTGTAGATGAGGATCGAGAACACGGTCGGCAGATCGTATTTCACGCGATTGCGCTCGCGGATCGAAACCCATTTGCAGGCGGCGGCCTCCGGTTCTTCGATGTATGAGGGCATCGCCTCCCACTCACCAGGATATTTATCGAGGACGATGTGGCCTTTGGGATCCATGTAGTAACGGCCTTCGCCATGCATCCGATACGCCTGCTCGACGCAGTCGACATACTCGGCGGGCGCCAGCAGACCCATCATGTCGGTGCGGCTCAGGATCAGCGTCTTTCTATTGCGCCAGCTCTCCATGGATTTTCCCTCCCCCTGGCTCTAGGCATAAACACGTTTCGAAATGCGCGCCAGCTCGTCGCCCCATCAGGCGGGAGGCTCGTGACCGGTGCGTCAGGAAACAATCTCGAATTCCACGAACACCAGCTCCTGGTCGCCGCCGTTAAAAACGTCGTGCTCGACCCCTGCGGGGCGGAAATATGATAGTCCAGCCTTGAGTTCGGTGAACGTTTCATGTGCTACACGAGGAAGCCGATCGGCAAATTGACAACGCACGGGCGGCGGGGATTTTTCGATCATGTGGCCGTTCTGCAACGGATTCGCCGATGAAAGGGGTGTAACATTACGCATTACCGCTGGGGGGCGGCCATGCGAAAGTTGCTGCTTGCTGCGACAGCCCTGACTGTCTCGGGTTCCGCTTTTGCGGGCCCGCCACCCGCTCCTGCGTTCAATTGGACGGGTTGCTATATCGGCGGAAACCTTGGCCCGGGTTTTGGAAACGCCAACTTCTCCGGTTCCACATCGATTGCTCCGACAGCAGACGACCACGTCAACGTCGGGAGCGGCGTCGGTGCCCTCGGCGGCGGGCAATTCGGGTGCAATGTTCAGTTTAGCCAAAACTGGATATTGGGAGCCGAGGGCGATTTCGCTTGGGCCGGTATCAGGGGTACGACCCCGGACCCGTTCTTCGATGGAAAAAATCTGTCTTCCCGGACCGACTGGATTGCGAGCGCGACCGGGCGGGTCGGCTACGCGTTTAACAATTGGATGTTCTACGGCAAGGCCGGCGGTGCATGGGCGGGCAACCGCTACGGCTTTAGCTCCGCTCCGATCATGTTTGACGGTTTTACCCTTTCTCCTGGGTTCAACGAGACCGGCTCTAACACCGCCTTCGGAGGGACGGTCGGAGGCGGCATAGAGTGGAGCTTTGCACCGTCATGGTCGGCGCGCGTTGAGGTCGATTATTATGGATTTAGTCCGCGGACTCTCACGCTGATCGACCCGACGTCGGGTTCGAGCACTGGGCTCCGCATAAGGCAAGATATCGAAGCCATTCGCTTCGGCATCAATTATCAGTTTTGGAGCGGCGGTTTATTCTCTGGAAAAGATTGGTGACCCGCGAAGCTAATTCGCGGCGAGTTTGTCGAAGCGCGTTGCGACCTGCCGACATTGCTTGATTTTATTGAAGAACCTTTCGACTGAGCTGCGGGCGCGGTAGAGATACGCGCTGAAGCGAACCGGCTGGTTGCGATTGCATCGCGGCGGAATGTTGGCCCGGACGCCCTTCTCAGCGGCGAGGGCCCGGATCCAGTCCGTCCAGGCCGCTCGGAAAATCGCCACCTTTCGGCTCAAGCATCAGGGTCATTGGGGCGATCCCGGTCCTCAACGGCACGTCCATCGTTTACTTCGCTATCTAAGCAGCTATCGCGTGCAGCGAGGCGGTACGGTGTTGGGAGAGCGTGAGAGGAGACGACCATGATGAGGATTGCGATACGGGCGCTCGCGGTCGCGCTCCTGTTTGCGCTGTTGTATGCAGCAGCCGCGCTGACGCCGGCGGCGGCCGCGCAGTCCGACGAACTGCTAAAGCCCGAGCAGCTCGACGCGCTGGTCGCTCCGATCGCGCTTTATCCCGATACCCTGCTGGCCGAAGTGCTCATGGCCTCTACCTATCCGCTCGAAGTGGTCGAGGCCGAGCGCTGGGTGCAGGCCAACAAGAACCTCAGCGGCGCCGATCTCAAGGCCGCGGTCGACAAACAGAGCTGGGACGACAGCGTCAAATCGCTCGCCGCGACGCCCTCGGTGCTCGAGATGATGAGCAACAAGCTCGACTGGACGCAGGACCTCGGCAACGCGGTGCTGGCGCAGCAGGCCGACGTCATGGACGCGATTCAGCGGCTGCGCAGCAAGGCCCAGGCCAACAACAAGCTCTCATCGAACCAGCAGCAGACGGTCTCGACCCAGGACCAGGGCGGCAAGCAGGTTATCGTCATCCAGCCGACGCAGGCCGATACGGTCTATGTGCCGTACTACGATCCGTCCGTGGTCTACGGATCATGGCCCTATCCGGCCTATCCGCCCTATTATTTCGGCGCGCCCGGATATATCGCCGCTGGCGTGATCGCGACCGGCATTGCCTTCGGCGCCGGCTATGCGCTCGGCCGCTGGGCCTCCGGTGGCTATCGCTGGGGCGGCGGCGTCAATTGGGGCAGCAACAACATCGCCATCAACCGCCCGGTCAATATCAACAATATCGGCAACAACTGGACCCACAACCCAGCACACCGCCAGGGCGTGCGCTATGCCAACGCCAATGTCGCCCAGAAATTCGGCGCCGGCCGCAACGGCGTTGGTGGCGGCGCGCAAGGCCGCCTCGACTTCCGCGGCCGTGGCGGCAATCAGGTGCTGCAACCGGGCGGCGGCAATCTCGGCGGCAACCGGCCTAATCTCGGCGGTGGCGCTGGCGCCGGCGGCGGCAACCGGCCTAGTCTCGGCGGTAGCGCTGGCGCCGGCGGCGGCAACCGGCCCAGCGCCGGCGCCGGCAACCGCCCGAGCGCAGGCAATCGCGCGAATCTCGGCAGCCGCGGTGGTGGCGGCGGTGGCCGGCCGGGCGGCAATGCGCTCGGCAATATCAGCTCGGGGCGCGTGGCGAACTTGGACGCCGGCCGCGGCCGCGCCAGTCTTGGCGGCGGTGGCGGCGGCCTTCGCGGCGGCGGCGGCGCCCGGATGGGCGGAGGCGGCGGCCGTGGCGGCGGCGGCGGCCGGCGCTCCGACATCCGGCTCAAGCACGAAATCGTCCTCCTCGGCCGCCTCGACGACGGCATCGGCCTTTATCGCTTCGCCTATAACGGCAGCGAGAAGCTCTATGTCGGCTTGATGGCCCAGGAGGTGCAGGCGGTCCGGCCGGACGCTGTTATGAGCGGCAGTGACGGCTACCTGCGGGTCTTTTACAACAGGCTCGGTCTGAAGTTCGAGACCTATCAGGAATGGCTCACATCGGGTGCGCGCGTGCCGGTTACCCTCGCGCACTGAGCCGAGATCCAATGCGCCCGCCTCGTGTCTGCACGATGAACAACGGAACTTTTGCAATATCCGAGGATGTTATGATCGTAACCCGCTCTCTCCCTCGCAGGCGCCGCACGCCGTGGCCGCGCTTGGCGGCTTCGGCGGCTGCAGCGATGATCCTGCTTTCGACGGCGCCGGCCGTCTTGGCGCAGCAGACCTACAAGACGCCCGAAGACGCTGCCGGCGCGCTGGCCGCGGCCGCCCGGGCCAACGATCAGAAGGCCGAACTGGTCGTTCTCGGCCCGGACGGTGACGACATCATCTCCTCCGGCGACCAAGTTGCCGACAACGCGATCCGCGAGCGCTTTGTGAAGTCCTACGACGCCAAGCACCAGATCGCAATGAAGGGCGACAGCGGCGCCGTCCTGGTCATCGGCGACAACGACTATCCGTTCCCGATCCCGCTCGTGCGCAAGGCCGGCAAATGGTCGTTCGACACCGAGGAGGGCCGGCGCGAAATCCTTTACCGACGCATCGGCCACAACGAGCTCAACGCCATTCAGGTTTGCCTCGCCTATGTCGATGCTCAGGACGAATACGCCGACAAGGACCGCACCGGCGCCGGCACCGGCGTCTATGCCGAGCGCTTCGTCAGCAATCCCGGCAAGAAGGACGGGCTTTACTGGCCGACATCGCCTGGCGAGGAGGAAAGCCCGCTTGGCGAGCTCTTCGCCAAGGCGTCGGCGCAAGGCTACAAGGCCGGCGAAGGCCGCTCCCCCTATCACGGCTACTACTACAAGATCTTGACCAAACAGGGCGCGCACGCGCCCGGGGGCGCCGCCAATTATGTCGTCAACGGCAAGATGATCGGCGGCTTTGGCCTCGTCGCCTATCCGGCCGAATACCGTAACTCCGGCGTGATGACCTTTATCGTCAGCTACGCCGCCACCGTATTCCAGAAAGACCTCGGGCCGGACACCGACGAAATCGCGGAGAAGATCACGGCGTTCGATCCGGATTCGACGTGGAAGAAAGTCGAGGCGACCGAGCCGGCGAAGTGACGTTGGCGCGAGCGAGCCCGCAGATGCGTGCCGCCATAGGCTCCTTTTGGAAGCGCATTCGACCGATCGATTGGATGTTTGATCAACCGAACCAGTCGTCGGTGCCGGACTCAAATTTGCGGAACGCGGCTCCTTCTGTTTGCTTTCGGCAGTAAAGCAAGCGGATGTCGGGCAATCCAAGCCACAACGCAACGGCCGCCGTGCCGTCTCAATTCTGCCTACCGAGGGCCGCAAGCTACTGGCAAACGCGTGTAATCACCGGATAAACCCATTATCAGGCAGACTTCGGCACGAGGGGGACAGCCTTCGGAAGTTGCGGAGGTCTGTGTGCCACTCCGCGAGCTCCCCTGACCAAAGTCCTGAGCACAATGAGCTCGGCCTCCAGAGCTTCGCGCTCGATCTTTATCCGCTTTATAGCGTCTTCTTTCTTGCCGAGTTCGACAAGCTGGCAGGTGGTCTTGTTCCGGAGTTGCTCGATGGTCATCTCAA
>Ga0187780_10004099_pt1 | contig 10913 bp, 14 predicted proteins | sample 1015_Q2_SP10_20__FD_132429 | JGI IMG/M metagenome (GOLD analysis project Ga0187780, IMG submission 132429) | Tropical peat soil microbial communities from peatlands in Department of Meta, Colombia - 1015_Q2_SP10_20_MG | ecosystem: Environmental > Terrestrial > Soil > Wetlands > Peat | place...
CCGGCAATTGTGGAACGTCGGCTATGCACAAACAAGGCTGGCGCTTACAGCTGACCTCGGCTTTGATCCCGCGCAAATTCTATCTCCCGTCTTTCCGGGCCACGGTCGACCAGCCAAGAACTCATAATCCGTATTCCCGGCGCGCTGCAGCGGATAGATTCCGGGTTTGCCGCCAGAAAGAATCCCGTGACCCTCATCAACGACCCCTTGTTTTATGCCTTGGCGGTCCCCGCGGTGATCGCCCTCGGCCTCTCGAAGGGTGGATTCGTCGGCCTTGGCCAGATGGCAACGCCAGTCTTGGCGCTGGTTATGCCGCCTCTGGAGGCGGCGGCCATCATGTTGCCGATCATGATCGCCCAGGACGCCGCCGCCGTATGGGTTTACCGTAAAGAGTGGAGCGGGCGGATCGTCGCCATCGTGCTGCCTGGCGCCTTGCTCGGCGTCGGCGCCGCTTGGTTGCTCGCCGCACACATTTCCGATGCCGCGGTACGCGTATTCATCGGTGTCACCACCATTGCCTTCGTGCTCTACAACTGGTTTGGGCCGCGACCGACCCCGCACGCAGGGAAGCCCCCCGTCGCACCGGGCCTGTTCTGGGGCTCGATCTCCGGTTTCACGTCGACGATCTGCCAGGCAGGCGGCCCGCCCTACCAGATGTACGTGCTCGGACTGAAGCTTTCGAAGATGGTCTATGTCAGCACCAATGCGATTGTGTTCGCGGCCATCAACTGGATGAAACTGGTGCCCTATTTCGCGCTCGGGCAGTTCTCGACCAAAGGCCTGGCCACATCGGCAGCGCTGTTACCGTTGGCAATGCTGGCAAACTGGTTCGGCTTCTGGGTGGTGCGCGTGACCCCACAGGAGCTTTTCTACCGGATCACGATGATCATTATGTTCCTGATCTCTATCGAGCTCGTCCGCAGCGGCATGACCGATATTTTGTCGCACCAATCTTGAGCCCCGCCATCGCGGAGCGGCTTGGCTCACTACTGATGACTGACGATGACAAGCTGCTCTTTGGCCGCTAGCCTTTCCTCGAGGGGGGAAACGGCCATGGCGAAAACGCCCTACGATATCGATCTCGATCGCAATCCGGCCAATTATCAGCCGCTGACCCCACTCGGCTTCCTCGAGCGCGCAGCCGCAGTTTTTCCTAACCGCACCGCTATCATCCATGGATCCCTGCGGCGGCCATACGCGGACTTTTACGCCCGTGCGCGGCGGCTTGCTTCGGCTCTTGCCAAACAAGGAATCAAGCGCGGCGATACGGTCTCCGTACTGCTTGCGAACACACCAGCGATGCTCGAGTGCCACTACGGCGTGCCGATGTGCCAAGCCGTGCTCAATACGCTGAACACGCGCCTCGACGCGGCGATCATTGCCTTCTCCCTTGATCACGCCGAAGCCAAAGTGGTCATCACGGATCGCGAATTCTCGAAGGTGATGAGGGAAGCCCTCGGTCTCTGCAAGGTAAAGCCATTGCTGATCGACTATGACGATCCGGAATATTCCGGTGCGGGCGAGCGGTTAGGCACAATCGAATATGAAGAGTTCATCGCACGAGGCGATTCGAATTACGCCTGGAAGATGCCGGACGATGAGTGGGACGCAATATCGCTCAACTATACAAGCGGCACCACCGGCGATCCGAAGGGCGTTGTCTATCATCATCGCGGCGCGTATCTGCTTGCAATCGGCAACGTCGTGACGTGCTCGATGAGCAAGCATCCAGTGTATCTCTGGACGCTGCCGATGTTTCATTGCAACGGCTGGTGCTTCCCGTGGTCGATATCGGTCACCGCGGGAACGCATGTTTGCCTACGCGCCGTGCGTGCGCCCGCGATGTATGACGCAATCGCCAGTCACAAAGTAACGCATCTCTGCGGGGCGCCAATCGTCATGGCGACGCTTCTCAATGCTCCGGCGGAAGAAAAAAAGTCCCTGCCCCATGTCGTTGAATTCTTTACTGCCGCGGCACCACCTCCGGAGGCCGTGCTTGCGGCAATGAAAGAAGCCGGATTCAACGTCACTCATCTTTACGGGTTGACCGAATCCTACGGGCCTGCCGTCGTGAATGACTGGCACCTCGAATGGAACGAGCTCACGCCGGCCGAGCAGGCTGTGAAAAAGGCACGACAGGGCGTGCGTTACGGCGCACTAGAAGCGCTCGATGTGCTCGACCCTGAGACGATGGTGCCAGTCGATCGTAATGGCGAAGCGCTCGGCGAAGTGATGATGCGCGGCAACGTCGTGATGAAAGGTTACCTCAAAAACCAATCGTCAACCGAGAAGGCATTTGCTGGCGGCTGGTTCCACACCGGAGATCTCGGTGTGATGTATCCGGACGGCTATATCCAGCTGAAAGACCGTTCCAAGGACATCATCATTTCCGGCGGTGAGAATATTTCCTCCATTGAGGTTGAAGACGCGCTTTACAAGCACCCGGCCGTCGCTGCCGCCGCCGTGGTCGCCAAACCGGACGACAAATGGGGCGAAACCCCATGCGCGTTCGTCGAACTCAAGCCAGGTACCAGGGCCAGCACAGATGAGCTGGTGCAGTGGTGCCGAAAGCATCTCGCTTCGTACAAGTGTCCGCGCTATGTCGTGTTTGTGGACTTACCCAAGACCAGCACGGGCAAGATCCAAAAATTCAAGCTACGAGAGATGGCAAAGGCCGTCTGAGGGCAACATGACGATTTCAACCCGCGTGACCGACATGCTCGGCATCACGCATCCCGTTTTGCTGGCGCCGATGGATCTCGTTTCGGACGGCAAACTGGCCAAAACGGTTACACAGGCCGGCGGTCTCGGAATTATCGGCGGCGGCTACGGCGACGAAAAATGGCTTTCACGCGAGCTGGACGCTGCTGGCGCGGCGCGCATCGGCGTCGGCTTTATCACCTGGAGCATGGCACGGAACCCGAGGGTTCTCGACCTTACACTTGAGCGGCAACCCATCGCGATCATGCTTTCCTTCGGCGAAATTCTTCCACATGCGGACAAGATCAAACGAACCGGAGCGCGGCTGATCTGTCAGGTCCAGACGCTTGAACAGGCAAGAGATGTTGTTGCAAACGGAGCCGACATCATCGTCGCCCAGGGCGCGGAAGGGGGCGGTCATGGCATCAGCCGTGGAACGTTCCCGTTTGTACCGGCGGTCGTCGATGTTGCGAAAGACATTCCGGTGGTAGCGGCAGGTGGCATCGCCGATGGTCGCGGGCTTGCCGCCGCGCTCATGCTCGGCGCCGAAGGCGTATTAATGGGTACGCGCTTTTATGCCTCGTCCGAGGCCGCCGGCGCGACGGAGGCGAAAAACCGTATCGTGGCAGCCAGCGGCGACCATACAATCCGCAGCATCCTGTTCGACATTGCCCGGCGGAATGTCTGGCCGGCACCCTACACCGGGCGCTTGCTGGAAAATGAATTCACCGCACGATGGCGCGGCCGCGAGGCTGAGCTGATGCAAAACCAGGAGAGCGAGGCCACCCGTTATTCTACAGCCCGCAGTGCCAATGATTTCAAAATGGCCGGCATCATTGCCGGCGAGGCTGTGGACCTGGTGACCGAGATCTTACCGGCCGCCGAAATCGTTGAACGAACGGTCACAGAAGCCAGCCGTCTTATCAGCGGGGCTTCCAACCGCCATAAGATTACCGGATGAACCGGTATGCCGCTCACGCGTGAAGGTGACGCCGGAGAGACTCCAACCAGCTGGCAAATGCACCACGGAAAAATGCAATCCGCTCAGCGGAGTGATCGAGGTCGCATTTAAATGTCGCCCACCATTCCACGAACGCGCGGTCGCCATCGATGACGGGGGTGACTCGTAAAGTCGCCTCAAAATTTCGCGTATGAATCGGCGGTTCGCTGGCAAACCTGTAGCATTGCGTTCGGTCGACATCCGACAAGGCGACCAGCCGTTGCCGCCTAAGATTGCCGTTGTAGAAAACGCTGCGGACCGCACCCACAGAATCGCCCGGTCGACCGGCCTCGATCTTGCTCTCGGCGGCGCCGTCGACCCAGATCGGATAGCTGTTGAAATCACGGATGACGCTCCAGACGTCGGCGGCGGATTGCTCGAAGATAGTGCTGTAAAAGCTCTTCGACATGTCTATGCTCCTTTGGGACTCGGTTATCCCTGATTTGGCGATCGAGTCCTGTTGCAACCACCCGATTTCTGCCCGAAGCACATGCCCGACATCATCGTCAGCAATGATGGCCCGATCCGCAAAATCCGGATGAACCGCCCGGACAAGAAAAACGCGCTCACACTCGCAATGTACGATGCGATGGCGACCGCGATCGAAGATGCCGGAAAGGAAACAAGCGTACGCTGCCTGCTGCTTGCAGGCGCGCCCGATGTTTTCTGCGCCGGCAACGACCTCAACGATTTCATGGTGATGGCGAAAGGCGGGGCGCTTGGAGAGCCGATTGTCCGGTTCCTGCATGCGCTGGCGCGCTGCGAGAAGCCGATAGTCGCGGCGGTCAGTGGTGCCGCCGTCGGCGTCGGCACGACGATGCTGCTGCATTGCGATCAGGTGATCGCAAGTGACACGGCTGTTTTGCTGACGCCGTTTGTTTCGCTTGGCCTGTTGCCGGAAGCAGGTTCGAGCCTTCTCGCGCCGCGACTCATGGGACACGCCCGCGCCTTTTCGCTGCTGGTCATGGGCAAGTCTTTATCCGCCGAAGAGGCCAAGGCCGCCGGTATTGTCAATGCCGTGGTTCCATCAGGCCAACTCGACGCTCAGGCGCTTGCCGCGGCGCGCGAGATTGCAGCCTTGCCTGCGGAAAGCGTGATGGTTGCCCGACGTCTGATGCGAGGTTCGCCAGATGAGGTTGTCGCACGCATCGACGCGGAAGTCGAAGAATTCAAGTTGCGGCTTGCGTCAAACGAAGCGAAAGCAGCTTTCGCGGCATTTTTGAATAAGAAGCGGTAGGAACCGGACGCCTAGCGGCCTTCGCGGGCGAAAGGATCAAACAGGTTGTTCGAATTGTAGCGCTCATCGAACGTGCGCTGCTGGCCAAACTGGAACGTGGCGTTACCCTGCTTCAGCGTCGTCTGGCCACTATCCGTATTGAACGGAGAAACCGGGGAAAGACGATCCGGTGTCGGCGCGGGCCGGTCCAGATCCCGAAAGCCCTGTCCGCCGCTGGCGCTGCCCTGATCCTCTATTGTGAAGGCCTGGGCGCCGGGCGCAACGTAAACCACAGCAAGAAACGCGGTGGCGGCAACAATCGCTCGGGTCATTGCGGCAAGTTTCATGGCGTCCTCGGTGGTATCTTCGGATACTGGCGATTCAGCAAGATAATATGGCTGCACGGGGGCAGACCGCTATTCTACCTTCAGCCCAAGCATTTTCACCAGTCCACCCCATTTCTTTTCTTCTTTGTCGATATCAGCAGCATAGTCTTCGGGCGTGCCCGGCAATACCTCCGCGCCTTCGGTGGCAAGGCGGTTTTGCACTTCCTCGGACGCCAAGGCAGCATTGAGTTCTTTGTTGAGCCGTAAAATCACTGGCCGCGGCGTGCCTGCAGGCGCGACCAGACCGTATCGAAGCCCCACGTCGAAGCCCGGCACTCCGCTCTCGGAAAGCGTAGCAAGCTCGGGCAACAGACTAGAACGCTTTGCGCTCGCAATCGCGAGCCCGAGCAAAGTGCCAGCCTTGATATTCCCAAGCGCGACGGGAATCGGAACAAACATCATCGGAATGTGTCCACCGAGCAGGTCGCTCATCGCGGGGCCATTACCTTTGTAAGGCACGTGTTGGAGTTTGATGCCGGTTTCACGCGCCAAATATTCACCGGCAAGATGATTGACGGTCCCGACGCCGGGCGAACCGTATTGCAATGGAGTCGGCGTCGCCTTGGCATAGGCGATGAGCTCGGCGACAGAGTGCACTGGCAAAGAAGGATGTACGACCAGGACGCTCGGTGCGGCTCCAATCATGCCAATGGGAGCGAAATCTTTGCGTGGATCATAGCCGGCATTGACATTCATGCCCGGCGCAATCGCCATCGTTGCCGTATAGCTCAACAGGATTGTGTATCCATCGGGTACAGCTTTGGCGACAAAACGGGTGCCGATTGTCCCGCCGGCCCCGCCGCGATTTTCGACCACGATCGGCTGGCCAAGCGATGTGGAAAGCTTGTCGGCAACGTTGCGCGCCATCACCGTGGTGCTGCCGCCCGGCGGAAACGGCACGATCAAGGTGATCGGCCGATTGGGATATTCGTCGGCAAGCGAAAACCCGGAGGCGGCAAGCAAAATGAACGATATCAGCGCAAGAAAGGATGTGCGGCCGCGCACGAGGCTACTCCACTTTTAGCCCAAGTTTTTTCACCAACCCGCTCCACTTCTTTTCCTCTTTGTCGATATCGGCGGTGTACTCTGCGGGGGTGGACGTCATCGGATCACCGCCCTCGTTGTGAATTTGCGTCTGGACATCCGGATTATCAACCAGCTTGCGCAGTTCTTCACTCAGCCGACCGACAATCTCTTTGGGCGTGCCTGCGGGCGCTAGGACGCCATAATGCAACACGGCTTCGAACCCCGGCAACCCTGACTCATCGAAGGTCGGCACGTCTGGCAATAAAGAGAACCGTTTCTTGCTGGTGACGGCGATGGCCCGCAATTTGCCCGCCTGTATATTGCCGAGCGCCGGCGGCAACACGCCGAAAGCGATCGGCACGTGGCCGCCGAGCAGGTCGTTCATCACCGGAGCTGTACCTTTATACGGGATGATCGCCACATCGATTCCGGCCTCGGCCTTGAAAAGTTCGGCACACATATAGCCGCCCGTACCCAACGCCGACGTGCCGAGGTTGAGCTTGCCCGGCTGAGCTTTTGCCGTGGCAATGAATTCGGCGATCGATTTCGCCGGAAACGACGGGTGCGCGAGTAACGCCACCGGCATAGACGCGACCAACCCGATCGGTGCGAAATCCTTGCGCGGGTCGTAACCGGCATATGTGTAGAGGCTGGGATTGATCGAAATGGTGCCGGTGTGCCCGAGCAGCAACGTATAGCCGTCGGGAGCGGCTTGCGCGACCACGCGCGTGCCGATCGTTCCGCCTGCACCCGGTCGATTGTCGACTATAAATTGCTGATGCAGTGCATCAGATAATTTGGCGGCAACTACGCGCGCCATAGCGTCGACGCCGCCTCCGGGTGGATAGGGCACAACGAGCGTGACGGTGCGGGCCGGATAATCCGCTGCCACCGCGGCGTTCCAAAGCGACAAAGTCATGACAAGCGCCGACAGGGCGGCGGCAAATCGGAACATCGCGTTCACTCCCGGAGATAATTTGTAATTGTTGGCGGCGACTATAACGCAATCTTGCGCTTTCCGCGCTTTCAAGACCCGGAGGACACACGTGGCCCAATAAAAAAAACCGTCCTCGGGCAAACCCGAGTCCGGCATCCAGCCGGCTTTGCGCCGAAAAATTCAGTCCGAAATCGACGCGCTCAATGCACGCTGGCGGATCCGTTTTGCCGGATCCTTTCGATCTCGTCCTTCAATTGCAATTTGCGTCGTTTGAGCTCCACTATTCTCAGATCATCGACCGCGGGATGGGTCAGGCATTCGGTTATTTCTTCTTCGAGCGCCTGGTGTCTTTTTTCCAATTCCGCGAGGTGCGATTGCATCGACATAATCAATGTCTCCTCAATCAGTAGCTCTCCAGCGCTTGAGTGTAGCGCAAATCCTCTACAAGATCGACGGTACACCTGGTCTCGCACTGCGGCAAACCGGCGCAAAAGCCCTTGCGGCGGAGTTATTTACCAAAGCTTGAATGCCTTGTGGAAAACGCGATAATTAACATGCCTCTGCCAAGACGGACCGGTCGGACGCAAACCAGCGGTGGCAATGACCGACGAGGAAGAACGCACGTTGCGGGAGCAGCTGGCACGCCTGCTGCAGGAACATCGCGACCTCGATGCGGCCATCGAGGCGCTCGTTAGCTCGCCCGGTTCCGACTTGATTCAGGTGCAGCGTTTGAAAAAGCGTAAGCTTGTGCTGCGCGACAAAATCCGTCTCATCGAGGATCAGCTAACGCCGGACATTATAGCGTAGCGGGCTACCCCCGGCGCTCTGTCTTGCGTGCATACATCGCACGGTCAGCTGCGCCAATCATTTCATCGGTTTCTGCGCCGGCGGCGAGCACAACCATACCGGCGCTGGCACCAACTTCGATGAGAACCTTGCCATGCACAATTCCGGCCCTGCCAATGAGGGCCTCCAGTTCCCGCGCCTTTGCCAAGGCCTGTTCCTGGTCGACATGCCAAATCACCAAGCCAAATTCGTCGCCGCCGAGCCGGCCGACAACATCCGACGCGCGCACATGGCCGACAAGCTCGCGCGCAATCGCCTTGAGCAGAGCATCCCCGGCGCCGTGGCCGTATCGGTCATTGACCGCCTTGAAGCCGTCGAGATCAATGAACATCAGCGCTGCTTGCGTGCCGTAGCGCTTGACGTAGGCCAGTGCGCGCTTGAGTTCGCGCTCGAACCCGCGCCGGTTCAAAATATCCAGCAACGGATCAACGTCCGCGCGCGCTTCAAGCTCGCCGATGCGGGCACGCGCGACGGCTAGTTCGCGTTTGAGGCGCTCGTTTTCGGCTAACAGCGACGCCGCCGGGAATTCGTCAGGTAAGCGCTGTTGCGGAAGCCCCATCTCTTTCAACCCTCGCGAATCGGCACTAACAGGCTGAAGAATACCCGTTTTCGCCTTGCCAGCGGGACGCCTAAACCTATAATCCGCCGCTTCCTTCCGCGGGGGACAAGCGGATTCGGGGAGCAAAATGGCGACAAAGCCGATCGCGATCATCATGGGCAGCCAGTCGGACTGGGCCACGATGAAGCATGCCGCCAAGACTCTCGATGCCCTTAGGGTCGGCTACGAAGCACGGATCGTCTCGGCCCACCGCACACCCAGGCGCCTTTACGAGTTTGCCGGCAACGCACGGAAGAATGGCTTCAAAGTGATCATCGCTGGTGCCGGAGGCGCGGCGCACCTCCCGGGCATGACCGCGTCGCTGACGCCGCTGCCGGTGTTTGGCGTACCGATGAATACTCACGCGCTCGAAGGTAAGGACTCCCTGCTTTCGATATTGCAAATGCCGGGCGGCATTCCAGTGGGCACGCTCGCCATCGGTAAAGCCGGCGCCATAAATGCCGCTCTGCTTGCCACCGCAGTGCTGGCATTGTCGGATGCCAAAGTCGCCAAGCGGCTCGATGCCTGGCGCGCACGGCAGACAAGAGCCGTGGCCAAGCGGCCTAGAGATTGATTCCTTGCTGAAACCAGGCGCGACGATCGGAATTCTCGGTGGCGGCCAACTTGCCCGTATGCTTGCGCTCGCAGCGGCGCCTTTGGGTCTGCGCTGTCACGTCTACTCGCCCGAAAAGAATTCCTGCGCATTCGACGTCGTTCATGCCGGCACCTGCGCCAGTTATGCAGATGAAACCGCACTCGGCCGCTTTGCCGGGGCAGTCGATGTCATCACTTACGAGTTCGAAAATGTGCCAGCGAAAACGGCGGCATTTCTTGCGCGTCGCAAGGCGGTCTTGCCCGACCCTGGGGTGCTGGAAACCACGCAAGACCGACTGATCGAGAAGAATTTCATTAGCGCGCTGAAGATTGCGACCGCGCCCTATGCGCCGGTCCACAGCGCGACGCAGCTTTCCGAAGCGGCCAAGGCCGTCGGCCTTCCCGCGGTCCTCAAGACGCGGCAGCTCGGCTACGACGGCAAAGGACAGGCTAAGATCTCCAAAGGCGGGGACCCGATGGCAGCATGGCGCTCGGTCCAGAATGCGCCATGCATCCTGGAGGGGTTCATCGATTTCGAGCGCGAAGTGTCGGTCGTGGCGGCGCGAACGCGTGAAGGTAAGGTCGAATGCTTCGAAGTGACCGAAAATGAGCATCGCGATCACATCCTGAAGATCTCGCGCGTGCCCGCAAAGGTCACACCCGCACTCGCCCGTGACGCCCGCCAGATCGCCACGCGCATCGCGAAGGCGTTTGATTATGTCGGGGTGCTGGCGGTCGAGATGTTCGTCGTGCGCAAAGGCCGCGCCCGCGCGGTGCTGGTGAACGAGATCGCCCCGCGCGTCCACAATTCCGGGCATTGGACCATCGATGGTGCGACTGTCTCGCAATTCGAGCAGCACATCCGAGCTATCGCGGGTTGGCCACTGGGCAGGCCCGAGCGACTTGGAAGCCGGGTCGAGATGACAAACCTCATCGGGGCCGAGATCGATGAGGCAGCGCGCTGGTTGACGGTGCCGGGGGCGGCTGTGCACGTCTACGGCAAGGGGGAGGCACGTCCTCGCCGCAAAATGGGGCATGTGACACGGGTGTGGCCGCGTTAGCCTCTGGCGGCGGCTAACTCCTCTCCCCATATCGATAAAATCGCCATGCGGCCGGCCGATTGACTGAGTTCGAATGGACTCTTAACGCCTTTTCTGCTAGAGCCGCCCGACTCAAAGCCCCCGTTTTCGGGGCTTTTGCCTTAACCCGACCGAGCAACAACGAAGGAGCAAGCGTGCAAGTTCTCGTTCGCGACAACAATGTCGACCAGGCCCTGAAGGCGCTGAAGAAGAAGATGCAGCGCGAGGGTATTTTCCGCGAGATGAAGCTTCGCGGTCACTACGAAAAGCCGTCGGAAAAGAAGGCGCGGGAAAAGGCGGAAGCGATCCGCCGGGCCCGTAAGCTCGCGCGCAAAAAGATGCAGCGCGAAGGCCTGCTTCCGGCGAAGCCACGTCCGGCTCCCGGCGCGGGTCCGGGTGGTGGTCACGGCCATCGCGCTCCGCGCATGGGCTGACGAGCAGACAGGCTCGAAAAATATAGATTGGTGGCGCGGGCTTAGCCCGCGCTATTACTTTTGGGGCGTATTTTCCTCTTAAGAATCAGCTATCTCG
>Ga0187780_10004101_pt1 | contig 10911 bp, 14 predicted proteins | sample 1015_Q2_SP10_20__FD_132429 | JGI IMG/M metagenome (GOLD analysis project Ga0187780, IMG submission 132429) | Tropical peat soil microbial communities from peatlands in Department of Meta, Colombia - 1015_Q2_SP10_20_MG | ecosystem: Environmental > Terrestrial > Soil > Wetlands > Peat | place...
GCAGCCTGCCCGAGAACGAGTATTTCAGCAACCTTTCTGGGCCGCAGGTGAGCGACTTCCAACGAAGCCTCTTCCCGGGCCCTCGGGGAAGACCCGATGCACATCGCCGAGCTGTGGCGCTACCCCGTGAAGTCCCTCGGGGGAGAGCGGCTCGCCTCGGCCGAGCTCCTTCCCGGCGGCATCGTCGGGGATCGCCTGGTGCAGGTCTATGACGCGCGGGGCAGGATCCTGACGGCGCGCACCCGGCCCCGGCTGCTGGGGCTTCACGGGACGTTGGGCGAGGACGGCGAGCCGCTGATCGATGGGCGGCCTTGGGCATCGCAGGAGGCAGGCGACGCCGTGCGCGCCGCGGCCGGCGAGAGCGCCCGGCTGGCCCGTTATGACGGCCTCGAGCGGTTCGACGTCTTGCCCCTTCTGGTCGCCACCGACGGCGCCATCGAACGGCTGGGCGCGGACCGCCGCCGCCTGCGGCCCAACGTCTTGATCGCAGGCGTGGAGGGCCTCGCGGAACGAGACTGGCCGGGCCGCCGGTTGCGACTCGGGGAAACCGTCATCGAAGTCGCCACGGTTCGGCGGCGCTGCATCATGACGACCTTCGATCCGGATACCCTGCAGCAGGACCTCTCGGTCCTCCGCCGCATCAACAAGGAGTTCGGCGGCCGGATGGCCCTCGACTGCTCCGTCGTCCAAGCCGGCAAGCTTGCCGTCGGCGACCCCGTGACCTTGCTCTAACAGGCTGCTGAAAAAGGCCCATCTGCGGCGTTGGCGCGCTCGCGCGCTCGCTGCGGCGTACCCGGAGTACGCCTCACTCGGCGCATCGCGTGCCGCCTTGCATCTGGACCTTTTGAGCAGCCTGGGAGAGGGCAGGTTTTCGCAGCCTGTTAGAGACCCGGGCCGCGGGCGGTGATGGGCCACAGCTCCTCGACGGTGCCCCCGCGGATGCAGACGTACCAGTCGTGGAGGTTCACGGTGGGGTCGCAGTGGCCGGGGATGAGGCGCACCTTGTCGCCCACCCGGAGGGAACGGTTGGGATCGTGCAGCGTGAGCGCGCCGTGCTCGTCGGAGGCCCGCACATATTCCACGTCCGGCATGGCGTGCATCAGGGGCATGCCGGAGTCCACGGCCAGGGCCTTCAGGCCGGCGTCCACCACGGCCCGATCCTTGGTGGGGCGGCTCATCACGGTGGCGTACACGAAGAGGCTGTGCTCGAAGTCCCGGTAGGGCCCGCCGTCCTCGGCCAGGTCCCTCGCGTAATCGGCGTCCATGAAGATGTAGGAGCCGGCCTGCAGCTCGGTGAAGACACCACTCCCCGCCTCGAACCGGTAGGTCCCTGTGCCGCTCCCCGTCACCACCTCGCATGGGACGCCGGCGCGTCGCAGCACCTCCAGCGTCCGCCGGACCTTCTCGGCGGCCGCGTCGATGGCCGCGCGGCGCTGCCCGAAATCCCGGATGTGCTGGGCGCTGCCGTGGTAGGCCTGGAGCCCGCCGAAGCGCAGGCCGGGCAACCCGGCGATCTGCCGCGCCAGCGCCAGCGCCGGGTCGCCCGGCTCCACCCCGCAGCGGTCCGCCCCCACGTTCACCTCCACCAGCACCGGGAGGCGCACGCCGGCGGCCAGCGCGGCCTCGTTCAGGTCGCCCACGTTGCCCGGATCGTCGGCGCACACCACCACCCGCGCACGGCGGGCCAGGGCGGCCAGCCGGCGGAGCTTCGGCGCCCCCACGACCTCATTGCTCACCAGCACGTCGGGGACGCCCCCGGCAACCATGGCCTCGGCCTCGCTCACCTTCTGGCAGCACACCCCCACCGCGCCCTCGGCGATCTGCCGCAGCGCGATGGCCGGGCACTTGTGCGTCTTGGCGTGGGGCCGGAGGCGAACCGGCGAGCCGGCCACCGCGGCGGCGAGCCGGCGCAGGTTCCGCTCGAACGCCTCCAGGTCCAGCAGGAGCGCGGGCGTATCCACGCCCTCCACGGGCATCCCGACCTCGGCGGGTTGTCTTTCCGTCATCAGGGAGCCTCTCTGCACGACGTTCCAGGGGCCGCGGGGAGCGGCCCGGGTATCGATGGGAGGTCCGTGAACGCGGCCGGACTATACTGGGGAGGCGCGGGCCGCGTCAACGCGCGTGGCCTCGCCGCGGGCCCCCCTGCGCGGATCGGCCGCCCCGCGTCTTGCCCCGCGTTCCTATGACACCTGGACCTACGAGCTGAAGCAGGCGGAATGCCCAGCCGATGAGGGCAGCTTGGGGGATCGGGCCGCCCCGCCCCGGCTTCCGCCCCGCCGCCCTAACCCCCTGCCACTAAAGCCAGCGAAGGCCTCCGCCGCCCGAATTCCGCTCAATGAATTCTCGTTGGAACAACAATTGCTCCACCCCCGCGGCACAACTCGCTGGCGCCCGCCTGGCGGGATCGAACACCGAACCAAGACCGACCACATCGGCTCGAGGAGGGAAGGACGATGAAGGCGAAGGAAGCCCTTACTCTGTTGGCCGCGGTCATCGTTGCTGCCCCTGCGTTCGCTCACTGGCCCACCCCGGTGGACCCGTATGGCACCACCACTTCGGGGGCGGGCCGCGCGCTCCTCGGCGGCCTGCCCACGCCCGCGGATCCACTCGGCTCCAGGTCTGGGGTGGGACGAGCCATCGCCCAGGTTCCGGGGCCGTCTCCCACGAATGCGGAGGACCCTCTCTCGGGTGTGGGCCGGATCGGCTCGTAAGCTCACGCTTCCCTCGACGCATCTGATGGGAGCGCTGGCCCGGCGGGGCGCTGTTTGACTCCTGGTATGGCCCTGGCAAGAGGCGCCCTGCGCCGCTCCCATGACCTCTCACGCCGGCCCCCGCGAGGCCGGATGTGGTTGAAAGGAGGACCCCATGATGCTGGTCCGAGAATGGATGACGAAAGATGCGATCACCGTAGGCCCGCAGACTTCGATTTTCCGCGCCTGGGACCTCATGAAGGACCGCCGAATTCGCCACCTGCCGGTGATGGAGGATGGACGGCTTGTGGGCATCGTCACCGACCGTGATCTGCGGCTCGTGTTGCCCTCCCCGGCCACCACCCTCGAGGCGTACGAGCTCAACTACTTGCTGGACAAGATCACCGTGTCGGAGGTGATGACAAAGGATGTGATCACCACGACGCCGTCGGCCTCCATCGCCAACGCCGCCCGCGTGCTGCTGGGGAAGCGGATCGGCGCCCTCCCGGTCTTCGCGGGGCCGATCCTCGTGGGGATCCTCACGCGAGCGGATGCGCTCGAGGCCCTCAGCTCCGCGAATGCAGCGGGGGCGATGGCGCGGGTGGCCTGATTCCCCGCGTGGGTCCGAAGGCGGGGGGGAGTGAGTGACAAGATGCGCGCCCGGATCGATCACAAGCAGCGGAAAACGAGTATCCGCGAGCTCATCGCCGCGGGCAAATCGAACCGGCAGATCGCGGCGGCGATAGGCCTGACGCTGAGGACGGTTGACCATTACATCCGCCGCTACGGCCTTTCCCGCTTACGCCGGCATCTGGGGCTGAGGCCGGCCCGAACCGGCCGGGTCCCCGCCACCGGCGGTCTGCGCGCCTGCCTCGGGTGCGGGGCGAAGATCTCGGCCCGGCACGGGCGGTGGCTCTGCGATGCCTGCCGCCACCGGCGGGCGCACGGCAGCCTGGGCGTGCCGGATCATTGGCTGCAGACCCCCGGCCACGCATAGCCGGGACGCCGCCGTGGGCCAGACCATCCTGCGGATCGTGCCCCCCGGCGCCTAGCCGCCGTACATCGCCCGCTATAACGCGTCCAGCGGCCCCATCCTGCAGTTGAGCCTCAGCTCGGAGAAACTCACATGAATGCAGGAAAACTTCTTGCAAGCCTCCTGATGACGTCGGCCGTGGTCCTGGCGGCCCAGACATCCCCCACGGGAGCGCGCGAGCCTCTGCTCCTGCCGATGGTAGCGGACACCTTCCCCGCACCCTATGACGCCGTCTGGGACGCTACGCTGAAGAGTCTCGGCGCGGCAAAGCCCTTCATCGTACAGAAGGAACGGGATCTCATCGAGAGCGACCTATTCTTCTTCACTTTTCCCATCGGTTCCGAGGCCAACCAGTCCATGATGCTCTCGCTCGCCATAACCCTCCGCCGCGTCGATGCCGGTCACACCATCGTGCAGGTGCAACCTCGCGTCCAATTCATGATCTATGACGGGGTTCTGCCCGGACCCGTCAACAATCCCTGGGCGGACCTCTTCGCCAGGATCCGAGGCAACCTTGGTCCTGCATCGTAAGTGAACGACTTCGGGGCAAGCCGCGGGGCGTCCGGGGCCGGTCCCCCCGCGGGGTCGGCGCGCCAGGCCGCGCGACATCGGGCCTAAGAGTAATGAAGCCCTCGGTACCGAGCTTGAATTCTAGTCGATATTGCACGGGGCGGGTCCCGGGCGCCTGGCGGACCTCGGTGCCTGGCGCCTCTGGATCCCCGGCGGCGTCCGCCCGATGGATGGGAAATGGATCATGAGTGCCCTTGGAGCCATCGGAGGCGTTGCCCTGATCCTCGTTGTGCTCTGGGATGCCTTCGAGGCCATCGTTCTCCCGCGACGGGTGACGCGACGGCTGCGGCTGGCGCGCGTCTTCTACCGTTCCACGTGGATCCCCTGGTCGGCCGTGGCCCGAGGGATGCGCCGGGGGAACCGGCGGGAGGCGTTTCTGAGCTTTTATGGGCCCCTCTCCCTGATCATGTTGATAAGCATCTGGGCGCTGGGACTCGTATTGGGCTTCGCCATCCTGCAGTGGGGGTTGCACGCATCCATGAAGGCGCCGGAGGGGACCGCGACCTTCCTGACGTATCTGTATATGAGCGGCACCAGTCTGTTCACGTTGGGCCTGGGGGATGTGATCCCCCAAACCGGGCTCGCGAGAACGCTCACGGTCGCCGAAGCAGGGACGGGGTTCGCCTTCCTGGCGATGGTCATGGGCTACCTGCCGGTCCTGTATCAGTCGTTCTCCAGGCGGGAGGTGAGCATCTCGCTGCTGGATACGCGGGCCGGGTCGCCACCCACGGCGGCGGAGCTGCTGCGACGCCACGGGGAGGGGCAGGCATTGGCGGATCTGCCCCAGTTCCTGCGGGAGTGGGAACGGTGGAGTGCGGAGCTGCTCGAAAGCCACCTCTCCTTTCCGGTACTCGCCTATTACCGCTCCCAGCACAATAACCAGTCGTGGCTCGCGGCACTCACGACGATCCTGGATGCCAGCGCCTTGATCATTGTTGGCGTGGAGGGTGCGCCTCGGCGCCACGCGCACCTCGCGTTCGCCATGGCCCGCCACGCCGTCGCAGATTTGGCGTTGATGTTCCGGGATGGCCCACGCCGGCCGGCCCACGAGCGGCTTCCCTCCGAGGACTTGTCACGCTTGAGACAGACCCTCGTCGCCGTCGGGGTCAAGCTGCGAGATGGAGAGGCCGCGGATAGGCGCCTCGCGGCGTTGCGCGACATGTACGAGCCCTACATCGATTCCCTTGCGGAATACCTCTGCATGGAGCTTCCCCCTTGGATCGTTGCCGGCGATGCGGCCGACTACTGGCAGCGCACCGCCTGGGGACGGATTGCTAGATCCGCGCCGCCCCCCGGTGTGCAGCCCTACACCGATGATCACTTCTAGCACGCCGCCGGAACACGCGCTCGCCCGGCCCCTCCGTGCGGGCTGGAGACCACGCGAACACACCCCGCGGGCCGGCCCCCTCGCCGCCGCTGGGGGTTTGGGATTTGAAGAAGGGAGGACGCCGTGAGCAATAACGTATGGGCAGGCGGGGGCCTGGATGTGTTGTTCGGGGAGAAGGAAGGTGGGGTCCGCGACTGGCTGGAGGAGGCCGGGGACTTCCTGCATCCGTGCGCCTGCGGGGGGACTGTCTACGACCCCCAGGCGGTCGGCGATGCGGTCCAAGAGGCCTTCGGCCGCGCGCGCGCGAACGAAATCCTTGCGTGGGCCAGCCACCTTGCGGAGCGCTTCGGCTGGGGGCATCAGACCGCCGCCGCTCCGGAAAGCGGAAAGTATTACTGCCAGCACTGCGACCCTCACCGCCAGAAGTGATCGCGAAGCAGGCCGACCGGGCGGCCCACGGCGGGTGCCGGCCCCGCCCGCGGGCCGCTGTGCATGGCGACGGTGAAAACCCTTGCCTGCAGAGGACGGGATGGGACAGGGCAGAAAATCCTCTTGACAATAATCGTTTAAACGACTATATTCCTTGCAGCATGGCGGGACGGCTGCGCAGCGAGATCAGGCGGAGTAAACCTTTCGCCGGCGCGGAGCTGGAGGCGTTCCTCAACCTCCAGCGCACCGCGGATGCCCTGGCGCGCGGGCTGGCGGAGGCGCTCAAGCCGGCCGGGCTCTCGGGCCCCCAGTACAACATCCTGCGCATCCTGCGCGGCGCCGGCGCCGGCGGGTGTGTGTGCCGGGAGCTGGGCGAGCGGATGGTGACCCGAGACCCGGACATCACCCGTCTGCTGGACCGCCTGGAGGCACGCGACCTGGTGGCGCGGGAGCGCGGCCGGGAGGATCGGCGGGTGGTCAAGACCCGTGTCACGGAGAAGGGGCTGCGCCTGCTGGAGTCCCTGGACGCGCCGGTGGCGGACCTCCACCGCCGGCTCCTGGGGCACCTGGGAGCCCGGCGTCTACGGGCGCTGATCGAGCTGCTGGAGGTGGCGCGGGAGAGGGCCCGCTGAGTTTTTGGCGTCAATGGCTGTTGAATGGTGGTTTGACGGCCGTACGGAAGGGAAAACGACATGCAGAGGCACATGGAACGGACGCGGCCCTGCCCGCCGGGCGTGGCCGAGGGAGGGTCGGGCGATGCCCGCTGCCGGCGTGAAAGGGAGCGCAGGCCCGACGCGAACTTGAGTATCCCGGAAGGCCGGGCCTGCCAGCACCTGAGCGACATGTTCCTGGGAAGAACGTACTACCTCCGCTGAGGCGGATGCCGCGCCACGCAAGCGCGGGGAGGCGACCATGATCAAGGTGATCAAGTCCGGTGAGCGATACCACGCGGACACGGGGTGGCTCTCCACCTACTGGCACTTCTCCTTCGCGGAGTACCACGACCCCGCCAACATGCACTGGGGGCCGCTGCGGGTCTTCAACGACGACGTGATCCGGCCCGGGAAGGGCTTCGGCGCCCATCCCCACAGCGACATGGAGATCATCACCTACGTGCTGGAGGGGGAACTGGAACACCAGGACAATCAGGGCAACCGGGGGGTGATCCATCCGGGGGAGGTGCAGGTGATGTCCGCCGGCACGGGCATCGTCCACTCCGAGTACAACCACTCGGCGGAGCGCCCCGTGCACCTCCTCCAGATCTGGGTCATGCCCCGGACGCCGCGCCTGAAGCCCCGCTGGGACCAGCGGCGGTTCGCCCCGGAGCAACGGAGCGGCAAGCTCCTGCCGGTGGTGTCCTCCGGCGACCTGCCGGACACGCTGGCCATCGACCAGGATGCCGCCATCTACGTCTCCGCGCTGCGCGCCGGGCAGGAGGTGGTGCACCGGAGCGGCGCCGGCCGCAAGGCGTATCTCTTCGCGATCGCCGGCCGCCTCCGCCTCAACACCATGGACCTGGCCCAGGGCGACCAGGCCCGGATCGCCCAAGAGCCCGAACTGCGCCTCACGGCCCTCGAGGATGCGGAACTGATCCTCCTGGACCTTCCGTAGCGGCGGACGGCCCACAGGAGCTGCCATGATGCAGCGGACTCTCGAACTGATGCTGAACGACACCGGCGAGCGGCCGCTCGGGGCCACGCGCGCCGGCACCGCGCCCTCCGACGAGGAGGCGCTGGACGCCTATTCGCGGGCGGTGATCGGCGCGGCGGAACGGGTCGGCCCATCCGTCGTCAATATCGCCGTGGTCCAGCGGCTCACGGGGCGCCGGGCGGCCGACCCTCGGGCGCCGCGCGAGGTGCGCGGCAACGGCTCCGGCTTCCTCTTCACCCCGGATGGCTTCATCCTCACCAACAGCCACGTCGTCCACGACGCCACCGGCATCGAGGTGGTGCTCACCGACGGCCGGCGCTTCCCCGGCGAGCGGGTCGGGGACGATCCGGACACCGACCTGGCCGTCGTCCGCATCGCTGACCCGCACCTGCCGCACGTTTCCCTGGGCGACTCCGCGGCGATCCGCGTCGGCCAGCTGGTCGTCGCCATCGGCAATCCCTACGGCTTCCAGACCACGGTGACGGCCGGCGTGGTGAGCGCCCTCGGCCGGTCCCTCCGCGCCCAGTCCGGCCGCCTCATCGATAACGTCATCCAGACGGACGCGGCGCTGAACCCGGGCAACTCGGGCGGCCCCCTCGTCACCTCCCGGGGGGAGGTGATCGGCGTGAACACCGCGGTCATCCTGCCCGCCCAGGGGCTCTGCTTCGCCATCGGCATCAACACGGCCAAGTTCGTGGCCGGCCGGCTGATCCGCGATGGCAGGATCGCCCGCGGCTACATCGGCGTGGGCGGCCAGAACGTGCCCCTCCCCCGCCGCCTGGTCCGCCTGCACGGCCTCCGGAACGAGACCGGCGTCCTGGTGGTCTCCGTGGAGGCGAGCAGCCCCGCCCGGCGGGCCGGGCTCAGCGAGGGCGACGTGATCGTGGGCTTCGCGGGCGAGTCCATCGCCGGCATCGACGACCTGCACCGCCTGCTGACGGACAACCGGGTCGGCGCGCCCTCGGCCCTGACGGTCCTGCGGGGCTCGGAGCAGATGAGCCTGGAGGTGGTTCCTTCGGGGTCCCGATCCGGGTCGGACGAGTAGCGGCGTCCCCGGTCCGGACGGAGGCGGCGTGGACGGCGTGGTGCAGTTCCTGGCGGGCTACGGGGGCCCGGTCCTCTTCGGGGTGGTCTTCGCCGAGCAGGTGGGGCTGCCGCTGCCGGCGGTGCCGCTGCTCCTGGCCGCCGGGGCCCTGGCGGGGGGCGGCAGGATGAGCCTCTGGGTCGCCCTCGGTCTCCCCGTCCTGGCCTCGCTCCTGGGCGACGGCCTCTGGTACGAACTCGGGCGCCGCCGCGGCAGCCGGGTGCTCAATCTGCTCTGCCGCATCTCGCTGGAGCCCGATTCCTGCGTGCGCCGCACCGAGAACCTGTTCGTCCGGCACGGCGTGCGCTCGCTCCTGGTGGCCAAGTTCGTCCCCGGGCTGAGCACCGTGGCGCCGCCCCTGGCCGGCATCTTCGGCGTGCGCGTGCCCCGCTTCCTGCTCTACGACGGCCTGGGCGCCCTGTTCTGGGCGGAGGTCTTCGTCGGCGTCGGCTACCTGTTCAGCAGCCAGCTCGAGCGGGCGGCGGCCTATGCCGCCCGCCTCGGCTCAGCCCTGGTGGTCTTGCTGGTCGCCGCGGTGGCGGCCTACGTGCTGGGCAAGTATGCCCAGCGCCGGTACGTGCTCCGCCGCCTCCGCGTCGCCCGCATCGATGCGGTGGAGCTCCGGCGCATGCTGGAGGCCGGGGGCGAGATCTTGATCGTGGACCTGCGAAGCCCGCTGGACGCGCAGGCCGACCCCTATACCATCCCCGGGGCCCTGCGCATGGCCCCGGAGGAGGTGGAGCAGCGCCACCAGGAGATCCCGCGGGAGCGCGACATCGTCCTCTTCTGCACCTGACCCAACGAGGCCACCAGCGCCCGTGTGGCGCTCCTCCTGCGAAGGAATGGCATCATCCGGGTCCGGCCCCTGGCCGGCGGTCTGGAGGCGTGGCGCGAGCGCAACTTCCCCCTCCAGGCCCTCGACCTCGCCGGCATCCCCGCCGCGCCGGTGGCCGTTCCAGGCTAGGGTCGCGACCCCGCTCCCGCCCCCGATGCCTCAGCAGCGTTCGTTGGCGCAGGATCATCCTGTGCCCCCGAGGCGGTGGTCACGGGGAAGGGAACCGCAATGCACCGGCGAGGAGTCCCGTGGGTCCCTCGATGGCGCGCAGGATGCCCAAGAGCTTCTCGGGGTCTGGCGTCACCCGCGGCGGGTAGGTCTCCGCGAAGCGGAGGATGCCCTCCCGGTCCACGATGAAGGTGGACCGCCTGGCGATGTTGCGCTCCGGGTCGTGCACGCCGAACGCCTGGCAGGCCCGGCGGTGGATATCGCTGAGGAGCGGATACCCGAGGCCGCCCAGCGACTTGGCCCACGCCTCGTGGCACGGCACGCTGTCTACGCTGATGCCCAGGACCTGGGCGCCGCAACCCTCGAAGTCCGCCAGCCGGGCGTTCAACGAGGGCATCTGATTCGTTCAGGTCGGCGTCCAGTCGAGAGGGTAGAACGCCACCACCACGTGGTTCCGGCCCCGATAGTCTGCCAGCCGAATCTCTTTGCCTCCCGTCGCCGCTAGCCTGAAGTCCGGCGCGGGTTGCCCTACCTCTGCCCTCATCGCAACCTCCTCAGCCGCCTTCGCGGGCGGCAGTTATGGACGCCCAAGTCCTGCCTGTTCAGAAACGCGGCCCACGCCGGGCGCGAAGCGCTCCGCAGCGCGGGTCGAGATGCGCAGGCAAGGCCCGCCCGATCGATCGACTGGCGCCCGGTGGGCCCTCGGCTCGGCGCCAGATCGACGGTGGCCGGTCACTCTTGCAGCTCGCCCAGCCGCCGCTCGAGGAAGCGCCGCTCCGGCTCCTGCCGCGTCAGGGCGACCGCTCGCTGGCAGGTCGCTGTGCAATCGCCAAGGCCCAGGAGCGTTCCCGGCCGCTAGCCGCCGGCTATGGCCCCCACGACCAGGAAAGGCTCTGCCCCCGTCGCGACCGCCTCGGGCAGCGCGGCATCCGGCGGTTCGTGCGACAGGTCCTGCTCGCAGGCGAAGAACCGGATGAACGGCCGGCGCTGTTGCGTCATGTGGTCACGGATCGTCCCGCGCAGCACCGGATAGCGGGCCTCCAGCGCGTCGAGAACCGAGCGCTGGGTGGCCGGGCCCTCGACTTCGAGCGTCACCTCGCCGTCGACACGCGCCAGGTTTCGCAA
>Ga0187780_10004102_pt1 | contig 10910 bp, 7 predicted proteins | sample 1015_Q2_SP10_20__FD_132429 | JGI IMG/M metagenome (GOLD analysis project Ga0187780, IMG submission 132429) | Tropical peat soil microbial communities from peatlands in Department of Meta, Colombia - 1015_Q2_SP10_20_MG | ecosystem: Environmental > Terrestrial > Soil > Wetlands > Peat | place...
ACGTCGGCGAGAGGCGGATTTGGAAGATCTCTCTCTCCATATCCTGGATATTGTAGAGAACGCCATAGCGGCGAGGGCAAAGAGAATCGAGATCTTGGTCATTGAAGAACCCGGGCAGAATCGACTGACGATTGAAATCCGGGACGACGGAATCGGAATGGACAAAGAGGTGAGTCAAAAGGCGACCGACCCCTTTTTTACAACGCGCTCTTCAAGGAGAGTGGGGTTAGGTCTTTCTTTCCTGGCCCAGGCCGCCCAAGAAGCCGGTGGCTCGCTTCGGATCGAGTCGGAATTGGGAAAAGGAACGAAAGTGACGGCCAGTTTTCAGTACCATCATATCGACAGAAAACCCTTGGGAAGCATGGTTGAAACGGTGATGACGCTCCTCTTCGGAAATCCTGACCTGGAGATTTTCTATACGCATAAAAAGGAGGGACAGTCGTTCACCCTGAGCAGTTCATGGGTGAAAAATCATTTTAGAGATCGGCCCCTCGTCGATCCGGAAGTCATCCGAGAGGTGGAAAGGCATCTCAAAGAGGGGCTGAAACAGATTGGAGTTCAGGGATGAGGTTGGTAGAAGAAATTTCACGAACAGATTGGGAGAAGATTGACCAGGTGATAGATAAGTTCAAGAACAGGCAGGGGGTCCTTATCCCGGTGTTGAAGGAGGTACAGGATATCTGCGGGTACCTGCCCAAAAAGGTGCAGCATCGAATTGCGCAGGGACTTCAGCTTCCCGCATCTCAGGTTTACGGAGTGGTCTCATTCTATGCTTTTTTTACGACCATCCCAAGGGGAAAGTATGTCATCCGGGTGTGCCTCGGAACGGCGTGTTATGTCAGGGGCTCCAAACAGATCCTCGACAATCTTCAGAGAGAGCTCCATGTTGAAGTCGGGGGGATCACACAGGACCGGAAATTTTCTCTGGAAGCGGTGCGATGCCTTGGGGCTTGCGGCTTAGCCCCTGTCATCGTCGTGGGAAACGACACCTACGGAATGATCACCCCGGGTAAAGCCATTGAAATTGTGAGTTCGTATCGACAGGAGAGAAACGGCGATGGCAAAGCTAACCGTTGATGACTTGAAACGAATCAAAGAGGAAGTTCGGTCGAGCACGGTTCTGCGGGAGGGAGGCTTCCGGGCGAAAGTCAACATCCACATGGGAACCTGTGGGATCGCTGCCGGGGCCAGAAAACTGATGTCTGTAGTCTTAAAAGAGATCGAGGAAAAAAAGATCAAGGACGTCATGGTGACGACCTCCGGGTGCGCAGGCCTTTGTAGCCGGGAGCCGATGGCCACGGTGGAAATTCTCGGAAAACCCCCTGTGAAGTATTGCGACCTCAATGAAGAGAGGATGAAGGAAATATTCGTCCAGCATGTCTTGAACGGGGAGATTGTCGAGGCCTACGCCTTGGCAAGAGGAAGTGAGACCACTTATTAATTTGAGCGCGGAAAGGAGAGAGTGGAAAGCAGTGAAAACCAGATTTCACCTGTCGTTTTCCAATTGTAAAACAAGGTAAAGGGATGAAAGCGTATCGAACTCATCTCATGGTGTGTGCCGGAACAGGCTGTGTTTCCTGCGGCTCCCTGCAATTGAGAGAACGCCTGGAAGCAGAATTGAAGGATCGGGGTCTTGCGGATGAAGTGAAGGTGGTCATCACAGGATGCAACGGCTTTTGCGCGGAAGGCCCGATCATGGTCGTTTACCCCGAGGGCATTTTCTATAAGAAATTGACCCCAGAGGATGTCCCTTTTCTCGTGGAGGAGCATTTCCTCAAAGGACGCCCGGTGCAGAAATTTTTGTATACCGGACCGATGATCAAGGAGAAGGTCCCTCTGTTAAAGGACATCCCCTTCTTCGAGCATCAGGTCCTGAGGGCCCTCAGGAACCGTGGCTTGATCGATGCGGAAAATATCGACGAATATATCGCCAGAGACGGATATGCCGCCCTTTCCAAGGTCCTTTCTTCCATGAAGCCCGAAGAGGTGATTCAAGAAGTAAAAACCTCCGGCTTGAGAGGGCGAGGAGGGGCTGGATTTCCGACCGGTCAAAAATGGGAAGAAGGCCGGCGGTATGATTCATTCCCCAAATACGTCATCTGTAACGGAGACGAAGGAGATCCGGGCGCATTCATGGACCGCTCCGTTTTGGAAGCAGATCCTCACTCGGTTTTGGAGGGAATGACCATCTGCGGCTATGCCATTGACGCCCACCAGGGCTACGTCTATGTGAGAGCGGAATATCCTCTGGCGATTCATCGGCTCAATATCGCCATTGAGCAAGCGAGAAACTACGGATTGCTCGGAAAGGATATTTTGGGCTCCGGTTTCGACTTTGATATCGGGATCTACCCGGGTGCAGGGGCCTTTGTCTGTGGAGAATCAACCGCGCTGATGTATTCGCTCGAAGGGAAGCGTGGCATGCCTCGCATTAAGCCCCCACGGTCCACAGAGGCCGGATTGTGGAGCCAGCCCACCGTTCTCAATAACGTAGAAACCTTTGCCAACGTGCCTCCCATCCTCCTGAAGGGCGGGCAGTGGTTCGCCTCTCTGGGGACAGAGGGATCGAAAGGAACGAAGGTCTTTGCCCTCACCGGCACTGTCCAGAACGTGGGACTGATCGAGGTCCCTATGGGAACCACGCTCCGGAAGATCGTCTTCGATATCGGGGGAGGAATCACCGATAAGAGAGAGTTCAAGGCCATTCAAATCGGAGGACCCTCCGGGGCCTGTCTACCAAATTCCCTATTGGATCTGGAGGTCGATTTTGACTCCCTCGACGATGCCGGGGCTATGATGGGCTCCGGTGGCCTGGTCGCCATGAACGATTCGACCTGCATGGTCGATACCGCTCGGTTCTTCACTGACTTTTCCGTCGATGAATCCTGTGGCAAGTGTGTTCCCTGTCGGGTGGGAATGAAAGTGATGCTCAACATCTTGAATCGCATCACGACAGGGCAAGGGGCGATGGAGGACATCGACATGCTGGAACGGCTGGGCAAGCATATCAAAGAGAGCTCCCACTGCGGTTTGGGAAAAACAGCCCCGAATCCCGTGCTTTCCACGATCCGCTATTTCCGAAATGAATATGAGGCCCATATCCAGGAGAAGAGATGCCCTGCCCTGGTCTGCACGAGTCTCATAAAATTTCGGGTCGATCCCGAAAAGTGCAAGATGTGCGGCCTTTGCAAGAAGGCGTGCCCAATGGAGGCGATCACATGGGAGAAAAAGACACCCGCCGCCATCAATGTGGAGAAGTGCATTCGTTGCCGGTCCTGTATCCAGGCGTGTAAGTTTCAGGCGATCGAATGAGAAAGATACTTCATGAGAGACAGTGAAGTGCGAGATGGGAACTCAAATGATCAAACTAAGGATTGATGAAATCGAGATTGAGGTTGAGAAAGGGAAGACAATCCTCGAGGCGGCTCAATCTGCGGGGATCCGGATCCCCTCGCTCTGCCACGACCGAAGGCTCATTCCTTTCGGGGCCTGCCGCCTCTGCGTCGTTCAGCAGAAAGCAAAGTCCGAGCTTTTGCCCTCCTGCTTCACCCCAGCAAGAAACGGGATGGAGATCACGACTCAATCTCCAAAAATTTCTGAATCGAGACGGCTGCAGCTCCAGTTCATTCTGCTCAACCATCCGATGATCTGTCCCCGCTGTGAGAAAGAAGGCGAATGTGACCTCCAGAATCTGATCTATGAATACGGGGTGGAAGAGACACGCTATCCGTGGGAGCCGGTGAGATCCCCCGCCGACGATCGATCTCTTCTCCTCCAGAGAGACTCCGATAAATGCATCCTCTGCGGCCGGTGTGCTCGCATCTGTGACGAGGTTCAGGGAGTGGGAGAACTTTCTTTTACCCGAAGGGGGATCAAGACAGCTATCGATACGGACTTTCATCGCCCCATCGAATGCGAATTTTGCGGCCAGTGCATGGATACGTGCCCCGTGGGGGCGATTACCAGCGACCGCTTCGACTATACGGCCAAATCGTGGGAGTTGAAGGAGACGACCACCCCCTGCCCTTACTGCGGTTGCGGTTGCCTTCTCACCATAGGCTCGAAGGATGGAGAAGTCAAGAGGGTATTCTCCGATCCCGCCAAAGGCCCAAGCGACGGAAACCTCTGCGTCAAGGGAAGGTTCGGCTGGGACTTCGTCGATCATCCTGAAAGGATCAAGACCCCTCTTTTAAGAGCGAACGGATCTTTCAAAGAGGCCTCTTGGGATGAGGCCCTGCAATTCATAACCCGTCAGATCGAAGAGACTAAAGACAAATACGGTCCCCAGGCGATCGGGGCTATGGCCTCAAGCCGGCTGACCAATGAGGAATATTATCTGTTTCAAAAGTTATTTCGGGAGGCAATCGGAACAGATCAGATTGGTTACGGTAGCGACAGCGCCTACAGCGGCCTGACAGAGGGTCTGGCAAAGACATTGGGTATGGCCGCCTCTACCAATTCGATCCAAGAGATCCGGAAAGCCGATTGCATTCTCGTGATCGATGTAGACCCTGCAGCGACACACCCGATCATCAAGAATGAGATCCACCTGGCTATCCGACGGAACAGAACGCAGTTGATCGTACTCGGCTCTCATGATATCGGCCTCAGCCGAGCCACACAGATTTCTCCTATGTTTCATCCCAGTGTGACGCTCACGGCGACACCCGGGATGGAGGTCTCCTTGCTCAACGCTATGATCGGAACCATATTGAGAGAAGGCCTTGAGGATAAAGGATTCATTGTAGAGAAAACCCAGGGAATAGAAGAGTTGAAAAAGAAGGCAGCCGCCCTAGATGAATCGCTGGGAACCCTTCCGGAGGCAAAGAAGACAGAAATTGAAACGGCAGCCAGGGCATTTGCACAGGCTAAGAAGGCCATGATTCTGATCGGTTCTGGGCTCTGGTCCCACATTCCCTCAAAAGAGGTCGCCATCGCCGCTTCCAACCTTGCTCTAATCACAGGTCATATCGGAAAGGAATCCTCAGGGATTCTTATCCTTCTCGATAAATGCAATGCGCAGGGAGGCATCGATATAGGGGAAGGTGCAAAAGGAAGGGATTGGGGATGGAAACACCTCATCCAAAAGACAGAGGAAGGAAAGCTGAGGGCCGTTTATATCGTTGGGGAAAACCCTCTCATTACTTATTCCGATGCTCATCAACTGAAGAAAGCCTTGGAAAATCTTCCATGTCTTATCGTTCAGGATCTCTTCATGACGGAGACCGCAAAGATGGCCCATGTTGTCCTCCCTGTGAGTGCTTTTGTGGAAAAGAGCGGAACGTACACCAATCTGGAGCGAAGGGTTCAGAAGTTAAATCCTTTTCGCCCGCCACGAAACCAATCAAGACCGGATTTCGAGATCTTCTTGAATCTGTTACGCCTCTTCGAATGTCCTGTGCCAGGAGAAACGCCCGAGGCCATTTTTGAAGAAATCTGCCGTCAGATCCCCCATTACCGAGGTATCCAGGATGGAATGCAATGGCCAAATAATGCCTCTTACCTCTATGCTGACGGTTTTCCAAGCGGAAAGGCGAAACTGATGCCGGTTGGGAAGACACTGGGGCCTCCGATTCCGGAAGGCTATCCTTTCCAGCTGATCCAGAGACCTTCGCTTTTCCAGTCCGGTCTCCTCAGTTCCAAGAGCGATGCCTTGAAAACAGTCTCTGAAAAGCCTTACCTCGAAATAAACGATCAGGATGCCCGAGATCTTAAGATCGAAGAGGAGGAAGTCATCCAGCTCTCAACCCATGGGGGACATTCCTTGAGGATGAAAGTGAGGCTTTCCTCAAAACCTGTTTCAGGGGTCATCACTGCTCCTTATCCCTGTCCCCTCGTTGATGACAGAGGGATCAGCTCGGTCAAAGTCGAAAGGTTAAAAGCAAACTAAGTAATCCCTCTCTCCCCCCTTGCAGTCGCGGGGAAAGAGGGATTCCAAGAAAGGGGGAAACGGAATGGACATTATTGTGTGCGTGAAGAGGGTCCCGGAAACAGCAGATGCGGATGTCGTCATCGACAAATCGGGAAAGGACATCGAAAGGAGCGGATTGGTATTCGATCTCAATGAGTGGGACAACTATGCCATTGAAGAAGCTATTATGCTCAAGGAAAAAATGGGCGGCACAGTGACGGTAGTCTCCATGGGAGGGGAAGACTCAAACGAATCCCTCCGGAAATGTATGGCCATGGGCGCCGATGATGCCGTCCGGTTGACCGACCCTGCGTTTGTGGGGTCAGACGGTTTCGCCACGGCAAAGGCGTTGGCAGAGGCGATCCGAAAAATCCCTCATGATCTGGTTTTCGCAGGCGTACAAGCGGAAGATGACGGGTTTGGACAAGTGGGAGTTGCCTTGGCCGAGATCTTAGGAATTCCTCATGTCTCTCTCGTTAACTCTCTCGAAATTCAGGAAAAGAAGATGAAGGTCCATCGAGAGCTGGAAGGAGGGTTAGAGGAGGTGCTTGAAGTCAACCTTCCCGCTGTCTTGACGATTCAAACTGGAATCAACCAACCCCGGTATGTCTCGATCATGGGTATTCGAAAGGTGGCCAAAAAAGAGATTAAGACCTTTGGTGTTTCGGATCTCAACTTGAAGCCAGAAGATGTCGGCGTCCCCGGTTCGTATATCCAGCTGGAAAAGATCTTCCTTCCTCCAGTGGGCGAAGGAGCGCAGATGTTGGAGGGGAAGCCGGAAGACATAGCATCGAAGGTTTTCGACATTCTGAAAGATAAAGGAGGGCTCACCTAATGAAGAAGATCATCGCCTTAGCAGAGCATCGGCAGGGAGAGTTGCGAGATATAACATGGGAAGTGCTTTCCAAAGGGAGACAATTGGCCGATGGGATGGGAGCAGAGGTCGAGGTCGCCCTTCTGGGCAAGGGTGTAAAAAAATTGGCGGAAGCCCTCAAGCCAAAAGCCAATCGAGTCCTTCTTGTTGAAGACGATCGTCTTGAGGCATTCAACTCAGAGACCTATCAAAAGGTTCTCACCCAACTGATCACAGAGAAGAAGCCCTTCCTGACCCTGATCGGACATACCGCCATGGGAATGGATATCGCTCCGGCACTGGCAGTACAGCTCAAGATGCCACTTGCCACAGACTGTATCGGGGTCGATGTGGCCGGAGAGAGCTTTGCGCTTACTCGTCAACTTTATGGAGGAAAGGTCAACGCCGCCGTTTCCTTCCGGAAAAACGGACCCTATATGATTACCCTTCGTTCCGGCGGCTTTCCCGTGGTGGAAAAGGAAGCTCTTCCAGGTGAAATCGTTTCCATCCCCTCTCCATTGACGGACGAAGGTCTGGCCAAGCGCTTCCTCCAGTACGTGGAAGCCGCAGTGGGTGAAGTGGATATTACTCAGGCCGATGTCCTGGTCTCTGTAGGAAGAGGAATTAAAGAAGCAGAGAACATACCGCTTGTCAAAGAGTTGGCCGACATGCTGGGAGGGGCGCTCTCCTGTTCCAGACCTGTTGTGGATAAGAAGTGGCTGCCCAAAGACCGCCAGGTAGGAACGTCAGGCAAAACCGTGAAACCGAAAGTTTACGTTGCGATCGGGATTAGCGGTGCGTTTCAGCATGTGGCGGGGATGAAAGGCGCAGGGACGGTGATCGCGATTAATAAAGATCCAAAAGCCCCTATCTTTAGCGTTGCCAATTACGGTATTGTGGCAGACCTGTTCAAGTTTGTCCCCGTTTTGAAAGAAAAGCTCAAGGAACTGAAAAAGAGTTAAGTAAGAACGATGAACCCTGAACCATAAACGATGAACGATACGGTTTCCATTATGCATGATGGTAAGTTATTATTAAAAGAGGGAAGATGAATTTTGAATTAAGCGGAGAGCAGAAAGACATTCAGAAGGCTGCCAGGGAGTTCGCCGAGGGAGAGTTCGACAAGCAGAAAATCCTGGAGTGGGAGCAAAACCATACCTTCCCCAGGGAACTCTGGAAGAAGGCCTGCAAATTGGGGTTCGTAGGCATTCACTTCCCGGAGGAGTACGGGGGCCAGGGTTATGGCATCAGTGAAAACGTCCTGATCGTTGAAGAACTCTGCCGCAAAGACTCCGGAGTCGGTATTGCTTTGAGCCTCGCTGATTTCTCTTCCGAGGTGGTCCTCCGTTTCGGAACCTATGAGCAGAAGAAGAAATATCTTATCCCGGTGACGAAAGGAGAATTCATCTCTGCCGGCGCCTATACGGAGCCCGATCACGGGAGCGATATCACCCTGATGGCTACCACAGCGTTGAAACAGGGTGATTCGTTTGTGATCAACGGGACGAAGACATTCATCACCAACGGAACGCTCGCAGACTTCTTCGTTGTTCTCTGCCAGACCGATCCCGGCGCGAAGCCTCCGTATCGCGGTCAATGCACGATCCTCGTTGAGAAAGCGACAAAGGGGTTGGAGGCGACTGAGATCATGCCCAAGATGGGCATCCGAATGACATCGACGGTCGAGCTCTCCTTCAATGATGTCAGAGTTCCCTTAACCCATCTTCTTGGTGAAGAAAATAAGGGGTTCTATCAGGTGCTTGAATTTTTCGATGAAAGCAGGATTGAGATCGCTGCTCAGGCCCTTGGCATCGCCCAGGGGGCTTTTGACCGGGCTCTGGACTATGCGAAGCAGAGAGAGCAATTCGGAAGGAAACTGGCCGATTTCCAGATCACCCAGCACAAACTGGCGGATATGGCAACCAAGATTGAGACCGCCAGGCTCCTCGTCTACAAGGCCGCCTGGAACTATGACCAGAAAAGGATCGACCCGAAGTTAACCTCTATGGCCAAGATGTTTGCCGGAAAGACAGCGGTAGAGGTCGCGGACGAAGCTATCCAGATTTTCGGAGGCTATGGCTACATTACAGAATACGAAGTCGAGCGGTTCTATCGGGATGCGAAGATCACAGAAATCTATGAGGGTACGAAAGAGATCCAGAAGAACACGATCGCTTCCGCCTTGATTGGGAAGCTGAAATAAATATGGTGACTCGTGATGGGTGTTGGTGAACTCTAAACCTCAAAAAAGGTTTCGAATTACGACTCACAAATCACGATTCACGGAAAAGAAAGTATTATTATGAAGAGCGAAGAAATCAAAGAAGTGATTCCAGAGATTCTGGTAATCGGGGCTGGCATCGCAGGGATGCAGGCTGCCCTGGATATCGGGGACAAGGGGTTTAAGGTCCATTTAGTGGAGAAGGACACTTGCGTTGGGGGCCATATGGCCCAGCTGGATAAGACCTTCCCCACCCTTGATTGCTCTGCTTGCATCAGCACGCCTAAAATGGTTGATACGGCGAATCATCCTAACATTAATCTTCTCACCTACTCGGAGATCGTTCGGGTTGAAGGAAAAGCCGGAAATTTCAAGGTCACGGTCAGAAAGAAACCCCGTTTTGTCGATGTCACCAAATGTACGGGTTGTGGTGACTGCGCAGCTCAATGTCCCGTCACCCTCCCCAACGAATTTGACATGGGGCTGGGAAATAGGAAGGCCATCTATATCTCCTTCCCCCAGGCCGTTCCTCTTAAATATACGATGGATCGCCGGGGAACTTCTCCTTGCACGGCCACCTGCCCCCTTCACTGCAATTCCCACGGGTATGTGGCCCTGATTTCCCAAGGTAAGTTCAAAGAGGCCCTTGCACTGGTGAGGGAGAAACTCCCCTTCCCTGGAATTTTGGCGTATGCCTGCGCTCACCCATGTGAAATGGAGTGTAAGCGAATTGAAAGGGACCGCCCGATCTCCATCTGTCATCTCAAGAGGTTCCTCGTCGATCACGTTGAAGAACCTGAGTTTGAATTTACGCCTCCCGAAGAAAAAGGAAAGAAGATAGCGATCGTGGGCGGAGGCCCATCGGGACTCACCGCCGCATACGATCTGAGAAAAATGGGCTACAGCGTGGCTCTTTTTGAATCCAAAGGTGAGCTGGGCGGTCTTCTCACTCATGGTTTCCCTTCCTATCGTCTTCCGAGGCAGGTGGTGGAAAAGGACCTCTCTGTGATCGGTAAGATGGGAATAGAGGTCAAATGCAATACCCAGGTGGGAAAGGACATCTCCCCGGAGACGCTGACTCAATCGTATGATGCGATCTTTATCGCCGGGGGTATCGCTGGAGCAGAACCTATCCTGCGCGCTTTTAAAGGCTTGAAGAAGACGAGAAGGGGAACGATTCAGGTCAATCCCATTTCTCTGGAAACCAGCGTGAAAGGAATCTTCGCGGGCGGAGATATGGTGACCGGGCCCGGGACCATTATTGAATCGATGGCCCATGGAAGGAAAGCGGCTCTTTCGATTGACCGATACCTTCGCGGAGAAGACCTTCTTCAAGAAAGGGGATCCGAAGGGACACAGATTTCACCTTTGAGAAGTCTTCTTCCCTATTCAAAAAGGATGGAACGAGAAGTCCTGCCCGATATGGTGAAACCCGTCGTCGTCGCCCTCACTACGGAAGAGGCGATGGAGGAGGCAAAACGTTGTCTCAATTGTGCAGGATGTTCGGATTGCGGAGAGTGTGCCAAGGCCTGCCAGCCCAAAGCGATTAATTATGGAATGAAAGAAGAAATCGTTGAACTTCATGTGGGATCCATTATCGTCGCAACCGGTTTCGATCCCTTTAACCCAAAACTGAAGCCCGAATTTGGATACGGGACCTATCCCAACGTCCTTCATGGTCTTGAAATAGAGAGGCTCTGTTCTGCCTCCGGCCCAACCAAAGGTGAAATCATCATCCAGGGGAAAAAGCCTAAAGATGTAGTTTTTATTCATTGCGTGGGGTCGAGGGATAAGACCGTTGGCAATGAATACTGTTCAAGGGTCTGCTGCATGGTTACGGCGAAACAGGCGCACCTTCTCAGGGATAAAATACCGGATGCCCGGATAACGGTTCTCTACATGGATGTGAGGGCCTTCGGAAAAGG
>Ga0187780_10004103_pt1 | contig 10909 bp, 9 predicted proteins | sample 1015_Q2_SP10_20__FD_132429 | JGI IMG/M metagenome (GOLD analysis project Ga0187780, IMG submission 132429) | Tropical peat soil microbial communities from peatlands in Department of Meta, Colombia - 1015_Q2_SP10_20_MG | ecosystem: Environmental > Terrestrial > Soil > Wetlands > Peat | place...
CCTACATCGCAGCAGGGGCCATCTCGGTACGCCAGGAGCCCCACACCGACGAGGTTCCCCCACCTCAGCCTTCGCTTCGACTCGACGCCGAGGTCGCTCTCGACGAAGCGCTTCTTGCGACGATGGGAGTGTCGATGCCGATCCTGGCCGCTGAGGACCACCGTCGTCTGACGGAAGAGGTGCGTGCGGCGCGAGATCTGTTCGAGGCGCGTGGATGGCTCGAAAAACCCATCAGCTACCACGCGACTCCTCCTCCCCTCGAGTCTTTCCAGATCCGAGACGCACACACGGTTCGTGTCGACTTTGAACACCTTTCGTTTGAGAGCGAGTACGAGCCCCACGATGGAGAACCCGGCCGAGAGCGCTGGCTCGGCTACCGCCCGAATCGGACTGCACACGCTTGGGTGGCGAGGCACGCCGATGCGACACGCCCGTGGCTGGTGTGCATCCCCGGCTATCAGATGGGGACTCCCTTCGTCGACTTTGGTGCGTTTCCCCCTGCCTGGCTGCGCGATCGGCTGGAGCTGAACCTCGTTTTGCCGGTACTTCCCCTTCACGGTCCTCGAAAGATCGGCCGGCGCAGCGGGGATGGCTTCCTGTCCGGAGACGTGCTCGACACCGTCCATGCCGAGGCACAGGCCATGTGGGATTTGAGAAGAATCCTTTCCTGGGTGCGTGCCCAGGGGGGAACAAGGATCGGGGTCTTCGGGCTTTCCCTCGGCGGATACAACACGGCATTGCTCTCCTGCGTGGACGACGGCCTCGCCTGCAGCATCCCCGGCATCCCCGCGACCGATTTCACCCACCTCTTCTGGCGGCATGGGCCTCCCCTCGAGATTCGCTACATCGAGCACCTCGGAATGTCCCGCGATGCAAGCCGCGAAATCATGCGGGTGGTCTCTCCCCTGGCACTACGTCCCCAGGTTCCCCACGCACACCGCGCCATTTTTGGTGCCGTGGCCGACCGCCTGGTCCCGGCCCAGCAGGTGCGGGACCTGTGGCGACACTGGGACCGGCCGCGCATCGTCTGGTACCAAGGCGGCCATGTCACGTTTCGGTGGCACAACGCCGTGCGCGAACTGATTGAAAGCACCCTCGTGGAGGCGGGCCTCACGCGCTGAGCATTGGGCGCGCGAGCCGGTGCACCGGATCCCGGGCCACCGAGGGCAGCACCACCGCGTGATAGAGAGATGCTCGCGCGAGCTCCCAGAGCGTAAGCGCCGGGATCACTCCGACGCCCAAGCACAGCAGTCCGACCCCACAAGCCAAGAGGCCTTTTGCGCTCATCCCCAGGATGGCGAGTCCATGCCCCCGGGTCAGTCGAAAACTCTCTTGGATCGCGTCCACGGCGTCGAGCCCTTCGTCGACGATGAGATACGGCACGAAGCACGTTCGGCAGTAGAAGAGAACCCCGGGCAGCACGAAGAACGCGAGACCGAGCAGTGCCAGGAGAAAGACGACCACGCTCGCGGCGACCGACTCACGGTAGTTGTCGAGCACGCGAAGTCCGAGGTGGGCCGGCGCAGGGATTCCGCGCACGGAGCGAAGACATAGGTATGCAAAGCCATCCTGAAGCGGCGCCGTGACGAATGCTGCGAACGCAGCCGCTGCGAGAACGCCCCAAGGACCCGCGAGGAGCGCTGCGCTTGCACCCCATGCACACAGCAGGATGAGCTGGATCGTGAGCAGACCGAGTGTGCGGCGCTCGAGCACTCTGCGAGCCTTCGCAAAGGATGTGCGGACAGAGGATTCAAGGACGGGCTGTGTGTTCTCTTGGCAGGGTGTCATGAGCTTCCCAGCGTGGAGGAGAGGCGGCATCGTCGACTCAAAAAGCAAGAGCTATGCCACGCCTGCGAATGCAGGAGCGCCTACCAATCTTCCGCGGGGCGTGCGAGATGTGCAGCGGAGAAGCGACAGTGCAGCTCCGGCGCGGCGCTCGGTACTCGCGAACGGGGAGCGTGCTTCGCCGTCGTTCAGTTCGCGCGTGACACTGTCGCTGCGCCGTTGTACAGGGGAGAGGTGCTGCGGGCCATTCTCTTTGATTTGGACGGTGTACTGATCAACAGTTACGAGGTCTGGTTCGAGCTGGTGAGGGCTACGGCACGGGATCTTGCGGGCGCCGATGTCTCGCGAGCGGAATTCGCAGCGGGTTGGGGCCAGGGCATCGAAGCGGATGTGGAACGCTTCTTCCCGGGTCGCAGCGTCGCTGAGGTCGAGCGCTATTACGGCGACCATTTTCTCGACTACGCCTCTCACCTGATCGTCAATCCAGATGCGGCCCCTGTTTTGCGTGGGCTGCGCGCCCGAGGTCTCCCCACCGCTCTGGTGACGAACACCCCAGGGGCGCTCGCCCGCGAGATCCTGCGCGTCGCCGGGCTGGGACTTGACGCGGTGGTGGGGGGTACCGACGTTCCTCGCGCGAAGCCGGCGCCCGATATGATCTTGCGCGCCGCCGAACTCGTCGGCACCTCCGCGCTGGAGGCGCTTGTGGTGGGAGATACGGAGTTCGACCGCGCCGCTGCAAAGGCCGCCGGAGCGGCCTTCGCCGGGCTTGGGATCGAAGGCGACTACACGCTGCACCGGCTCTTGGAGGTGCTCGCTCTCGCACCGGGACAGCTATCATCCAGGGCCCAAGGTCGGAGGTGAACCCATGGCCAAGCGCATGCTTCTCTTCTTGGCGACGAACCTGCTCGTCATCCTCACGATTTCCGTGGTTCTGCGGGTGCTCGGAATCCAGCCTTTCCTGACCCGGGAGGGAATCGACTACGGGTCCCTCGCAGCCTTCTGTCTCGTCTGGGGCATGGGTGGCGCGCTCATCTCGCTTGCTCTCTCGCGCGTCGTCGCCAAAACCGCGATGGGCGTTCAGGTGGTCGATCCAGCTGCCTCGGACCCCGCGGCGCAGCAGCTCCTCCAAACCGTGGGGCATCTGACGCGCAGCGCGGGCATTCCGATGCCCCAGGTCGGGATCTACCAATCCGACGACGTGAACGCATTTGCGACGGGTCCGACCCGCAACCGCGCTCTGGTCGCGGTCTCGACAGGGCTCCTGCGCAAGCTGGACAGCGCCGAGGTCGAGGGGGTGCTCGGCCATGAGATCACGCACATCGCAAATGGGGACATGGTTACGATGACGCTGCTCCAAGGCGTCGTGAATGCCTTCGTCATGTTTCTTGCCCGCGTTCTGGCGTTTGCCCTCGCCCAGGCCATGCGACGTGACGACAGCGAAGGGATTTCCTTCGGGCTCTACTTCGTGGTTCAGATCGCGCTCGAGCTCGTATTCATGGTCCTGGGAAGCCTGGTGGTGATGGCGTTCTCGCGGCATCGGGAGTTCCGGGCGGATGCGGGCGGGGCGCATCTCGCCGGGCGGGAAAAGATGGTGAGCGCCCTCGAAGCGCTGCGCCGCGATGTCGAGAGTCTCGACCCACGCGCCCAGCCCGCGGTGGCCGCCATGAAGATCTCAAGCCGCGACGGGAGGTTTGGGCGTCTTTGGGCAAGCCACCCGCCGCTGGAAGAGCGCATCGCGCGGCTCCGCGCTGGAGCGCTGTAGCCCGCTCCCGAGCGCCCACGCTCCATGCTGTCGCGTCGCGGGAGAGGCGCCTCGAAAGAGAACTCCCGAGCGTTCTCGTTTCTGGCTGCGGCTGTCCGATTCTTTTCGGGTCGGTCCGGAGCCCGTTCGTCGGCTGGTTGAGCGCTTTGTAGGCAGCGTCTTCCAGAAAGGATGGGCAGCGGGGCGCCCGTTTGGGAGCGCTCCTAGCGCTCCTTCAACTCTGGCCTTCGATACATGGTGACGACCGCCGCGCCGCCCAGGCCCAGGTTGTGCTGCAGGGCCACTTTGGCTCCGGTCACTTGGCGCTTCCCAGCTTCACCTCGGAGCTGCCAGTTCAGTTCGGCACACTGTGCCAGACCGGTTGCTCCCAGGGGGTGGCCTTTGGAGATGAGACCTCCCGAGGGGTTCACCACGACCTTGCCGCCATAGGTATTCGCACCTGAGTCGACAAACTCCCCCCCCTTTCCCTCGCCGCAAAGACCGAGACCTTCGTAGGTGAGGAGCTCGTTGCACGAAAAGCAATCGTGCAGCTCGATCACGTCGACGTTTTCCGGGCCGAGACCGCTCTGCGCGTAGACTTTTTCCGCCGCCTTTTTCGTCATGTCGAATCCGACCATCTTAATGCAGCTCTTTTCGTCGAAAGTGCTGCGGTAGTCGGTGGTCATGGCCATACCGACGATCTCGACCGCCTTGGCAGCGAGCCCGTGCTTTCTTACGAAATCTTCGCTGGCGAGGATGGCTGCACCTGCCCCGTCCGAGGTGGGGCAACATTGCAGTTTGGTGAGAGGCTCGTAGACCATCGGGGCCTTCAAGATGTCCTCGAGGCTGTACTCATCCTGGAACTGGGAGTACGGGTTGTTCACCGAATGCTTGTGGTTCTTCCAGCCGATCTTTGCGAACTGTTGCGCCGTGGTGCCGTACTTCTCCATGTGCTCGCGGCCCGCATTTCCAAACATCTGCGGTGCAGGCGGGGCTTTGGCGAAGCCTCGCAATTCGACCATCAGTTTGAAGTGCTGGTCCATGGGATTGGTCCGGTCGGTGTACTTCACGCCGAGCGATCCCTTTTCCATCTTTTCGAAGCCTAGGGCAAGCGCACAGTCGGCGAGCCCTCCCTCTACGAATTGTTTGGCCATGAAAAGTGCGGTTGAACCTGTCGAACAATTGTTGTTCACGTTGTAGATGGGGATGCCGGTAAGGCCCAGGCCGTAGGCAGCGCGCTCGCCGCAGGTCGAATCGCCGTAGCAGTATCCGACCGCCGCCTGCTCGATCGCGTCGTAGGGAACGCCCGCATCCGCCAGCGCCTTTTGGCCGGCTTCCTTCGCCATGTCCGGGTAGTCCCATTCGCGAGAGCCCGGCTTCTCGAACTTCGTCATCCCGACACCGACCACGTACACCTTCCGGCCCATCGGCTTTCCTCTTCAGTTGGAGTTTCTGTAACTGCCCATTTTATTGCCGCTCTCACCCGTTTTCTAGTCTCCCAGCGGGCTCTCGCCTGCATCGATCTCATTGCCAAGCAACTCCACCGGTTCGTGATCCGCCTGTCGCGCAGAGCGTCGGGAGTTCTTTGCATCGGCGTGCCCAAGAAGGCTTGCAAAGCGCTGCTGAGAGGTTCCGTCCGGGGCGGGGTCGCATTCGACTGGGCGCGCTTCGTGAGCGATGGCCTCGCCCGCCGTCGGGTGGGGGCTGCCCGATCGGGACGGCTCTCGGCCCATGCGATCGAGGCGTCCCCTACACGATGGAGTTCGAATCAAAGGTCAAGCTGGAGATCGTTGCCCACGATGACCTCGTGGAGCGGTTCGTCGTCACGCTCGTAACACTTCTCCGCAATGGTTTCTGGTCGAGGATAACGAGATCTTTGTCACCGAGATCGACGGTGTGGTCCGCGTCTGCACGGACGAGATCGCCGAAGCCGCCCTTTGGTAGGAGCGGGCCGCGGTCTGCGGCGAGCGACGGGCGATTGAACCTTCCACGACGATCGGCCTTGGTCGTGAAGAGAAACCATACCCGCTTTGTATTCGGGAATCACTGGTCGTGAGGCCGGCGCCCCCGCGCCGGCCTCGGATTGGGAAGGCTTCGCCGAGCGCTCTCGGAAACGCGTTCTGCCGTCAGGTGCAGCGGCTGCGCAGCGCCTCTAGTGCGTTGTCAGGCCCGCGTCTTCCGGATCCAACTCCAGCTCGTCGTTCGGGCTCGTCGCACCGCGAGGTGCCCCGTTGGGACCCTCCTCTCGCGGGGCCACCGCGAGCGGCTCCTCTCTCGGGCCCTGCGCCTCTTCCGCGAGCAGGGCGTGATCGAGCCCCGCTCCGAGGCCAGTCGCTTGGTCCGGGCAGAGCGTTCGTGCGCCCTCTGCGAGGTGTTCATACACCGCGCGATAGTGATGCGTCATCTCGCGCAAGAGCTCCGAGGTCTGGCTGAAGTGGGCTGCGACCTCGCTGCGGTATTTTCCAAGAGCTGCCTCGCTCGCTGCGAGGTCGGCCTCGAGCTCACGACAGCGTTTTACGGCGGCGCGGCCTGAGGAGCGGCCCATGAGGACGCCTGCAAGAGCGGTGACACCCAAGATGAGGATCCCGAGGAGGAGAGAGGGAAGGGACATAGGGTTCGCCTTTCGGTCAAAGGATCCGCAAAGGCACCTCCGCTCGCCGGGGCACCCCAACGGAGTCACCCACTCTATCCGACGGAGCGTCGTCTTGGAAGCGACTTTCCATCGGACTTCGTGCACAAGCCTGCGCAGAGAAGCCGGGTCTGGACGGGCAGGCTGTCACGCCGTGTCGCCTCGGACCCTTCCCGCGCGCAACCCGTCGTGGTAGAGGGGGGCCCAGCTGCGAAACCGGAGGATCCATGGCTACGATCTTTACCCGCATCATCCGCGGGGAACTTCCCGGTCGCTTCGTTTGGAAGGACGAAAAGGCGGTCGCGTTCCTCACCATCAACCCGATCCGGTCCGGGCACACGCTGGTCGTTCCGCGGGAGGAGGTCGATCATTGGCTCGACCTGTCCCCCGAGCTTTTGGCACACCTATCCGCGGTCGCGCAGTCCGTGGGGCAGGCACTCCAGCGGGCCTTTCGACCCGTTAAGGTGGGTGTCATCGTCGCTGGTCTCGAAGTGCCCCATGTGCACCTCCACCTGATCCCGGTTCACAGCTTGGGCGACTTCGACTTTTCGAAAGCCGACAAGAATCCCGATCCGAAGGCGATGGACCGGGCGGCGGCGGAGATTCGTGCCGCGCTGCGCGCTGCGGGGCACGCGCAAGCCGTCGATTAGCGAGGTGTCATGGGGCAAAGCCAGGCGACCTGCGCGCCCGCCGTCCTCATAAGAGACCTCTCGAAGCGCTTCGGCGCCGCGGCCGCACTCGACCGCGTCTCGTTCGACGTGCAGCGCGGGGAGATTCTGGGCCTCTTGGGGCCCAACGGCGCCGGCAAGACGACGACCCTGCACGTGCTTCTCGGCCTCGTTCGCCCTACGACCGGGCAGGTGCGAATCTTCGGGCTCGATCCGCACCGCGAGCGCGCTGCGGCGCTTCGTCATGTGGGCTTCGCTTCGCCGGAGGCGCTCATGGATTGGCGCCTTACGGTGGAAGAGAATCTGCGCGTCTACGCGGAGTTTTACGGAGCCGAGCAAGGCGCCGTGGCTCGCTCCCTCGGAGTACTCGAACTCGAGAGCCAAGCCGCGACGAAATTCGGAGAGCTTTCGCTCGGCCAGCAGATGCGTGCAGGCCTCGCCCGATCGCTGCTCCACAGTCCTGAACTCCTGGTTCTGGACGAACCCACCGCGAGCCTCGACCCCGACATCACCGACAAGACGAGGCAGCTCCTCCTCGCGCTCCGCAAGGACCGAGGACTTTCCATTCTCTACACCTCGCATGACATGGCCGAAGTCGAGGCTCTCTGCGATCGGGTCATCTTTCTGCACCACGGAAGGGTTGTGGCCGAGGGCACTCCGCTCGCGGTGTCGCGACGGGTCCTCTCGCGCGCGGATCTGGACGCCGCTTCTCTGGAGGAGGTGTTCCTTAAGATCTCCCGGGACGGGGGACTGTGAGCTCCCTCGTGCGGGACCGCTTGCGGCGGGTGCGGGCGCTCGTGTTGCGCTACCTGCTGCTGCTGCGCCGCGATCCCGCGCGCGTGGTGGACACATTCTACTGGCCTCTCATCGACATCGCGGTCTGGGGCCTGCTCACAAGTTTCGTCGCCCGACGCGGTGCGAATCTTCCCAACGCGATCGGCATTTTCCTCGGTGCCGCAATTCTATGGAATCTCTTCTTTCGTTGCGCCCAGGATGTCTCGGTCTCCTTCCTCGACGACGTGTGGTCCCGCTCGGTCGTCACCATCTTCGCTTCACCACTCTCCTTTGGTGAGTTCGCTGTCGCCATCATGTTGCTTGGGCTTGTGAAGCTTCTGTTCACGCTGATCGCGATGAGCGTCGCCGCGTGGCTCCTCTACGCGTTCAGCGTCTTTTCGCTCGGCTTCGCGCTGGTGCCGTTCATCGGAAATCTCGTCCTGCTCGGCTGGTCGGTCGGGCTGGTCTCGCTTGCGCTGATCCTTCGCTTTGGCGGGCGATGGGCCATCGTTGCTTGGAGCCTGCCCTTTCTCCTCATGCCTTTTTCTTCGGTGTTCTATCCGGAATCGGTGCTGCCGCCGGTCGCGAGAGTGGTCGCTCGTTCGATTCCCGCGAACCATGTCTTTGAAGGCATGCGAACCGTCGTGATGGACGGCCGCATGGACTGGGGCCGTCTCGGCTGGGCCACCACGTTGAATCTCTTCTACCTGGCACTCGCCGCGTCAGTGACCGCGTGGGTCTTTCGTGTGGCGCTTCGCCGGGGGCTCTTGCCGAAGGTCCGCTAGTGCCCAGGGTCCGATTCTCCAGAGGCACTCGGCCGGCACGGGAGCGGGGGGCCGCGTTTTCGATGCGCTCGCAGTGACTGCCCTGCTACGCGAAGAGCGCTTCCATCGGGTGGGGCTTCTCGTGCGGCTCTCGCGCGATGTCCATGAGCGCCGAGGGCACGTCGAGACGCGGCACCGGCTGCGGCTCCCGGCAGTAGACAAAGGCCGCCGCGCAGTAGTCATCCCTGCGTTCCGCGATGCCCATCGCCAAGGCCCCTGGACGTGGGCGCATGAGCCAGCCTTGGCCGGCCGCGGGGTTCGTTCGCTGGTAGCGCTCGAACGCCGCATCGTCTCCTTCGCGAAAGAAGGCGAATCCAATCTGTTGAATCGTGACCCGCAACTCGCGGGAGAAGACCACGGGGTCGGGCACGTGCCAGCGGTAGAACCCCGCGTAGCGAGGGAGCGCCACGCCGGGAGCGCGAACCTCGAGGGGAGCTCCCTGCCACAGGGAAGCGTGCGGGCCGAGGCCCCACGCGCTGCCCACGTAATCCTCGAGGCCTGTGCCGCAGATCGTCGGGAGCGCGCCGTCTCCGTCGCGATAGATCTTCACCTCGCCCTCACCCCACCAAGCGCAGGCGTCGAGGATCCGGACTCCGACCACACAGCCGAGGAAGCGCCCCGGTCCCTCCAGTCCCTCTGCGATCACGAAATCTCGTCGCAAGGTGGTGGGGTTCTCGCGCCGGAACGGCACATGGAGGTAGCCGGCTTCGGCCGACCAGACCGAATTCAGCGTGAAGTCGATCTGGTAGAACAGATCGATCGCGTGGTCTGACGCGTTCGTGAGTTCCACGCGAACGCTGCGCCGAAAGGGCATCGGATAGTAGGCATTGAAGCCCCGTCCCTCCTGTGCCGCCGCGAGCGCCGAACTGAACGGGACGGGCCGGCCGTGGGGAAGGCCGAAGAAATCGAGGCACGGTACGGAGATACTGGGTTCTGTTTTGCCGTCGTAGAACACCTCGATCCAGAGTGCCCGCATGCGCTCGGGCGGTGCGGGAGGGAATGTCATCCACCAGTGTCGGAGGGTGCCCGGGCCGCGCAGATCGGCGAGAACGACTTTTTCGCCCGCTGCCAGCCGACGCGAGGGGGTTCCCTTCCGTCCGTGGAAGGACGTTCCGCCCACTCCCCGCTCGCCCGTCGGGTTCTCGAAGCTGACGGCCCGCGAATCGAGGGAGAGGTCGATCTGGGAAGGATCGGGTTGCCACATTCCCCGAGTCTACCCTCAACGCGGCCCGAGCCGGTGGGAGAAGCGGTCGGAGCGCGCACCGCCGGATGTGTTGCTCGAGGGGCAAAAGGACCTCTGCGACGGAGTTGCCACAACGCCGCGCCGTCCCGAGGCCCGGCTTCGTGCAGGGCCCGGGGCCAAAACAGACGCCACCGGCCATCCTTGAGGTCGATGCCCCGTGGTCAAGGGGTTCACAGCGGGGGTATCCTTGTGGGTCGCGAAGCGCTTTCCCGAGGAGACCCCCATGGCCCCTTCCATCGCCGAAATCCACCAGATGCTCACGGCGCCCGGTGCGCCGTTTGAAATCGCGGAGGTCGAGATCCGCGGAGTGAAGACGCGTGTCTGGAAGAACGCGCCTGCCTCCCTACGCGTCGTGCTCGACCTAAGCCGGCTTCACGGGGAGAAGACCTTCCTCGTGTATGAGAACGAGCGCCTGAGCTTCGAGCAGCATTGGCTTCGCGCCGCGCATCTGGCGAAGGTCCTTGCTCAGGATTTCGCTGTTCGCAAAGGGGACCGCGTCGCCATCGCAATGCGAAACTTTCCCGAGTGGTCGTTGGCGTTCTGGGCCATTGCGGCCGCGGGCGGGGTGGTCGTACCGCTGAACGCGTGGTGGACGGGCGAAGAGCTCGACTACGGGCTCCGCGACTCGGGCTCTGTAGTCCTGTTCGCGGACGACGAGCGCGCGGAGCGACTCTCTCCCTACCTTCCTACGCTCGGGATACGCCGTGTGATCGTCGCCCGCGCCCGCGGCGCCGTTTCTGCCGGGCAGCTGCGCTTTGAGGAGGTCGTCGGGACTCCAGGACCCGACACCAAGCCCCCCGAGGTGACCCTCGATCCGGAGGATGACGCCACAATCTTCTATACCTCCGGCACCACGGGTCGGCCCAAGGGTGCCGAGGGAACACACCGCAACATCTGCGGCAATCTCACAAGCCTTGCTTTTGCACAGGTGCGCGGAGCGCTTCGCAGTGGTCTCTCGTCGCCTTCGCCGGAGGCGCCGCCGCCGCAGAGCGCGCAGCTCATCTCGGTGCCGCTCTTCCACGCCACCGGATGTCACTCCATCCTCGTCGCGAACACCGCCTTTGGCGGAAAGCTCGTGATGATGCACAAGTGGGACCCCGAACGTGCACTCGAGCTGATCGAGCGCGAGCGAATCAGCAGCTTCGGAGGCGTTCCGGCCATGGTCTGGCAGGTTCTCGAGTCTCCGAGCTTCCACAAGCGCGACCTGTCGAGCGTAAAAAGCGTGGGCTACGGCGGAGCGCCGGC
>Ga0187780_10004104_pt1 | contig 10908 bp, 8 predicted proteins | sample 1015_Q2_SP10_20__FD_132429 | JGI IMG/M metagenome (GOLD analysis project Ga0187780, IMG submission 132429) | Tropical peat soil microbial communities from peatlands in Department of Meta, Colombia - 1015_Q2_SP10_20_MG | ecosystem: Environmental > Terrestrial > Soil > Wetlands > Peat | place...
GTACCGCTGGCGTCTTGGGCCCTCAGTTACCGAGACATTTTCTTGCAGTAGAGAACTTTCCCAGCACTGATTGGACAGAGCCATGCGCGTAGTCGGAATGATGTCTGGGACATCGGCGGACGGTATCGATGTAGCGCTCGTGCAGGTGACGGGCGCTCCGCCGCGCTTGGTGGCGCGCCTCGAGGGACACCACCATGTTCCCTACCCCGACTACATCCGGCAGAGAGTCTTGCGGTTGGCAAACGGGAATCCGGCTACGACGGCGGAGATCAGCGAGCTGAACTTCCTTCTCGGCGAAGCGTTCGCCCGCGCGGCCATCAAGGCGTGCAAGCACTGGCGCGTGGCGATGCGCACGATTTCGCTCATCGGGTCGCACGGACAAACGGTGTTTCATCTGGGGGCGGCTGCGCGTTACCAGGGCATAGTGCGTGCGCCCTCTACGCTCCAGATCGGGGAGACAAGCATCATTGCCGAGCGCACGGGCATCACCACGGTCGGCGATTTCCGCGCGGCTGACATGGCCGCCGGCGGACAGGGAGCGCCGCTGATTCCCTTCGTCGACTATCTGCTTTACCGGGACGAGTTGCTCGGGCGGGTGGCGCTGAATATCGGCGGAATCGCCAACGCGAGCGTCATTCCCGCCGGCGCACGTTCCACGGACGTCTTCGCCTTCGACACCGGGCCGGGCAACATGATTGTGGACGCGCTGATGGAAAGAATTACGCGGGGTAAGTCCACCTGTGACCGTGACGCACGGTTTGCTTTGAGCGGCCGGACCATTCCTGAACTGCTCGTGCGCATGATGCGCGAGCCGTACCTGCGCAAGAAGCCGCCGAAATCAACCGGGCGGGAGCTCTTCGGCTCGGAATACGCGCGGATGCTGCTCTCCTGGGGACATCATCACCACGTCGGACACGCGGACATCGTGAGGACTGCGACCGTCTTTACGCCGCTATCGATTGCAGACGCGTTCCGAAGATTTATTCTCCCGCGGGCGCAGGTCCATGAGTTAATTGTCGCTGGGGGCGGGGCACGAAATCCTCTGATGATGGCGCAGCTGGCCGCTTCCCTGCCGGGCATCGACGTGCTGCCGGCGAGCCGATTTGGCGTTCCTGTCGAGGCAAAGGAAGCGTTCGGATTTGCGCTGCTGGCGTATGAAACCTACCACGGAAGGCCGGGCAACATCCCGTCGGCCACGGGAGCGAAGCATCCGGTCGTCCTGGGGAAAGTCGTCCACCGCGGCGAAGGCAAGCCGAAAACACGCCGCTAGGGCCCTGCCAGAATCCCCCGGTAGCTTCAACGCGCGAGACATCAAGACGCACTCTCCGTCACGCACGGGCGTTATGTGGCCGATCGCCTGCGCGCTCGTAATGGCTGCACTCGCGGGAGGATGCGGCACGCCACACCAAGCCGACGAGCGCGGCGCGGTAAATTTCCTGATTGAGTCGACGCCCATCAGCCTGGATCCCCGCATCGGCACCGACGCGTGGTCCGAGGATCTCGACGGGCTACTTTTCGACGGCTTGGTCGATCGCGATGCGCAAATGAATGTCGTTCCCGACTTGGCGCAAAGCTGGGAGATGCCTGATCCCCAGACCTACGTCTTTCATCTTCGGCGCGATGTGAAGTTTCACGACGGAAGCTCGCTGACCTCCGCCGACGTGAAGTTCACGATTGACTCGATTCTCAGCCGTGATCTGGCGTCTCCGAAGCGCGGCGCCTTCCTGCGCGTCAAATCGGTCGAAGCGCCTGACGATGCGACGGTCATTGTCCGTCTCAGCGAGCCCTATGCGTCCTTTCTGCTCAACGTTTCGCGGCTCGCGATTGGGATCGTCCCGAAAGGCTCAGGCAGCGAGGTGGCGCGCCATCCGGTGGGGACCGGACCGTTCCGCTTCGTTAGCATGACGCCGGACGAAGAGATAATTCTTGAGCGCAATCCCGACTATTTCGGACCGCTGCCGAAACTGGATCGCGTGCGCTTCCGGATCGTGCCGGACGCAATCACGCGGGCGCTCGAACTCCGCAAAGGCACGGCCGATATCGGGGGCGTCAATTCGATGACGCAAGATATGGCCGTGGCGCTCGAGAAGCAGCCTGGAATCGTCGTGGAAACTGAACCGGGCACCTCGATTGGATACGTCGCTTTCAACTTCGACGATCCCGTTCTTTCCAAGCGCGGCGTCCGGCAAGCTCTTGCGTATGCGACCGATCGAGACACTATCATTCGGTATCTCCTGCGTGGGAAGGCGCACCTAGCAAGCAGTCTCCTGCCCCCGAATCACTGGGCCTACGAGCCAAACGTCAAACAGTATCCGTACGAACCGGATCAAGCAGAGCGGCTGCTCGATGCGGCCGGTTTCCCGCGAGCGGCAAATGGCGCGCGGCTTCGCCTGACGTTGAAGACGTCGACCGAAGAATCTGCGCGCCTGCTAGGTGAAGCGTTGGCTGAGCAGTGGAGGCGCGTGGGTGTGGACCTGACTCTTCGGCCACTCGAAAGCGCGACGCTTCAATCCGACATCGGGCACGGGAGCTTTCAGCTCTATACGCTACGCTGGACCGGTTACACGAACGATGATCCCGACATTTTCGACTACGTTTTCAGTTCGAGGCGAATGCCGCCCGACGGAGCCAATCGCGGCCGCTACCGCAATCCCATGCTGGACGCACTGATCGATCAGCAGCGCACCGAAATGGATCACGACAAGCGGAAGGCAATCTTGTCGGAAATTCAGAAGATCGTGGCGGAAGACGAGCCCTACATCAATCTGTGGTACTACGACAACGTCTGCGTTTACCGGAACCGCGTAACCGGTATCACGATTCCGCCGGGCGGCGATTACGACTTCCTGGAAACCGCCAGCTTGACCTCTGCTCTCGCACGCTAGACGCGCGTCGCGTCACTCCATCGAGCTGCGCGAGGTTACGCTCCGACTGCTCGGTGTATTTCCGAGTCGGCAAGGACACCCTGTCGGGCAATCGACCACGATTCACCTTCGATTCGCACGATCGTCGATCCGAGGGTCCCGCCCGTGTCGCCCGCATCGAGGATAAGCGGCAAGCGATCGCCGAGCTGCTCGACGAGCTGTTCGACGTTGGTGCAGGAAGGGCGGCCGGAAAGATTGGCGCTGGTGCCTGTGACCGGCCCGCCGACCGCCTCGATCAGCGCGCTCACGATGCGCGAGTCGGCCCAGCGCAATGCGACGCGGCCCGTATTGCCGGTGACTTTGAGCGGAAGGCGGTGCGTGGCTTCAACGACCAGCGTCAACGCGCCCGGCCAGAATTTGTGCGCGAGCGTGAGGAACACATCCGGCACATCGCGCGCGAGCATCAGCGCCTGCTCGATCGAGTTGACGAGGATCGGCAGCGCTCGCGTCTCCGGCCGCGCCTTCAACTGAAACACGCGTTCGACGGCATACAAGTTGAAGGGATCGGCGCACAGGCCGTAGAAAGTGTCGGTCGGCACAGCGATGACGCGCCCGCGCTCGATGAAACTCGCGGCATATGTGATGACATGCCGCTCCGGCGCTTCCGCTGAGACTTTGAGAATTTCGGCAGGCAATTTGTTTGACGCGGGCTATCCCGTTGCGTCGAAGACAGAGTACAGCAGCCACAACCTCAGAAGCAACATGAACAAACGCAAGGTGTTAGCCGATGGCGGCGAAAGCTGCGCCAGCCGGGCGGAGCGGGAGGCAGCCTCTGCGCGCCCAGCACCCGTTTACGCGCTGAGACGTGTTTGCTAGGCTTGCATCATGGGTCATTCGGCAGCCCCGTCAGCGCACCGGCGAGCCGGCACCGTCCGCGGCGCGCAGCGCGAACAAGAAGGCCTACTTACGAGCCGCGACAACAGGTGGCTCAAAGCATTTCGCGCGGCGCTGCGTGGCGCGGGACCGCGAGCGGGCGAGCCGATCGGCGTTGAGGGCCCGAAGCTTGTCCAGGAGGCGCTTCGCTCAGGTCTGGAGGCGGAAGCGCTGCTCTTCAGCGAATCCGGCGAACGCGACGCCGAGCGCGTGTTGCACGCAGCGAGCGAGAGCGAAACGGGCATCCCAAGATTGCGCATCCTTCGCACCACGGACAAGCTTTTCGCGAGTGTCGCTGGGACAGACGCGCCGCAAGGCGTCGCGGCGCTCTTTCGGCAGCGGGAATGGACGCTCGAAGATGTTTTGCGCGGGCCCGGCGCGATGCGAGAGGCCGCTCCGCTCGTCGCCGTGCTGGCAGCGGTGCAAGATCCCGGAAACGTGGGAACGGTGGTCCGTTCAGCCGAAGCCTTCGGCGCGACTGGAGTGATCGCCACGCGCGGTGCGGCGGATCCGTGGTCGCCCAAGGCCCTGCGCGCTTCCGCAGGCTCCGCGCTCCGCCTGCCTCTGCTCCGGGGCATGGCGATTCCGATCTTGATTGCTCAGCTGAAAATCGCCGACGTAAGGATCTACGCTGCGGCGTCGATGCAAGACAGCCCTGAAAGACGTGCCGCTGTTTTGGAAGAAACCGACCTGCGCGGGCCTGTGGCGATCTTCATCGGCAATGAAGGCAGCGGCCTGCCGCCCGAAATCTTGCGCGCCGCCGACGGAATCGTCTCGATTCCGACCAGTGGCGCCGTCGAATCGCTCAACGCAGGGATCGCGGCATCCATTGTGCTGTACGAGGCAGCACGGCAGCGGAAGTTAGAGAGCCGCTGAAGGACAATTGTCAGAAAACATGGGACTGTTTCGCGCCATCGAACCGGAAGAAGAACCGCTAGCTGGACGACCGCTCGCCGACCGCATGCGCCCGCAAACGCTCGACGAATTCGTCGGTCAGGAAGAGCTTCTCGGCCACGGCAGACCCCTGCGCACGCAAATCGAAAAGGATGAGATCAGCTCGATGCTGTTCTGGGGTCCGCCCGGGTGCGGAAAGACGACTCTTGCGCGAATCATCGCGCGGCACACGCGCTCGCAGTTCGTTCCCTTCAGCGCCGTCCTCTCAGGAATCAAAGAGATCAAGGAAGTCATGGCCAAGGCCGAATCCGCGCGGCATTACGGCCAGCGCACGATCGTGTTCGTAGACGAGGTGCACCGCTTCAATCGCGCGCAACAGGACGCATTCCTTCCGCACGTCGAGGCGGGCAACATCGTGCTAATCGGCGCAACCACGGAGAATCCTTCATTCGAGGTGATTTCACCCCTGCTCTCGCGCATGAAGGTCTACGTGCTGCACCCGCTTTCCGAGGCGCAGATTCTGGAGCTTTTGCGGCGCGCGCTGAAAGACCCGGGCCGCGGCCTCGGCAAGGAAAAAATCGAGGTTGGGGACAAGATACTCGAGCGCATCGCCGTCCTCGCCAACGGCGACGCGCGCTCGGCCTACAACACGCTCGAGGCTCTCGTTCTCGGTACCGAACCGGACGCCCGTGGGCGAAAGGTCTTGTCCGAGGAGCACCTGTCGGATGTCTTGCAGAAGAAGCTTCTGCCATACGACAAGTCCGGTGAGGAACACTACAACCTCATCTCGGCGCTGCATAAGTCCGTGCGCAATTCAGACCCGGACGCAGCTCTCTACTGGCTGGCCCGCATGCTGGAATCCGGAGAAGACCCGCTTTATCTGGCGCGGCGCATGGTGCGAATGGCGAGCGAGGATATCGGCCTCGCCGAGCCGGGAGCGCTGGCGCTGACGATCGCTGCCAAGGAGGCGTTTGACTTTATCGGCGCCCCGGAAGGATACCTTGCGCTCGCGCAGGCGGCAGTCTATCTCTCGCTCGCGCCAAAATCGAATGCGCTATACACGGCATTCGGCGCAGTGCACGAAGATTTGCAGAAGACCATCGCGGAACCCGTTCCGCTGCATCTAAGAAATCCTGTGACAGCCTTGATGGGACATCTCGACTACGGCAAGGGCTATCAATACGCGCATGACGTGGAAGAAAAGGTCACGGATATGACCTGCCTGCCGGAAAGCCTCCTCGGCCGCACCTATTACAAGCCGACCGACCAGGGATTCGAGGCGCGAATCCGGCAGCGGCTCGAAGAAATTCGCCGCATCCAAAAGAAGGCTCCCTTGAAGAGGAACGACGGGTGAGAACCAGCCATCCGGGAAGAAAAACACGCCGAAGGACCTGGCAATTCGCATCGATCCTGGGATGGTCGGCCCTTGGCGTCGCGTTCGCGATGCAGCCTGTGCTTCTCCGCGCGCAGGATAATCCCACCTACGTTATCAACGAGGACTGCCAGACTTTCGATATTTCGGCCAACAACGCAGTTGTCTTCGCGGTCCCGCGAATCAGGGGAATTCGGCGGCTCGTGCTCGAACGCGACGACATCTCCGTCGCCGATGGTCCCGGCAAGATCCGGCGAATCGTGGACGCGGACAAGTTCATGCCGATTCCGCCCACCGAAGGTTACATGGTGGACTCGCTCGCGTGGTCGCCGGACGGTCATCGCATCGCGATGAACATGTCCCTGCAGAAGGCCCCGAGCGGCTTCGACGACAAAAACGCGAAGAAAAAGGGCGAACTAAGTGAAGACAATTCACCGCTATCGACCATGACGGGCGGACGAGCCATCGCACTGCTCGATGATGAAGGCCGCGAAATCAAAGTCGCCGGGCTGAAAACGAGGTTCATCGAGAATGGCGTGCACGCGACGTGGCTCGCGGACGACGCAACCGTGGTCTACCAGACCGGCGGCGGGCCTTACTCGATCACGCGGGTTCGCCCAGCCGACGGCCAGGAAACGACGCTCTTTGAAGGGCACACGTTCAACGTCATCATTTGGGACGCCAAAAGGAATCGCGCGTTTGCCATCGGAGAAAACCTGGGCGTACGGAAGGGGCTGACGCTGGTGCAGCTCGACCTGATGCACGAGCTCGTAACTGAAATCGCCCACATCGAAAGCTATCAGGGTTCGCTGAGCCTGTCGCCTTCCGGCGCCAAGATCGGGTACTTCGAAGACGGCGACTACATCGACGTCATCGACATCGCGAATCCCGGAAGGCCGGTCCGCGTGCGGACGGGCTTTGGGCGTTTCGAATGGAGTCGCGATGAGCGGCGGGTGCTGCTGAAACGCGGGCCACCGGAACGATCCGACACTCTGTTCTGGGTGGACCTGCGCGACGGGTCGTTCACACCGATCCTACACGACCTTGTTTTTCATGATTTCCGGATCGCGCCGGATGGAAGATCGATTGCGGTGGCTGAGCCCGGGAAGAGAGTCCTGAAGGTGTATTCCCTGCCGTGAAGGTGCGCGCCGTGTTCCAGAGCGAGGAAGCTCCGTCGCCCTGCCGGGTTCCTCTATTGCAACCGGAAGCGCTTGATGTGCTCTTTCAAAATACAGGCGTTCATGATGACGAACAGGCCCGCGCGGCGTGCGCGCTCGGCAGCCTCTGGGTGCATCACACCCTCTTGCATCCAAACGCCCTTCGCCCCGATGCGAATCGCGGATTCGACAATTTCAGGCACGAACTCGGAGCGGCGGAAAATGTCGACGATATCCACGTGCTCCGGGATGTCCTCGAGGCGCGCATAGCACTTCTCGCCAAGGATTTCGGTTTCTGCGGGATTCACAGGGATAATCCGATAGCCGGCGGACTTCAGGTATTCGGCAACTCCATAACTCGGGCGGTGATGACGGCTGGAAAGACCGACGATGGCGATCGTCTTGCTGGTCTTGAGAAGCTCGCTTGCGGGATCACCAGCCAGCGTGGCCGGCCGACCCGTTACGCCGGCGCTTGATTCCTCACCAGGCTTATTCATTCCGATCCTTTCAGTTGCATGACGAGTCTGCGTCAAAGACGCACGCCCTATGAATCAGCACGATTTCGATGGACTCGCCCGCGAGGTCCGCCACACTGCGCAGGTTCGCGTCGCCACACCCACGCCAAGGAAGCAGCGTATCGTGCGACCGATGGGGCCCTAAGTTCTCGTGCTAAGCGGCCTCTGAGAGATCCCCAAACCGTGAGTTCATCATACCCGAATTCGCTGGAAAGGAAAGCGCAGCTAGATAGACGTGCGCCGAGTTTGGCGCGAAGATGACGGGCTCGTCCTAGTACGGCCATCGATAGAGCGCGCGAGTGCCGCAACGTCCGCCGAAGACAGCTCCCGGTGGCGCCCGGGCGCGAGACCACCGAGCTCGATGTTCCCAATCGCTATCCGCTTCATCTTGTCCACAGGGTGGCCCAAGCGAAATAGACGGTTGCGCAGCGCATCGCGGCGGGCCTCCGAAATCGTCACTTCGTACCACGGCGAATCTTTGCCGCGGAGCTGCGTGATCCGCGCGCCGGTCGCGCGCCTCACACTCTCCACCTCAGCGGAGGTCAAGGGGGTCTTGAGTTTGAGCTGATACGCTTGCGAAAGGTGATGCGCCTTCAGAAGGCGATTGGCAAGATTTCCATCGTTGGTTAGAAAGACGAGGCCCGACGAATGATACTCGAGCCGTCCGACCGGAAAAACTCGCTCGGGCACTCCCTGCAAGAGATCGCGCAGTGAACGCCGGCCTTCCGGATCGCTCAGCGTGGAAACCACCTCGGGCGGCTTGTGCAGGATCAGATAGACACGCCGGATTTCGGGGCGAATCAGCTTGCCCGCCACCTTAATGTGGTCGCGGGATTCGTCGGCTTTCGTGCCCAACTCCGTGACCACGCGCCCATTCACCGTAACAAGCCCCGACGTGATCATTTCCTCGGCGTGCCGCCGCGAAGCGAGCCCTGCTCGCGCAATGATTTTTTGGAGACGCTCTTCCATAGAGTTCGCGGCGCAACCCCGCAACGATCAGCATAACGAAATTCGCAGAGTTGGCGAAGCGCTAAGGCTGCTGGCAGTGGCAGAGCTTCCAGAGGTAGTCGAAAAACGCGCGGCCGCTGGCATCGACCGGCAGATTCCCGGAAAAGGCAGGCGCATCCCCGCCCAGCTCGACCACTGCTCCGGTGCCTCTCGCGTTGTGGAAGCTAAGCAGAAAGCTCGGCTTGTCGCTGGAATTGGCATCGTTTGCTACAAGCGCGCCGCCATCGCAATGAAACTTTGCGCCATAGAGGCTTTTGAAAAACGCTGGCGCGCCCTGATTCACGCCCAAATCCCCGTGGTACGAGAGCACATCGCCGCTCCAGTCGAGCGAGCTGGACCCGCCGGCGCTTCCCTTGAAGTTGACTTTCGTGATCACCGACACTGGCGCTTTAGCAGGTGCGGGGGTGGGACCGGCGGCGGGCGCTGCACCCGAAGCCGGAGCAATCGGCCCCGGAACGCTCGCGAATTCCTTCGGATGCGCCGGCACATCGACCGAACCGGTGGTGCCGCTCGGCACGTCGAGCACCGCAAAGCGAAGCCGCTGATCTTCAGGTTTGGCAGCATAGTCGAAGATGTCGCGGATACCGTGATCCTGGTAGGCCTTGTACAGGTCGTCAGGCACGGGCCGCGAAAGATCGCGCGTCGAGAGTTGAAAGGTGCGGCCCTGCGAATCAAATTCACAAATGGCCATCTCAAGTCCCATCTGGCGCACTCCGACAGCTGATTCGAAAGTCAGAGCGCTCGGCGAAACCGTGAGCAGATATCGCGGGGGCTCTTCTGGCGCCGCCCCGCTCGCAGCCTGTTGCGCAGCGACAGGCTGGACGCTCATCGCAATCGATTCGGAGGGCAGCGGTTCCATGCAGGCCTGTTTGAGCAGCGCCTCCGGATTCTGCTGCTCGGCCGGTCCCTTTGATTCAACAGCGAAGTATCCGCGGCGGTATGCGAGCTTGGCCCCGTGCTGCGTGGTCTTGACGACGATTTTGTGAAAGCGGTTGTCCCAGGCGATGCCCTCGGGGTAGTACGCGAGCTCATAGTATACGGAGCCATCATTGAGCGCAGCCTGCACGCATCCCGAGAGGTCGTTTGTGTTCTTGCACGTCCTGCCGCCGGTGGTGTCCGCGATGTTGTCCATCGTGGCTTGCGCGTCCAGGTGCTGCGTGTTCTGCCGGCTCAGCTGGTCGCCAAATCCTGCGCCAATCCTCTGCTGGTTGATGTGTGGATTCTGAGCCGTGGAATAGAGCTGATCTGCAGCGAGGCCCTTGGCGTCAACTGGATAGACGGCAACCCGCGCGTCGGTGAGCGCTTCGGCTGCGGCCTGCACTTTGCTGGTATATGAGGCGCTTCCCGCAAATGCGTCATTTCCGAAATCGGAATTGGGTTCAATCCAGATGGGAAAAGACTCAGAGAACCAGATCAGATTCTTGCGGCCGGGCATCCCGCCCAGGTATTTCGAGATCTGAATCATTGCGTCTGTTGTTTCATCTACCCGAATGGCCATCTGCCCTTCGTAGGTCACGGCCTCGAATTCCTCGAGCCCCTGGATCGCTTGCGTCTCCTGTCCGCCATTGAAATCCAACGCCTGATTCGACGGGCTCGACGCATCATCCTGAGGATTCTGCTCGATGGGAATCGCACGCATAGTTTTGTCGATGGCGGCGCGAAGAATTTTCGGATCTGTGCTGAAACTCTGTATGACGTGGAGTTCGTGGCCCAGAGAAAAAACTGCCACGGGTGTCGTTGGCGGGAGCGTCTTGAGCAGCGTCAGCATGTGCTGCCGGACTTGCATCTGATTCGACAATTCCGTATTGAGGCCGTCCATCAGCAAGACGGTCGGTGCAATCGCTCTGTCGGTCGACGTGGCGTTCGTGAAGAGAGTTGCGGAAGGTGAGTCAGCCACAGGTCCGGCGGGAGCCGCGGAGTTCGCGGAGCGATCCACGAAGCGAAACTGAGCGATTTGCTGTTCCCGGTTGTGCTCCTCAAAAATCTGAAAATCTTCCTTATTGAGGCCGCGTATCGGCGCGCCGTGCGAATCCGTCACGACCACATCCACGGCAATCAGCCGGGTCTGCGTCTTGATCCTTTGCGATGATGTCGGCGGCGGCTGCGCCGGCGGCGAGCTCTGCTGGGATGAGGACCCGGCGGCCACGACCAAGGAGGCGGCCCAC
>Ga0187780_10004105_pt1 | contig 10907 bp, 12 predicted proteins | sample 1015_Q2_SP10_20__FD_132429 | JGI IMG/M metagenome (GOLD analysis project Ga0187780, IMG submission 132429) | Tropical peat soil microbial communities from peatlands in Department of Meta, Colombia - 1015_Q2_SP10_20_MG | ecosystem: Environmental > Terrestrial > Soil > Wetlands > Peat | place...
CCTTCGATTCACTGGACTCGAGGAAGGCGGGGCTCGCTGTGCTGAGCCGAGGCGGCTGCCGCTCTCCGGACGGCGACGTCGAGTTGGGAGAGGTCTTTCAGAAAGTGAAAAGCCTCGACGAGGTCGGGCGGACCTTGGGGTGGCAACGGAGCTTCGTGCGGGAAGACGAGGTCGATGTTGCCCTTGAGGACGGGGGGAACGTCCTCCTTGTAAGAAGGCTGACCAAACAGGATGTCTTGAACGCAGCGCGGACAAGGAGCCTATTTCCATGCAAGACATCGATGCATACGATAGACCCCAGACCGGTAGCCCTCGACTTCCCCGTGAAGGACATCAACGAAGCAACCTCCAAAACCGTTGCCGAGTTGCTGAAGAAAAGGTCGCCGCGGCTTCTTCCGGCAAACTCGGAGTACGAGGGGAGAAGGTATAAGGAAAGACTCCTGGTCCTGCACCAGCATTGATCAGGGTACGCCTTCTGGGCCACATTAGGACCAGCGTTGGGTCCGAGGAGATCGAGCTCCCGGACGAGACCCTCGAGGCGAGCTCTATCGTCGACAGGCTCAGGTCCATGAGCAAGGAGAAAGACCCGGGGTTCACCAAGTACAACACGCTCGCGATGATTGAGGACGGCGAGGCCTTCGTCCCCGCCGCAGCCGACAGGAAGGTCGCGAGCGGGGAGAAGGTGATTCTGATTCCATTCTCCCACGGTGGTTGAGCTCGAGAGTGGAGACTCGGTGCTACGCGGTCGGAGACGAGACAGACCCCACGACGGCGAAGGACGTGCTAGCCCGTCGGCACCCGAGCCTTCTCGTCCAGGCCGTGAAGGCTGGGACTGCCACGAACGAATTCTTCGTGGAAATGATCTGTGCCCAGACTCTGCGCGCTCAGGCTTCCGGCGTCCTGCTCGCGAGGAAGCCAGAGATTGACCTTCTTCTCAGACTCGCCTCGACAACACAGATTTCTGTCGCGATCGCAAAGGCGGGGGCAAAGAGAGGGACTCCCTTCCTCGTGATTGCAGCAGGGGACAGCAGGGCAGTGAGGGCCGTCCGCGTGCCGGCAGAGTGGAGGAGGCTGGACAGGTTCGAGCTCTCGGACGCGGAGCTTGAGCGGATAGAACGTGCGGCCCTGCTCAACGCCGCGAGAAGCTAGGCCGCCCGCTTGAGCTTCGGGATGCTCAGGATATCCTGAGGCGCCACGACCGAGACGCCGGTGTACTCGCCGAAGATCTGCAAGAAGACTATCTTGTCGGGAGAGCCGAGGCTGACTTTACGATCCACGATGTCGGCGACCGCGTCGATGAGTTCCTTGTCGCCGTAGGGAGAGTCCCGCGCCTCGATGGTCACCCTGAACGACTCCCCTGGACCTATGTTGGGCGAGAGGTCCTTGACTGCCTTGGCAATATCGTCCATCTTCGTGTCGACCACCTTGTCGACTGGCATCACGCGCAGGATGTACCTGACCTTGAACGGCTCGGACTTTACGAATTCGGCCAGGAACGTCAGCAGCCCCTTCGGGTTCTCCGCCTCGATCTCGACCACCCCGTCATAGGGAGACCGCTCAAGCGAGACCTTCCGGACCCCAGAAAGAAGCGCGATTTCCTTGAACTCGGCCGAAGCCCTGGCCTCCAACCCCTTTGCCGAGGTGAGAATCAGGTTCATGCCCCGATGCCATCACCCCGACCCGAGACTGCCTTAAAACTTCGAACAGTGGATGTCCCTCTCGCCATGCTAGCCTCCGCGCCGCCTGCGCCCCTTGACCTTTACTGCCCCCTCCCTCAGAATCTCGATGGACTCCCCCCTGACCCGAACAACGGTCGACTCGAGCCCCTCTAGCCGGCCACCGTCTAGGACCAGATCCACCTTCCCGCCCAAGACACCCAGGGCCTCCTCGGCAGTCCGGCATGGCGGCTCTCCCGAGAGGTTGGCGCTGGACCCGGTCAGGAACCCGCCGCACTCCTTGATGAACTCGACGCAGTCCTTCATCGCGGGGACCCTGAGCCCCACCTCGCCGCTCCCCTGGTCGACAAGGTACGGGAGCGGCCTCTTCGCGGGCATCACTATCGTCAGCCCCCCAGGCCAGAACTCTTCAGCAAGCACCTGGGCCGTTGGATTCATCGACGCCAGCGCCCTTGCCGAACGCATGCTGTCGCAGAGAATTGGGATTGGCTTCGTGCTTCGCACCTTGGCGTCGAAGAGCTTAGCGACGGCCTCTTCGTTGAATGGGTCGCATCCGATTCCGTATACCGTGTCTGTGGGGTAGACCACGAGGCCCCCCCCTTTCACGACTATCGCTGCCTCCGTGATGGATGAGGCGCCAATTCGGACGATTCTCGTTGCCATGCTCGGCGGGGGGTAGACACCGAACCGTTTAATAGGCTAATTGAAATCGCGCTGGCCGTTCAAATTGTCGGAAGAGGACCAGGAACTGGAAGAGGACTTCGACGAGGATTTGGACGAAGACGGCTGGGAAGAGGACAGCGACGAAGACGGCTTCTAGCCGGACTTGACCTCTGAAAGGGCCAGCCGTGGGCTCCAGACCATGTTTTAAGACCTGATTCCGCGCGTTCCAAGGGGGCGGGTATGAAGACCCTAATAATCAACTTCAAGAACTACAGGGAGATTCTGGGCGAAAAATCGCTCCAGCTTGCGGAAGCTGCTTCAAGGGTAGCCTCCGAAACAAGAACTGAAATTATCGTAGCGCCACCCACTTCGATGCTCGGAGCGGTCGCTTCGAGAGTCAACATTCCGGTCTTCAGCCAGTCCGTCGGAGGAGGGACCGGTGAAATGACGACCGGGGCCGACGTCCCGGAGGCAGCGAGGGCGGCCGGAGCCTTGGGAACCCTCTTGAATCACAGCGAAGCGAGGAAGCCGTCGGCCGAGCTCAGGGCCCTGGTCCCGAGAGCGAGAAGTGTAGGCCTGAGAGTCTGCCTATGCGCCAACGGGACCCGTGATGCTGTGGCACTGTCCGCCCTAAGAACCGAGTACCTGGCGGTCGAGCCGCCCGAACTCATCGGGTCCGGTATCGCTGTCTCGCGGGCGAAGCCCCAGGTCGTGAAACTGACCGTAGAGGCCGCGAGAAGGGCAGGATACCGAGGTAAGGTCCTATGCGGAGCCGGGATTGTTGAGGGGGCCGACGTCATGAAGGCAGTGGAGCTCGGTGCCGATGGCGTCCTCGTTTCAAGCAGCGTAGTGAAGGCGAAGGACTGGGCCCCGAAAATCCGGGAGTTGGCTCGTTCTCTGGATTGAGAAAGCTCACAATACGTAAATACGGTCCAAAAGGGGCCGACTTCATGAGTCAGTCAAAACCTAACCCATTCGAGAACGCACTCGAGCAGCTGCGGACAGCTGCCGAGTACTTGAAGCTCGACGAAGGCATCCACCAAATCCTGGCGCACCCGAAGAGGGAAACCACCGTATCCCTACCCGTGATGATGGACAACGGGAAGATCAAGATCTTCACAGGGTACAGGGTCCAGCACAACGACGCAAGGGGCCCGTTCAAGGGCGGAATCAGGTACCACCCCAACGTGACCCTTGATGAAGTAAGAGCGCTAGCTTCGTGGATGACCTGGAAGACCAGTGTAGTCAACATCCCCTACGGCGGAGGCAAGGGCGGCATCATCTGCGACCCCAAGCACATGTCTCTGGGAGAGAACGAGCGCCTGACGCGGCGCTACGCCTACGCCATCGCACCCATCATCGGCGAGTACAAGGACATCCCTGCCCCTGACGTTTACACCAACGGGCAGACCATGGCCTGGATCATGGACACCTTCAGCATCATCAATGGCAAGGCATCGCCAGGGGTCATCACCGGCAAGCCCATCGCCTTGGGCGGATCTCTCGGAAGAGACAAGGCAACCGGAAGGGGAGCTGTGTTCACGACCGTTGAAGCGGCGAAGGTGAAGAAGATGGACCTGAAGAAGGCGACCTTCGCGGTGGAAGGATACGGCAATGCAGGGTCCTTCTACGCGCAGATTCTTCAGACCTACGGCGCGAAGATGATGGCCGCAAGTGACTCCAAGGGCGCAATCATGAGCAGGACCGGCATTGACGCCGACAAGCTCATCGCCCACAAGGAGAAGACCGGGTCCGTGGTCGGCTTCCCAGGAAGCCAGCCGATATCGGGCAAGGAGCTCCTCCAGATGGACGTCGACATTCTCAGCCCATCCGCACTTGAGAACACAATCCTACCAGACATTGCAAAGGGCATAAAGGCGAAGATCATCGCCGAGTGCGCCAACGGACCGACGACCCCAGAAGCTGACAAGATTCTGGCCAAGAACGGCGTATTCATGTGCCCGGACATCCTCGCCAACGCTGGCGGCGTCGTCGTCAGCTACCTTGAGTGGGTGCAGAACCTCGAGAGGATCTCTTGGACCGAACAGGAGGTCAACTCGATGCTGGAGAGGAAGATGATCGGCGCATTCAAGGACGTCCACGAGGCCAGTATGAAGTACAACGTGGACATGAGGACAGGCGCAATGATCGTGGCCGTCGGAAGGGTCGCCGACGCGGTCAAGACCCTCGGCGTCTTCCCATAGGAAAGGTCCGCTACCGAAAAAGGGCGCCTCGGCTCAGGCCGAAGCGCTCCTTCTCATGTTTTTCAGATGACAAATGGAGGCGGCTCCGCTACCGGCGCGAATATCATTAAATACGGTTGAGAGAGATTCGACCCGATGGCTCAGGACAGGATGGCCCCGTTCCTCAGGGGCGGGAAAAGCATGCTCTTGGCCTACGACCAGGGGCTCGAGCACGGACCGTCGAAGGACTTCGACGAGAGGAACGTCGACCCTTCGTTCATTATGGAGACCGCCATCAAAGGGGGGTTCAACGGGGTTGTGTTTCAGAAAGGAGTCGCCGAGAGGTTCTACACAGGAAAGGTCCCACTCATTGTGAAGGTGAATGGAAAGACAAGCCTACCGCAGGGCGAGCCGGTCTCGAAGCAGGTGTGCACGGTGGAGCATGCGGTCTCGCTCGGGGCCAAGGCCGTCGGGTACACGATCTATTTGGGGAGCGCATGCGAGGCCGAAATGCTCGCTGACTTCGGAAGGATCCAAGAAGAGGCGCACCGAAGGGGGGTGGCAGCCATCGCGTGGATTTATCCGCGAGGTGAAGGAGTGCAGAATGACACATCGAAGGAGATTGTAGCCTACGCTGCCAGAACCGGCCTCGAGTTGGGGGCCGACGCTGTGAAGATCAAGTACACCGGGGACAGTGCTTCTTTCTCTTGGGCTGTCAAGTCGGCTGCCGGCGTGAGGGTCTTCATGTCCGGAGGGCCCAAGACTTCTACGGACGAGGCTTTCCTCCAGCAGGTAAGAGGGGTCATGGACGCAGGCGCGACCGGCCTCGCGGTAGGAAGAAATGTCTGGCAGCACCGGGACCCCGTGATGATGGCTGAGCGGATAAGGAAAGTCATCTTCGAGAACAAGTCGCCCGAAGAGGCATGAAGCTTTAGCCGAGCGGTCTGGAGAGGGCAAGACCGCTACTTTGTGAGCAACTTCCACGACATTATGATACCGATGGTGGAGAAGAGGACTGAGAACCCGATCAGGAACAGGAAGTCGAATCCCAGGGGAGCGAACCCCGGCGCGCCGAGGAGGAGCTGCCTGCCGATGTCAGTCGTGTAGCTTATTGGGTTGACCCTAACGAAGTCCTGAAGCCAGGTCGGCATTGCTGTGATAGGGAATAGGGCGTTGGACCCGAAGAGAAGCGGGAGGTTGAGGAGGTTCATTATTGCCTGCTGAGTCTGCCAGTCGTTCGACCTCAGCGCCAACATGAGGAAGAACGTTGACAGGCCTATTGTCAGGAGGAACAGTGCGACGAAGGTCCCAGCGATGCCGGCAGCCGTAATGCTCCCCGTGTCCATCCCCAGAAGGACCGCCAGGACTAGTACGATGGCTGCCTGAATCAACGACCTCACAACGGCCGAGAAGACCTTGCCCATCACGATGGCCCCCCTGGAGACGGGCGTGCTCAGAACCTTGTCGAGGAAGCCGAAGCGCCTGTCCCAAACTATGGACATTCCGCTGAACATCGCCGTGAACAGAATGACGAAGGTCAGCATGCCCACCGCCATGTAGGAGAAGTAGTCTGAGACCCCGAAGACCCCCTTCAAAAGAGATGCGACAGCCTGAGTGGGGAGCCCCGAACCCCCGAAGACCTTTGAGAAGTTCATGGCTTGGCCGAAAAGCCCCAGCCAGATCACTGGCTGGATGAGCGTCATGAAGAGCAGAACAGGGGTCTTGTACCATTTCATGAGCTCTCGGTTTGTCAGAGCCCACAGTCCATGCGTCTTCGCTCTGTCTGTCTTCTCCATCCCCCAACTGGGTCCGGTTGCCGAGGCCGACACAGAGGTCGCGGCGCCTGCAGCCTGCGCACGGCTTACTAAGTCCGTCATCGCGATCGCGCTCTCCTAAGGGTGACGCGCTGCGAGAACATGTCGGCTCTGTCCGCCTCTGCGTCCCTCAGAGTCCGGCCCGTGTACTCCAGGTAGACCTGGTCCATCGAGGGCTTTGTGACCGAGATGCGCGTTACATGGAACCCCTTCGACCGAATTGCGTCTATTATGTTGGGGGCCGCTTCCTCACCAAGCTCGGCCTTTATCCTGTACGTAGAGTCGACCTTCCTGACTCCCTTCACCGACTTCGACTGCATTATCAGCTCTGTCAAATCGGAATCCTCTCTGACCCCGAGTTCGATTATGTCTCCGCCTAGGCTGGCCTTAAGTTCGGCTGGGGACCCGATCTTGACGAGCCTTCCGTGATCGATTATCGCAATCCTGTCGCATACGCCATCGGCCTCTTCTAGGTAGTGGGTAGTCATGAAAAGCGTCATACCGTAGTCGACCTTCAGCTTCTTGATGTAGTCCCAAACGGCTGTCCGTGTCTGGACGTCCAGACCGAGGGTGGGTTCGTCGAGGAACAGCAGCCTGGGATGGTTTATCAGGCCGCACGCGATTTCAAGCCTTCTCCTCATCCCTCCTGAATACGTCTGGACTTTTCTATCGGCCGCGTCCTGGAGCCCCACGAGGTCGAGGAGCTCGTTGGTTCGGTCCCTAGACACCCCTCTTGGAATCCCATACAGGTCGGCACAGAACCGAATGTTCTGTTGGCCAGTAAGGTCTTCATCTGCCGTGTACTCCTGAGGGACGATTCCGATTGCGGCCCGAACGTCATTGGGGTCCGAGGCTATGTCATAGCCGCAGACCTCTGCAGAGCCCGAGGAGGGCTTCAGAAGCGTCGTCAGCATCTTTATCGTCGTCGTCTTCCCGGCGCCGTTGGGGCCAAGGAATCCGAAGATCTCGCGCTCTCCGACCTCGAAGCTCAAATCGTCGACCGCTTTCACCTTGCCGTTGAAGGACTTGCTGAGCCCATTCACTCTGATGACGGCGCCGGTCGCTTGCAAGTCACTGACCACCCAGCTTGCTGAGTCGATCGTTCAAGTCCCTTATCCTCCCAGAGCATTCCTTGACCTTGGAGCCGTCAGTCCTTGACAGGTCCTCGAGGTAAGAGACGAACCCAGACATCTGCTCGATGGCGTCTTCGACCGATCTGGGTCCCGAGCCCGGGAACTGGTGGGGCCAGCCAATCTCCTCTCTTCCGGCCTTTGTGAGTTCGTATCTTCTGTCCGGGAGCTTCCTGACGGCTCCTTCCTTCTCCATCGACTCCAGAAGCGGGTACACTGAACCAGGCGAGGGCCTCCACCATCCCCTGCTCGCTGACTCCAACGCATCCATGATCTCGACCCCGTTCTTGGGAGAGTCCTGAAGAAGGTAGATCACCCAATGGCGGAGTCCTCGATGGGTTCTCTTGGCGAAGTTGAAGGACCAGTTGAACATTCCGATATCGGTTCCTCGAACAAGTTCCGATATCGGAACTATATGAATATTCCGATACGTCCCTTGGAAGCGAGGACCAGACAAGTCTTCAGCACAATTATTTCTGGAGAGATGCGGCTGTTATTTGGTGCGGAACCTATTGGGTGTATGCTTCCTCGCCGTGCTGGCTTTCGTCGAGCCCCATCTCCTCCTCTTCAGGGCTCACCCTGAGCGGCGTAATGAAGCCGATCAGTTTGAGCAGGAAGTATGAGCCGAAAAAGGCAAAGGCGCTCACCACCAGGATGGCAAACGTCTCCAAGGCGAGGAGCTTGGGGTCGCCGTATATGGCTCCGTTCGGCCCCGCCGCGTTGATGGCAGTCGATGCAAAAATCCCCGTTGCTATGACCCCCCACATGCTCCCTGCGCCGTGGCACGCAAAGACGTCAAGTGAGTCGTCGAAGATGTTGCGGCTCGCCCTCCAGTTCGCCACGAAGTTGGACGTGATGCCCACCACGAACCCTATCAGGATCGCGGGCCCAGTCGCCACGTATCCCGCGGCAGGGGTGATCGCCACGAGACCGCAAACTGCGCCCACAGAGATGCCGACTGCCGAGGGCTTCCCCTTGCGGGACCAATCGACGAGCATCCAGCTGACCGCGCCCGCTGCGGCCGCCATGTTCGTATTCACCAAGGCTTGGACGGCTATCTCGTCCGCAGCAAGAGCGCTCCCCCCGTTGAATCCGAACCATCCGAACCAGAGGATTGCGGCGCCAAGGATCACGTATGGAACGTTGTTGGGGCGCACCTCGTCCGCCTTCGCGACCCCCTTTCTTCGGCCCAGGACGATGGCTGCCGCGAGGGCTGAAACGCCAGCCGAAATGTGAACAACGAGGCCTCCTGCGAAGTCGATCACCCCCATCGACTGAAGCCATCCTCCTCCCCAGACCCAGTGAGCTATCGGTGCATAGATGAATGTCGCCCACGCCACAGTGAACAGGAGGAGAGCCTTGAAGCGAATTCTTTCCGCAAAGGCGCCTATGATCAGGGCAGGGGTAATTGCGGCGAACTTTAGTTGGAACGCAAAGAACAGAAGCTCAGGGATGAGCTGCCCAGGCAGAGGTGCGGCGCCGACGCCGTTGAGACCAGCCTTCGAAAGGTCCCCCACGACGCCGTTAACCGAAGGACCGAACGCCTCGCTGTACCCCCATAGAGCCCACACGAGGCTCACGACGGCGAAGATAGTCATCGTCTGCACTATGGTGGAGATAAGGTTCTTTCTTCGGACAAGCCCCCCGTAGAAGAACCCGAGGGCCGGGGTCATTATCATGACAAGGGCGGTTGCGGCAAGGACCCAGGCAATCGCGCCGGAATCTAACACGCGGGGCTCCCTAGCCCTCCCGCTGCGGACTTGCTATTTAGCCTCATGCGACGATTCTCGATTGGTGGATTCACTAGGCCAGGATACGCGGGGCCTTAGGGAACGGAGTGGCTTCGTCCGGCGCGAGTTCCAGCGCTCGGCCCTAAGTGGCGGTTCAGCCGGTCAATCCTCCGGTTGACGTCGTCCGTGCCTAGCCCTCAACCAAGCAACAGCAATCGCGCTCAGCCACAATACGGTTCTGATTGACAAGCCGCTTACGAAGACGCCCCCAACGTCAATTCTCCCGAAGAGTGGAAGCGCCGACACCAGGAAGATGCCTGAAGAAACGAACCACGTCACCGACTCTTCCCTAAGCTGCCGAAGCAGCCCTCGGGGGACGAGCCGTTTCTCTTCGTCGGCCAGCGCGAGCGTGAATACGGCCATGATGAGCATCATGATGCCGAGGTCGACGCCGTAGAGGGAAGAAGCGGTTTCGAAGAGCTGCACCGCGGCTGGTTTGGCCGAATTCCCCGAACGGATGATGTTGAAGAGAAACGGCTCGAGAGAGACCGTGAAAAGCAGCACGCTGTTAAGGGCCATCGTTCCCCTCGTCTCGAGAGGGAGTGCCGATACGATCCTGGTGTACCGGAGCCAGATTGAGATCAGAACGACGAAGTTGAAGCCAAAGGTCGCGACGTCCCTGTAGAAGCCAGCTGTGGTGGTGGGCGGGTTGCTAACTAAGGCGATGGCCCCAATCGAAAGCGCGAGGCCGAAGACAAGGTCAGAAAGAGATTCTATTCTAGGTCGAGGCCTAGTCGTCTGCTCTTCTTCCAAGCCGCGAGTCGAAGCAGCCTAGACGGGCGATATAATGTTGCAAATTACGCTGGATGTCGGGCCGCATGTCACGTAGAGGGAAAAGGCCCTTGCAAGCCTGGAGACGGCTTTATCGCACGTTCCGGCCTGTGGGTACCGCCTTTCCCCTCATCACCGAGGGGATTATCGCGAGCAAGAGAAAGACAGTGGAGATGAGGTAAACGGAGCGGATCGACTGGATGAAGCTGCCAATCCAGGAGGGGGACCCAAGGCCGGTCGTCCCGAGAAAGAGCTGCTGGAGCTCACCGATCGGGGTGCTCGTCACCATCACCAAGAACGCGACCGCGAGACTCACTGTTCCGCCTACGACGACGAGCGTTGTGCTCGTGCCTGAGCCGACTCCGCGTTGGTCCTGCGGAACGGAATTCATGATCGAGGCCCTGTTGGGGGCCGCAAAGAGCCCCATTCCTCCCCCAACGAAAATCAAGGGCACCAGCAGCTGCTGGAACGTAATTGTGCGGCCTATACCGGTGAGAAGGAGGAATCCCACCGAGGAGACGATCAGTCCGATGGTCGACATCAACCTCGCACCGTGCCGGTCTGACAGCCACCCGCTTACGGGGCCGAGAGCCGCCAGCGAGAGGGAAATCGGCAGAAGATAGAGGCCGGCCGTTAGCGGGTCGAGCCCCATGGTAGGTCCTTGAAGATAGAAGACAAGCACCAGTGAGACGGCACCGCGCGCCAGCGAGTTAAGTAGAATCGCGATGTTCCCTGCGGCGAAGAGTCTTATCTTGAAGAGGGAGAGGTTGAACATGGGCTCAGGGGTCCTGAGTTCCACGAAGACGAAGAGGACGAGGAGCCCGACCCCGGCCGCTAACGAAGCCGCAAGGCCCGCTAGGCTGAGATCGGATATCGAGTA
>Ga0187780_10004107_pt1 | contig 10906 bp, 11 predicted proteins | sample 1015_Q2_SP10_20__FD_132429 | JGI IMG/M metagenome (GOLD analysis project Ga0187780, IMG submission 132429) | Tropical peat soil microbial communities from peatlands in Department of Meta, Colombia - 1015_Q2_SP10_20_MG | ecosystem: Environmental > Terrestrial > Soil > Wetlands > Peat | place...
ACGGCCTGTACACAAGCTTGTGGATGATTCCGGTAAACTCGCAGCTCAGCGCCTGCCCGACTGTGGATAAGCGGGGCTGTGGAAATGTGGATAACCGCGGCGGCGCACAATCCGGCCAGGTTGCGGGCCTTCGCTGCCGCTTCTGAAGGGTCCGGGCTTGCTCACGTTAAGTGACCAGCGTCGGACGGGCCGGCGCGCCGAGCCGTAAGGCGCGGTAACTGGGGGCGGACCGCCTGCTGAGCTGGCCGGGCATAACGTGATGTTCTGCGCGCGACTACCGTCAAGGCTCTTTGGCTGCGAACCCGATAATATTCGGCAGGGCGCGGGTCATCCGCCTGTGATTCTGGCGGCGCGTTCACCTTCGGTAACGATCACTTTCAGGCGTGAGCAACTGCGGGGGCAGGCCGTGCCTGACGGCAGGCTCGCGATTATGTCGCCGCCGGACGGCGCCGTGAAGCTGAGGGCAGCGGCCGGTACGCGATTGTCCGCCGAACCGCGATGGCCGGTCCTGGCCTACCGGACGTGCGCTGGTGGAGGCGGCACGGGGCCTTCGGCCCGGGCATGCCGGTACCGCACATCACCACGAGCATCAATCGCGCACCGGGCGGGCATGGCGCAGGCTGGCGCTACGGGGAGTGATGACCGCCCGTCCCGGGCTCAGCGCCTAGTGCCCGGTCAGGTGCCGTCCGGTCGGCCGCCTTTGCTGTTGATATCCGCGGCCCTGGGAGCACGCTCAGCGGCGCGGCCTGGTGTGCCTGGGCCCTGTCAGCGCTGGTGCCTGCCGGTATCAGCTGGCCAGAACCAGCGTGCCGTTGCCAGCCCGCCGGGGCTGGCCCATCTATAGACCACAGGGCGTCGGTGAACTCCGCCCGGGCGAGGTCCGCGTCGGCGAGGTCGGCGTCGGTGAGGTCGGCGTCGGAAAGGTCCGCACCAGCCAGATTCGCGCCGGAAAGCTTGGCGCCGCCGAGGTCTGCGCCGGAAAGGTCCGCGGACGAGCTTGGCGGCGAGCAGATCCGCCCGGGCGAGGACCGCGCGGGCGAGCACCGCGCCGGTGAGGGTCGGCGTCGGCGAGGTCGGCGCCGGTGAGGTCCGCGCCAGCCAGGTCAACAGGCCCCAGGTGACGCTCGGTAAGCCGGCGCCCGACCACGGTGATGGCTGCCTGAACGTCGGGTACGTCAGCTGGCGTAACAATGATGCCAACGATGAGAGGCTTCGTCGCATCACCGACGGGGCAAACCAGCCTAAGAGGTGCGTGTCAAGCGGTGGCGGGCAGGTTTTGCGTTGATTTGTAACTCGGGTTGTGACCTGGGGGTCTTTGCGACGGCTGGTGCCGCGCGCTCTGGTGGTCTCGGGTGTCCGGTTGCGGGGACCGGACTGCGGGCATGCCGAGGTTCCGCGCCGGGACGGGGTTATGTCGGGGCGCGGCTCGGGTGCCTGTGTCCCTGGGCTTCTCGCTCTACGTAGTGCAAGCGGGCTTGGCTTGCCCGCTGACGGGCAGGCCTGCCCCGACAGCGTTCAACCGGGCTGGTGAGAAGCTCCGGGCGGCCGGGGGACAGCTGCCCAGGGTTTGCCGCGAGGTTTGTTCCTCAACGTTGCGGCGGGCTCGCTGTCCCCCTCCTCGGGGAGGAAGGTCTGGGGCACCTGGCGGGCACCGCATGACCGTGTATCTGGCCGATGTCCAGGGATGGGGCTACCGGCAGATCTGTGACCTGACCGGCATGCCGGCCGGGACCGTTAAGTCGTCCTTGCATCGTGGCCGTACCCGCCTGCGCGCCCCAGCTGCTGGCCATGCATCAGGAAAGCAGCCGGGCGGCCTGAGAGTCCTGCGAATCCGTGGACCGGGGCTCCTGTGTGGCAGGGAGGTTGCTCGTGGGCCGCACTTGCCTGACGGGGATGGGCTGGTCGTTCGGCTGGCGCGTGGGAGCCGGAAGCCCCCCGTCCAGTATTTTGTCGGCATCTTGCGCGCCGGCCGCCGGGCCGGTGGCGGCGCTGCCCGGCACCACCCCGAGCAGCGCCCGGCCATTCCTGATCGCCTCGAACACCATGCAGTGCCCGGCATCGTCGGTGTGCCCGGTCTTGACCCCGGCGGCGCCGGGATACGAGCCGGTCAGCTCGTTGGTGTTGTCCCGCCAGTACTGGGATGCCCGGGTCCGGTCGGCCGGTGGGAGAACCGCAGGTCCGCGACCGCCCGGAAGGCCGGGTACCGCATCGCCGCCAGGCCGGGCGTGAGCAGGTCCGACGGCCTGGAGTAAGCCGGGGCCTCGGTGAGATAGGGCAGCCCGTCCGGTGAGGTGAAATGGGCGTGTTCCAGGCCCATCCGGGCCGCGGCCGCGGCGGCGGTCAGTCAGCCGCTCCTTTCACTCATCGGCAAGGACGGTTCAGACCAGGTAAGACCGGATGCTCCCGGATGACCTGAAGCCGTCAGGGCGGCGACGCCGACCCCGACCGGACCTGCCGGGAGAAGCCAGGGGATCGTCATCCAGATCGGCAGCGAGGGCGGAGCGCCCGGCGATGCCTGACAGGCTCCGCGTTCGGCTGCAGGCATACGTGACCAGTGGCACGGGCGGGCTCAGGCTACTTGCACGTGCCCGGCCTGGTCTCCGCGACGCACCCGCAGCGTGTCCTCCAGGCCAGTGATGCGGATGATCCTCATCAGCCGCGGCGGCGCCGCCACCAGGTGCACGGAGGACCCGGCCTGTCCGGCGTGCCGGCTCACCCGCGCCAGCGCGCCCAGGCCACGGGCGTCGCAAAAGCTCAGGCCGGCCATGTTCAGCAGGACCTGTCCGCCGTGGGCGTCGATGGCGTCGCGCACGTACCCGTAGGCCTGGTCCGCCGACGCGGCATCGAGCTCGCCGGCGAACGTGACGGTGATTTGTCCGGTCTGGCTGATGAGGCAGCTGAGGGTGAGCATGCCCGCCAGCCGGACGGTACCTGGCAGCTGAGGCCCTGGCGGCCCGGCTTCGGTGGCGGCGGTGCCGGTGGCGCTGTGGCCCATCGGTGTCCTTCCCCGGGGTTGTACGGGTTCGCGACCGGATGCCGCGCCTGCTGACCGGCAGGTTCTGTCCGCCCCGCTGCCCGGTACAGCGCCGGACGCCGACCCGTACACGGCCCTTGGTCCCGGACAGGATATACAGGCCGGAAAGGAACTTACTGGATCGGCGCGCCGCGCGGCAGCAGCCATTTAGGGGGCCGCCAGGCGCGGCCGCGAGGAACCGAGACAGGGCCATGATGGTCCAGGCGGCTGAACCACCAGCTCTGCGCGGACAAGCAGCCATCGAATCCGTGTCCGCGGAAGGATCCTTGTGCGCCGTGAGCGGGATAGCCGGAGGCCGGCGGTGCACACCGGTCAGGGCGGCTCGGTGTCCGCTGTCGGCCCGGGTCAGCGTCTGCGGGCGGTCACGAACCAGTGCCGGGGCATACCAGGGAGGCCGGGCGGCGGGACGGGGAAGCGCCAGCGCCCGAAGTCGGCTCCCGCCTCGCCGGGCTGGGTGAGCGTGGCCTGCCAGCCGCGGTCGGCCAGGAATGCGGCCGGGTCGTCCAGGGTGGAGAGCCAGGGGGCGCCGAGCCGGGCCTGCATGTCGATCCACTCACGGGTCAGCGGGTGGGTGAGGGTGGCGGTGTTGGAGATGTCGAACCCGAGCCAGCTGCCGGCCCGCGCGAGCCCGGTCACCTGGTCCAGCAGGCGGGCGACCCCGTCCCCGGGAAGGTAGAACAACAACCCCTCCGCCAGCCAGCACGACAGCGCCCCGGGATCGAACCCGGCCTCCAGCAAGCCGGCGGTCCACCGGCCGGTCAGGTCCACGCCGACGGCCCGGCGCGCGCAGCGGGGCTCGGCCCCGGCACCATCCAGGATGGCTTGTTTGCGGCCTAGGACCTCGGGCTGGTCGAGCTCGAACAACTGGACCGGGCCGGGCCAGGTCAGCCGGTACCCGCGGGTGTCCAGTCCCGCGCCCAGCAGCACCACCTGCCCGACCCCCCCGGGGCCGGTCACTCGCCGCAGGAAGTCATCGAAGAACCGGGCCCGGATGATCATCACCGCCAGCGCCGGGCTCCCGGCGCGCGCCCCGAGCCAGTCCTCGCCTTCGGGTCCGGCCAGGGCGGCCGCCCACGGGTCCTCCAGGAGCCGGTCGGGCCGGCCGGTCTCCCCGGCCCGCGCCGCCGCGATCCACCGGGCGGTCGCCGCCAGCGGCGCGGTCGGCGCGCCTGGGTGCGGCTGTCCCTCAGACATCACCAACACCCTATCTGGACGCTGCGCATCGCCATCCGAACGCATGTCTGCCAGCCCCTCACCAGAGATCAGGCGTGAATCCAGGCACCGCGAAACCTTGATCATCTTGGCGGACCCGCTGCTGGACGTGGCGCCGGTCATGGCCAGCACGCCCAGCGGCTTCCCTGCCCCGCGATCATCTACGCCGAAAAGTGCTCGCTGCGGAGACACCCGGGCGAGGTGACCACCGTTGGAGGTTGCCGACGGCATCCGGTGGCGCGCAGGGGTACGAAACCTCCGCCTGCGGCATCGTCTGAGCGATCCGGCGATTGCGGACAACCGTAGCGGCCTCAGGCCAGCTACGCGGCCCGGGCCCGGGCACGGGCTGCCTGGGCTTCGGTGAGCTGACGGTGGGCGATGAGGACAAGCTGGGACTGGCTGGCCGCGGAGATGTGCCCGTATAGTCGGGGACTCACGGCGTGTCCTGAACGACAGAAAGGACCCGGCGATGGCCCGGACCGTGCCGATCGCGGCCGACCAGCCGCTGGACGCAGCCTGGAAGGCAGCCGGGCAGGTCGTCACGTTTGCCGGCGCCGAGGTGGTGGCCGTGCAGGTGGCGGCCTCTATCACGCTGGCCGCGCTGCTGTGGCCGCTGATCCCGGCCGCGCGCGCAGCCGCCGGGCTGGCCAGCGCGCTGGGCCAATGGCCACCGCTGGGTCCGCTCCCGGAGCAGCAGGCCAGCGCGCCGACCCAGGTGGCCGTGGTGATGCCCGGGTCGGGCGGGGCGGAACGGGCCGCGACGGTGCCCGGTAGCGCGCCGGGGGCGGTACGCGCGGTCGGCGCGATCACGCTGGGGGTCGAGGAGGAGTTCGTGCTCCTGGACCCGTGCACCGGCGCCGCGGTGCTGGCCGGCCCGGATCTGGTGCGGATGCTGGACGGGGAGCCGGGGGTGCGGCCCGAGCTGATGCGGTTCCAGGTGGAGACCGCGACCGGGGTGTGCACGAGCCTGGACGAGGTCGGCCGCGAGCTGCTCCGGCTGCGGCGGCTGGCCGCGGCCGCCGCGGCGCGGCTGGGCTGCCGCCTGGTGGCCTCGGGGGCCGTGCCGTACCGCACGCCGGGGCTGGCCGCGGTGACAGGCCAGCCCCGGTACCTGCAGCTGGCCCGCCGGTACGGTCCGGTGGTGGCCGAGGCCGGCACCTGCGGCTGCCACGTGCACGTCGGGGTTCCCTCCCGGGACCTGGGCGTGCAGGTGCTGGCGCGGTTGCGGCCCTGGCTGGCGCCGCTGCTGGCGGTCACCGCCAACTCCCCGGTCGCGGGCGGGCACGATACCGGCTGGGCCAGCTGGCGGTACGCCATCCAGTCCCGCTGGCCGACCGCGGTGCCGCCGGAGGTGTGGCCGGACGCGGCCGCCTACGACGCCGCGGTCCGCCGCCTTGTTCGGCGCGGCGCGGCGCTGGACGAGCGGAGCGTCTACTTCCTGGCCCGGCTGTCCCCGCGCTACCCCACGGTGGAGGTCCGGGTCGCCGACGTCGGCCTGGACGCCGGCGCCGCGGTGCTGTTGGCGGGGCTGACCCGCGCCCTGGTCGCCACCGCCCTGGCCGAGGCCCGCCGGGGCACGCCGGTGCCAGCCGCCCCCGCCCGGCAGGTCACCGCGGCCCTGGCCGCCGCGGCCCGGCACGGGCTGGCCGGGGCAGGCCTCGACCCGGTCACCGGGCGGGCCGTCGATGCGACCAGGCTCCGCGCCTGCCTGCTCGAGCATGTCCGCCCGGCGCTCGACGACCACGGCGACACCCAGATCGTCGCCGGGCTGCTGCGCCGGCTCGACGACCGGGGGACCGGAGCTGACCGGCAGCGGGCCCTGTTCACCGGCGCCGCCTCCCCGCCTGCGTTCATCACCGCACTCGCCGACGCGACGCTGTCCGGCTACGAGCCGGGCCGCTGGCACCGGCCCGATGCCCCGGTCCCGGCGGCGGCAGGCGCCGCCCCCGTGGCGTCACGCCGGGAGCTTAAGTGAGGGGCAAGTCACGGCGGTGACAAGCAGAGCGGCGAGGGAGCTTTCATCGGCACTCAGGGATGTTCGCTGGAACACAGGGCAGCTTGCTGGGCGTGCGGCTGACTTCGGCGCCCAGCTCTTGGCGTAGGTGCCGGAACATTTCCTTGGCAGCGGCCTCAGCCTGGGCGCGGGCAGCGGCCTCAGCGCCAGCTTGAGGCCAGGGATGGTCGGTGCCATCCGGTATTGAGCGGCCGTTGCCGGGTGGCTCCGCATAGCCGTCGCCGGGCGGCTCTGCAGGGTCATGGTCCCGCAGCCCGGCGAGCCAGGCCTCCGGAGTTACTTAGCGTAGCTGTTGACTGGCCGTTCAAGGCCACCATGTCAGTCGATCGCCTATTCGATGGCCAGCCGTAAGGCGCTGACGGTCCGCGTCCGCCCTCTAGGTCACGTACCGGAAGACCTCGGCACGACCAGGGGTGCCACCGCGCCCAGACGATGCCTGTTGCGGAGGGTGAGCACCACGGCGGGCCGGGCGGCCCAGACATTCGGCACATATCAGCACATAACGATTCGGATCGGCTGCCAGCTATGTCGGCCGTGCGTGCGGCTGGATACAGATCAGCCCGTTCTGGCGCGTCTTCGACGCCCAGCTAGCCGGGCATGCGGCGGCGCTCATCGCAGAGACATCTCCCACTCGTGCAGATCGGCAGCTTCGGTCGCATGCTGCAGCGGGTCCATGGTGCCGGTTGCCTTGCTGGCGCCGAACACCGGACTGCGCCAGCCGCACGAGCAGATCGCCTGGACGGCGCCCTCGGCCAGCTGCTGGATGGTGGTGGAGTGCTGCACGGAGCTCGGTGTCCTACCGGTGAATGACCGGGCAGCTCATCGTGCGCGTCCCGCCGCCGGGGGCCCTGGCGCGGGACGTCACCGGCCTGGCCAGCCGGCGGGTATCCCGCGTCCCAGCCCGCGCAGGGACGTTGCAGGGCCGGGCCGCGCTCGCAGGGCCCGGGACGCCCGGCACGTCCGCGACCGCCGCGGTCATGATGGCCGCCGGGCCGGCATCGGCCTGGATCAGAATCTGCGAGGCAATCATGTAACACCCGCCCAGCTTTCTCCGGCTATTCAACCGCCATTCCCACGGCGAGTCATCCCAGGCGCAGGTACTGGCCGGCGCGGACCCGGCCAGGTTCTGCGCTCGCTGAACGGCGGTGCGCGACCCAGTGCTTGCACCCGGGCAAGTGATCGCTGACGGCGCTGGACCGCCCGCCGGTGCCGGCCGTACGATCCCGGTGCGGGGTAAGGAGCGTCAGCATGCGATTCACCGGCTACTCCTTCGGTTCCATCCGGGTCGACGGCGTGACCTACGATCACGATCTGGTCATCGACCGCGGGAAGATCCGCAAGCGCAACAAGGCCGCCTCCCGGAAGTTCCGTGGCGCGTCCGGGCATACCCCGTTGTCTATCGAGGAGGACATCCCGTGGCGATGCCGTCGGCTGGTGATCGGCACCGGCGCCGATGGCGCGCTGCCGGTGATGCAGCAGGTCCGGGACGAAGCCCGCCGCCGCAAGGTCGACCTTGTGATTCTGCCCACGGCCGAGGCGATCGGCGCGCTGACCAAGGCCGCCAGGGACACCAACGCCATCTTGCACCTGACCTGCTGAACCTGCCGGGGTGGTACCGGCAGCTCACCTCGGCGGTTGCAGTCATTGTCCGCCCCATCCGCCTCGTCACCGCCAGCAGCGGCTACTGTGCTGGCAACCAGGGTTCCGGCACCCTGACATCGCGGTGCTCACGCACCGTGATCACGCACTCTCCGGGCCGGCCGGCTCAGACCAGCGCCAGGCGGCTGCGGGAACTCGCGCCGGCTGAGGCCCGGCCATGTCCGGCGACCGGCGGCCACGTACAGCGGTCACCGCCCGGCGCCGGGTGCCCCCCGGCACCCGGGGCAACAGCAGGTCGCCATCTCACCGTGCGGGCCGACCGTGCCACCGCGCAGGAACATGACACAACGTGCGGATGCGCCGAGCCCGGCCCGCACCAGGTAGCACGGGCGCGGCGGTGAGCCTGGCGGAAGAGCACGAGCCGGAACGGCAGCTCCTGCAGGGGCCAGATGGCGCATCCAGCCAGGGGCCGGGGCTGCGGCGTCGCAGCCGATGCCGGACGCCGCCGCGCGGGAGATCGGGCAGGTCGCCGCCACTGCCCGAGATACGCGCGCAGTAGCGCGGGCCGTCGCCGCGCCGCGGACCGAAGGAGCACCAGATGAGCGTGTTCACCGTGGACCTGACGAACCAGCCCGGCGAGCTTGCCCGCCTGTGCGAAGGGATGGCCGATCGCGGCATCAACCTGGTCCTTTGCGCAACCACCCGCGGGCTGTTGCAGAATCGGATGGTCGCGAAAATGATCTCCACAGAGCATCCGGGTCGGCCGTCTTCGAGTCAGGTCCTCCCCACTTTCCGGGCGAGAAAGGGCCCTCGACTGCCGATTCCCCCCACCAAGGGCCAGGAGCCGGGAATTCCGCAACAGCCCGCCCGCGGGCAAGATGGCACCGTGGTGTTCATCGCCGACGACGAGGCCAGCGCCGAGACGGTCCTCCAGGACGCAGACATCGGCTACACGATGCGCCCGGCGCTGACCATCCGGATGGAGAACCAGCCCGGCGCGGGCGCGGCCACCTTCCGCAAGCTGGCCGACGCGGGCGTCAACGCCGACCTGCTCTTGCCGGTCCGCGTCTCCGATGAGCTGTTCTTCGCCGTGATTTGCGTCGACGACCAGGACAAGGCCCGCCATGCGCTGGGCGCGCAGGTCATCCGCGAGGGCGACTTCGCGCCGTAGGCCCAGCCCCCCGCCAGCCGGCGACCCCAGCAACCCCTGCGGCCGCGGCGCCGGCAACGGGTCGCAGCGACAACGCTCCTGGCGCCCGGGTCCGCGCGGGCTCCCCCACCGCCGGGCTGCATCGCTGAGTTGACCGGGTCCACCACGGCCACCCTCAGCGGTCACCAGCTCAGGCAGCATAATGACAAGTCAGCACGCGACGGGCTGCCGTCACGCCGGCCGAGGATGCGGCCATAGGCGGATCGCGTAGGTCAAGCTCGCAAGGCCTGTAACAGAACGTGATACCGCGGTGCTTGAGTGCGAGACGCCGGGTTCCTGTGTTCCCGGCTTGAGCCCGCGCAGCAGCGCCTGGTGCTCCGCCCGGTTCACTCCTGGCGGCGGAATGGCGCCTTGTCCTCGGCGGGCTCGTCGTCCTCGTCGTGAACGAGTGCCGAAGCCGCGGAGCGGGCCGCCTCGCGGGACCGGGCGGCGGCGTCACCGTCGAGTCCGGTTCGCTCGATGCACCACTCGGTCCACTCCGGCAGCAGCCGCAGCGCCGGATTGGCATGGTCGGCAAAGTAAGACTCGCGGATCAGGTGTGCCGCCATCTCGATACGGTGCGGCGAGCAGGCGTAGAACGAGCGCTCGTCCGGATACTCGTGCGGCCCCCACTCTTCATCGATGGTGGCCGTGGCCTCGGCCGCTGCCGCGGGGACCTCATCGTGCCGAGCGGCGTACCAGTTCAGGAACGCGTCCGGCGCATCGCCGGCATCGAACGGGGATGAGCCCGCCGCGGCATCCGCTGATCCGGTCAGATCGCGGGCGCGGCGGCGGAGCCGGTAGTACTCGCGGATAAGGTCGCGGGGCTCATTGCCCTGCAGCATGTCCGCCAGCGGGCCTGTCCTCAGGCACGGCCCCAGCAGCTGGGCGGTCATCCCCGCCGGGCACGAGGACAGCGCCGCCCCGGAGGCTGCGGGGCCGACGGCATCGCGCCATTCACGCAGCGCGTCCTCGGCCGAGGCGAACACGCCCGCGCCGGCCACGGCGGCGATCCAGCACAAGTCGATGTCCCAGGCATACCAGTGATCCGGCGCGCCGCCGTCATACCTGAACGGGGCCACGACCAGGCGGCGGCTGCCGTACACGTCGCGGGCAGCCAGGGCCTCGCCGGCCGGCCGGCAGCCATCGGCCAGGCGGCCGAGACCCGGCTCCAGTCCGCGGTCCGCCGCCAGCTCGGCGAACTTCTCTGCCTCGGCCAGCGCGGTCTCAAGGGGATCCTTGATGTCGGGGAACTCCGGGAACCTCTCGCGGACGGTCTCGTCCACCGCGCCGACGGGCATCCGGGGCGCCGTCAGCGCCAGCCCGCACAGCAGTACCCACAGCTTCGGCCAGTCATCAGCGCCCCGGGGCGAGCGTCGCACGCAGCGCCGCCCCGGTCTCCTCGGCAAGGGCGCGCAGCCACTGGACGGGATGAAGACCGGTTCCCGGCGAGCGCAGGCGATCATAGAACTCGTCACCGACAATCTGGCAGGCCTGCGTCTCCAGCTTGACCAGGCGAGCCGGCCAGGCCAGGGCCCGGGCCAGGGCGAGAATGCGCTCATGGGATTCCCGCCACCACGGTTCGGGCGGCGCGCCGCCAGCGAAGCGATAAGCCAGCTCCCGCAATGCCGCCCGATCCGGATCCGCCTGCAGGTGCCGGAACGCTGGCAGGTCCCGGCCCGCCCGCCGGTCCTGCCCCAGCTGCTCGGCGCGACGCTGTGGATTGCCGCTGAGGCCTTGGCGGTGAGCCTTGCCCTTGTGGGAACTCCGCTTCTTGGAGGACACCTGTGCAGGCTAGCGGTTCCACCGCTACTCCGGGCCTGCCCCGCGCGCAAGCAGACGGCCATGCACTATAGGA